>Ga0209543_1000595_pt1 | contig 44096 bp, 46 predicted proteins | sample MesohylFT_FD_187296 | JGI IMG/M metagenome (GOLD analysis project Ga0209543, IMG submission 187296) | Host-associated microbial community of the marine sponge Aplysina aerophoba from Gulf of Piran - sponge mesohyl, lysed by freeze-thaw... | ecosystem: Host-associated > Porifera > Sponge >...
CCCCGCCTCGACCGCGCGGATCGCATCGTTGTTGAACGGGACCAGAAGCGCGTTGAGGATGAAGCCCGGGCGGTCCTGGGTACGGACCGGGGTCTGCCCAGCCGCCTCGGTCCACGCCCAGGCGGCGTCGAAGACTTCCTCCGAGGTGTTCAGCCCGGGCGACATCTCGATCAGCTTCATGAGCTGGGCGGGCAGGCAGAAATGCATGCCGACCACGCGGTCCTCGCGCCCGCAGCCGGACGCGATCTGGGTGATCGAGAGGGTCGAGGTGTTGGATGCGAATACCGTCCCGTCCTTGCAGACCGGGTCGAGCGCGCGGAACAGAGCCTGCTTGGCGGGCAGGTCTTCGAACACGGCCTCGATGACGAGATCGCATTCGCCCAGCCCGTCGAGCTCGGTGACGGGGGCGAGCTTCGCCAGCGCCGCTTCGCGCGCCTCCTCCGTCATGCGGCCGCGCTCGACCGAGCGGGCGAAGAAAGAGGCGGTCTGCGAGGCCGCGCGGCCGAGCCCGTCCGCGTCGACGTCGTAGCAGACGGTGTGGAACCCGGCGCGGGCCGAGACGATGGCGATCCCGGCTCCCATCGTGCCCGCGGCGCCGCACACGCCGACCTTCCGGATCGCGCTCATCGCCGGGCGAAGCTCCGGCCGATGAACTGGCGGTGGATCTGGTTGGTCCCCTCCCAGATCTGGGTGATCTTGGCATCGCGCATCAGCCGCTCCACCCGGAAGTCCTTGCAATAGCCGTAGCCGCCATGCATCTGCACCGCCTCGGTGGTCATCCGCATCGCGAGATCGGAGGCGCGCAGCTTGGCGATCGAGGCCTCGACGCCGTACTCCCCGGCGCCGCCGTCGACCAGGCGGCCGACATGGTCGATCCACGCCTTGACCATGGCGAGCTCGGCGGCGAGGTCGGCGAGCATGAACTGGTTGCCCTGGAAATCGACGATGCGCCGTCCCGACTGCCGGCGGTCGTTCATGAAGGCGACCATGTCCTTGAACGCCGCATCGGCGATGCCGAGCGCGTGGCTCGCGATGCTCGGCCGCGACTTGTTGAGCGAGAGAAGCAGCAGGGAAAGCCCGCCGCCCGGCTCGCCCACCAGGTTGCCGCGCGGCACCCGGCAGTCGTCGAAGGAGAGAACCGCGGTCGAGGAGGCGCGAATTCCCATCTTGTCCTCGGTCCGCTCGACGGCGAACCCGGGCGCGCCCTTCTCCAGCACCAAAGCGGTGATCGCGCCGCGGTCGTCGTCGATCTCCGACCACTTGCCGAACAGGAGGATCAGGTCGGCCACGTCGCCCGAGGTGATGAAGATCTTGCCGCCGTCGATGACCACCTCGTCGCCGTCGGGGGAAAAGCGGGTCTTCATGCCGGTGGCGTCGGAGCCGGCGCCGGGCTCGGTGATCGCGAGCGAGCAGATCGCGCCGTCCGCCACGCGCGGCATGATCCGCGTCTTGAGCTCTTCGGTGCCGAAATCGATCACCGGTCCCATCGCGTGGAAACAGGTGCCGTAGATGATCCCGGTCGCGGCGCAGGCCTCGGAGATCAGCTTCATGCATTCGAGATAGGCGCGATAGGACATCGGCGCGCCGCCATAGTCGGCGGGAACGAAGATCGCGCCAAGCCCGAGCGCCCGGATCGCCTCGACATTCTCCCACGGGAACGCGGCCTCGCGGTCGAAGCGCTCGGCATTGGGCGCGATCACCTCGTCGGCGAGGCGCTGCACCTGGTCGAGGAGAATGCGCTCCTCCTCGGACCAGCCGCGCGCATCGTCGAACCGGTCGAAGACCCGCATCAGTGGTTCACCCCGTGGCCGCCGTCGAGATAGATGGTCTCGCCGGTCAGATAGGGGGTGCGCATGGCGAACAGCGCGGCCACCAGGCTCCCGACCTCTTCCGGCGTGCCGGTCCGGCCGGCCGGGATGCGCCGCTCCAGCCAGCGCTGTACCGAATCGCGCCGTATGAAGTCGCGGTTGAAGTCGGTCTCGATATAGCCCGGCGCGACGTTGATCACCGAGATGCCGTCCTCGGCCCATTCGACGGCAAGGCAGCGCGTGATCGCGCCGACCGCGGCCTTGGACGCGCAATAGGCCACATGCTCCCTGACGCCGAGCCTGTCGAATACCGAGCCCATGTTGACGATCAGCCCGCCGCCGCCCCGCTTCAGGAGCGCATGCGCCTCGCGCGAGGCGACCACCACGGCGGTCGCGTTCAGCGTCATCACCCGCTCGTAATCGGCGACGTCGATCTCGGCGCTCACCGACTGGCCGTGCGCGCCGGCATTGTTGACCAGCCCGACCACGGGCTCCGGTTCGGCGGAGAGCCCGGCGAAGGCCGCCTGCACCGCCGCCTCGTCGGTCATGTCGCAGACCATGCCCCGGCCGACCGGAGAAACGCCGGTCCGCGACAGGCCGACGACCTCGTACCCGGCCCCGTCGAGCGCCGTCGCGGTCGCGGCGCCGAGCCCCTTGCTCGCGCCGGTGACGATGACGCGGCCCTCAGCCATCCCTGAAGCCGGGCTTCCGTTTTTCCTCGAACGCCGCCATCCCCTCGTCGGCGTCTTCGGTGCGGTAGGCGAGGGTCGACAGGTCCGCCTCGATCTTCAGCCCCTCGCCGATCGGGTTGTCGAGCGAGCGCTGCACCGCCTCGCGGGCGTAGCGCAGGATCGGCAGGCTGTAGCCGGTGAACCGGCGCGCAAACGCGAGCCCGGCCTCGATCAGATCGCCCTCCGCGACGCGGTTGACCAGGCCGATGCGTTCGGCTTCGGCGGCATCGACCGTGCGCCCGGTCAGGATCATGTCGAGCGCGCGCGATTCGCCGACCAGCCGGGGCAGGCGCTGGGTGCCGCCATAGCCCGGGATCAGCCCCAGCTTCACCTCCGGCATGCCCATCTTCGCGCCGGGCCCGGCGATGCGGAAGGTCGCGGCGAGCGCGATCTCGAGCCCGCCGCCGAAGGCGTAGCCGTTGATCAGCGCGACCGACGGGATCGGCAATGTGTCGAGCCTGGCGAGCGCACGCTGCCCGAACTCGGTGGCGGTCTTCTCCTCGTGGACCGTGCGGTGCCGGAGCTCCTTGATGTCGGCCCCGGCGCAGAACGCGCGGTCGCCGGCCCCGGTGATCAGCAACACCCGGGCATCGCCCGACGCCGCCTCCTCGAACGCCTCTCCGAGCTCGCGGATGATGGAGAAGGAGAGCGCGTTGAGAGCCTCGGGACGGTTCAGCACGATCAGCGCCGCTTCCTCCCTCCGCGTCAGCTCGACGGTCATTGCGCGGCCTCCCTGGCCGGATCGAAGCGCACCGGGTCCGGCCGGATGGCGCCGTTCTTCGCCATCTCCACGAGCTCGCGCTTGAGGATCTTGCCGCTCGCGGTCAGGGGGAAGGCGTCCATCCGGATGAAATACTCCGGCATGTCATAGCGCGACAGCCCCTCCGCATGAAGATGGGAGAGCAGCGAATCGGCCTCGATGCCGCCGATCACCGCGATGCAGCCCCTTTCGCCCAGCCGCTCGTCGGGGACCGGGAACACCGCGACCCGCTCGACCGCGTCATGGCGGATCGCCAGCGCCTCGATCTCGGATGGGTAGATATTGTGCCCGCCCCGGATGATCAGGTCCTTGAGCCGCCCGTCGATCGACAGATTGCCGTCGGCGTCGAGCGAGCCGAGATCGCCGGAGAGGAACCAGCCGGAGGCGTTGAAGCTCTCCTCGGTCGCTTCCTGGTTGGCGAAATATCCCAGCATCAGCGCGCCGCCGCGCCCGGCGATCTGTCCGCTGACCCCCTTTCCCACCCGCCTGTCGGGGTCCGCCATGTCGAAGATCGCGACCTCGTAGGCCCGCCCGCCGCGCCCGCAGGTGCGGGTGACGGTCTCGGCGTCGTCGCCGGGATGGGTGAAGTGGTGGGACGAGTTCTCGGTCATGCCGTAGATGTTCTGCGGCGCGATGCCCTGGGCGACGAAGGCCTCGCAGACCACGGGCGGGATCGGCGCGCCCGCCATGTAGAAGATCTCGACCGCCCCGATCCGCGCGAGCCCCCTCGCCCGCTGCTCGGCGAGCACGTCCATCGCGTGCGTCGGCACGCCCATGACGTAGGTCGCGCCGGTCTCGGCGATCCAGTCGATCTTGTCGACGCCGGCGGGGCGGTCGTCGGTGATGAACTCGCAGCCCGCCAGCACCCACTGCGCCGCGCCGACCCAGGCGATGTGGTGGGAGAGCGGGCTGAGCGACAGGAGCTTCGTATCCGTGCCGATGCGCCAGACGTCCACCATGTCGCGCGCGTTGGCGAACAGGGTGTTGTCGGAATGCATCACGCATTTCGGCATCCCGGTGGTGCCGGAGGTGAAGGCGAGATAGGCGATCTTGTCGGGATCGGTAACCGGATCGCCCCTGGGCCGCGCGCCCGGGCCGGCGATGCGCCCCTCCGGCTCGACCGCCTTGAGGTGGTCGATCCCGTCCAGCAGGGCCTCGAGATCGGTCTCGGCGCGGTCGGCGCCCCAGCCGGGCTCGCTGAAGAACGCCGCCGATCTCAGACGCTTGAGAAGCGTCGCCACCTCGGCGCAGGTATGGGTGCGGTGGAGCGTGGGGTTGCAGGCATAGCCCTGGCGCGAGCAGGCCAGCAGCACGATCACGGTTTCCATCGCGTTGCCGCGCCAGATCGAGACCCGGTCGCCCTCGACCAGCCCGCGCGCTTCGAGATCGGCGGCCACCCCGTCGACCCAGAGCTTGACCTCGCGCCAACTCAGCCGCCGCGTGGCGTCGCGCAGCGCGGGCGCGCCGCCGTTCAGCGCGGCATGGCGCTCCAGCAGGCCGTAGAACGTGTCCTCGCGCCATACCCCGGTCTCGTAGTAGCGCCTCGCCGCACGCGGCGTGTGCAGTGTGAGGAAGGCCCGCATGCGCGGTTCAGCGCCCGAAGCGGTCGGGGTCGGGCGAACGGCGTTCGCGGAAGGCGCTGGCGAGCTCCTTCGACTCCTCCGAGTCGAGATAGCCGGGGAGCAGCAGGTCGTGCGCCATGCGGGCGAGACCGGAAACGCCGCCGTGGCGGGCGTTGAACGCGCCCTTGATCGAGGCGAGCGCGAAGCTGCCGCGCTCGGCCACCTCGAGGGCGTATTCCCGGGTCCGCTCGGCGAGCTCGGCATCGGGCACGACGCGGTTGATCAGCCCGATCTCGAGCGCCTCCGCCGCGCCGATCCTGCGATTGGTGTACCAGATCTCCTTGGCCCTTTTCTTGCCGACCAGGTCTTCCAGATACCAGGTGCCGTAGCCGGCATCGAACGACCCCATCATCGGCCCGACCTGGCGGAACACCGCGCTTTCCTTGGCGATGGTCAGGTCGCAGACCATCTGCAGCACGTTGCCGCCGCCGACCGCGAAGCCGTTGACGCTGGCGATCACCGGCTTCTGCAGCTTGTCGATCGCCTCGTACATTTCGAGCGTCGGCAGCATGCCGGCATAGAGCCGGGTCGGCTCGGCGCCGTCCTTGCGCCCGCCGATGCAGAAGAACCGGTCGCCCGCCCCGGTCAGCACGATCACCCGGGTCCGGGTCTCGCGCCGAATCGCGTCGATGCAGTCGCGGACCTCGTGGCAGGTCTCGATGGTGAACATGTTCCCGTCATCGGGACGGTTCAGGGTGACGGTCCCGATCGGGCCGTCCTCTTCATAGAGGATCGTCCGGTAGTCCACTCTGGCGCCTCGTCTTTCGTGGGGCGCGCATGTTTACGCGAAAGCCCGGCGATGTCACGACCCCCGGCCTGGCGGGTCGATGTGCTCGGCGAGCCGCCTGCCGGTGGCGACCAGCTCGGGCACGACGAAGGTCGCGCCGGCACGGACCAGGTCGGCGGCATGAACGTCGTTCGTCGCGCGGGCGAGGACCGGGAGATCGGGCCGCATGGAGCGAAGAATTCCGACCAGCCGGGTCGCTGCCTCCGAGTCGCTGAGTGCCACGACCACCGTGCGCGCGGTCGGAAGATGCAGCTCTCCCAGGATTTCGGGCCGGCTCGCATCGCCGAAATAGACCCGCTCCCCCTGCGCGCGCGCGGTCGAGACGACGAGCGGGTCGCGGTCGAGCGCGATAAAGGAGATGCCCTTGCCGGACAGCTCGCGCGCCACCGTGCGGCCGACCCGGCCGTAGCCCGCGATCACCACGTGATTGACGAGAGTGACCGCCTCTTCGGCGATCTCCTCGACGCGCGCCGAAATCCTGACGGCGGTCCAGTTGAGCAGCCGCGCGCTCGCCCAGGCGAGCAGCGGTGTCGCCATCATCGACAGCGCCACCCCGATGATCAGCGCCTGGCCCAACCCCTCCTCGATCAGCCCGCCGCCCACCGCCACGCTGAAGACGACGAAGCCGAACTCGCCGCCTTGCGCCAGCAGCAGGCCGAGCGGCACCGCGTACAGGCCGGGCAGGCGGAACAGCAGCACCAGCGGAACCAGCACCAGCGTCTTGAGCGCGATCAGCCCGGCCCCGATGGCGAACACCAGCGGAAACTGCTCGTAGGCGATATGGAGGTTGGTCTGCATGCCGATCGACATGAAGAACAGCCCGAGCAGCAGGGCGCGGAACGGCCGGATCTCGGCCGAGACCTGGTGGCGGTATTCGGTCTCGGCGAGGACCATGCCGGCGAGCAGCCCGCCGATGGCGAGCGAGAGCCCGACATAGTCGGTGAACGCGGCGACCCCGAGGACCACGAGCAGCGTCGCGGCCGCGAACATCTCGTCGCTTTTCTCCGCCGCGACCAGGGCGAAGAGCGGCCGCAGCACGAAACGCCCGAGCACGACGATCGCCACCAGCGCGGCGGCGGCCTCCAGCCCGGCGCGTCCGAGCGAGGCGGCAAGCCCGCCTTCCCGGCTGGAAAGCACGAGGGTCATCACCAGGATGGGCGCCACGGCGAGATCCTGCATCAGCAGGACCGTGAACGCGGCGCGGCCGAAGCGGGTCGCGATCTGGCGCCGGTCGAGCAGGATCTGGATGACGAACACGGTGGACGAGAGCGCGAGCGCCGCGCCGATCACGATGGCCGCATCCGGCGCGACCCCGAAGGCGAAGGCGAGCCCGGCAATCGCCGCGCCGGTGACCAGGATCTGCGCCAGGCCGAGGCCGAACAGCGCGGGCGAGAGCACCTTGATCCGCTCCAGCGGCAGCTCGATCCCGATGGTGAACAGCAGAAACACAACGCCGAACTCGGCGAAGGCATGGATGCTCCCGATGTCGGCGACAAAGCCGAGCCCGAAGGGGCCGATGATGACGCCGGCGGCGAGATAGCCGAGCACCGGGGAGAGCCGCAGACGCCGGAGCGCGAACAGGGCGGCGACGGATGCGGCCAGGATCACGATCACATCGGCGAGGTCGATGTGCGGCATTCTCGGTCTCCAGCGCGCGGTGCGTCCCTAGAGTAGCGCCGATCCCTGCGAATCGCGCCGTGCGCGTTCGCCCGGCCCAACCGATTGCTGTAGTCTCCGGGCTCCCGCGTCCACCGTCCCCGGCCCGATGCTGATCCGAACGATCCGAGAGAACCCTTACGGATGGCTGGTCGTTGCCGTCCTGTTCCTGGTGCTCAGCCTGGTCATGGGCGCGCGCTCCTCGCTCGGGCTGCTGATCCCCGAGTGGGAAAAGGAATTCTCCTGGGACCGGACGTTCATCTCGACCGGCGGTTCGGTGATGCTCACGGTAATGGCGATCGGATCGCCGATCGCCGGCATGGCGCTAGACCGCTACGGCGGACGTTCGATCTACGTGATCGCCATCCTGTTGACCGCCCTCGGCGTCTGCCTCACGGCAGGAATGAGGGAGGGCTGGCACTTCATCGCCGCGTTCGGGCTGATCGCCGGCATCGGCTTCTCGGCGATCTCGGCGCCGCTGATCGGCACCACGGTGGCGCTCTATTTCCACGCGCGGCGCGGGTTCGCGACGGGCGTCGCGACGTCGGGCGCGACGGGCGGCCAGCTCGTGCTGATGCCCCTGCTCGCCGTCGGCCTCGCCGCCATCGGCTGGCGCGCCAGCTTCCTGGTCATGGGAGTCCTGCTGGTCGCGATCGCCCTTCTCACCTGGGTGCTGATCCGCCGCGAGGCGCCGGAGCGCCGCATGCACGGCTTCCAGGCGGATGCCGGCAACACGGTCTGGACGCAGCTCGGCTACCTGATGCGCGACCGCACCTTCTGGCTCCTCGGTATCGGCTACATCGTGTGCGGCTTCACCACCATCGGCGCGATCAGGATCCACTTCCTGCCCTACGCGGCGGCCTGCGGTTTTCCCGTCTTCGAAAGCGCCACCGCCTTCGGCGTTCTGATGACGACCTCGGCGGTCGGGATCATCGGCTTCGGCGCGGCGGCCGACAAGTTCCACCGTCCCGCCCTGCTCGCCTCGATCTACTTCCTGCGCGCGCTCTGCTTCATCCTGCTGATGTTCATCCCGGGCGATTCGGTGCTGCTGTTCACCTTCGCGGCGCTGTTCGGGCTGTTCGACTTCGCGACCTTCCCGGTGGTCGCCAATATCGTCAGCACCCATATGGGGCTCCGCATCATGGGGCTGACCATGGGGCTCCTGTTCTCGCTGCACTCGGTCGGCGGCGCGCTGGGTTCGTTCGCCGGCGGCTGGATGTTCGACATGTTCGCCCAGTATGACTGGATGTGGCTCGGCTCCTTCGGGCTCGCGCTGCTGGCCGCCTTCCTGTCGATCCTGGTGCACGAGCCGAACCGGACCGGCTTCGTCCGGGTGCCGGCGCCCGCCTGAAGTTCGGGGAGAGGAGGGATGACCGCAATCCAGGGCCTGTTCGGACTCGCCGCCCTCGTCGGGCTGGCCTGGCTGGTCAGCGAGAACCGGGCGCGGCTTCCGTGGCGGACGGTCCTGGTCGGCATCGCGATCCAGCTCGCGCTGGCGCTGGTCCTGCTCGAATGGGAGGCGGGCTGGCAGCTCCTGCTGGTGCTCAACGGCGCGGTGGAGGCGGTCCAGGCGGCGACCCGCGCCGGCACCTCCTTCGTGTTCGGCTATCTCGGGGGCGGAGCGCTGCCCTTCGAGGAGAAATCGCCCGGCGGCGCCTTCGTCTTCGCCTTCCAGGCGCTGCCGCTGGTGCTGGTGGTGAGCGCGCTGTCCGCGCTGCTCTATCACTGGCGGGTGCTGCCGGCGGTGGTCGGCGCCTTCGCCTGGGCGCTGTCGCGCCTGCTCCGGCTCGGCGGCGCGGCGAGCTTCTCGACCGCCGCCAACATATTCGTGGGCATGGTGGAATCACCGCTCCTGATCCGCCCCTATTTCGCCGCGCTCGGCCGGAGCGAGCTGTTCGTGGTGATGACCGCCGGGATGGCGACGATCGCCGGCACGGTGATGGTGCTCTACGCCACGGCGCTCGCCGACGTGGTCGCCAACCCGGTGGGCCACCTGCTGACCGCGTCGCTCCTCAGCGCGCCGGCCGCGGTGCTGATCGCCCGGGTGATGGTGCCGGCGGACGCGGAGACCGTAAGCGGGCCGGTGATCCCCGAACGGCGCTACGAATCGAGCGTGGACGCGCTCACCCGCGGCACGCTCGACGGGCTCACCCTGCTCCTCAACATAGTCGCCAGCCTGATCGTCGTCGTCGCGCTGGTGCATCTGGCGAACCTGCTGCTCGGGCTGCTGCCCGATCTCGCCGGCGCGCCGATCACCCTGGAGCGGCTGCTGGGCTACGCCATGGCGCCGATCGCCTGGCTGATGGGGATCCCGTGGAGCGAGGCGGTCGCCGCCGGCTCGCTGCTCGGCATCAAAATGGTGCTCAACGAGCTGATCGCCTATTTCACCCTGGCCGGGCTGCCGGAGGGGACCCTGGGCGAGCGCAGCCGGCTGATCATGACCTACGCGCTCTGCGGCTTCGCCAATTTCGCGAGCCTCGGCATCCTGATCGCCGGGCTCGGGGCGATGGTGCCGGAGCGCCGGTCGGAGATCGTCGGCCTCGGCCTCAAGTCGATCCTCGCCGGCACCCTCGCCGCCTGCATGACCGGCACGGTGATCGGACTCCTAGCGCTCTGACAGGTAGCGCCGTTCCAGATGCGCCTTGAAGGCGGCGGTGCCGAGCGGCGCGCCGGTCGCCTCCAGCAGCAGATCGTCGGTGGTCGCGGGCAGCGACGCCTTGCGGTGGACCTCCTCTCCAAGCCAGCCCAACAGCGGCGCGAAATCGCCCTCGGCGATCGCTGCCGGGATTTCCGGGCGCGCCGCCAGCGCCGTGGCGAAGAGCTGCGCGGCGGCGAGCGCGCCCAGCGCGTAGGTCGGAAAGTAGCCCCAGCTTCCGCTGTACCAGTGGATGTCCTGGAGGCAGCCGAGGGCGTCGTCGGGCGGGCGGATGCCGAGCAGCGAATCGAGCCCGTCGGCCCAGGCATCCGGCAAATCGTCGAGCGACAGGTCCCCGCCGATGAGTTGCCGTTCCAGCCGGTAGCGCAGGATCACATGGGCCGGGTAGGTCACCTCGTCGGCGTCGACCCGGATCAGGCTGCGGGCGACCCGGCGGTAATGGCGGCGGAGGTTGTCCGACGACCATGCCGGCCCCTCTCCGCCGAAGGCCTCGCGCAGCAATGGCGCGAGAAAGCCGATGAATTCGGCCGAGCGGCAGGCCTGCATCTCGACGATCAGCGACTGGCTCTCGTGCACCGCCATCCCGCGCGCCGAGCCTGCCGGCTGGCGGCGCCACGCATCCGGCAGCCCCTTGTTGTAGAGCGCGTGTCCGGTCTCGTGCAGGACGGCCATGACGCTCTGGGTGAAATCCTCCGTGTCGTAGCGCGTCGTCACCCGGACATCGTCGTGAACCCCGCTGCAGAACGGGTGCAGGCTGACATCGAGCCGCCCGCCGTCGAAGTCGAAGCCGAGCTGCGCCATGAGCCGAACGCCCAGCGCGTGCTGCATCTCGGCCGCGAACGGTCCCTCCATCGGCAGGGGCGGCGCCTCGGCCGCCTGCGCTCCCAGGACGCGGTCCAGAAATCCGGGGAGAAAGTCTGCGAGGTCGGCGAACAGCGCGTCGATCCGCTCGATCCGCGCGCCCGGCTCGTAGACATCCATCAGCGCGTCGTAGAGCGAACAGCCGAGCGCCGCGCCCCGCGCCTGCCCGCCTTCCCGGAGCAGGTCGAGCACGGTTTGAAGACGGGGTTTGACGGCGGCGTAGTCGGCCTTCGGGCGCGCCTCGCGCCACGCCATCTCGCATGCGCTGTCGGCCCTGGCCATCGCCGCGATCAGATCGGCGTCGAGCGCCGTCGCATGCACCCATCTGCGGCGCATCTCGCGCAGATTGGCGGCGCGCCACGGATCGCCCGCCACCTCTTCCGCCGCCCCGTCGAGCAGGTCCGGCACCGCCGGGTCGGTGATCTTCTCGTGCTCGACCAGGCGCAGCGCGGCGAGCTGTTCGGCGCGCGCCGGCGCGCCCTTGGGCGGCATGTTGACCGAGCGGTCCCAGGACAGCATGCGGGCCGCCTCCCGCAACGCGCCGACCAGCGCGAAGCGGTCCTCGAGGGTCTGGTAGCTGCTAGCCCGGACCATCGTCGTCCTCGCGGCGCCAGTGAAACACGACATAGACCGCCACCAGCACCAAACCGAGCCCGTACCAGGTGAGCGCGTATTCGAGATGGCGGTTGGGGATGTCGATACCGGTCCTGCGCCCCACCGGGAACCCGCCCGGGTTGGGCGCCGCATCGGCGACCAGGAACATCTCCCGCATCCTGGAAATCGCGGTCTTGGCGCCCATCGCGCCCGGCTCGACATAGTACCAGACGCCCTTCGCCGGATCGTTGTCGGGAACCCAGCGGCTGCTCTTTGCCGGCCGGCGCAGCACGCCCGTCACCGTCACCTCGCCCGGGATCTGGCCCTTCCGCCGGGTGCCGGGATCGGTTCGATCGATCGGGACCCAGCCCCGGTTGACCAGGATGTGGTCGCCGGCTTCCAGGCGGAGCGGGGTTATCACGTCGAACCCCGCCCGGCCCTTGCGCACCCGGTTGACGACGAGGAACTCGCTTGCGTGCAGGAACCGGCCGGTCGCCCGGGCGCGGCGGAAGGCGGCATCGACGCGGTCCCCGATTTGCTCGCCGACCGCGACGGGCGCCAGCGCGAGCTGTGCCTCCCGGTAGGCGATCAGCCCTTCCTTCCACTGGAGCCGCTGAAGCTGCCACGTTCCGAGTCCGACAAGGACGGCGAGCGCCGCCGCGGCCGCCACGGTGGCCCAGAGCGTCGGGCGGAAACGGCGGCGCACGCGGTCACGCCCCGCCGTCGTATTCATGCCGCAGGTTCTTGTAGTGGAGCGCGATCAGCAGCCCCTTGGCCGGGCGCAGCATCAGCAGCGCCAGAACCACGATCACCGGCGGCCAGACCGCCATGTGGACCCAGATCGGCGGCGTGGCCAGGGTTTCGAGCAGGAGGGCCAGCGCGACCGTGACCGCGCCGAGGATCAGGATCACGAAAACGGCCGGCCCGTCGCCCGAGTCGTGCGGGCTGAAATCGAGCCCGCAGACGGTGCAGCTCTCCGCGACCGCGAGCAGCCCCGCGTAGAGCGGGCCGGTGCCGCAGCGCGGGCAACGGCAGCCGAGTCCGGTGGCGAGTGGCGACCGCGGCGGGTAATCGCCGGGCCGGGGCATCGGCGTCTAGTGGCCTCCCGGGTTCGGGCCGGCGCCCCACAGATAGATGCAGCAGAACAGGAACAGCCACACCACGTCGACGAAATGCCAGTACCACGCCGCCGCCTCGAAGCCGAAATGGTGATCCGGCGTGAAGTGGTCCTTGTAGGCGCGGAAGAAGCAGACGATCAGGAAGATCGTCCCGACCAGGACGTGGAAGCCGTGGAACCCGGTCGCCATGTAGAACGTGCTGGGGTAGATGCCGCCGGAAAACGCGAAGGCGGCGTGGCTGTACTCGTAGGCCTGCACGCAGGTGAACAGGATGCCGAGCCCGATGGTCAGCCCCAACCCCTGCAGGACGTGCCGGCGGTTGCCTTCCCTGAGGGCGTGATGCGCCCAGGTCACCGTGACTCCCGACATCAGCAGGATCAGCGTGTTGAGGAAGGGCAGGTCCCACGGATCGAAGGTGACGATGCCGGGCGGCGGCCACTGGCCCTCAATCGCCTCGGGCGGGAACAGCCCGGCGTTGAAATAGGCCCAGAACCAGGCGACGAAAAACATCACCTCGGAGGCGATGAACAGCGCCATGCCGTAGCGCATGCCGATCTGCACGATTGGCGTGTGGTACCCTTGGAAGGTGGCCTCGCGGATCACGTCGCGCCACCATCCGACCATGGTGACGGCGATCCCGACGAAGCCGAGAGCCATCAGCCACCACGAACCCTCGTGCATGTACCAGACCGCGCCGATGAACATCAGGCCCGCCGCGGTCGCGCCGATCGCCGGCCAGACGCTGGGATCGACCAGGTGGTAGGGATGCTTGTGGCCGTGGTGGGTGTATTCGGCTGCCGAATCGGCTGGCGCCATGGCTTACCCCTCTCTCATTTGGCGGCGATTCGCGCGCTGTCCCCGGGCTCGGGCTCGCCGGGCGCGGCGAAGAAGGTATAGGAGAGCGTGATCGTCGTCACGTCGTCGAGATTGCGGTCCCCGGCGAGCTCCGGATCGACATAGAACGACACCGGCATGTCGACGCTGCGACCCGCCTCCAGGGTCTGCTCGGTGAAGCAGAAACAGTCCAGCTTGGCGAAATACGGACCCGCCTTGGCTGGGGTGACGTTGAAGGTCGCGGTGCCGGTGACCGGCCGGTCGCCGAGGTTCTTGGCCCGGTAGAAGGCGAGCCGCTCCTCGCCGAGCCGTACCCTGACGCTGCGCTCCACCGGCTGGAACCGCCACGGCAGCGCCGAGTTCACGTCCGCGTTGAAGCGCACCGTCACCGAGCGTTGGTGGAGCTCTTGGGGCGCCGCCTCCGCGACCTGGGTGGTGCCGCCATACCCCGTCACCTGGCAGAACCAGCGATAGAGCGGCACCGAGGCGTAGGCGAGACCGCCCATGACGACGACGACGCCGAGCGCCGCGGCGGCCGTTGCGGCATTCCGCCGGCGGGGTGCGCGCGTCATCTCACCACCCTCCCATGCGGACCATCGACATCACGAAGAACAGGGCCACCAGCCCGAGCAGCACCGTCAGCAGCGCGAAGTTGCGGACCCGGCGGCGCTTGTGAAGTTCGCTCAGACGCGGCATCGCCATCGCCCTACAGTGCACCGGCGACCAGGCGTTCGGCGATCATCGCCGCGAACAGGACGAACAGATAGAGGATCGAGAAGCCGAACAGGCGCGGCGCGCCGGCATGGCCGTCCCGCCGCCGAACTTGCCAGGCGAGGGCCAGGAAAACCGCGCTCATCGCCGCCGCGACCGCGCCGTAGGCGAGCCCGGCGACGCCCAGGACGGTCGGGACCAGCGACACCGGCATCAGCAGCAGGGCGTAGAGCAGGATCTGGCGCTTGGTCTCGCCGGAGCCTGCGACCACCGGCAGCATGGGGATCCCGGCGGCGGCGTAGTCGCCGCTCCGGTAGAGCGAGAGCGCCCAGAAATGCGGCGGCGTCCACATGAAGATCAGCGCGAACAGCGCGATCGCGCCGAGCCCGACATCGCCGGTCACCGCGGCCCAGCCGATCATCGGCGGGAACGCGCCGGCGGCGCCGCCGATGACGATGTTCTGTGGCGTCCGGCGCTTGAGCCAGATGGTGTAGACGAAGACATAGAAGGCGATGGTGAGCGCGAGCAAGGCCGCCGCGGTCCAGTTGACCGCGAGCGCCATGACGCTCACCGAGCCGACCGCGAGCACCGCGCCGAAGCCGAGCGCGTCGCCCGGGGTCATGCGCCCGGCGGGCAGCGGGCGGGTGCTGGTCCGCGCCATCACCGCGTCGATATCGCGGTCGTACCACATGTTGATCGCGCCCGCCGCGCCGGCCCCGACGGCGATGCACAGCACCGCGATCGCCGCCAGCACCGGGTGCAGCGCCCCCGGCGCCAGGACCATCCCGGCGACCGCGGTGAAGACGACGAGCGACATCACCCGCGGCTTCAGGAGCGCCACGAAGTCGCCGATCGCCGGCCCCTCGATTGGGGCCGCGCCGGCGGTCAGCTCGATCTGTCTCTCGGCCACGCTTCGCTCCGCCGCTAACGGATCTGCGGCAGCTCGTCATAGCTGTGGAACGGCGGCGGCGACGACACCGACCATTCGAGGGTCGTCGCGCCCTCGCCCCACGGGTTCTCGCCGACCCGCTCGCCGGCGGTGAAGGTGCGGTACAGGATCCACAGGAACAGCAGCACGCCGAACGCCGAGATGTAGGACCCCACCGAGGAGACCATGTTCCACCCCGCGAACGCGTCCGGGTAGTCCGGGATCCGCCGCGGCATCCCGGCCAGGCCGAGGAAGTGCTGCGGGAAGAAGGTGACGTTCACGCCGACGAACATGATCCAGAAGTGGATCCGGCCCAGCGTCTCCGGGTAGCGCCGGCCGCACATCTTGGGCAGCCAGTAGTAGAACCCGCCGAAGATCGCGAACACCGCGCCCATCGACAGCACGTAGTGGAAATGCGCCACCACGTAGTAGGTGTCGTGCAGCGCGTGGTCGACGCCGGCATTGGCCAGCACCACCCCGGTCACCCCGCCGAGGGTGAACAGGAAGATGAAGCCCACCGCCCACAGCATCGGCGTGTCGAAGCGGATCGACCCGCCCCACATGGTGGCGATCCAGCTGAATATCTTGATGCCCGTCGGCACCGCGATGACCATGGTCGCGGCGGTGAAATACGCCTTGGTGTCGACATCCATGCCGACGGTGTACATGTGGTGCGCCCAGACGATGAAGCCGACGAAGCCGATCGCGACCATGGCGTAGGCCATGCCGAGATAGCCGAAGACCGGCTTGCGCGAGAAGGTGGCGACGATCTGGCTGACGATGCCGAACCCGGGCAGGATCAGGATATAGACCTCGGGGTGGCCGAAGAACCAGAACAAATGCTGGAACAGGATCGGGTCGCCGCCGCCGGCCGCCTTGAAGAAGGTGGTGCCGAAATTCCTGTCCGTCAGCAGCATGGTGATCGCACCCGCGAGCACCGGCAGCGAGAGCAGCAGCAGGAAGGCGGTCACCAGGATCGACCACACGAAGAGCGGCATCTTGTGCAGCGTCATCCCCGGCGCGCGCATGTTGAAGATCGTGGTGATGAAGTTGGCCGCGCCCAGGATCGACGAGGCGCCGGCCAGATGCAGGGCGAAGATCGCCATGTCGACCGAGGGTTCGGGCTGCCCGGTATCCGAGCTCAGCGGCGGGTAGATGGTCCAGCCGCCGCCCACCCCGCCGAAGAAGGGCGAGCCGAGCAGCAGGATGAAGGAGGGGATCAGCAGCCAGAAGCTGATATTGTTCATCCGCGGGAAGGCCATGTCCGGCGCGCCGATCATCAGCGGCACGATCCAGTTGCCGAACCCGCCGATCATCGCCGGCATCACCATGAAGAAGATCATGATCAGCCCGTGCGCGGTGATCAGCACGTTGAACATGTGGTAGTCGCCGCCGAGGATCTGGTCTCCCGGGCTGTTCAGCTCCATCCGGAACAGGATGGACATGGCGCCGCCGATGATCCCGGAGACCACGGCGAACACAAGGTACATCGTGCCGATGTCCTTGTGGTTGGTCGAATAGACGAAGCGCCGCCACCCCGTGGGATGGGCCTCGTGGTGGTCATGGGCCGCCGCGGAATCGCTCATTCCCCTGCTCCTCCGTCCAACTCAGCGCGTGGACTCGAGACCGGCGACCCTGGTCGCCGGTGCTGCGGTGCCGTCGTCCTCCGCGGCATATTCCTTCTTCGCCCATGAAACCCAGGCGTTGAACTCCTGCACGCTCACCACGTCGACGCGGATCGGCATGAAGCCGTGATTGACGCCGCAAAGCTCCGAACACTGGCCGTAATAGACGCCCGTCCGCTCGGCCTTGAACCAGAGTTCGTTGAGCCGCCCGGGCACCCCGTCGACCTTGACGCCGAACGCCGGAATCGTCCAGGCGTGCAGCACGTCGTCGGCCGTGACCTGGACGCGAACCACCTTGTTGACCGGGACCACGACGCGGTTGTCGACCGACAGCAGCCTCGGCTGGCCTTCCTTCAGCTCATCGTCGGCCAGAATCGTGGCGTCGAAGGTAAAATTGCCGTGATCGGGGTACTCGTAGCTCCAGTACCACTGGTGGCCGATCGCCTTCACCGTCAAATCGGCCTCGGGCACCGTATCCGAGTAGTAGAGCAGCTTGAAGGACGGGATCGCGATCAGCACCAGGATCACCACCGGGATCACGGTCCACAGAACCTCGACCACGGTATTGTGCGTGGTGCGGGTCGGCGTCGGGTTCTTGCTCTCGCGGAAGCGCCACATGACGTAGAGCAGCAGCCCCAGCACGAACAGCGTGATCAGCGTTATGACGACCAGGAGTATGTCGTGCAGGTCGTCGATGTTCTGCATCAGCGGGGTCGCAGCCGGTTGCAGCCCGAGCTGCCACGGCACCGGCTCGCTGGCCCATGCACCGGCTCCGGTCAGGGCGGTGGCCGCCGCCGCGCCCGCTGCGAGAATGCGTCCTCGGCTCATCGGCATTCGAATCGAGTCCTTATCGTCCGCGGAATGCGCGCCCCTGAGCAGCGATACCCTTCAGGCGCGATCCCGACGCGGGAATCCCTGCGAAGGCACGGAAATCGCGGGATTGATACACAGCGGCAGTTGGAAACACAAGCTCCCCCGATCATCGGGCGATTCGACCCGAACTCCGGCGTTCGGTACCCCGGTTCGGGGGCTGATGCCCGGGCACGGGGTGACATCGCGCGACGGCGACACCATCATATAGCGGAAGCGCTCACTTTGTGCGCCAGGAGGCTGAAAATGGCGGATCTCGCGAAGACGGACGAGCTTTTCTTCAACCGCACCGGGCTCGACCGGAGCCGGGTGGAATCGATCGTCGCCGATGCGCTCGACGGTACCGACGACGGCGAGCTGTTTCTCGAGTACCGCCAGTCGGAGGGGCTGGGCTTCGACGACGGGCGCCTGAAGACCGCTTCGTTCGACACCACCCAGGGGTTCGGGCTGCGCGCCGTCGCCGACGAGGCGACCGGCTATGCGCACGCGGCCGAGCTGTCGGAGGCGGCGATCGAACGCGCGGCGAAGACGGTCAGGGCCGTCAGGTCGGGATACAGCGGTACCGCGTCCGACGGCCCGGCGGCGACCAACACGGCGCTCTATGTCGAGGACAACCCCCTCAACGAGATCCCGTTCGAACGCAAGGTCAAGCTGCTCCAGGACATCGACGCCTACGCGCGGGGCCGCGATCCCCGCGTCGTGCAGGTCGTCGCCTCCATCATGGGCGAGTGGCAGGCGATCCAGATCGTCCGCGCCGACGGCCGCCGGGCGGCGGACATCCGCCCCCTGGTGAGGCTCAACGTATCGGTCGTGGCGGCCGACGGCGAGCGCATGGAGACCGGCAGCCACGGGGTCGGCGGGCGCACCGGCTACGGCGCCTATATCGCCGAGGAGTCGTGGCAGTCCCAGGTCGAGGAGGCGCTGCGCCAGGCCCTGGTCAATCTCGAATCGGTGTCCGCGCCGGCGGGCGAGATGCCGGTGGTGCTCGGCCCCGGATGGCCCGGCATCCTGCTCCACGAGGCGATCGGCCACGGGCTGGAAGGCGACTTCAACCGCAAGAAGACCTCCGCCTTCTCCGGGCTCCTCGGCGAGAGGATCGCGGCGCCGGGGGTCACCGTCGTCGACGACGGCACCATCGCCGACCGGCGCGGCTCGCTCACCATCGACGACGAGGGGACGCCCACCCAGAACACGGTGCTGATCGAGGACGGAATCCTCACCGGCTACATGCAGGACCGGATGAACGCGCGGCTGATGGGGGCCGCGCCCACCGGCAACGGGCGGCGCGAGAGCTTCGCCCATGCGCCGATGCCGCGCATGACCAACACCTACATGCTGGCCGGCGAGCGTTCGCGCGACGAAATCATCGCCGCGGTGCCGAAGGGCCTCTACGCGGTCAATTTCGGCGGCGGACAGGTCGACATCACCTCGGGCAAGTTCGTCTTCAGCGCGTCCGAGGCCTATCTGATCGAGGACGGCAGGATCGGCGCGCCGGTCAAGGGCGCGACACTGATCGGCAACGGGCCGGATGCGCTGACCCGGGTCCGGATGGTCGGCGACGACATGGGCATGGACCCCGGCGTCGGCACCTGCGGCAAGGAGGGCCAGGGCGTCCCGGTCGGCGTCGGACAACCCACCCTGCTGGTCGACAGGCTGACGGTCGGCGGCACCGCCGCCTGAGCGCCTCAGTAGGCGTATTCCCCGAACACCCGGTCGATATCGCCGTTCCACGAACCGTGATAGCGCTCGAGCTTGTGCTCGGCCGGGCATGAGCCGCGCCGGACGATGTCGTCGAGGATGCTGAGATACCCGGTCTCGTTGTCGCCCACCCGGTCCAGCCGGGCGCGCGCCCGCAGCCCCTCATGCGCGATCCCCAGCACCTCGCGCGCGACGTCGAGCAGGGTGCCGCCGCGAAACGGCGTCTTGAGCGCCTGGATCGAGGTCTCGCGGCGCAGCCGGTGGTGGTCCTCGACCGTCCAGTCGGCGATCAGATCGTAGGCGGCATCGAGCGAACTCCGGTCGTAGAGCAGCCCGACCCAGAGCGCCGGCAGCGCGCAGAGCCGCCGCCACGGCCCGCCGTCGGCGCCTCGCATCTCGATATAGCGCTTGAGCCGGACTTCCGGGAACAGCGTGGTCAGGTGGTCGGCCCAGTCCGACATCATCGGCTTTTCGCCGGGCCGCGCCGGCAGGCGGCCGTCGAGAAAGTCGCGGAAGGACTGGCCGCTCGCGTCGACATAGGTCCCGTCGCGGTAGACGAAATACATCGGCACGTCGAGCACGTAGTCGACATAGCGCTCGAAGCTCATGCCGTCCTCGAAGACGAAGGGCAGGATGCCGCAGCGATCCGGGTCGGTGTCTTCCCAGACATGGCTGCGATAGGAGTAGTAGCCGCTGGGCTTGCCCTCGACGAAGGGCGAGTTGGCGAACAGCGCCGTCGCGACCGGCTGGAGCGCAAGGCCGACCCGCATCTTGCGCACCATGTCCGCCTCGGACTCGAAGTCCAGATTGACCTGCACCGTGCAGGTCCTGAGCATCATGTCGAGCCCGAGCGAGCCCTTCTTGGGCATGTAGTCGCGCATGATCCGGTAGCGCCCCTTGGGCATCCACGGGATCTCGTCGCGCCGGGCGCGCGGGTGGAAACCGAGCCCGACCAGGCCGACGCCGAGCTCGCCCGCCACCTCCTTGACCTCCGCGAGGTGGTTGTGCACCTCGTCGCAGGTCTGGTGGATGGTCTCCAGCGGCGCGCCCGACAGCTCGAGCTGCCCGCCGGGCTCCAGCGATATGTTGCAGTCCGACTTGGCCAGCGCGATCGGGTTGCCGTTCTCCAGCACCGGCTCCCAGCCGAACCGTGTCAACCCCTCGAGCAGCGCGCGGATGCCCCACGCGCCGTCATAGGGGGCGGAGTCCAGGGTTTCGAGATGAAAGACGAATTTCTCGTGCTCGGTGCCGATGCGCCAGTCCCCGGGGGGCTTGCAGCCCGCCTCGAGAAACTCGATCAGCTGGCTACGGTCCTCGATCGGCGCGCCCTGGCTGGTGGGGGGTGCGGCCATGCCCTACCCCCGCGCCGCCGCCGGCCGCGCCGGCAGGTCGTCGGGACGGCGCCAGTCGCCGATCACCGCCTGCCAGCAGGCGAGCGCGGCGATCGCCGCGGTCTCGGCGCGCAGCAGCCGCGGCCCGAGATCGACCGCATGCACGAAGCTCCGGCTGCGGAGCGCGGCGCGCTCTTCCTCGGCGAACCCGCCTTCGGGTCCGATCAGCGCCGCCCACGGGCCGGTGGCGCCGCAATCCCGGGCCTCGGTCAGGAACTCGACGATCGGCCGTCCACCGCCGCTCTCGTCGCAGAACATGAGCTGCCTCCCGGCCGGCCAGCGTTCCAGCAATGCGCGAAGCGGCTCCGCTTCGCGGACCTCCGGCACGTCGCAGCGCCCGCATTGCTCGGCGGCCTCGATGGCGAGCAGCTTCATCCGTTCCGGCCTGATGCGCGGCGCCGTCGTGCGCGCGGTCGCCACGGGGACCAGCGCCGTGGCGCCGAGCTCGACCGCCTTGCTGACGATCAGTTCGCTCGGCCCCCGCTTGAGCGGCGCGAACAGGAGCCAAAAATCGCCGCTGTCGGGCTGCCCCGCGAGCAGGCGCTCCAGGCGCAGCGCGACGCGCCGTTTATCCACGGTCTCGATCCGGCCGAGCCACTCGCCGTCCTCGCCGTTGAACGCGGCGACCGCATCCCCCGGGGCGAGCCGCATGACGGTCTTCAGGTAATGGGTCCGGTCGCGGTCGAGCATGGCGGCTTCGCCTCGCGCCAGTCTCTGGTCGAGGAAAAGCCTGACACGCGGAGCCGCCTGCTGCATCGCGGAATGTACCGTCATCGTACCCATGAGCCGGTGCCGATATAATCGGGGCGAAGCGAAAGAGCAATGTCGGGCATGGACGACATCGCCGCGAGCGACATTCCGAGGGGCGGATGGGTCGACCGGCTTCTGCCCGGAGCCTGGCGACCCTATGCGCGCCTCGCGCGCCTCGACAGGCCGATCGGCACCTGGCTGCTGCTGTTTCCCTGCTGGTGGTCGATCGCCTTCGCATCGCCCGAGCCGCTGTCGCGCGAGAGCCTCGCCCTGTTCGCCCTGTTCGGGATCGGCGCCCTGGTGATGCGCGGCGCCGGCTGCACGTTCAACGACATCTGCGACCGCGACTTCGACGCACGGGTCGCGCGGACCCGCGACCGCCCGCTGCCCAGCGGCCAGGTCACGGTGCGCGGGGCGCTGGTCTTTCTCGCCGTGCTGCTGGCCGCGGGACTCGCGATCCTGCTCGCGCTCGAGCCCTTCGCCATCGCGGTGGGGGCGGCGTCGCTGGTCCTGGTGTTCACCTACCCGCTCAGCAAGCGGGTGACCTACTGGCCGCAATTCGTGCTCGGGCTCGCCTTCAACTGGGGCGCCCTGCTCGGCTGGGCGGCGGTGCGCGAGGAGATATCGCTGGCTCCGGTCCTGCTCTATGCCGGCGGCATCTTCTGGACGCTGGGCTACGACACGATCTACGCCCACCAGGACCGGCGCGACGACCCCGCCGCCGGGGTCAAGTCCACCGCGCGGCGCCTCGGCCTCGACAGCAAGCCGTGGCTGTACGCCTTCTATCTCGCCGCCGCGGCGCTGTTCGCGGCGACCGGCCATGCCGTCGGGCTCGGCTGGATCTTCTACGCCGGGCTCGCGCTGGCCGTCCTGCAGCTCGGCTGGCAGGTCGCCGCCGTCGATCTCGACGCGCCGAAGGACTGCCTCGCCAAGTTCCGCTCGAACCGGCTGTTCGGCTGGACCCTGCTCGCCTCGGTCGTCATCGCTCAGCTCGCGGGTTGAGCGCCGCCTCCGCCGCCTCGATGTCCTCCGGCCGGTTGACGTTGAAGAAGGGATCGACAGGGGCCGTGGAAAACGCCGCATGGGCGAGGCGGTAGCGCGCCGTCCAGACGTCGACCTTGCGGACCCCCTCCTCCACCAATGCGGTCCTGAGCGCGTCCGCGAGCGCGACCGGCCAGAGCGCGAAGACCGGGTGCTCCCGCCCGTCAGAGCGCGCAGACGCGATCTCGGCGCCGTTCTCCTCGATCGCCTGCCACAGCCGCGACACCAGATCGTCGGGCAGGAAGGGCGCGTCGCAGGCGAAACTCGCGACATGGGTGGAGCCGCGCTCCCGCGCCCATTCGAGCCCCGCCAGCACCCCGGCGAGCGGACCGGGGAAGCCTTCCACCGAATCGGGGATCACGGCCAGACCGGTGCCGGCGAAGCGGCCCGGATCGCCGTTGGCGTTGAGCGCGAGCGGGTCTACCTGGGGCACGGCGCGGGCGATCACGCGATCCAGGATGGTACGCCCGCCGAGGAGCTTCAGCGCCTTGTCGCCGCCGCCCATGCGGCGGGACAGCCCGCCGGCGAGCACGACCCCGGCGATGCGCGGCTCGTCCGCGCTACTCGGCATGTCCCGCCCCGACCAGCACGGCGTCGACCCGGATCGGCTCCGCGCCGAGCGCGCGCGCAACGACCTCCGAATCCTCCGCCGCGAGCGCCCCGGTGTCCTGAACGATCCGGGCGATGTCGGCGAACGGATCCCGCGGGACGCCCTGGACGTTCTCGCAGGCCGCGAGCCCGGCGCCGGCGGCCACCCGTTCCTCGAGCCGCGCCTTGAGCGTCCCCTCCACCAGGTCGAGTCGCTCCGGCGCGAACGCCGCGTCGCACAGCGCGACGTAGAACCGGGTTCGCAGCGCCTCTTCCGCCGCCGCCCGGGAAGCCGCCGCGAGGTCGTTATAGGCGGCGAAGCGCGCGCCGGCATCGCCCGCGAAGATCGTCCGCCCGGCGCCGTCGCGAAGCGGCGTCTGGAGGGCGAGCATCGCCGTCAGGTGCTGGTCGATGCGCGCGAGCACGTTCCGGCTCTGGCCGACATAGCTCACCGTTCGCCCGTTGCGGTAGGTCTTTATGCGGAGATAGACCCCGGGGGCGCCGAGCGCCTCGATCGCGGCTTCGGCGTCGGGAAACCGGCCCGCCCCGACCGGGCCCTGCCAGGCGAGGACCAGCTCCATCTTACGCTACCCGGCGCGCGCGCCCTTGCGCTGCAACGCCGACGGCTCCTCGCCGACCGTCCCGGGATCGGCGTCGTAGACGATTCGGCTTTCCCCCGCGAGCGCGATGAAACGACGCCCCCTGGCGCGCCCGATCAGCGTCAGATTGGCCTGACGGGCGAGCTCCACCCCCCAGGCGGTGAAGCCCGAGCGCGAGACCAGGACCGGAATGCGCATCTGCACCGCCTTGATCACCATCTCGCTGGTCAGGCGCCCGGTGGTGTAGAACATCTTGCCCTCGGGCGGGATTCGGTTGAGGTGCATGTAGCCGGCGATCTTGTCGACCGCGTTGTGCCGCCCGACATCCTCCATGTAGATCAGCGGCCGGTCCCCCTCGCACAGCACGCAGCCGTGGATCGCCCCGGCCTCCAGATAGAGGCTCGGCGTCGTGTTGATCGCCTTGGCGAGCGCATAGAGCCACGACGTCCGGATCTCGGCGTCGGGGTCGAGCACGACCTCCTCGAAGGTCTCCATCACGTCGCCGAACACGGTGCCGAGCGCGCAGCCCGAGGTCCGGGTGCGCTTCTTCATCCGCTCCTCGAAATCGGTCTCGTGCGCGGTCCGCACGACCACCGTCTCGATCTCCTCGTCGTAATCGACGCCGGTCACCGCGTCGTCGCCCTTCAGCATGTTCTGGTTGATCAGGTAGCCGACCGCCAGGCAGTCGACATAGTCGCCGATCGTCATCAGGGTGACGATCTCCTGGCTGTTGAGGAACAGCGTCAGGGGCCGCTCCACGGTGACCGAGGTCTCGATCGCCCTGCCGTCCTGATCGACCCCCGGCACCCGCTCGGTGAGCCGCGCGTCGGCCGGGTCGGGCTTGACCAGATAATCCGTCATGCAGGGAATATGTCCGCCCCGGGCATGACGGGCAACTCGCATCCAGCCCGCGCCGTCCTTCGATCCGCCGCTTCGCGGCCACCGCCCGGTCCTGTAGATTGACGCGCCGCAACCACAGGACGGGAGATCGAACCGTGTCCGAACCGGGTGCCCTGGTATCGACCCAATGGCTGGAAGCGCATCTCGACGACCCGGATGTCCGCGTCGTCGAGACCACATGGTACCTGCCGACCGACGGCCGGTCGGGCCGTGAGGAGTTCGAAGGCGGGCACGTCCGGGGCGCGGCGTTCTGGGACATCGACGGCATCGCCGACCCGGACGACCCGAGGCCCCACATGGCGCCCGCGCCGGAGCGCTTCGCCGCGCTGATGGACGGGCTCGGGATCGGCGATTCGACCCGGGTCGTCGCCTATGACCGGGTCGGCATGATGACCGTCGGCCGGGCGTGGTGGATGCTGCGCTATTTCGGCCACGATGCGGTGTCCATCCTCGACGGCGGCTTCGTCAAGTGGGTGATGGAGAGCAGGCCGACCGAGACCGGGCCGGCCGAGCCGCGCGCCGCCACCGGCGGCTTTTCCGCCCAGCCCCGCCCCGACCGCATATCCGACCTCGACACCATCCTGGCGGGACTCGACGGGCAGTCCGCGCAGATCCTCGATGCCCGCGCCCCCGGCCGCTTCGCCGGCACCGAGCCGGAGCCGCGGCCGGGCTGCCGGGCGGGCCACATCCCGGGCAGCCGGAACCTGCCCTATAACCGGCTGGTCGACCCCGAGACCGGTACCGTCCGATCCCCGGACGAGCTCCGCGCGCTGTTCGCCGACGCCGGGATCGATGTCGACAAGCCGGTGACCACCACATGCGGGTCGGGGGTGACGGCCTCGATGCTCGCCTTCGGGCTGCACCTGATCGGCCAGGACGCGGTCGCGGTCTATGACGGGTCGTGGTCGGAATGGGGCATGCGGACGGACACGCCGGTCGAGACCTGAAGAACTGGCGTCGCCCGACCCGCGCTGTCAGGATGCGCGGCCTTTTCACCAGCCGACAGCCGCGCCATGAAAGAAGACACGATCATCACCACGGCCGGGCGCGATCCGGAAGCCAATTTCGGGATCGTCAACCCGCCCGTCTACCACGCCTCGACGATCACCCATGCGACGGTCGCGGCGATGCGCGAGGCGCGCGAGAGACGGTTCGAGCCGCGGGTCTACACCTATGGGCGGCACGGGACGCCCACCCATTCGGCGCTGGAAGAAGCGGTGGCCGCGGTCGAGGGCGGCGAGCGGGCGGTCTGCCTCGGCTCGGGCCTGGCTGCGATCAACGCCGCCATCCTCGCCTTCGTCGAGACCGGCGACCACATCCTGATGGCGGACAACGTCTACAGCCCGGCGCGGCGCTTCTGCGACAGCTTTCTGGGGCGTTTCGGGGTCGAGACAAGCTATTTCGACCCGGCGATCGGCGGCGGGATCGCCGACCTCATCACCGAGCGCACCCGCATCGTCTATGTCGAATCGCCGGGCTCGCTCACCTTCGAGATGACCGACATCCCGGCGGTCGCCGCCCCGGCGCACGAGGCCGGCGCGGTGGTCGTCATGGACAATACCTGGGCCGCCGGCGTGCTGTTCAAGCCGTTCGAGCACGGCGTCGACGTCTCGGTGCAGGCGGCGACCAAGTACATCGTCGGCCATTCCGACGTGATGATGGGCACGGTCACGACCAGCGAGGCGCTGTGGCCCAAAGTGCGCCAGTCCGCCGCCGACCTCGGCGCCAATTGCGGTCCCGACGACGTCTATCTCGCGCTGCGCGGGCTACGCACCCTCGGCGTCCGGCTGCGCCAGCATCACGAGAACGGGCTGATCCTCGCACGCTGGCTGGGGGACCGCCCTGAGGTCGACCGCGTGCTCCACCCCGCCCTTCCGGACGATCCCGGCCACGCGCTGTGGAAACGGGATTTTACCGGCGCCTGCGGGCTGTTCGGCGTCGTCCTGAGGCCGGCGCCGGAGGCGGCGGTGGCGGCGATGCTGGACGGCATGGAGCTGTTCTCGATGGGCGCGAGCTGGGGCGGGTTCGAGAGCCTGATCCTGCCCACCAACCCGGCGGCGATCCGCACCGCGACGACCTGGGACCGCGGCCCGACGATACGCATCCATGCGGGGCTCGAAGACACCGGCGACCTGATCGCCGATCTCGAACGCGGCTTCGAGCGTCTCAACGCGGCGCGCTGAGGACGCTTCGTTTCCTCCGCCAAGCACCCTAGATTCACGAGCAACGCAAGACCGGGAAGCGAAACCATGGGCGCGTCCGAAGCGGGCATCGCCGCGACCCTCGATGCGATCGCGTGGAACGGCGACGGGCTGGTGCCGGCGATCGCCCAGCAGCACGACAGCGGCGAAGTGCTGATGATGGCCTGGATGAGCCGAGACGCGGTCGCCGAGACGCTGACCACCGGCCGGGTCTGCTACTACTCGCGCTCGCGCGGCGCGCTGTGGCGCAAGGGCGAGACCTCGGGGCAGATGCAGGCGCTGGTCGAACTCCGCCTCGACTGCGACGGCGACACGCTGCTGCTCGCCGTCGACCAGACCGGGGTCGCCTGCCATACCGGGCGGCGCAGCTGCTTCTTCCGGGCGGTGCGCGACGACCGGCTCGCGACAATCGCCGAGGTCGAGATAGACCCCGCGGAGCTTTACCGAAAATGACCGACAGCCATACCCCGCCCGAGCCCGACGACATCGTGCAGGCCTCCCTGCTGACCGGTTTTCTGGGCAGTGGAAAAACGACTCTTATCAATGCCTTGTTGAAGCACCCTGAGATGTCGGATACAGCCGTCCTGGTCAACGAGTTCGGCGAGATCGGGCTCGACCACCACCTGATCGAGCAGATCGACGAGGACACGGTGCTGCTCAACGCGGGCTGCCTTTGCTGCACCGTCCGCGACGACCTGGCCCGCGCCTTGCGCGAGCTGTTCATCAAGCGCGTCAAGGGAGAGGTCCCGCCGTTCGGCCGGGTGGTGATCGAGACCACCGGGCTCGCCGATCCGGCGCCGGTCATCCATACCCTGATGACCGACCGGGTGATCGCCAACCGCTACGCGCTGGACGGCGTGGTCACGGCGGTCGACGGGGTCAATGGCGACCTCCAACTCGGCCGGCACAGCGAATCCGTCAAGCAGGCGGCGGTGGCCGACCGCATCGTCATCACCAAGGGAGACATCGCGGACGACGAAGAGCTCGACGGCCTCGAAGCCAGCCTGCGCGCGCTCAACCCCGGTGCGTCGATCGTCCGCGCCGAGCACGGAGCGATCCACCCCGACGAGCTGTTCGACGCCGGGCTCTACGACCCGAATACGAAAAGCCTCGACGTGCAGCGCTGGCTGCGCGACGAAGCCTTTGACGATCGCCACCGTCACGATCACGACGTCAACCGCCACGACGACAGCATCCGCGCCTATTGCCTGCGCTACGACGAGCCGCTGGCGTGGGAGCCCTTCGTCGGCTGGATCCGCACCCTGATCGCGACCCACGGGGAAAGGCTGCTGCGCATCAAGGGGATCGTCAACGTTGCCGGCCAGGACAAGCCGATCGCGATCCACGGCGTGCAGCATTTGTTCCACGACCCGGCCCAGCTCCCCGAATGGCCGGACGGCGACACCAGGAGCCGCATCGTCTTCATCACCCGGGACTTGCCGCGGGAGACGGTCGAGCGGATCCTCGACGACATGAAGGCGGCGGTCGCCGGGCCGGGCTAGGAAACCCGCCCGATGCGCAGGCCGGGCTCCATGCGGGCGCTGGAAGAGTTCGGCCGGGTGCGGCTCTCGCCCTCCTTCTTCATGCGCGATTTCCTGCACAGCGAGATCGCCGCGTTCCACGGCATCCCCAACATCCCCGACGATCCGGATCTCGCCATCGCCGCCGGCACGCGGCTCTGCGAGAGCCTGCTGGAGCCGCTGCGCGAGACCTTCGGGACGGTGTCGGTGCGCTCAGGCTACCGCTCCGAGGACGTAAACGGCTTCGGCAACCGGAACCGTCTCAACTGCGCCGCCAACGAGGCGAGCCGTGCGGGCCACATCTGGGACCGGCGCGACGCGGCGGGCTGCATGGGCGCCACCGCCTGTATCGTGATCCCCTGGTTCGCCGACCGCTACGCGGAGACCGGGGACTGGCGGCCGCTCGCCTGGTTCGTCCACGACCACCTGCCCTATTCGAGGCTGTGCTTCTTCCGGAAACTGGCCGCCTTCAACATCCAGTGGCACGAACGCGCGGCGCGGCGGATCGACAGCTATGCCCCGCCCAAGGGCTGCCTCACCCGGCCCGGCATGCCGGGGTTCGCGGACGAACACGCAGAGTCTTACGTCGGCTTCCCGCCATTCCGGGGCTGACGACGGGGCTCAGGCCGCCTTGCGCAGCCGGTCGCGGTTGTGCGGCGTCGTCAGGTCGATATCCGGGCCCAGCGGCACGATGCCGGCCGGATTGACGTGAGGCATGTCGGCGTAGTAGCCGCGCTTGATGCCCGGGATGTCGGTCCGCTCGGCGATTCCGGGAAGCTGGTAGAGCTCGCGCAGATAGTTCGACAGGTTGGGATAGTCCTCGATCCGCCGCCTGTTGCACTTGAAATGGCCGTGATAGACGAAGTCGAAGCGCACCAGGGTCGGGTAGAACCGCCAGTCGGCCTCGGTCAGGCGTTCGCCGCAGAGATAGCGCCGCTCGCCGAGCGTCTCGTCGAGCCAGTCCAGCGTATCGAACAGAGCGTTGCAGGCCTCCTCGTAGGCGTCTTGGGTCTTGGCGAAGCCGGTCCGGTAGACGCCGTTGTTGACGGTCTCGTAGATCCGCGCGTTGAAGGCGTCGATCTCGGCGCGCAGATCCTCCGGGTAGAGATCGAGCGGGGTCGCGCCGAGACCGTCGAACTCGGTGTTCAGCATGCGCACGATCTCGGAGGACTCGTTGGAGACGACGGTCCATTCCCGCTTGTCGAACAGGGTCGGCACGGTGACCCGGCCGGAATAGCCGGGATCGGCGGCGAGATAGGCCTGGTGCAGCTCGAACACGCCGTCCACCGGCTCGAGATCGCGGCCGATTCCCTGCGAATAGGCCCAGCTGCGCACCCGCGGCAGGTCCGACAGCGTGATCGAGATCGTGTCCTCCAGCCCCTTGAGGTAGCGGACGATCTGGGTGCGGTGGGCCCACGGGCAGTTGGGCGCGAGGAACAAATGGTAGCGGCCGGGCTCGGCGGGAAAGCCGGAAGAGCCGTCGGCGGTGACCCACGACCGGAAGACCGATTCCGCGCGCACGAACGCGCCGCCTTCCGGGTTGCGGTATTTCGCGTCGTCGTCGATCCACGCGCCGTCGATCAGCATGCCCATGGCCGGTTCCTCCTTCGCCTGTCCGTCGCATCGGGAAAGTAGTTCGTTCGCGCGCGGAGTCGAGCCGGCGCCGCCTTGACCCGGCGTTGGGGCCGCCGCTTACTGTGATCCGCCGCGACCAGGGGGACGATGATGGACTTCGAGCTTCCCGAAGAGCTTCGCATGATGAAGGACACGCTCCGGCGGTTCATCGACAACGAGGTGATCCCGATCGAGCGCGAGGCCTATGACGGCCACCTGATGGTGCCGGAAGTGCGCGAGAAGCTGGAGGCCCGCGCGCGCGAGCTCGGGATCTGGATGATCGACATCCCCGAGGAGTATGGCGGCATGGGGCTCGGCCTGCTGGCCCGCGTGCTGGTGTGGGAGGAGACCGGCCGCACCATCGCCTTCCCCAGGCGCAAGCCGTGGATCTTCGGCCCCGATGTGAGCCCGATCCTGCTCCAGTTCCTGCGCGACGACCAGAAGGACGCCTATCTCTGGCCCTGCATAAGGGGCGAGAAATACGCCGCCTTCTGCCAGACCGAGCCGGATGCCGGCGGCGACCCGGCGAGCATGCGCACGACGGCGGTCCGCGACGGCGACGAATACGTGATCAACGGCATGAAGCGCTTCGTCACCGGCGGGGACCAGGCCGACTTCGCCCAGGTGGTCTGCGTCACCGACCGCGAGAAGGGCGCGCGCGGCGGCATCTCCTGCATCCTGGTCGACATGGACACGCCGGGCGTCGAGGTGATCCGCCAGCAGGAGACGATGATGGACGACCGGCCCTGCGAGGTCGGCTTCCAGGACGTGCGCGTGCCGGCCGAAAACCTGATCGGCAACGAGGGCGACGGGTTCCGCATGGCGCAGAACTGGATCACCTTCGGGCGCATGCGGCACGGCTCGCTCGGCATCGGTACGATGGAGCGGTGCCTCGAGCTCGGCGCCTCCTACGCCAGGCAGCGCGTGACCTTCGGCAAGCCGCTCGCCGAACGCCAGGCGGTGCAGTGGATGCTGGTCGACACCTATGCCGAGCTGCACCAGCTCCGGCTGATGGTCTACGACGCCGCCTCGCGCTACGACCGTGGCGAGGACATCCGCTACCAGTCCTATATGTGCAAGTATGTCGGCGACCGCGGGGGCTTCGAGGCGGCCGACCGCTGCCTCCAGATCCATGGCGGGATCGGGCTCACCACCGACCTGCCGATCGAGAAGCTGTGGCGCGACCTGCGCTCGTTCATGATCACCGAGGGGCCGGAAGAAATCCTCAAGATGGCACTCGCGCGCCACGTAATCCGCGAATACGGTTGAACGCGACCGCCAGCGACGGGGGCAACACGCTCCGCGCCATGGCGATGATGCTGCTGGCGACCGTCGCGTTCACCGCCATGCACGCGATGATCCGCCACACCGCGCAGGGCCTCCACCCCTTCGAGGTCGCGTTCTTCCGCAACCTGTTCGGCCTGGTCTTCCTCGCCCCGATCCTGTTCCGATACGGCGTCGCGCCGCTGAGGACGCGCAAGCTCAAGGTCCATGCGCTGCGCGGCATCCTCAACCTGGTCTCGATGCTGTGCTTCTTCTACGCGGTCACCATCGCGCCCTTCGCCGACGTGACCGCGCTCACCTTCACCGCGCCGATCTTCGCCAGCGCGCTCGCCATCCTGTTTCTCGGCGAGCGGGTCGGTCCGGTGCGCTGGGCGGCGATCGTCATCGGCTTCCTCGGGGCCATCGTGATCCTCCGCCCCGGCTTCGGCGAGATCGGGCTCGGCCCGATGCTGACCATCGCGGCGGCGCTCTTGTGGGCGCTCGCGATGCTGGTCATCAAGACCCTGACGCGAACCGAATCGAGCCTCACCATCACCGCCTACATGATGATCGTGCTTGCGCCGATGTCGTTCCTCGCCGCGCTGCCGTTCTGGACCTGGCCGGAGCCGCAGCAGTATCTCGAACTGTTCGTCCTCGCCGCGCTCGGCACATGCGGGCATCTTTGCCTCAACCAGGCGCTCAAGGAGGGTGACACCAGCCTGGTCTCGCCGGTCGACTACATCCGGCTGGTTTGGGCGGCGCTGATCGGCTATCTCGCATTCGGCGAGGTGCCCGACGCGATGACCTGGATCGGCGGGGCTATGATCTGCGGAGGCGCCGTCTTCGTCGCCTGGCACGAGGGCCGGCGAAAATCCGGAACCAGGGAGGCCGCGTGATGGAAAGGTTCGCGATCGGGGACGTGGAGGTCGCCAGCATCGTCGAGCGGGACGGGCCCTGGCGCAACCCGCTGGTGATGTACCCGGGCGCCGGGCGCGAGGCGGTCGACCGACATCTCCGCCACCTGCCCGATTTCGTCTACGACGCGGCGCAGGACCTGCTGGTCATCACCTACCAGACCTTCGTGCTCAGATCGCCCCGCCACACCGTGCTGATCGACACCTGCGTCGGCGCCGACAAGCCCGGCCGCGGCGCCTGGCTCGACTATCCCAAGCAGCCCTGGCTCGACGGCTTCGCCGCCCTCGGCCTCCGTTTCGCGGACATCGACTACGTCTTCTGCACCCATCTCCATGTCGATCACTGCGGCTGGAACACGCGACTGGTCGACGGGCGCTGGGTGCCGACCTTCCCGCGCGCCAAGTACGTCTTCGGCAAGCGGGAGTACGAGTTCTGGGCCGCCGAAAGCGAAAAGGGCGCCGACCCGCCGGGCGAGGTGTGGCGCGATTCCTGCCTGCCGGTGGTCGAGGCGGGTCAGGCGCTGCTGGTGGACGACGACTACGCGCTCGACGATTCGATCTGGCTCACGCCTACCCCGGGCCACACGCCGGGCCATGTCTGCGTGAACCTGCGGTCGAACGGCATGCGCGCGGTGTTCACCGGCGACCTGATGCACCACGCCCTGCAATGCCGCGAGCCGGACTGGCATTCCTGCTTCTGCTGGGACAGCGCGATGTCGAACCGCTCGCGCCGCCGGATCCTCGAATCGGTCGCCGACACCGACACCCTGGTGGTGCCCTGCCACTTCCCCGGCACCACCGCGGGGCGCGTGGTTTCCGACGGCGACCGCTTCGACTACCGTTTCCGCGATGCCTGAGACGTCACACCGACCACAGGGAGATAATCGATGAAAAGAACCGCCCTCATGGCCGCGGCCGCGGTCCTCGCCGCGACGGCGGCGAACGCGAAGACATACGACATGAAATGCGGCTTCGTGACGGTGAACGACTCGCAGCACCGTTCGGCCGAGATCTTCAAGGGGAAAATCGCCGAGCGGACCGGCGGCGAGGTCGACGTGCGCATCTTCCCGCTCGCCCAGCTCGGCACCATCCCGCGCCAGGTCGAGGGCATCCAGCTCGGCACCCAGGAGTGTTTCATCTCGCCGCCCGGCTTCTTCGTCGGCCTCAACCAGGCCTTCCAGGCGCCCGACGCCCCGGCCCTGTTCGAGTCGCAGCTGCACCAGCACCGCACGCTCAACCACCCGACGGTGCGCGACAAGTTCCTCGCGCTGGCCTCGCATGCCGGGATCGTCGGCAACTACACCTGGTCGGCCGGGGGAACCGCGGTGGCCTCCAGACGGCCGATCAAGACGCTCGACGACTTCAACGGCCGGAAGATCCGGGTGCTCGCCACCAAGATGGAGATCGCGACGCTCAAGACCGTCGGCGCCGCCGGCATCCCGATGCCCTATTCCGAGGTCCTGCCGGCGCTCCAGCGCAAGGGGATCGACGGGGTGCGAAGCGGCATCATCGTGATGGGACCGTCCAAGTTCTACACGGTCGCCAAATACATCTACAACGAGAAGTCGGCCTTCATCCCGAGCGGCATGTGGCTCAACCGCAAATGGCTCGACGGGCTGCCCGCCGGGCACCGGACGGCGATCTTCGACATCGGCAAGGAGATGGGCGACATCACCGGCAAGATCGCCATCGAGATCACCGCCCAGTGGGAGAAGCTGTGGATCGAGAAGGGCGGCGAGATCACCGAGCCGACCGCCGCCGACCGGGCCGAGCTGTTCCGCCGCACCCGCCCGCTGGGCGACGAGTTTCTGGGCAAGAACCCCAAGATCGCGCCGATGTACAACCTCATCAAGGCGGCCGCCGAAGCGACCCGGGGGAAGTAGGAAGGCTGGCGCGCCCGGCAGGATTCGAACCTGCGACCTGCGGATTAGAAGTCCGCTGCTCTATCCGGCTGAGCTACGGGCGCGTGGATTGGCCGTGGCCGCGCCTTGTCTTACAACAGGGGCGCGCATTTGACACCCCCGTTGCGGGAGCCTTCGCATGCCCGACCTCTCGGCGTTCTCGCCCGACTATCGGACCGCGCGCGACAAATTCCGCGAGGCCGCGCGGGCGGCGGGCGCGGCGCTGGAGGATTTCGTCTGCCCGGCCGCGGCCCCGCCCGGACATGACGGCGACCTGACCGCGGATGTCGCCGTGCTCGGCCCCGGCGATGCCGGGCGGGTGTTTCTCGTCAACGCCGGCACCCACGGGGTCGAAGCCTTCGCCGGCTCGGCGATCGAGATCGGCTTTCTGGCGAGCCGGCCCGCGCTACCCGACGATACGCGGCTCGTGCTCGTGCATGCCATCAACCCGCACGGCTTCGCCTGGCTGCGCCGGGTGACCGAGGACAATGTCGACCTCAACCGCAACTTCCTCGATCACGGCGGGCCGCACCCGGCGAACGAGGCCTATGGCAAGGTCCACAAGGTGCTCTGCCCGGAGCGCTGGGACGAGCCGGCGCTCGCCGAGATGGGGTGGACGATCGACGCCTATGTCGAGAAGCACGGCGCCTTTGCGCTCCAGGCGGTGGTCACCCGCGGCCAGTACGACCACGCGGACGGGCTGTTCTACGGCGGCCGGCGGCCGACATGGTCGAACGCGACCTTCCGCGCCATCCTGGATGCGCACGTGGCGGGAGCGCGCAGGATCGCCTTCATCGACCTGCATACCGGGCTCGGCGGCTATGGCGATGCCGAGATGATCGGCGGGGCGGGCCCGTCGACGCCAGGCGGGCGGCGAATGCGCGACTGGTACGGCAACATCGTCACCTCGCCTGCGGCCGGCACCTCGTCCTCGGCGCCGCTGGTCGGCGTCATCGCCCGCGCCGTGCGCGAGGCGGCGGGCGGCGCCGAGGTGATCAGCGGGACCCTCGAATTCGGCACCTACCCGGTGCGCGAGGTCCTGCACGCGCTCCAGGCGGATAACTGGCTGCATGTCCATGGCGACGTAGACAGCCCGCTTGGCCGCGAGATCAAGGCGGATATCAGAAAGCGGCTGTTCCCCGACGAGGACGGCTGGAAAGGCCGCGTGCTGGACCAGGGCCTTCGTATCCTCGACCGGACGCTGGAGGGGCTCGGCGCCTGAGTGTCAGTGGGTCCAGTTGCCTTCCCGGCCGAAGCGGAAGTTGTCGGCGTAGCTCTTGGGCCGCACCCGGCGTTCGCGCGCGGGCTCGACCTCGTAGGTCAGCCCGTTGCGCCTGGCGAAGGCGACGGCGTCGTCCTCGCTGTCGAATTCGAGCCGCACCTGCCGGCGGGTGTCGCCGCAGCCCGCCCAGCCCATCAGCGAATCGCGGCGCTGGGCGAGCGCGGTCGAGAACTCCAGCACCCATCTGGCCGAGCGCGCGCGACCGGACTGGGTGGCGGTCTTGGCCGGACGGTGGATTTTCACGTCGCTCATCGTCTGCCCGCTTGTCGGCGTTGGTCGGGGCGGCAGGATTCGAACCTGCGACCCCCTGCTCCCAAAGCAGGTGCGCTACCAGCCTGCGCCACGCCCCGCCAGAGCTATGTAGGGCGAATTGGGGGAGAGCGCAACACGCGGTCCGCTCAGGCGAAGGCGGCGCGGATGTAGGCGGCGGACTCCTTCGCCGCGTCGAGGGCGAGGTCGATCCCGCCCAGCATGAACATGAAGCCGTGGATGGTGCTGTCGAGCACGCGGTAGGTCGCGGGCACGCCCGCGGCGGCGAGCGCATCGACGAAGGCCGCGTTGTCGTCGCGCCTGGGATCGAACCCGGCGGTCATCAGATAGGTCGGCGGCAGGATGGAGAAATCGGCCATTTTCATCGGCGCGACCAGCGGGTCGGCGAGGTCGGACGGGGCGTTGAGGTAATGGCCCATCGACCACTTCATCAGCCCCGAGTTCAGGAAATAGCCCTCCGACAGGGTACGCATCGACTCGGTCTCCTTCCCGCCGGCGGTCCCCGGATACCACAGGAACTGGTGCGCGATCCGGGGCCCGCGGCGGCGATGGGCGAGCTGGCAGACCCCGATGGCGAGCGTGCCGCCCGAGGAATCGCCCGCCACCGCGAGACGCGCCGGATCGGCGCCGAGTTCTCCGGCATGGGCGGCCGCCCAGACCGTCGCCGCGTAGCAATCCTCGTGCGCGGCGGGGAATCTGTGCTCCGGCGCGCGGCGGTAGGCGACCGAAATGACCAGGCAGCCCGCGCCTTCCGCGATCAGCCGGCAGAAGCTCTCATGGGTTTCGAGGCTGCCGAAGACGTAGCCGCCGGCATGGAAGAACACGATCATGGGCAGCGCGCCGCCCGCTACGGAAGGCCGGTAGAGCCGCGCCGCGAGGGTCTCCTCGGGCCCCGGGATGCTCAGATCCTCGACCGCATCGATGGGGGGTCTCGGGTCGAGATCCCATTTGCGCACGAAATCCTCGATATGCCGCCTCGCCTCGGCCGGCGACATGTCGGCCACCTGGGCGACGCCCGGCCCGTCGAGGTCGGCCAGCACGCGCGCGGTCCGGGGGTCGAGCCGCGCCGTCATCGCCTATCCGCCGCGTGACCGGGAGAGCGGTTTGGCGCCCTGGAAGGTCAGCCTGGGCCCGTCCCGGTCGAGCCGGTGGAGCGCCTCGACGCGCTGCATCGAGGCCCAGGCCCGGTCCCGCGCGCCGTAGTAGTCGGCATTGGCGTCGATCATCCAACCGGCCTCTTCGCCGTCGATCTCGCGCAGCACCCTGGCCGGAACGCCGGCGGCGATGGTCCGTTCCGGCACCTCGAATTCGGCGCGGACGAAAGCGAGCGCGGCCACGATCGCCTGGGCGCCCACGATCGCTCCGTCCATCACCACCGCGTTCATCCCGATCAGCGCCCGGTCGCCCACCGAGCAGCCGTGCAGCACCGCGCCGTGGCCGACCGAGACATCGGCGCCGACCGCCGTCTCCCCGCCGGCGAAGCAGTGGATCGTGCAGTTGTCCTGGATGTTGGAGCCCTCGCCCAACCGGATCTGGCCGAAATCGCCCCTGAGGCTCGCAGACGGCGCGATATAGCAGCCCGGCCCGACGATCACGTCGCCGATCAGGACCGCCGTCTCATGGACATAGGCCGTGGGGTGGACGACGGGGATCACCCCGTCGATGGCATAGACCTTGGGCATTCAGACGTGGAAGGACTCGCCGCAGCCGCAGCGCCCCTTCTCGTTGGGATTGTTGAACACGAAGCCGGATTGCAGCTTGTCCTCGACATAGTCCATCTCGGTGCCGACCAGGAACATCAGCGCCCTGCCGTCGATCAGCACGGTAACCCCCTTGTCCTCGACGATCTCGTCGAGCGGGTTTCTTTCGGCGGCGAACTCCATCTGATAGGCCATGCCCGAGCAGCCGCCGGTGCGGATGCCGATGCGCAGCCCGACGGCCGGATCCTCGCGCCGCGTCATCAGATGCCGCACCCGGTCGGCTGCGGCATCCGTCAGGGTCATCGCCTGCTTGTTCATCGCCTCTCCTCCGCGGTCACTCTACCCGGTCCGGCCATTACATGAACCCCAGCTCGAGCTTCGCCGCCTCGCTCATCATCTCCGGCGTCCAGGGCGGGTCCCAGGTGAGCTCGACATGGACGTCGTGCACGTCGTCGACCCCGCGGACGCGCGACTCCACCTCGATCGGCAGCGACTCGGCGACCGGGCACATCGGCGAGGTGAGGGTCATCAGGATTTCGACCTCCCGGGTCTCGGACACGCTCACGTCGTAGATCAGGCCGAGCTCGTAGATGTTGACCGGTATCTCGGGGTCGTAGACCGAGCTCACCGCCTCGATCACCGTCTGCCGGAGGGTCTCCGCCTCGCCCGCCGGGCCGGCGGGGGCCGCCTCGATTCCGGTCGCGTTGTCATCCATCGCCGCGCTCTCCGGGGTCACTCGGTTGTCACGTCGTCGGCGACGCCGTCGAGCGCCGCCGCCATGGTGTGCCAGGGCAGGGTCGCGCACTTGATCCGCATCGGGAACTCGCGCACCCCGATCAGGGTGGCGAGCTTGTCGAGGGCCTCGATCTCCGCCTCGGAGATGTCGCCCTTGCGGGTCACGACGTCGTGGAACCGGGCGAAGATCGCGCGCGCCTCCTCGACCCCACCGCCTTTGATCAATTCTGTCATCATCGAAGCGGAAGCCACTGAAATCGCGCAGCCCTTCGCCTCGAAACCGATGTTGTCTATGGTCCCGTTCGCGAGCCGCACATAGACCCGGATCCGGTCGCCGCAGAGCGGGTTGTTGCCGTTCGCGCTGTGGCTGTGCGGCTCTAGCGGACCGGAATTGCGCGGGTTGCGCGAGTGGTCGAGGATGACATCCTGGTAGAGGCTGCGGAGGTCGATCATCGGCCGAAGATCTCCTGCACGCGGCCCAGCGCATCGACCAGCGCATCGACCTCCCGGCGGGTGTTGTAGAGCCCGAACGAGGCGCGCACGGTGGCCGCCACGTCGAAGCGGTCCATCACCGGCTGCGCGCAGTGATGCCCGGTGCGGACGGCCACGCCCTCGCGGTCGAGGATGGTCCCGACATCGTGCGGATGCACGTCCTCCAGGTTGAACGAAACGATCGCCGCCTTGTCCGGCGCGGTGCCGATCAGCCGGACCGAGTTGAGCGCGCCGAGCCGTTCGGTGGCGTAGTCGAGCACGTCGTGTTCGTGAGCGGCGATGCGCTCGAACCCGATCCCGGTCACGTAGTCGATCGCCGCGCCGAGCCCGATGGCGCCCGCGATATGCGGCGTGCCCGCCTCGAACCTGAAGGGCAGCGCGGCATAGGTGGTCTTCTCGAAGGTCACCGATTCGATCATCTCGCCGCCGCCCTGGTATGGCGGCATCGCCTTCAGCAGCGCCTCCTTGCCGTAGAGCACGCCGATCCCGCTCGGCCCGTAAAGCTTGTGGCCGGAGAAGACGTAGAAATCGGCGTCGAGCGCGCGCACGTCGACCGCCATGTGCGGCACCGCCTGGCAGCCGTCGAGCAGCACCAGCGCGCCGACGCGGCGGGCGAGCCGGACCACCTCGTCCACCGGCACCACGGTGCCGAGCGCGTTCGAGACATGGGTGATCGCCACCATCCGGGTCCGCGGGCCGATCAGGGCTTCGAGCGCGTCCATGTCGAGCACGCCCTCGTCGGAGATCGGCGCCACCCGGATCGCGGCGCCGGTCTGCTCGGCCACGATCTGCCACGGGACGATGTTGGAGTGGTGCTCCATCACCGAGAGCACGATCTCGTCGCCCGGCGCGAGGTTGGCCCGCCCCCAGCTCGACGCGACCAGGTTGATCCCCTCGGTCGCGCCGCGGACGAAGATCGCCTCGTGCGCATGCTCGGCGTTGATCAGGGCGCGCGCCTTCTCGCGCGCCGCTTCCATCGCGTCGGTCGCCTTCTGGCTCATATAGTGGACGCCGCGATGGACGTTGGCGTATTCCGCCTCGTAGACATGCGCCACGCTGTCGATCACCGCGCGCGGCTTCTGGGCGCTCGCCCCGTTGTCGAGATAGACCAGGGTCTTGCCGTAGACGCTCTCGCCCAGGATCGGGAAATCCCGGCGGATCGCGTCCACGTCGTAGGCGCCGTTGACCGCCGTCATCTCAACCGCCCCCGTTCGCGTTTCGGCGCAACCAGCCGTCGACCGCCTCGTCGACCGCCGGGCGCAGGGAGGCCACCGGCAAGGAGGTCGACAGATCGGCGACGAAGGCGCGGGTGAGCAGGGCGCGGGCCTCGGCCTCGTCGATCCCGCGGGCCCGCAAATAGAACAGCGCGTCCCTGTCGAGGTCGCCCACGGTCGCGCCGTGGCTGCACTTGACGTCGTCGGCGAATATCCGGAGCTCCGGCTTGTTCTGCGCCTCGGCGCCCGCCGACAGCAGCAGGCTGCGGCTCGACTGCCGGGCGTTGGTCTTCTGCGCGTCGCGTTCGACCACGACACGGCCCTGGAACACGGTCCGCGCGTTGTCGTCGGCGACGTTGCGGAAAATCTGCTCGCTCTCGGTATGCGGGGCGGCGTGGGTGATTTCCGTCGTGTGGTCGACATGGCGGCGTGCGTCGGCCAGGGCGCCGCCGGACAGGCTGCATTCCGCCCCCGGCCCCGACAGCCGGACGACGAACTCGTTCCGCACCACCCGGCCCCCCAGGGTGATCGCCTGTGTCGCATAGCCCGCGTCGCGCGCGACATCCATCGTCATCCGGCCGGTGTGGACCGCCGCTGCGCCATGGCGGACCAGCACGGCGTGGCGCAGCCGGCCGCCCTGCCCGACCGCGCCTTCGAGCACCGAATTGGTCCAGCCGCCGCCGCCTGAATGGCCGACGAAGACCTCGACCAGCTCCGCTTCGGCGCCCGCGCCGAGCCCGACCGCGCTGCGCGGATGGACCGCGCCCGCCGCGCCGCTCAGCAGATGGACGACCAGGACGGGGCGTTCGAGCCTGACGCCGTCCGCCAGTTCGAGCACCACGCCGTCCCGGGCCATCGCGCTGTTGAGCGCGGCAAGCCCCTCCTGCCCCGCCCCGTTCCACTCGCCCAGCCCGGGGCCGAGGATCGCGGCGGCATCGTCGCAGCCATTGCCGAGATGGGCCGACAGCACGTCGAGCCGCGCCCCTTCGGGCAGCGCGCCGCGCAGCGACAGCGCGGCGTCGTAGCGACCGTCGACGAAGACGATGCGCTCGGCCTCCAGCGCCGCGATCGACCCGGGCAGCGCCGGCGCGGCAGCGCCGTCGGCGCGCGCCGTCTCCCCGGCGAGGTCGAGCCGGTCGAGGCGGCGCAGATCGGTGTAGCGCCAGCCCTCGTCGCGCCGGGTGGGCAGCCCGGCGACGGCGAAGCGCGCCATCGCCGCCTCGCGCAGCCTCGCGATTTCGGTATTGCCGTGCCCCGGCAAGTCGGCGCGCGCCGCCGCGAAGGCGCGGGCGAAACGGTCGGTATCGGGTGCCGCGTTCATCCCGCGCCCCTCAGACGCCCGCCGCTTCGCCGGCGAAGGCGGCATAGCCCTGCGCTTCGAGCTCGTGGGCGAGCGCCGCGTCGCCCGACTTGACGATCCGCCCGGCGGACAGCACGTGCACCCGGTCGGGCACGATGTAGTCGAGCAGGCGCTGGTAGTGGGTGATCACCAGCATCGCCCGGTCGGGCGCGCGCAGCGCGTTGACCCCGTCGGCGACCGTCTTGAGCGCGTCGATGTCGAGCCCGGAATCGGTCTCGTCGAGGATCGCGAGCCTCGGCTCCAGCATCGCCATCTGGAAGATCTCGTTGCGCTTCTTCTCGCCGCCCGAGAACCCTTCGTTGACCGCGCGCTGCAGCAGCGCGTCGCTCATCTCCAGCGTCGACGCCCGCGACCGGGCGAGCTTGAGGAAGTCGAGCGCGTCGAGCCCGGCCTCGCCGCGCGCCTTCCTGACCGCGTTGAGCGCCGTCTTGAGGAAGGTGAGGTTGGAAACGCCCGGTATCTCGACCGGGTACTGGAAGGCGAGAAAGATGCCGGCCGCGGCGCGCTCCTCGACCTCCATCCCGAACAGGTCCCTGCCGTCATAGGTCGCCGACCCGCCGGTCACCTCGTAGCCCTCGCGCCCGGCGAGCACGTAGGAGAGCGTGCTCTTGCCCGAGCCGTTCGGACCCATCACCGCGTGCACCTCGCCGGCGGCCACCTCCAGCGAAATCCCCTTGAGGATTTCCTTGCCGTCGACCTCGGCCCTGAGATCCCGGATCGCGAGCATCAGCCGACGCTCCCTTCGAGGCTCACGGCGAGCAGCTTCTGCGCCTCGACGGCGAACTCCATCGGCAGCTCGCGCAGCACCTCCTTGCAGAACCCGTTGACGATCAGCGACACCGCCTCTTCCGGGTCGAGCCCGCGCTGCAGGCAGTAGAACAGCTGGTCCTCGCTGATCTTCGACGTCGTCGCCTCGTGCTCGACATTGGCCGAGGGGTCGCCGACCTCGATATAGGGCACGGTGTGGGCGCCGCAGGTCTCGCCGATCAGCAGCGAATCGCACTGGGTGAAGTTGCGCGCGCCCTCGGCCGAGCCGCGCACCTTGACCAGCCCGCGATAGGTGTTCTGCCCGTGCCCGGCCGAGATGCCCTTGGAGATGATGGTGCTCGACGAATTCCTGCCGAGATGGATCATCTTGGTGCCGGTATCGGCCTGCTGGTAGTTGTTGGTGATGGCGACCGAGTAGAACGCGCCCACCGTGTCGTCGCCCTCCAGCACGCAGCTCGGATATTTCCAGGTGATCGCCGAGCCGGTCTCGACCTGGGTCCAGGCGATCTTGGCCCGGTCGCCGCGGCAGGCGCCCCGCTTGGTGACGAAGTTGTAGATGCCGCCCTTGCCCTGCTCGTCGCCGGGATACCAGTTCTGCACGGTCGAATACTTGATCTCGGCGTCTTCCAGCGCGATCAGCTCGACCACGGCCGCGTGGAGCTGGTTCTCGTCGCGCATCGGCGCGGTGCAGCCTTCGAGATAGCTGACATAGGATCCCTCGTCGGCGACGATCAGGGTGCGTTCGAACTGGCCCGTCTTGGCGGCGTTGATCCGGAAATAGGTGCTGAGCTCCATCGGACAGCGCACGCCCTTCGGCACGTAGACGAAGGTGCCGTCGCTGAACACCGCGGAGTTGAGGGTGGCGAAGAAATTGTCGGCCAGCGGCACCACGCTGCCGAGATACTTGCGCACTAGCCCGGGATGGTTCTGCACCGCCTCCGAGATCGGGCAGAAGATGACGCCCGCCTCCTCCAGCTTCTCCTTGAAGGTGGTCGCGACCGAGACGCTGTCGAACACGGCATCGACGGCGACGCCGGCGAGCGCCGCGCGCTCGTGCAGCGGGATGCCGAGCTTCTCGTAGGTCTCCAGCAGCTTGGGGTCGACCTCGTCGAGGCTTTTCGGCGCGTCGTCCGGGTTCTTGGGCGCGGCGTAGTAATAGGCGTCCTGGTAGTCGATCGGCGGGTAGTCGACGAAAGCCCATTCCGGCTCGTCCAGCGTCCGCCAGTACCGGAAGGCCTCGAGCCGCCATTCGAGCAGCCAGGCCGGCTCGTCCTTCTTGGCCGAGATGAAGCGGACGATGTCGTCGTCGAGCCCCTTGGGCGCGAACTCCGATTCGATCTCGGTGACGAAGCCGTACTTGTACGGCGCGTCGGTGACCTCGGCGATTACCGCCGTCGATTCGGTGGTTTCGACCATCCCCCGCCCCCCTACTCCGCCCGCGCCCCGACCGGCGCGCGATCGGCGAAGGCCGCATGCGGCACCGCCATCTCGGCCAGCGACACCGAGGACAGCGCGTCGACCATCGCGCGGTTGATGCTCTGCCAGTTGGTGCGGGTCGGGCACAGCGCCTCGATCTCGCAGACCAGCCCGTCAGGGCCGATGCAGTCGGTGAGCGCGATCGGCCCGTCCACCGCGCCGATCACGTCGGCCATGGTGACGCCGTCCGCCTCGCGCGCCAGCAAATAGCCGCCCTTGTTGCCCCGGTAGGAGACCAGCAGCCCGGCCTGCGCCAGCAGCTTGAGGATCTTGCTCACCGTGGGCTGCGGCAGGCCGCAGGACTGCGCGAGTTCGCCCGCCGTGCGCAGCGTGTCGGGCTCGCGCGCAAGCTGGGTCATCAGAACAACGGCGTAGTCGGCCATCCGGCTGAGCTTGATCATCGGCCTACCCGTGAACGACCGCGATCCGGCAAATAGGACCGCTTCGGTACGGTTGGGAAAATAGTGAGCGGATCGGCAGTGTCAACGGCCCCGCTGTCGGCGGAGCCCGCCAATGTCCCGTTCCGGAGTCCGTTCGCATGCGGCCGGGCCGGGAGGCGGTCTCTCTCCGGCCGAGCATAATCCTTGTCGCGTCATGGCCGGACTTGTACCACTGCTGTCCGGTTTGGTTGGCTGGACCGGGTGCAAAGCGTTGGTACAGGCGGATTACCGGCCCATCCGCCGGATCGGGACACGGATTGCGGTGGGTCCGCATTTGCCATCCCTGTCCTCCCCTTTTGTCACCCCGGACTTGATCCGTCTATGGACGCCCCCGGCGTCTATGGACGCCCCCGGCGGTGCAAGGGTTTTTTTGGACGGTCGGGTCAGTGCGGTGTGGTGCTGTCGTCTATCCGGCCTC
>Ga0209543_1000602_pt1 | contig 43816 bp, 39 predicted proteins | sample MesohylFT_FD_187296 | JGI IMG/M metagenome (GOLD analysis project Ga0209543, IMG submission 187296) | Host-associated microbial community of the marine sponge Aplysina aerophoba from Gulf of Piran - sponge mesohyl, lysed by freeze-thaw... | ecosystem: Host-associated > Porifera > Sponge >...
GCCGTCTATCACTACCGCGACAGCAACGGCCACGAGCTCGATGCGGTGGTGGAGCATCGCGATGGCCGCTGGCTGGCGGTGGAGGTCAAGCTCGGTTCCGGCGAGCGCCTCGACGAGGCCGCGAGGTCGCTTCGCAGGGCGTGCGAGCAGGTCGATGCGAGCCGGGCGGGCGATCCGGCCAAGAAGCTGGTGATCACGGGAGAGGGATACGGCTACGAGCGCCCCGACGGCGTGTCGGTGCTGCCCGTAACGGCCCTGGGTCCCTGAGTCCCCCGAACGAGCGTCCTCGCCGGCCGCGGTGCGGCGCGCGCATCGGACCGGTCGGAAACAGCCGTCGGCGGCCCTCGCAGACATCGAGCAACCCGCACGCGCGCTTCACCCCGACACTCAAGACGGCTGAGGCGCAAGAAGCTGGCCCAGCGGAGGCAGCACCCCGTCGCCGACCCGGCCGCTGCCCCGGGCTACGGCTCCCGGCACCCCGACGCCGTGTCGGCCGAGTTCGCAGCGGTGGTGTGGCTCGATGCAGTCTCGTCGAACTCATCGAGCGGGACGGCAACCGGAGGGTCGTCCAGGACTGACTCGATACGGGCCAGCAGATCGGGGTCGCGCCAGACGGCTTGCTCGGCTTCGCTCAGGTCGCCCGACACTGTCGTCTCAGCGCTGCCGATCCCGCGGGCGGGGCGATCGGAGCCTATGGATTCGCTCCGGCCGCCTATACCGTCTCCCGGCGCTCATGCGCCAGCATCCAGGTGCGGTTCCAGCAACAGCAGGAGCGCGCCAGTGTCAGGCTGAGCAGGCCAGGGTGACAATGAAACTCCAGTTATTCTCCTCAGGCTGCAAGTATTGGACTTAGGATGTCTGCATGGGTCCGAACATCGAGCCGGGCGGTTTGTCGGCGAGGAGTCGGCGCGATCTTGCCACGTTGTTCGGGGCGGGGCAGCGGACGGTCACGGTGGATGCTGCGGCCGCGGCGTTGGGGATCGGTCGCGAGTCTGCGGCGCGTCGGTTGTCGGCGTGGGCATCGCGGGGGTGGCTGCGGCGTGTCCGGCGGGGTTTGTACATCGCAGTGCCGGTGGATGCGCGGGATCCGGCGACTTGGAACGAGGACCCTTGGTATCTGGCGGACTTGGTGTGGGATCCGTGCTACATCGCCGGATGGTCGGCTGCGAATCACTGGGCTCTCACCGACCAGGCCTTTCGCTCCACGGTCGTCGCTACCGCACAGCGAGTGCGCCGGGTTGATCAGAAGCTCGCCGACGCCAGCTACGTGGTCCATCACGTCGGAGCCGACCGCCTTGAGTGGGGACTCGTGGGGGAGTGGCGGGGCGACCGGAAGGTCAAAGTGTCCGGTCGGGAGCGCACCGTCGCCGACATGCTGTCGGACCCAACGCTGGGTGGAGGCATCCGCCACACAATGGAGGTCCTCGACACGCTGCTGTCAGCTGCGAGGCTCGAAGATCTGGTCGAGGCGCTCGAACGGCTGGACAACGGCGCGGCGATCAAGCGGCTCGGATACCTCCTGGAAGTGCTGGGCTACGACACCGCGGCGATCGTAGGACCTTTGACCTCCGGGGTTCCGCTGCTGGACCCGTCGCTGCCGTCGGGAGGCAAGCGGTCGCCTCGGTGGGGCCTGCGGATCAACGTAGATGTTTCGGCGTGATCACCGACCGAGAGATCGCCAACTTCGTAGGCGAGTGGCAACTCGCTCACCAGGTGGTCGAGAAGGACTACGTCCTTGGTTGGCTCCTCGCCGCCATCGCGGCCCACCCGCAGACGCGGTCCTGGGCGTTCAAGGGCGGGACGTGTCTGCAGCAAGGGAACCTGCTGGTCTTCGTCGTGAGCGACAGAGGACAGATCCGCAGCTACCGCGCCGACCGCATTCGCGCCGTCAGCGTCGAGCCCGAGAGCTTCACCCCCGCTACCTCGTCGAGTTCTAATTCGCTGCTCGTGGGTGCGGTACAGGTCCAGCGCGGTGCGCTGTGTGAGCGCGCGGGGTCCAAGGATCCGACCAGGGTCTGGCTCAGGTCAGCAAGCCGCTCAAGGTCGCCGGTGTCGACGAGTTCGATGACGCTTTCGAAGCGGCGACCTACTTCTGAGTCGGCCATGGCCCGACCACCTTCCGAGATCGACGGCCTCGCCGGTAGTCAAGCACGGATCTGTGTGACGGTTCCGGCCGCAGCTCGACCGCTCGGGCACCGAGGGCTTGGAGGCAGGTATCTCCCTTGCGATTTCTCCCGCCGGAGTCGAGCGCTTCTTGGCGATGGCCGGTCTAGGGCTCGCTGCCGACGAGAGCTGGTTCGGCTGGCGGGACTCCTGCCAGACGCGATTGACGTGGCAAGCGACGGGCCTGGCCGGAAAGGAAAGAGACCCCGTGAGTTCCGGGGTCCCGAACACCTGGGGCATACGGTTGCATTCGGCCGAGGCCTACTAACCGGAACCGTCAGGTGGCTTCGAGGGTAGGCGTTTGCCACCGCGGTTGCAAACACCAAACCCTGACTAGAAGACGACGATTCGGTTGGTCCAGCGGCGTTTGGTGTGGGTGCGGAGCCCAGCGAGCGCGGCGGGATACAGGCTGGCGAAGTCGTTGTCGAGGGTTTGCATGTGGGCGTCTCCTTCGAGGGCTCGACGCCGGGTTCCTGAGATCAGGTCTGCGATCTGGATGGCCTGCGAGGTGGTGGAGTCGGCGTAGCTCATTGGGTGGTCCCAATGCTGGGGGTGAGCCGTCCACGCGTATCACAGGAATCTCGGGTCATCGGAGACATCGACGGCGCCAGTGCTTGAGAGGCCTTGCGGGGGTTTGGCTGGCTTCGTGGGTTCGTGAGGCTTTGGCGGCGGCCGAATCGCCGCTCGGGGGCAGCGTTCAGGCTCCGAGCGTGTGGGCAGCAGACCGCCCTTGAAGTCGGCCGGTGTCTGTGGAACAGCCGGATAGGTTGCAGATTCGTGCCAACGCAAATTGGCCTCCAACTTGGGAGTTGAACCTCACCGGGTATGCGGCCTCGGCGCGCGCCGCGGGCCCGAGATGCAGGCTACCGGCGTCGGTAGTCGCGTGGGTCGCGGCAGGCGTCGTAGGTGGCCTTGTCGATGGAGGTCCATGTCGTGCCGGGCACGCCGCGTTTGGAGGTGCTCCCGGCACCGACGGGGAAAGCGGACTCAAACTGCAGGTGGCGCCCTTGGGAGTGGGCGATCTTCTTGGCCAGCCTCACAGCGGGCCCGAAGTCAGCGTCCTGGCTCACGATGATGGCGGCGTCGTAGCGCTGCTCGTGGGTCGCCTGGATGAGATCGAGAGCCAGGCTCACGTCCACCCCCTTCTCTTGGCGGGCCGAGTTGACCCTGCCTGTGTAGACGTGGACACCCTGGTTGCGCAGGTGGCGGCACTTGTTGGTCCAGAAGCTGTGCCAGAACCGGTCGACGGAGGCCGCAGGGACTCCGGTATAGAAGCGGATCTCGTCGAGGCTGCGCTGCGGGAGCCGAACTGTGAGGCGCGCGGCGAGCGCCTTGACGTCATAGCTGGGCCACGAGTAAGGCGATGACGGGTCGGCCGGGACTGGGGCCCACGCGATCCTGGCCAGATGGTAGAGGTTCTGGCCGTCGATGAGGACTATCGTGCGCATGACATGAAACACCCGCCCGGGGACGGCATCGAAGTGAGCCGTCCAGCGGGCGGGGAGTAGATAAGCCTTGAGCGTATTTCGTTGGCACCAGCGCGTCAACGTCTGTTTGGGCTGTCTTCTCTGGGGCAGCCCCGGGCGGGGATGCCGAGGATGCTTTGGTCGCGGAGTTCATTGAGGCGAAGCTCAGCGGCACGTACGGGCAGCCCTTGCAGTTTCGCGTGGAATTGTTGGCGCGTGATGCAGGTGGACCACCTGCCTCGGGTCTCGAGACGCTCTGGCCAGCTGAAGCCAGCGTGCGTTGCATCCGTCACATGAGAGCTGAGTTTCGTCGAACACTTGGCAGGGCACGTGACGCGACCCCTTGCGAGGAGGGAGCTGATGTCGGGAGCGCGAAATCCGCTCGCTAGGTAGCAGATCGGTTGCGTCTGACTTCCCAGATGTAGGCCTTGTAGCCGTCGCGGTAGCTGTGGGCGCTCTGTGGGCTCAGCGAGACTCGGGATCGACCACCGACACCACCCGATCCTTCGCGACGCGGCGCGCGATGCGCCACCGGCCCGGCGCGCCTGCGGGCTCGGTGTCCTGGCCAGCCACCAGCGCCAGCAGCCCCAACGCGTCGGCCTGCGCGTCGTCGAGGTCGACGTCCTCGCAGGCTCCGATCAGCTCCAACGCGTCGTCGACCAGCTCGCTCACGAGGCGCTCCACATCGTCGGGATCGTCCCAGTCCACCTCGGGGCCCGCGGCGTCGAGGTTGTGCTCGCGCACCCACACCTCGCCCAGTTGCGGCACCAGCCTGCGCAGTCTGCGCATCTGCACCCCCAGCATCGTCACCGTGCCCTGGCGCGCCACCGCATCGTCGAGCACCGTGGAGTCCAGCACCCGGCGGTCCTTGCCCGACACCGCCCCCGTCGCCGCCACCAACTCGCGCACCGCGTCGAAGACCCGATCCGGCCTGTCGCTGGCCCGTGTGCCGGTTGCGCCACAGCACCAGCACCGTCGGATGGAACGCCTCCTCAGTCAAAGCCAGCCCCGCCGCGGCCTTCCACGCCACATCGGTCTGCAACCTCGCGCACGCAGCCCGATCCGACAGACCCTCCAACGCCTGCAGAACCATCACCGTCGCAACAACCTCCCCCGGCTCAGACGGACGCCCCCGCCCCGACCCGAAGAGATCCCCGAACAACTCATCAGGGAACAACCGGCTGCGATGCTGCGCCAACAACGCATGCACCGAACCCGCCGACAACAGATGCCCACACACCGCCGCCGCGTCCAACAGTTCCCGATCCATCACCGCCGTGCCCTGCATACCCGACATCGTCCCACACCAGCCCCACGATCGCCGAGCACCCCGACCGAATTGCTCAGCAGTCTCCTAGACGTGATGCCGGTCACGGCGCGATGTCATCCGATCGGAGTGCGGTGCCGTCGTAGCCGAACGAGGTTGGCATCACTTGTGTGACACAACTGGTCTGATCGAAGCTAGTCTCGCTCTGCCGGGCTCGTACCTGGCTATCGGACTCCTCCCCCCACCTCGTGATCGACTGACCGAATGCTCGACCCCGAGACACATGATCGGCTCAAGGCGGCCGTCTTTTCTCAGATTGGTCAGGACATGGGCGTCTTGGCCGTGCTTCGCGATGAGATCGAAGAGTTGCGGGGCCACATCCGGCGGATCCGGCCGCATACGACGACGTCGATGTCGCTGGTCGGAACCGATGGCGGGAACAACCAGATCCGCTTCGACCCGTTCTTGGTGCAGGTGGTCCGGGTTGTGGACTCGAGCAACAACGAGTACTGCGTCGAGGCCGTAACCCCGACCACGGACGTGGGCGGGCTCAGCGATGCCCAGTTCAACGGGTCTGGTGAGCCGCGCACGGCGCTCGGCGCGATGATGGAGTTTCTTGGGGTGCGGCAACTGACGGCGCTGAGCCACATGATCCGGCGCAACGACGACGGCAGGCCGACCAGCCCGTCGTGGGTGCAGGTCTACCGCGAACTCATGGAGTGGGCGGTCCTGTTCCAGATCCTGCGCGACAAGGACTTCGCCAACGACACGATCATCGTCTTCGACGGGCTGCTACGAAGCAAAGTGTTCGCCCGCGAACTGTTCATGCGGCTCCGTGACGGGTTCGCCGAGCAGATCGACCGGCACAGGAAGACCGGCAGGAACATCTACCTCGTCGGTGTGGCCAAGCGCTCCAAGGTGCTGGACCGCTACCGGCTGGCCATGGCGCTTCAAGAAATCTTGCGGACCACCTATCCAGCTTACGCCGAAATCCCCAGAGACATCGAAGCGAGGGCCTACACCTGGTCCGAATACGCCAGAGGCAGCGAGGTGGCTGAGCAGGGAGGCGAGGCGAACAAGTTCGTCGCGGGAAAGATGTTCTTCGTCAAGTTCGGGCCCCAGCAGGACGACCCCATCTGGCCGGTCGATCTGTTCGAGCCACAGACAAGTCAGGCACCGGAGATTCTGGGAGCCCTGCTCGCCGATGCCACCGAGGGCTTCCCGGTTCCGTTCTATCCCCTGTGTTTGCAGCGGGCACACGAGAACGCCGCTCTGGTCGACTTCGACTTCGACGTGATTCAGGACCTGGTGTTCGACGGCATCCGCAAGGAACTGGCGGACGAGGCGCCGAGGATGGACGAGTTTCAGCTGCAGTCGGCAGATCCGTCTGGACAGAGGTACTAGACGATGAACGCGCCCGAACTCTTCCCCGACAGCCAGAAGGTGGGGGTGTTCCGGGGATTCCGCGACGGAGGGATGGAGTTCCACGCCGATCTCACGCTGCCGTACCTGCCGACGTTCCAGAACCGGCCCATGCACGGGCAGTTCGTGTTGGTCGAGCTCGACACCCCCGACGAGGCGATCCTGGGTCGGATAGCGGCGCTGTCCTCGGACGGGAGGCTGTCGGCGGGCTCCGGGGAGGAGTACAACATCCGAGCCCTGCAGGAGAACCGCCCGGTTCCCGAGGACATACGCAAGCGGTATCTCAGGTACCGGGTCAACATTCGGGTTCTCGGAGTGTTGACGACCACGGCACAGGGACTCACCTTCGTCGCATCCCTGCGGCGGCTGCCACCTGCTGGCAGCGCGGTCGCGTTCCCGTCCGAGCAGGTGCTCCAACAGATCACGGGCCACCACATCGACGGGGCGACCATCGGCCACCTGGCCCTTGGCGAGTACTTCTTCGGACCGAAGTCGGAGGCAGCAGAAGTCTGGATCAAGCCGCAGACCGAGCAGGCTCGAGTGAACTTCCCCGTTGACAAACTCGTCTCACGCCGGAGCTTCGTGTTCGCCCGAGCCGGGTTCGGCAAGTCCAACCTCACCAAGCTGCTCTTCAGCAGCCTCTATGAGACGACTCCGATGGTGGAGAAGCGTCAGGGACGCCGGGTGCCGGTGGGAACGGTGATCTTCGACCCCGACGGCGAGTATTTCTGGCCAGACGACAAGGGACGGCCCGGCTTCTGCGATGTACAGGGCATGGCCGAACACTTGGTCGTGTTCACGTCACGGGAGGCTCCGAGCCGCTTCTACGGGTCTTTCACCGCCGGCCGAATACGGCTCGACCTTCGCCGCCTGTCCGCCGCCGACGTGGTGGGAACCTTCCTGTCGTCTGAACGCCAGCAACAGCAGAACGTCATCAAGATGCGCGGCCTCAACAGCCAGTCTTGGCGTCAGCTGGTCGACCTCGTGCACAAGGACGGCAACGACGCGGAGCTCGACGAGATCAAGCGGCTGTTGAAGCTTGACCCGGGCCAGGAGGTCGAGGCTCTCGCGGCGCGAGCCAACGCCACCAGGATCGTCAAGGCCTTGCACGACCCGTCGAGCCTGATGCTCGACATGCTCATGCAAGCCCTCAAGAAGGGAAAGCTCTGCGTCGTGGACGTCTCGCAGATGTCCTCTGAGCAGGCCCTTGTGCTGTCGGGGCTGATCTTGCGGCGGATATTCGACCACAACCAGGACCAGTTCACGAGCGCAACTCCCGAGACGATCCCCACGATCGCGGTCGTGGAGGAAGCTCAGGCGGTGCTCAACGACAAGGCCACCGCGGCGGCGCCGTACATCTCATGGGTCAAGGAGGGACGCAAGTACGACCTCGGAGCCGTGTTGATCACCCAGCAGCCCGGCAGCATCCCCAGAGAGATCCTCAGCCAGGGCGACAACTGGTTCCTGTTCCATCTGCTTTCGGCGGGTGATCTGAAGAATGTCAGCAGCGCGAACGCCCACTTCGGCAAGGACATCCTTGCCTCCCTGCTCAATGAGCCGCTGCCCGGCCAAGGAGTCTTCTGGAGTTCGGCGGGCTCGATGCAGTACCCGGTGCCGCTCAGGGTTCGCTTGTTCGAGTCGCTTCACAACCAGAAGGACCCCGACTACAACCGGCCCCCGGCAGACACCTACGCGCAGCAACTCCGGCAGCAGATGCGCTCCATGACGGCAGACGGCAGGGGCCGTGGCGCTACAGCGTCACATCCCGGGCACCAGAAGGCTGAAGAGCCAGCTGATGCCGACGGAGCGCAAGACGACCCATCGGCAGATGACGAGACCGAAGCGGACGCGCTGGAGGCCATCGAGCGAAGGGCCATCGACGCCCTGCGGGAGGATGAGCTGCTGGAGCGGATCAAGAGCGAGCGGGGGGCGTCCTTGGGGCGAGGTCAGAGCCTTCTTCTTGAAGAAGTTGCCCGAGGGGATAGACGATCGCGGCCAATTCGCATTTCACCTAGTGCGCACGGCTCTCGACGACATCTTCGGCAATGACGGCTGGGAGTCGTACAAGAACGAGAAGACGGGCCATACGTGGGTCAGAGCAGTCGACTCGTAGACGCGCCCGTGCCGCTCAACGCGGTGTGCCCGTACTTCACCATGTTCCCGTTGCGGTTCCCGTTGAGGGTGCTGGCACGCGGTCGGTGGGCAGACGATTCGGTGCTCGATCCCTTCTGCGGCCGCGGCACCACGAACCTGGCGGCCCGACTCTTCGACATGCCCTCCACGGGCATCGACAGCCACCCGGTGGCCGCCGCTGTCGCTGAAGCCAAACTCGTCACGACGACACCGCAAGCCATAACGGGTTGCCTCGACGAGATCCTCGCAACAGAGCCCGCTGTTCCGACACCGCAAGGCGAGTTCTGGCAGCTCGCCTATCACAAGGACACCCTCACCGAACTCGCTCGGGTCCGCAGCGCACTGCAGCGTGAACCACTGGCGCCGGAGCGGGTAGCTCTGCGGGCGATCCTACTGGGCGGCTTGCACGGCCCGCTCACCAAGTCGTCGCCCTCGTACCTGTCCAACCAGTGCCCCCGCACCTACGCCCCCAAGCCTCGCTACGCGGTCAAGTACTGGAATGGGCATGGCCTGCGCCCTCCCCGAGCGGATATCCGCAAGGTCGTCGCCCGTCGAGCTGCGCGGCACTACGCACAGCAGATGCCTGCCGCCACGTGTTCCCGTGTCCTGCTCGCCGACAGCCGCGATCCCACCGTGTTCGACCAGATCCGTGACCACCAATTCGGCTGGGTAATCACGTCACCGCCGTACTACCGAATGAGGACCTACCTGCCCGACCAGTGGCTGAGGCTCTGGCTGCTCGGGGGCCTTGAGACCGTCGACTATTCCCAGAGCGGACAGGTCTGTCACCAAACCCCCGAGAGCTTCGTTGCCGATCTGCGCCGGGTCTGGGACAACTGTGCTTCCGTTAGTAGGTCAGAGGCTCGTCTCGTCGTGCGCTTCGGATCCTTTCCCGACTGCCGACTTGATCCAGGGGAGCTACTCCGAGCAAGCCTCGCGGGAACCGGTTGGCGAATTCAGACGCGCCGTGACGCGGGCCCGGTCCCGGCAGGGCGCCGACAGGCCGAACACTTCGGCGTAACGTCAACTCCCCGCAAGGAGTTCGATCTGTGGGCCGTCCACGCCCGTGACCCGCGATGACTTAGGCGCCCACACGTCGGCCGCCATATTCGTGACTCCGCGCTATCGTTGCCGTCAATCCTCCCCGTCGTCCGCCTCCGCCTGTCGGTGGCGCACTGGCGGGGCTTCTTCTTTTCAGGCGGCGTCTCGGCACGCGTCGGCGACGATGGCGCCCAACTCGCGCTTCTGGCTGTCGCTGATCGAACCAAGCGGCGTCTGGCTGGCGGGGCAGAACACGAACAGCGCTGGCTCGTCGCCGACCAGATGCCAGCAGCCCAAGACTTCGTAGGCATACGAGCGGAGGGTGCCGTCGCGCTTGCGGTCGAAACTGTGGATGAGCTGCCACGGGCCCAGCGTCTCGAATGCGATGTGCTCGAGGTGGCTCTTGGCGACTGACAGCACGACCACGTTCGGCCGCAGCGCTACCAGCAGTTCGTGCCAGAGCGGCCTTCCGTCGTGAGCGAGCAGGCGCCGGTCGGCTTCGCTGAGTCGGCTCCAGGTCGGATCAGTGGCCACCGGGGAGCAGAGGTGGCGAAAGCGTCGTCCCCCTACGGGCAGATGGAGATCGGCTGGCTTGCTCCTGTCGCGTCCGCTGGTTTGCAGCATCCTGGCAAGGACGTCAGATTCGCCATGTATGTGGATGTGCGCCTCGGGGAACTCGTTGGGCGGCTCCCGCACGAAGTCGTAGGTGAGGATCGAGGCGGTGTCGGTGTCTCCCTGGAGGGTGTAGCTGCTCCTGCTGGTGGCCAGGAACTTCTCGGAGTCGTCGAGTTCGAGCGTGTGAAGGACGTTGAGGTACAGGCGTGCGGGTGACCGGGAGATGGTCAGAGGGATGCCGTCACCGACGGGGGTTGGCCTCGTTGACGTTGTAGCCGATCACGGCGCGCCCGTGCCGGTCCATGTACGAGCGCAGGCGGACGCCGTGGGTGACGGTGCCGTTGAGGAGATCCGTCAGGCCGCCCGCGAGCTTCCTGGCTTGGCGCTCCAGGTCAGACTGACGAGGGCTCAAAGGAGGACACGACGAACCAGGCCCGCCGAGCGATCTCGCTGGAGAAGCTTCCAGCCTTGGCCTGCTCCTGAAGCTCCTCCCAGGTGCATCCTGCCCGGGCGAGGGCGTTGTCGATGACGGCGCGGACGCCCGCGTCGTCCAACACGTCGACCTCGATGTCGGCGTATCGGTCTTTCTTGCCAGCCATTGCGCCCTCATTCTGTCCAGTCCGACCGGACGGCTCGGTCGCGGTGCGGTTCTCGTCGTTTGATGCTGTCACACATGATCCTACGAAGGTGTGACACGGGTTCCTGCCACGAACGTACGACGGCCCCCCGAGTGGTGGCCCCCCTGCTACCTCACGCCTCACCACTTGGCGGGACGCTGCCTGACAGGGTCGTCTGAGACCTCGGCCTGGGACTCTCGTACCACCCGAGCCGCGGCCCAAGATTGCCTCTGACAGTGTCTACTGCGTGGCCGGGCTCGCTCTCCTCTGACAGACGCCGAAGTGGGCCTACTGAATCCAGTTTCTTGACTGTCACATGGTGGCCCTAGATTGGGGGCGTGGCGGACAAGTCGGCGATCGAGTGGACGGAGGCAACGTGGAACCCGACCACGGGGTGTGACCGCGTATCGCCGGGGTGCGATCATTGCTACGCGCTCACGCTGTCGAAACGGCTCAAGGCGATGGGCTCGCCGAAGTACCAACTCGATGGTGCCCCGAGGACGAGTGGACCGGGCTTCAGGCTTACGGTGCATCCCTCATCGCTTGACGTGCCTCGTCGCTGGGGCGCGCCGCGGCTGGTCTTTGTGAACTCGATGAGCGATCTGTTCCATGACGACGTTCCACTTGACTTCATCAAGCAGGTATTCGAGGTGATCTGCGAGACGCCTCAGCACACCTACCAGGTGCTCACCAAGCGAGCGCAGCGGCTGAGCCGCGTCGCAGGTGACCTTGACTGGCCACCGAACCTGTGGATGGGTGTGAGTGTGGAGTCTCGCCGGTACGCCTTCCGCATCGATCACCTTCGCAAGGTGCCGGCCGCAGTGCGGTTCGTAAGCGCGGAGCCTCTGCTCGGCTCGCTCGGCGCGCTTGATCTTGAGGGCATCCAGTGGCTGATCGCTGGCGGCGAATCTGGTGCCAACGCGAGGCCCATGGGGCCTGCGTGGGCCATCGAGCTTCGCGACACCTGCACGTCAGCGGGCGTCGCGTTCTTCTTCAAGCAATGGGGAGGCAGAACCCCCAAGGCTGGCGGCCGGGAACTCGAGGGCGAAGTGTGGGACCAGCTCCCGGAAGAGGCGGTGGCCTAACCCGTTGACCGTTCCAACCGGGATCCTCTGGGAGCGTGACCCCCACACGGCAGCGAAGCACACGCTGCTGCGCCGGTACATGTCAGCATGGTTTCCCATCATGGCAAGCCGGTTTCGCGACACCGGGATCACGTTCTTCGACGGCTTCGCGGGCCCGGGGGAGTACACCAACGCCCGCGACAGTTCGCCCGCGATCGCGATGGAACAAGCGCTGCGCAGCGATGTGACCTGCCATGGCACTCAGACACGGCTCGTTTTCGTCGAGGAGCATCGCGGACGCTGTCGTCACCTCGAGAACCTTCTTGACACTCGGTTCCCGCTCACGATTAGGCCGTCCGGCTTGGTGGTACGCGTCCGTCGCGGGAGGTGCGGCGACCTCTTTGAGCAGGAGATCGCCGAAGTGGGCGGGTGGGATGGACCCGTGTTCGCCAATCTCGACGGCTGGGGTGTCGATGCCGACCACGAGATTGTGCAGCGGGTCGCTCAACAGCAATCATCTGAGGTGCTGGTCACATTCGAGGATCAATTCTTCATCCGCTTCGCCAACGGTGAACAGCAAGCAGGCGAGCGTGTCTTCGGGCACAGCGATTGGCGGAGCGTTGATCATCTGCCGACTGCTGAGAAGAAGCCATTCCTCCTGGAGCTTTATCGCGAGGGTCTTCACTCGGCCGGCTTTCCGTACGTGCTGACGTTCGAGATGATCGACGAAGGTGGACACTCACTGCATCTCTTCTTCGGAACGACGAACAAGGTCGCCGTGGAGAAGTTCAAAGACGGATTGTGGGAGGTCGACGGTGTCTCCGGTCAGCGATTCCGAGATCCGCGTGATCCCAACCAGATGTCTTTCGACATCCTGCACCCGGACTTCACCCCACTAGAGGGTCGCATCCTGGAACTGCTCGGTAGGAGCGACTACAACATGGCGGAGCTCCGCGAGGACGCCCTCCTCGAAACGATCTACAAGAAGACCCACGTCAAGGCCGCTGTGGACCGGCTCATCGAGCAGCGCAAAGTGGAACAGGTGAGCACCGGCCGGTCCTATGCGGATCGCGTGCTTCGCTTGGCGGAGCCGCAACTATTTTCGGATCCTCCGTAGATTGAAGCACCCCGCGCGGCCAGGCAGCGCCCGCATCGCACGCCGTCGGTCCTCTCGTTCGGCTGTGGTCTCGGAACGCCCACAGGGTCACCGCCGTGAACAGGACCCCTCAAAGCATCGCCACGGCTTAAAGGGGCGCTTCGCTACTCAGGCTTCGCTGTCTGCGTTCCCCATCTGCTTCTCGAAAGCCTGGCGGACGAGCCCGATCACGTACCGCAGTTCCCCCGGGTCGCCTAGCCTTATCTCCGCGTCGCCGTTTCCCCAGCGTCCGAGGTTGGTGACGTCTGTAGCGAAGCCTCTCGGATCATGCAGCTCGTGAAACTGGAGGTTGAGCGAGAGGCGAAGCTGGGAAGTCTGCGGGACGACGTCAACGAAGTTGGTCTCCGCCTTGTAGGCGACATAGAGCTTGAGGAACTCCTCGGTGACGACGGGACTGAGATCGAGCACTTCTTTCCGGAACGCTTCGAACAGCGGCCGGACGGCGCTCTCCTCAGCGAGGTATGGGTGGTCCTCGATCGTGTAGGTCGCTAGCCGCCGACGCTCCGGCTGTTTTCGGTATTGGGCAAGTTTCTCTGCTGGCAAATGCACATCGCTCCACACGCTCGCGGCAATGCCCGCAAGACGAGTGGCACGGACCTGGATCGCTCGTTCATCCCAACGATCAAGCGATCCGATGTCCTCGTTAAGCCTGAGCGGGCTCATCTTGAAGCCTCCCTCCATGTCACGCTTCTCAGCGAAGGGACGGTCGCTGTACTCCGAGTTGTAGCCCGTTAGCGTCAGATTGCCGAGTGTGTGGAGCCGCGTCTCGTGTACCCGTTCCCACTCTGGTCCGAGGTCATTCTTCCACTCCGTTGAGAGATCCTCGTTTTGTGGCATGATGTGCTCGATCGTGTACTCGTCGACGGGCGCGCGCTCTTTGCGCCCATGGTTCTCCAGTCGGCGAAGCCAGTAGCTGCGCCTTGGGAAGTTGTAGAGGTCCCGCACTTGAATCTCACGCTTGAACTCGTCATCTCGCGGAAATCGGCGGTAGGAAGGCATTAGGAGGAAGTGAGCGATGATGCTCTCCAGATAATTGTCTTTCCTGAGTTCACGACCAAACGTCGAGAACGTCTTGTTGAGGGAGTTCGTCGGGATGGAACAGACGGCGCGACGGAACACATAAGACTCGACCAGACGAAGCGCTCTATGCAATTCGGACTCGCTCAACTGGCCCGTGTCGTAGTCGTCATAGAGCTCCAGGAGGAATGGGCTTGCGACGTCGACTCTGAGTTCGCGCAGGTCCCGGAAGGCTTCCTTGAGAGGTCCAATGGACTCCCGGTCTAGGGCTATCGAGCAGTAGTAGCCGGCGAATCGCTGGATGTCGGCGACCAGCAGGTCGATACCGCCCTGTTCGATGCTCGGTTGACGTGCGTATGTCTTGAATGCTTCATAGACCTTTTCGATCTTGGGAATCTCTCCAGTCTTCAGCGTGAGGTAATGGCGCATGAATCTGTCGAAGTGAGTGCCGTAAGCCTCCTGTTCGAAGGCGAGTTCCATCGGCCGCCAATGATCTTCGTAGAGTCGCGTCTGGTGCGCTGGCTCAAGCCCCATCAGTACGAAGTTGCGGATCAGGTCAGCCTGACTGAGTGCCCGGCCAGTCGAGTTCATGCTCTCGAAGATGAGCTGTGGATTGTCTTGATCCCGACTGAGCGCAACGTCCACGACCATCAGCTTCGCGAGCCCCCGGCATAACGGAGTGAACTCATTGCCGAGGGCCTCGATCTGCTGTTGGAAGAACTCGAAGTTCTCAACAATCCGGAGAGAAGCTTCTGTCGGCAATGGCCTCTGTTTCACGAGTGCCATGAGACTCGCCTTGTCCGTCTGTGTGAGCACTAGCTTGAAGCCACGCTCATTCTCCTCTAGAGGATTGAGTAGGTAGTAGCTGCGGAGCTTCTTCGCCGAGAAGCCATCGAGCGGTTCCTCGACGCCGACGTGCCTGGCGAGAGATTCGAGGCACAGCATCACGGTCGTCAGACGCTGTTGCCCATCGATCACGAGCAGCGGTGACTGGCTAGTGACATGGTACATGCTCTCCTGGATGTAGACGATCGAGCCGACGAAGTGCGCAGCAATCTGATCGTCGTCGCCGGTGCGGAGGACGTCGTCCCAGAGTTGTCGGCACTCGCGCTCCGTCCAGCTGTAGGTCCGTTGATAAACCGGGATCACGAACTGAGGCGATTGCTGTAGGAAGTCGAGGAGCCTCGTCTCGGTTGCTCTCATCTGATTCCTCCATGGTGGACGTCAGTCCAGAGTTTGGCAGATTGACGCCGGTTTGGTGATCGCAGATGGCCGTTGACGTGGGGTTTTGTGTTGCTGGTCGGTCTTCCGGCGGGGTTTTGTAGGGGCGACAGATGGTTGACTAGCTGAAGGGTTTATGCTAGTGTCTTGGTGTGTTCGTGAAGACCACCCGCCGTCGCAGGGGCGACAAGGTGTATAGTATCTGCCTTCGGTGGAGTCGGTGCGCGACGGCTCCAAGGTGGGTCACAGGACTCTGCTGCGTCTGGGGGAGGTGACGCGTGCGCGTCGTCGTCCTTCGTGGTTATGCAGCGCTGTCATGGCTCAGTTCGGTGAGCAGCCACCGCCAACGACTGTGATGCCACTCTTCCATGCTGCAAAGGCGGGGGCGGTGGTAGCGAAGGCCACAGCGGCATCCGTCTCGTTGCTGGCGACGTCCTGTCCGATCACGATTCGAGCTGGTGGGAGACTGAACGCCACGCGTCGTGTGCTGAGAATGAGTTCTCGGCGATGCAGATTCACATCGTTCCGTTGGTCGTAGAGCCGCCAGTGAAGGCGGCTCTCGTGTTGCTGGGAGATCCCTGACTGTCGGAGTGCGGTCAGAATGTCTGAGGCGTACACGCGGCGACCGTCCACCCAGTTGCGCGACAGGACGCGGATGCACGCAACCCTTGGGAGCCTTGAAAGGATCACTTCGAGAAACTCCACCAGTCTTGCGAAGTCCAGCAGACTTGTGTCTGACAGGAAGTTGTCCACCCATAGCGGAGTGGGGTCGCTACCGCACCGAGCACTGAATCGGTTGGCGGAGCCTTCAAGATCGCGCTCTGGCCAGGGCTGGCCTACTAGGAGTCGCCTGAGGTCCTCGACCGCGATACACCCGGGGACAGCGCACCGGGGCGGGTTGTCGGAGCGTCTGGCAACGATAAGTGGCGTGAGTGAGGGGTCGGCATCGTCGTGCCGCCATCGTGGTGGATGTCTGCGATCGAGTATTGCTCCGAGCCGGCTCTGATGACCGGTGTCAAGTTGGCCGATCCAGCGAGGCAGCCATTCTTGGGTTGTCGACTTGGTTAGGCGCCGTCGAACGTCCGAGGTTTGGCCACTGACTCCGAGTAGGTGTTGGTTGTGGCCGGTGAGGAGGAGCAGTTCCTCGGCGTTCGTGCAGCCGAAGTCAGCTAGCTCCTGTGTCGTGGGAACTCTTGTCGGCGGGTGGACGTAGCGGGCGCGCTCTCGGAGGCCAGAACCCGGGCCCACGATCTCGTGATCTCGTGGGTGTGTGACGACGACACATCGAAGGGAGGGGCGATCGTGGCTATGTGCTTCGAACACGCGGCTGAAGAGCATCCCTTCGAGCCAGGGGCCGATCGATTCCATCAGGAGTTCGCCAAAGTCATCAATGAGAAGCACGGGATACCTGTCGTCGTCGCAAAGAGCGTCGATCTCTGCGCTGACCTCTCGACGCTGCATCGTGGCGAGATCGCTAGGACTCCAGACGAGATAGGTCCAGTCCGACGGGTCCAACGCGTCGGCGATCATGCGTATGCCACGGGAGCGGCCTGATCCATCGAGGCCGACAAGATTGAGCGATCCGCCGCCGATCAGATGATCGACGCAGGCGTCAGTCCAGTCCACGACGGGCTTCTCGCCTGAGCGCGCCGAGCCTGAGCCTGCCTTGACCATCGCATATGCCGAAGTCCACGGCATGCGGAATCAACTCAGTCTCGGGTGCCCTCCCGTCGAGGATGAACTGCGAAACGATCTCACTTTCGTCGGGATACCAGCGTTCGAAGCTCTGGAAGGTCTCCCAAGCCGAGTGAGCAGGCGAACCATCAGCCGCGGATGCGTACACGCGCGCCAAGTCCTGGAGCGTCACATGGTACGGCACCGTCTCGATCTGCCTGTTGTGGACGTCCTCTGCGACACGGGCACACGCTTGCCGGGTGAGGTGGGGATGCCCGCCGTACTCAGCGAACAGACTGTCGAATAGGTGGTGGCCATCAAAGCGGAGACCGCTCCGCTTGCCGAGAACCCGCACCATCTGTCGCATCTCATCACGACTCATTGGACCCAGGGGACGCGCTGAGGCGAACCCGAACAGTTGGTTGTCGCGTCCGAAGCGAACAGAACTCGTGAATATCGATGCCGCAACGCCAGCAGCCAGGAACGAGAGTTGCCTCTTGCCTCGTTCATTTCTGATCTGTATGACGCCTCGGAGTTGCTGCAGCACCCGGTTCATTGCCTGGCGCTCGTCTCGGTCGGCCGTGTCGAAGTCGAGGGACTCCTCGTTTGCGAGGTCGGTCTCATCGAGGAGTACCACAACGTCGGCGTCGATCTGATCGAGCAGCGCGTCCATCTCGTACACCCAGCGCCGCTCGACTCTTTGAGAACTCCGGAGGGTGAAGTCCTGGTTGAGCATCTCGGAGTTCTCCGGTATCGAGCCCCCGACTCGTTGAAGGACCCGGGCCGTTGACTCCACCAGAGCCTCGCGAAGGTGCGTCGCGTCGGTTAGTGCGTTGAGCTGGACGTAGGTCGACTCTATCCCTCTGTCACGTAGTGTCTCAGCCACCCGATACAGCAGGGAGGTCTTGCCGGCACGGCGCAGACCGAAGACGCCAACACTCTGTCCGCTCGCAGCCAGGGCAGTGAGAGCCTCAAGATCATCCACCCGCCCGAAGAAGTCGGCAGCCGTACGGATCTCGTTGCTGTAGTCGAAGTGGTTCATGGACCGCATCAGCTTGGCGATCTCGGACCGAAGCGAAGTCTGGCGGTACCTTCCTGCTTCCAGATCATCGGTGTAGATCGTGAGGATCGGATACGAAAAGCGCTTTCGGTCCTTGACGAACCGGTCCGCACTCCTATCCGTAGCTACAAGAATCGCGAAGTCCTTGTCGGCTGAGGTGCTGTTGCGAAGCGCCGTGGAAGTCTCCAACTGGCGCAGCACGCGAGGCTCCAACCCAGCCTCGCCAGCGAAGGTTGCGATGAGCAGCGGGATTTCAAGGGCGATGTCGAACTGATCGGCTATCGGCTTGGAGGGCCCGATTCGCATGGCGCTCAAGTGATGCTGCCACTTCTGAGCGAAACAGATCGTCGATTCATCACGCTCCAGAAACGAGAAGAGTTCAGAAGCGAACGCGGGGTATCGGCGGGCGATCTCGGCTTTGGACTTCTCCAGTACCGTGAGGTTGATGCTTTGGGCCATTAGAAACTCTTCGGATTGCTACCGGGGCCTACACGGATGTGCCTGCCAGCCGTCCTGGGCAAGCCTGTTGGCAGAGCCCTATCGGCCGTCAGAACTCCTAGCTTAGGCAGCGTCAGATCGAGCGGTGGCGACTCCAGGTGCCGCCCTGGTCCACGGCGACCGAGCTGTGGCCCCATCTATGGGCGAGATGTGGGCAAGTCGCGTCCTGCTAACTGTTGAGCGTGTAAGCGGGAACTGAGAGGCACCAGCATCCCAGCAAAGCTGACGCGGGATTCATGCTCTGACCTGCTGAAGTGGATCTGGCGCAGACACCTGCGGCTCACTGTCAAGCATGACCGTGAGCTCGAGGTGGCCGACGTGTCCGAGCCACCGCGTAGCGATCCGCGGGTGCTGGAGGCAAGCGAGTGGTGGGCGCGGCGCAACGCCGAGTTGTCGCGGTGGAGCGGACGGATCGGGCCGCGAGGCGGGCCTGGGTCCGGCGGTACTGGAGAGACTGGCATTCGCAGCGCGGCGTGAGGGCCTGGCCCAAGAGGATGTCGTCAGCGCGTGTTCTGGTTGCCGAAGCGATCAGCGACGAAACTCTCGGCTTCGCTAGCCGGCACTTGCCGCGTGGAGTTGTTGCGGCGTTGGTAGAGGATGTCGGATCCATCCTTGCTCTTGACCCAGATGGGGCGGGAGCTGGCGGGGACGTCGATGCGGCAGATGTCCTTGTCGTTGACTTGGCCGATTCGGATGGTGAGGCGGTGGGCGCCTGCGTGGCCCAGGTTGTGCTCGAAGAGGGTGTCGAGCCAGTTGACGTAGGCGTCGGCGTTCGGGGGGCTGACCTGGGCGTAGTCGTCGTCTAAGCCGACGGGCTCTCCGTTGTCGGTGACGCCGATCAGGAGCGTGCCGCCTCGATCGTTGAGCATGCCGGCGACGGTCTTGACGACTGCCTGCTCCATCGTCTTGTCCTTGCGCTGTTCTCGCACGTTCCACCGGGCGGTCTGCTTGTATTCGACTACCCGAGACTCCTCGCGGATCAGGAGTTGCTCCGTGGGGCAGGCCCAGGTTGCGCTCGCGCCGAAGACGGTCTCCATGAGACGGGAGAACATCGTGGGGTCGGATTGGACCGCTCGGAGCAGATCGTCGTTGACTTGCTCCGCGGCGCTCGGCAGCGTCGCCACGGCCGGTAGTGAGCGAGCGTCGGCGTCGGCGAGGTCGTAGACGCTTCCACCGTCTCCGTTGTCGGAGTAGCTGGCGTAGATGTGGTCGAAGATTGCGTCGACCTTGCGGTCGAACAAGTCGGGGCCGTAGATCTCTGGCAGCTCGGCGTCGAGCACATCCTTGACGGCGACCTTCACGGCGGAGCGGGTGTGTTGGCGGCGTTTCCAGTCGAGGACGAGCCTGTCCTCGACGCGCTCCAGCAGCTTCTTGGCTGCGCCCTTCACGGTGATCGCTTCGGCTTTGGTCAGCTCCGGTTCGGGCTTGGTGAGAAGGTCGAAGATGGCCAACTCGGCCTCGGTGGCGTCTTCGCGGACGGCTCGCTGCTCTTCGTCGGTCAACTCGTCGTTGATGGCCTTGAGCCGGCGCAGTAGCTCCTCGAGGTTGTGGGTGCCGGCGTTGTACTCGTCGATCAGGCGCCGGAACCGTTCGGCCAGCTCCAGCAGGGTCGGGTTCTTGCGTACGGCCTGATCCAGCCGGCCCTCGAGGTTCTGCTCGGCGGCCTTGGCGGCGGTGCGCTTGTTGGCGGCGAAGCGCATGGCGAGCTGCTCGAAGTCGAGCTGGTTGAGGTCGATCAGAGGCTCGGCTCCGTCGGCGGTGCGGATGATGTATTCCTTCGCGCCGACCGAGCGGTCGAGCAGTTCCGACACCGAGTCCATCACCGTGCTGATGTCGGGCGCCTCCGTCGAGGACTCGATCTTCGACGCGATCGAGCGGATGACCGCCACCCGGTGGGTGACCGCCATCGCTTCGGGATCGGGCAGCAGCGCCTTGAAGGTCTTGCGGACCTGCCGAGCCAGCGACACGTACCGGCGGCGGGTCTGCTCGTCGATCAGCAGCGCCTCGACGGCGGCCTTCTGGAGGGCGACGAACTCGAACCCCTGCGCGGCCTCCATGTCGGCGAGGTCGATGTCGTTGGCTTCACAGAACTCGGTGATCTCGGCCAGCGCTTCGTCGAGTTCGGCGATCAGGTCGTCTTTGGGTCGGATGGGGGAGTCGATGCCGGCAGCGGTGCGGTCGGCGGCGTAGATGGCGAGGGCCCTCTCCAGGTTCCGGAACACGCCCACGTAGTCGACGATGAGACCGTTGTCCTTGTCACCGAACACCCGGTTGGCCCGGGCGATGGTCTGCATCAGCAGGTGATTGCGCATCGGCTTGTCGAGATACACCGACGATGTCGACGGCGAGTCGAACCCGGTGAGCCACATCGCGCACACGAACACCAGCCGGAACGGGTCCTCGGGGTCCTTGAACTTGGAGTCGAGGTCCTCAGCGACCATCCGCTTGCGGTGCTTGGTGATGTCGAGCCCGGCCGCGGCCATGTCGGCGATCTCGTTCTGGCCTTGCGACACCACCACGGCCATGTCGGTGCTGCCCATGAACTCGATCAGCGACTCCAGGTGCGGGCGCTCCAACTCGGGTGTGGTCGCCAACCGGTCTTTGAGTTCGACCAGGTAGCGGGTCCACTCGGCCTCAACAAGGTCGTACATGCGCACTGCGGTGGCCTTGTCGATGGCCACGTACATGGCCTTGCCCCGGAATCCACGGTTGACGAAGTGGTACACCAGATCGGCCGCGATCTCGGTGAGTCGCTGGGGGCGGGTGATCAGCTCGTACTGCTGGGAGAAGCGGCGCGCCACCGCCTTCTCCTGGGCCTCGTCGAGCGCAGCCTCCTCCAGGAGGTCTTCCAGCTCGTCGTCGAAGTCCTCGTTGGTGAGCTGAAGCTCGGGGATGCGGTTCTCGTAATAGAGCGGCACGGTGGCGCCGTCGGCGATGGAGTCCCGGAAGTTGTAGATCGACACGTAGTCGCCGAACACCTGACGGGTCTGCTCCTCGCCGGCGATGAGCGGCGTGCCGGTGAACCCCAGGAACGACGCGTTGGGCAGAGCCAGACGCATGTTGGCGGCCAGCGTGTCGTACTGGGAGCGGTGGGCCTCGTCGGTGATGACCACGATGTCGTCGCGCTCAGACAGCACCGGCATCCGCTGCCCCTTCTCGGGCGGGATGAACTTGTGGATCAGCGTGAACACGTAGCGGTGGTCCTGGCCGAGCAGCTCGCGCAGATGGGCCGACGTGTGGGCGTGGACCTCCTGTCCGGAGGTGATCACCCCGGAGTCGGCAAAGTCCCCGTAGAGCTGCTCGTCGAGCTCCTTGCGGTCAGTCACCAGCACGAAGGTCCAGTTGCCGGGCTGCTTGCGCAGCACCTTCTGGGTGAACCACAGCATCGACAGCGACTTGCCCGACCCCTGCGTGTGCCAGAACACGCCGAGCCGGCCCTGGCGCTGCTGCAACTCCCGCAGCGCCTCCAGCGAATTGTTCACACCGAGGAACTGGTGGTTCTTGGCGAACGCCTTCACCAAGCCTCCGGGTCGCTCGGTGTAGGCGACGAAGTTCTCGACCAGGTCGAGCAGCCGGTGCCGATCGCAGGTGCCCCGCAGCGCCGTCTCCAGCGACACCACACCCTGTTCGCCCTCGGAGTTGATCTTCTTCCACTCCGCGAAGTGACCCCAAGGAGCGAACGTCGAACCGACGAGGGTGTCGGCACCGTTGGACAGGATGACGAACGCGTTGAACCAGAACAGATGCGGGACGGTGTCGCGGTAGTCCCGCAAGTTCGCGTCGTACGCGTTGCGGACGTTCTTGTGCGAGACCTTCAGCTCGATGAACACCAGCGGGATGCCGTTGACGAACAGCACCACATCGGCCCGCCGCTTGTACATGTCGCCCGCGATCCAGAACTGCGAAACCGCCAGCCAGTCGTTCGCGTCAGCCTGGTTCCAGTCGACGAACCGCACCGTGACCGTCCGACGCTCACCGTCGCTGGCAGTCGTCTCGACCCTCGCTCCGACCCGAAGCAGCTCATAGACCTCGCGATTGGCCCGAACCCGATCCATCGCCGACCGATCCTCAACCAGCCGCTCAGCAGCCTCCTCCAGCGCCGCCTCAGGAAGCCCCGGATTCAGAGTGCGCAGCGCAACCTGGAGACGATGACCAAGCATCGGCTCAGACTGCGAATCACGACCGAGCGTGCCCGCCGCCCCCAACGCCTCGTCGAACGCCGATGCCACCTCCCAACCCAACTGCGACAACAGCTGCAACGCAGGCTGCTCAACCAACTCATCCTCGGTCAGGCCTGTTGGGCTCACACCGCCGCCACTCCCAACTCAAGCTCGGACGCGTCCAGTTCTCCCGAGACAAGCCGAGGAAGGAGCAGGTCGCGGGCTTCTCGCAGTGCCCGGTCCTGCCGGTGAAGATTGAGATCAAGCTGAAAGATGGGCTGAAGGCACTTGTTCACCGTGGCAAGCACGGGTGAGGAGGGTTCAGCAATGAAGATCTCCTTGAGATGGCGCTTCCCCAGGTGCGCAACCGTGGTGCCAATGATTGTCTGATTGAATCTCTGAATTGGTTGCTCGAGCGCGAGATGAAGGAGGAGCTGGCTGAGCTGGCCCTTGGAACGAAGCCGCGCAACTCGTTGGTTGAGATGGGCCAATCCGTCAGCCCATCGACACATGTGGAAGTCGCCGTCCATCCCAATGAGTGTGTCACCATTGTGGATCTCATAACGTTCGCCTGGATCTTCATCGGTGTAGGTGCTCGTCGTGTTGTTTGGCACGTCTCGGATGCGGACAACGCGAATGGGACCCGCATCAGCGAATCGGTTCGATTTGAATGAGAAGCCAAACCCGACGTCTGCTAGATCAAAGAGGTTTCTCCATCTCCATCCCTCGGGGATCGGCCCTAGCTCGGAATCGACCAACGCGACATCCTCATGCCCCGGGAACCGGAAGTGCACGAGCCACTCCCGATACAACAACCGAGCCATCTCCTCCAGAATCTCAATCCGTCGCCGATTGTTGTCGATCAGGTTCTCGACCGCATCCAACACTTCGATGATTGCGTCCTGCACAGCTGTCCGCGGGTATCGAACCGGAAGCTGTTGAACTACTCCAGCACTCAGATTGGACATGGTTGCCCCGACAGCATGTCCCTGCAGCCATCCGATGGTCTGGGGCAGTCCTAGGTAGTAGAAGAGAAAGCGAGGACGAACTTCTGTTGATCCGTTGATGGTGATCCTCATCGATCCCGTGCCGCACAGCCAGCCATCCTCCACGTCGCCGGTCCAGGCGCGGCGACCGATCTCGCCTCGTCTTCCCAGCACGATGTCGCCAGTGCGCAGAACATGCGAACACAAGCGCTCCACGACGCGGTCATCGACTCGGGCGATCGATCGGGGATCGACTCTGCCATCAACCATGTCCTTTGGCATTACCACCGGAGTAGCTGTGAGGTCATCGACGTAGTCGCTCTTGTGAAGCTGCGACCCGAAGGGCCCCGTCCGCACTTCTCCGCCTGCCTGACGGGCGATCTCCCCCAGTGTCCTCGCGGTCCAGGTCACCGGCGCAGCACCTGGCTGATGCTTGATTGAACGATGTCTGACAATGCGGCCGCCTCGGCCGTCAGGGTCGCTAGCTGCTCTTCCAGCAGTTCCATCCGAGCGGTGAATTCGATGTCCTCGATTCCAGCGTGCGCCATCCCCACATATCGGCCAGGGTTGAGGCTCCAGCCCTGCTCCTCGATCTGCTCAATCGATGCGGCGGAACAGATGCCGGCCACATCGCAATACGTTCGGTCGGGAAGCGTGGCGTCCAGCATCTCCTCGCTTCCTGCTTCGAAGTCTGGCTCCTCCCCACGCCAGAGGCGAACGATGTTGGCGAGGAACTCGATTTGCTGCGGTGTCCAGTCGCGGTGGGCTCGGTCGATCTGGTTGTAGATCTCGCGGGCGTCGATGAAGAGCACTTGGTCAGCGCGATCGGTGGACTTCTTGCCGCGGTCGAGGAACCACAAGGTCACGGGCAGGGTGACGGTGTAGAACATGTTCGTGCCGACGGAGATGATCACGTCGACGCTGCGGTCCTCGATCAGCTTGCGGCGGATCTCGAGTTCGCTGCCCCGCGCGTCAGACGCTGAGTTGGCCATGACGAAACCAGCTCGGCCGGTGGCGTTCAGCGCGGAGTAGAAGGTCTGGATCCAGAGGTAGTTCGCGTTGTCAGGCCTGGGCAGGCCGAACGGGAACCGAGGGTCGTCCTCGAGCTTGGTCTTGTCGACCTTGTTGACGTTGAAGGGCGGATTGGCCATGACGAAGTCGAACTTGCCGACCGAGTCGTGGAGGTCCTCGTAGTAGGTGTTGCCTTCCCGGATGTCGCCACTGAGGCCGTGGACGGCGAGGTTCATGTTGGCGAGCCGGACAGTGTCTCCGGTCTTCTCCTGGCCGTAGATCGACAACTCCTGGCCTGGGTCGCGGCGGTGGCGCTCCACGAAGTGGGCAGACTGCACGAACATGCCGCCGGAGCCGCAGGCCGGGTCGTAGATCTTGCCGTGAAACGGCTCGAGGATTTCCACGATGAGCCGCACGATCGAGGTGGGGGTGAAGAACTCGCCGCCCTTCTGGCCCTCTGAGAATGCGAACTTGCCGAGGAAGTACTCGTAGATCAGCCCGAACCCGTCGCCTTCGATCGCTCCCGGCAGCGCTCGCAGGAGCCGCAGCAGTTCTCCGAGGATGTCATCGGGAATGCGGGAGTAGTCCCTCGGCAGCACGCCCCGGAGTTCGGGGTTGTAGACCTCGATGCCGCCCATGGCCTGATTGATGGCCTTGCCGATGTCGGTGTCCTCAGACAGGTTGAGCAGGGTGTCGAACCGCGAGTCCTCCGGCAGGCACAGAGCTCCGACGGCTTGGTAGTCCTCAGGGCCCGTCGGGCGCCGGGCCGATCCAGCACCAACCACCTCGGCGGCCTGGGCGAACCGCTCGTCGGCGTACCTCAGGAAGATGAGCCCGAGCACCGGCGAGGCGTACTCCGACGCCTTCAGACCAGAGTTGGCCCGAAGCTGGTCCGCCGCCTCCCACAGCTTGTTCTGCAGTTCACCAAGATCCGTCGCCACGCCGGCTCCTTCCCGTAGCCGCTCCATTGTGTCGCAGCATCAGGTAGCCGCCAAGGCGCACCCTGGCCCCGGGGATGGCCGCTCGGATTGAAGCCGGAACACCCGGAATCGGATGTCACAGGGGAGTGGGACGCTTGCCGCGTGCTGAAGCGAAGCCAAGAAAGGGAAAACGTTACGTCTGGAGTATCGCTTCTAGGCGCAGCAGCGTACTCTCGCGGCCTACGTCATTCCCGCAGGCCGAGGGGCCGAGAAGCACTTGGTTGTCCGATCGGAGAGAGCTGAGAATGATCGAGGACGTCAATCCTGAGTCGCCGCAGTATGAGCAGGTGGTCGCTCTCGGGAACGCCAACAGCAGGACCTTGGGCCACTTGCCGTTCGCGGCGATCAAGCAGGCCGCCGCCGAAGGCAGGGTGCTTGCGGTCGTGGACGGCGGGAAGGTCAAGGGCTATGTGTTGTTCGGCAAGAGGGTGAGGACGGGCGACATCTCCCTCACGCACCTCTGTGTAGACCGGAACGAACGAGGTCAGGGGATCGCACGCCAACTGGTCGATGGCATCGTCGAGCGCCACCCCCACAGGGCAGGGATCCGGCTGTCGTGCCGCAAGGACTACAAAGCGCACGCCATGTGGCCGGAACTGGGGTTCCGACGGCTCGGCGAGAGGCCCGGACGCGGTCGTGATCGGATGCCCCTGGTCACATGGTGGCGTTCCATTGCTGCTCTAGCCCTCTTCGGGGAACCTGAGATGGAGGATGGCCGTCTGGTGGTGGCTATCGACACCAACGTCCTGCTGGACATCCTGGAGCAACGCGACTTTCCTGCCTCGTTGGCCCTCACGGCGGACTGGGTAGCCGAAGCCGCAGAATTGGCGGTGACGGCGGAGAGTCACTCAGAGCTCTCTGGTCAGCGGCCCAGAAGCGCAGAGTTCGAGTCCTCGCTGGGCGACTTCGGTGGCTTGGAGCCATCGGAGGAGGCATGGCGCTCAACGTTCCAGTCGCTCCAAGAGGATCCTGGCGTGGCTCGCGTGGGAGAAGGCGACCTTCGAGTGGTTGCCCAAGCGTCCGCGGGCGGTGCTGCCTACGTCGTCTCACGAGATGAGGGTCTCCTACAGCAGTCGGAGGCCATCGAGCGACTCACGGGCCTGAACGTGGTCAGGCCCGATGACTTCTTGTTGAGGCTCCAAGGGCTGGGAGGCGAGCACGGCCGCCAAGCGCGGACGATCGCGGCTTCGGGGCTGTCCGTCTCGACTGTCTCGAAGCTGCCCTCCAATGCTGAGTTGTCGCTCTATTGCCATCAGCGCCTCGGTGAGCGTTCGGCCGATCTGCGGCGGCGTCTGAGCATCGTCACCGGTACCCCGTCGGGGCGGATCGAGCAGCTGATGTCCGACTCGGGGGAACCTCTAGCGCTCGGGGCGGTGCATCGCGACGAAGCCGCAGCGACGATCACCGCGCTGCGATGCACCGCTGGAGCCCAGTCCTACGCGGCGGTACGGCAGATGGTGCATCATCTGCGCGCCATCGTCGCCGAAGACGGGCCAGCTGTCATCGTCGTGGACGACCTGACCCCTTCGCCGGTCGACCAGGCCCTGCGCGACGAAGGGTTCAAGCTCGAGGGATCAGCGTGGAGGGCAGCCGTCGACACTCGAGTCCTTGTGCCCGGTGATCCGCTGCCCCAGGAGTTGCATGACATCGGTTGGGACCGGCTGAACGCTCATCTCGTGCGGGACTACGAGCGGTTTGCGTGGCCGTCCAAGGTGTTCAGCGGCATGGTCACGTCATACATGGTGCCGATCAAGCCAGAGTTCGCTCGCGTCATCCTCGGCTACGAGGAGCCGCAAGGCCGGCTGATCGAAATGAACCGCGGCGCGGCCGCTGCTCGCGACAACGTGTATTACCGATCGCCGCGGGCCTTCGAATGCCCGGCGCGGCTCATCTGGTGGATCTCAGGCGGAGGGTCGCTCGGAGGCGTGCGAGCCGTCTCCTGGCTAGACGAGGCCGAGACGGGGCACCCTCGTCGACTGCATCGCAAGTATCACAACTACGGAGTGCTCGACGAGGCACAGGTGCTCGACGCCGCTAGTTCACCTCGCCGGGGTGGCCGGCCCGAGGCGACCGCAATGCTCTTCAGCCAGACGGAGGTCTTCCCGGCGCCGGTCCCCATAGGCCGATCACGACAGTTGTGCGACAGTATGAACACGGCAGGGTTCTTCCAGACAGCACAGAGAATCGATGAGGACGTCGTCCGTAGGTTCTACGACGAGGGGATGAGAAGCAATGACGGTTGAAGTGCAGGGACTCGACCCAGACCGGATGATTGTCCTGTCGCTCAAGCCGAGGTTCGCCGAGGCCATCCTCGCAGGCGTCAAGACAGTCGAGTTGCGACGCACCGAACCGAAGATCGTGGTCCCGACACGGGCGCTGCTGTATGCGGCGTCGCCGGTGCGGGCGCTTCTCGGCACATGCATCATCACCAGCGTCCAGCCCCTGGACCTCGTGACCTTGTGGCGAGAGCACGGCTCCGGGTCCGGGTTGCTGTACCACGAGTTCCAGAGGTACTACGAGGGCGTACACGTCGGCACTGCTTTGACGCTGATCCAACCATGTGCGTTCAGCCGGCGGATTCCCCTCCAAGACCTGCGAGCGAGGCCCAAGGGCTTCCGCCCGCCGCAGAGCTTCGCCTACGTCGACACCAAGACCGGCGATCGGCTCATCCGAATGGCCGCGTAGCAATCTGGAGGCGTGGTTGGGCGCGGGTGGCCCGAGTCGTCACGGAACAGCATTCGGGTGCCTCTCGGGGTGTGGGTAGGGATGTTCATTGGGTGGTCCCAATGAGAGGCCTTGCGGGGGTTTGGCTGGCCTCGTGAGTTCGTGAGGCATTGGCGGTGGCCGAATCCAACCCATCGAAGCTCTGAGGGCCGGTCGCCGAACGGCTAGTAGCCTGCGGCGGCTTTGAGCGTCTGGCAGGCCTCTTCGAGCCGGGCGGGGCCGAGCGTCGCTACCGGGCGACGGAACGCTTCACGGGGCAGGGTGTGGATGGTGTCGAAGTTGACGACACCGTTCAGGTGTCGTCAACCTTGGCCAGGAGCGAGAGGAGGTCTTGTGTGTAGGAGAGGAGGCGGACTACGTCGATGTGGTCCGCCCGCTCGAAGTAGAACCATCCGCACGGGAATCTTGCGATGCGGAACGACCGTAGGCCGGGCACGTCACAGAGTTCTCCCAGGCGGAGCGAGCCGATGCCTGGAAGGCTCTCGATCGTCTGCAGTGTGTGGACTGCGGTGTCGAAGAAGCGTGCGGCGACGTCGTGGCCGGCTTCGGATCGGTAGTAGCGGGTTCGTTCAACCAGGTCAGTCTCGGCGAGTGGGCGCAGCTGCGCCGGGGTCACTGGTCTGTGCCGAGGGCGGAGCGGCGAAGCCCGCCAAGAACATCGTCGGTGGCAGGACGGCCATCGCCTGATTCGAGCCCGTCGGTGATGAGCCGGCGGAGGTGGCGGGCTGCCTGTTCCTGCTGATCGCGACGGATCAGGTCCCGGAGGTATTCGCTGGTGTTGCCGTACTCGCCTGAACGGACCCGCTCGGACACATAGTCGCGCATGGATTCGGGAAGGGCGAAGCTCATGGTGTTCCGGCTCATGGGGAGAAGTCTTGCGCAAGCTATCAACTGTTGTCAACACAAGAGGTCGTGGTGTGGTGGGGACAATTTTCTTGGGGTTTCAGCGGGTTGCAGTTTGTTGCTTGGAGTCGCGTATATTCGCAGGTGAGAGGGCCTATACCTGTTTCAGCGGGTTGCAGGGCGTAGCATCCCATCAAGTGACATTCGCGACAGAGAAAGTGACACCCAGAAGTGAGAGAATCGATCTCGCGGGCCGGTCTGCCGCTGTCCGCGACCTTCGTCAAGCAGGTCAACCGCCCCGGCGTCTACGGCGACGGCCGCGGCGGCTACGGACTCACCCTGGGGGTGCGGCGCATGACCAACGGGCGGCTGTCGAAGATCTGGGTTCAGAGGCTCCGCATCAACGGCCGCGCCACCAACTTGGGTCTGGGATCGTTCCCGGTGGTGGGACTGGCCACCGCACGCGAGCGGGCGCTGGACAACCGCCGCAAGATCGAGCAGGGCATCGACCCGCGCATCACCCAGAACCCGACCCCGACTCTCGCCGACGCGCTGGAAGCTGTGATCGAGGGCCGCTCGGCGTCGTGGAAGAACGGCGGCCGCTCCGCGGAGATCTGGCGCAACAGCGTCCGCAACCACGCCGACAACCTAATTGACCGCCCGGTGGATCAGATCGATACCGGAGACGTGCTGCGCATCATCGGCCCGCTGTGGGCCGACCGCTACGACACTGCCAAGAAGGTCCGCCAGCGGCTCTCTTTGGCGTTCAGGTGGGCGATGGCCGCTGGACACCGTCCCGACGATCCCGCCGGCGAGGCGCTGCCGGCAGCGCTGCCCCGCAACGGCGTCCCCCGCCGCCACATGGCGGCACTGCCGCCGGGCCAGGTGCCGGGCCGCGCTCGCGGCCATCGACAACTCAGGCGCCTACCCGACCACGAAGCTCGCCATGCGGATGTTGGCTCTGACCGCGACCCGCTCAGGCGAGGTCCGCGGGATGTGCTGGGACGAGATCGACAGCGACATCTGGACGATCCCAGGCGAGCGCACCAAGGTCGGGCGCGAGTTCCCGGTGCCGCTGAGCCCCGAGGCGCTCGCCGTGCTCGACGAGGCACGCCCCTACAGCGACGGCGCTCCCGACGCGCTGGTGTTCCCGTCCGCACGTGGCCGCAGATCACTCCCGATGCCCTCTCCAACTCTGCCACGAACTCGACCTGGGCATGACCCCACACGGGCTCCGCTCATCGTTCCGCGACTGGTGCGCCGAGTCGGCCGTCAGCCGTGAACTGGCCGAATCGTGCCTCGCGCACGTCGTCAAGAACACCGTCGAAGCCGCCTACCGCCGCTCCGACCTGCTAGAGCAGCGCCGCAAGGTCATGAATGCCTGGGCACGGCACATCGCGTAGCCACACGCTCGGGCCCGCCGAGGACGAGATTCGCCACGCCTCCACCGCCTGGTACCAAACGATCCGACGGCGTGGAACACAGGGCACACCATCCTTCTACGCGAAAACGCAAAGAGCACACCAGACCCTCCAGGGAGACGAAGGGCGGTTCAGTCAACAAGAACGGGTCAGCTCCAACTCGCCAAAGACGCCAACATCGACACTCAGACCCTGATCAACATTCTCAGAGGCGAGACCTGGGCCGACGTTCCCAGCATCTACCGGCACGAAGCTTCTCTCGGCGTCAGCTTGTAGGCCACGCGACGGCTACGCGACGCATCACGTCCGCCACGGTTTGGCCTCAGGGCGCATCGCGTAGGTAGCGAATCAGGTCAACGGATGTCGATCCAAAGGTGAACCAGTCGAAACGGGCTGATCGCGAACGAGCGACCGAACTGGTGCTCCATCTCTGTGAGTGGACCGCCCGTGATTGGGGGCAGCGCAAGTGCTAGCACTCCGAGTGGACCGAGCGCCCCGTTTACATCAGCGACGATCTGCGCGAATGTGGATGATTCCACGTACCCGACCATCGCTCCGGTAGCGACATCCTCTCCGTACCTCCAATGGGGGTCGACGAAGCGGCGAACACCATCGTCGACGTAATGGACGTTGAACGCCCACCCCGAACGCGACGGAACGCCGAGACGCTTACACTCGATTACGAAGTTGCGCACGCCACGGCGCCGGTCCTCTGCTTGGTGGTCAATGTAGCTCCATTGCAGATCGGGCTTCTTCCGCGCGAGTAGCGAACCATGGGTGCCAGGTGTTGGTGGGGTTGGGCCGTCAAGGATCGGCGGATAGTCGAACCAGTCATTGCCACCAGACGCTTGGTCCTGCCCGTTCACCTCCAGAATGCAGTCATAGAGTTCGCGGTTGAGTGAGTTCTCGTCGCCTGCTGGGTCCTTGGAGCTGAAGCGAACGAGAGCGGCCCGCAGGATTGCGAGTACACGCTGCTCGTGCCGCTCCCAAAGCGGCAGATGTGAGATGAGGGGGCCGCTCACTGAGTGGACTGCAGATTGATCGCTTGCAGGATCGTTGCCTCTGCATCTTCGCGCGCTGCCGTCGCGGTCCAGAGACGCGCCTCGTTCCTCTTGGCGATCACGATGTTGCGATCGCTCACGCTGCGCAGGGTTCCGGCCGCTCGGATGGATGTTGTCACGGGGCGTTCCAGCGCTTGGCTTAAGCGCTTGAGCGCCGACTCCCAACTCTCATGGGTCTGTCCGCTGACATCGAGAACGCGCTCATCGCTGTGTCGGGTCTCGAACACGACTGCCATCATGGGAGCGCGTGGTGACGCTACCGCGGACCATGAGAACTCGCCCGTGGGTGCTAGCTCACGGTTCCATCGCTGAAGGAACACGGACAGATACTTGTCGAGCGGCGAGGTGCTCGAAGACGAGGCGAGATCCGTCGCCGTGCCTTGGGAGTCCTCGCCAATTGTGACGATTGGTTGTTTGAGCCAGTCGGTCTTGCGCCCGACGAGGGGGAGGGTGAAGTTCACAAAGTCGCGAATGAGGTCCCTCTCGCCTTCTGTCGCGCCGAACAAGTCGAACACCGCCTCGTCGAGCTCTAACAGCATCTCGTCGAGTTGTGGATCGCCGGTTCCGCTCCCATGCCTAGACCGGAGACGAGGTTTGCTGCTGAGGTTGATGTTGGCCAACCCGTCAACGACGCGCGAGATCCGCTCCGTGACGGGTGCGTGCTCTCCCGCCATGCGTACCGGCAGAGCGAGAATGGCGCTCGCGGCGATTCTGTCGTGCCACAGCCCCCACGCCCCACTTGTCATGAACAGCCGGTAGCGACCGAGAGCCGACAACATCGTGCCGAGGATGGTCTTCGCCTGCCATGGCGGGGCGGCGGGCAATGGTAGGCAATAGATCGTGTGCCGGAAGGAGAATGGCTTGGTCTCAAGGCGAGCCGGCGGTCCAATGCCGCTCCTGACACCGGCGATGATTATGCGTTGACCATGGTAGAGGTGCTCTTTAGGTTGCCGGCCGACGGCAGTCGGCCGCTCCTCGAAGGTGCAGGAGTTGAGTGGGCCCCAGGAGTCGAAGCGCTTGAGCGAGCGCAGCGAGAGCAACGCCTCTGACGGCTGATCGTCGCCGTACTGGTACCCCCAGCCTGGTCGCGGATGACTCGGTAGGAAGTCCTCGAGCCGCTCTTCCGCATCTAGGCGAGCCATGAGGGCTTCATCGTGATGATTTCCCCATGCGTACGTCTTCCAGAGGTAATCGCGCCTAGCAAGGGCGTCTTGGTTGACCCATCGTCTCTCGAGATGGGCATGAGCGAGCGCCCTAGTGGCTGCCAGCGATCGCGATGGCCGGACCGTGCTGTACGAGAGCATCTCCGATGTGCCTGAGGAACTCTCGAGTTGCCGAGGTCGAAACACGAGCAGCATGAAGGGCGCGACGGCATTGTCGAAGAAGAGGGCACGAGAACTGGTGAAGTTGACAACCTCTCGCAGTTCAGCTGCTTGGAGCCAACACGAGCGGAACTCTCTGGAGGTGCTGCGCGAGTTGTGGAACGCGGTTGCCTTGACAAGCAGCGCGGCGACACCTCCCTGTTTCAGGAAGCCAAAGGAGCGCCAAAGGAACTGTTGTGAGGGACTGCGATCTCCGACGGGAAGCCGATTCTTGTGTACCCATTGGTCGGCTAACTGGGCCTCGGACCCCTTGGGCTCATCCCAGGGAGGGTTCCCCACCACGATGTCGAATGCCCTAGCGGCCCAAGGCAGGGTCGCTTCACCTTCATCGTGTGGCTCGTCGCTTGCCGGGGAGAAGGCGTCAGCAGTGACGAGCACGCCATTGCCGGCGGGCCCATCAGGTCGGTGGATTAGCGGCGGGAGCGAGCCTTCGCGGAGGATGTCTGGCGGATCTTGGTAGTTCAGGTAGGCGAGATAGAGGCTGAACGCTGCGAGGCGTATCGCCTCTGGGTTCACATCGACCCCCACAACCCGGCTCAGCAGCAGATCCTTGAGTTCGCTAGAACTGAGCGCACGCCCCTTAACGGAAGACGCGTGGCGGACTAGGCGCCGGAAGGCTTCGACCAGGAAGATCCCTGATCCGCATGCCGGGTCGCAGATTGTTGGACTTGTATCGAGCGTCTTGTCGGTGAGCACACGGCCCAGCACGAATTCCACTAGCTCTGGCGGGGTGTAGTGAGTTCCCTTGTCGTCTTTGGTCCCCGCCCGGTAGAACTGCTCGTACAGTGAACTGATCAGACTCGTTGGCACCACCCTGAAGTCGTAGGCCCACAGAAACAAGGGCTTCTGAGCACCAAGACCCTCTCCCGTGAGAAGACTGCGGACTAGGTCGAGGTGCTGCTGCTGGACGACCTCCCGCTCCTCACTCTCAACCCGAAAGAGATCGCCGTTGAAGTGCTCTTCCAGTCGTTCGAAGATTGCGTAGGTGAAGTCCCGATTCGCGAGGCACGAGACGAACTTGCTCTCGGCGCCAAGCTGAGGGGTCTCAGGAACTGTGTCGAGTACCCTGAGCCAGGGCTCCGCAGCACCCGCATTTGCAGCATCCGCCACCTTAGCGAAATACCCACGGTCGACGATCGTCCGATCTTCCAAGTAGCGGACCAAGATCACACGCTCGATCAGAGCGTGAGCAACAGCGGACGGCAACCCTTCCCGAACGAGTGCACTGCTTGCCTCTCGAAGATCATGAAGGAGATGGGCGTCTGCCTTTCCATCCCGGGATGCGTAGGGTCCTTCGTCGAACAAGGTGCCCGACTCGATCCTCTCCCGGTGATATGGAGCAAGAGCCTCGGCTACGTCGGCTGCGCGACGGACGGTTCTGATCGGTTCTGGCACGTCCGCTTCATCGACTGAGCGCGCGGGCGGAGCAGTCAGGGCATATACCCGCAACTCCTGTTGAGTCGCAAGAAACAGGCACTGTGGCCTTGCCAGAGACCAAGCGCTTCGATAAGCCCGAAGGATGTCAGCGTCTCGGGCTGTCGGCGGTAGTTCGGTAAACAGGATGACTGGGTCATCCTCCACGAAGAACACACGCTTGGCTCCCATCCGGTGGGCCAGCATGAGCCATTCGCCAACAGAGTCCCAGTCGTCGGCGGTCGGCTCGCGGGAGGTCTGCAGCAACCGTCCTTGCTCTAGGTCGAGTACCTGGTATGCCCTTTCGAGCAGGCCGCCCTCAGCGCCGCGAGATGCCACGGTCATCCCCCGAGGACGTGATTCCGGTCACGAATTCCCCGCACGTACAGTCCCGGCCGCGCCACGGCAGATTCGTCTAGGATCATGCGACAACCGTAGTCGGCGGTAGCGACAACGGCTTAGGCCTCGGCAAAGTCCGTGCGTCCAGCCCAGCATGAAGACGGACCGATGTCTTGACCAGCCTCGCAGAGCCTACGTCGCTGGGCTCTCCACGCGATCAGTAGACCCTCACTCGGGGGAGGGGGCCCGCTCGCTCGGGGTCGCTGCTGCGACGTCAAGCCTCCCCGGCGCTGCATCGTGCAGTTGCGCCTCCTAGAAGCGAGGAGGCCGTGGGAGAGGTGGCTGCACCGGCCATTGACGACGCCCGGCGAGCTGGCCACGCGCTCACCGAGGCGGTCGCCAGCGAGTTGATGGTGTTCAGATCTGTCGCCGAGGGCGAAACCCTGCCTCGAGCGACATCGACCTGGTGGTGGTCCTCGACGACTTGGACTACCGCCTACGCCCTGGAGGACCTCGCCGCCGATGCTGTCGGCCAATTCGTCGGGCCCTTCGCGAAAACGTGGGATTGAGGGTTGCTGGCACCGGTTTGGGGTCATGTTGTCAGGATGCCTCGGGCCTCGAAGTTGCGTGGGTTGGTGAACCCGTGGGCGGTGCGTCGCAGGACTTGTAGCAGGTTGTTGGCGGCCTCGGTGGCGGCGTTGGTGACCCGGGCGGCGCGGTGCCAGGCGAGGATCTCCTCTGACCATGCGATGAACGTGTCGACGGTGTCGTGGTACTCGGGCAGATCGCCCGTCTCGTAGAGGTCTGTAGAACCGTCCGAGGGCGTCGAGGGCGCCGTCATAGTCGTCGGCGGTGTAGAGGCTGTGGAGCTCCTGGAGGGCCTGCCGGCCGGCTTTGAGGCGGGGGTGGGCGTCGAAGAGCCCATCGAGGCGGGCCCGGTCCGCGTCGGTGAGGGTGTCGCCTCGACGCAGCAGCACGAACCGGGCTCTGAACACCTCGGGGTCGAAGGCGACGGTGGCGCCGTGGGGCTCTCGGCGCTGGACGTCGCGGCGCACCGCGGTGAGCCCGGCACAGAACCATCTGATGACATGGAACCGGTCCAGCACGTGACGGGCGTGGCCCAGGTGGGCGCCGATGGCCGCCTTGTAGGCGCGGGACCCGTCGCTGACCACCACCTTGACCTGCCTGCACCAGCGATGCCCCTGCTGCGCCAACAACGCTGACAGCGCAGCCGAGCTGCGGTGCTCGACCATCGCGAGGGTGCGGCCACAGTCGCCGTTCACGATCACCGTCACGTAGCGGTGCCGGCGGCGCATCGAGGTCTCATCGACGAGCAGCACCGAGCACCGGCGGCTCCGGCGGCGCTCAGCCACCAGAGCCGACCACGCATCGACAAGATCCTGGACACGGTGCCAGCGCAGCCCGGCGCGGCGGGCCGCGGCCTGCACCGTCATCACCTTGCAGTCCGCGACCGGCCGACGCGCCAGCCGCGCGGTGAGCGCGCCCTCGAACGCGTGGTGGTCCTCCAAGAACCGGCTGTCGCAGTTGTCACAGACCATGCGCCGCCGCGACCACACCAGCGTCACCGCACGCCCCGACACCTCCAAGTCGCGGACCTTCCTGGCGCGGCGGTCATGCACCCTGTGGCACTTCAACCCGCAGTTCGCAAAGCGCAGCCTCAACAACATGGACTCCACGCCCACCCTGAGCGCGCCCGGGGTGTCCTCGACCACCTCCAGCACACGGACCTGCGGCAAATGCAGCCGAACTGCCATAACATCGCAAGCCATCGAGGCCCTCCTGGATCGTGATCATGCCAATCACCGATTCCAGCAGGGCCTCGACCCCTGCTCAGGGACCCTCAACCACCCCCCTCCCCACGTTTTCGCGAAGGCTCTCTTTGTGCCGTCTCGTGTGGTCCTTCAACCCCAAGACTGTCACATCAGAAGGGCATTCCCGCGGCACAGCGACCCCACACAGACCCCCCTACTGAAATATCTGGGCTAGCGGACTCCAGGAGCGGCTTGTCAGTCGGCGCTCCCTGTGGCACTCGCACCTCAGCCTCGCCAAGCGCTGCGGCCGCTGGGCATCGTCACCACCGAAGCCGAGCGGCGCCCGACTGTCGGCTCAACCAGACTCGGAGATCGTATAGTATAATAATACGAGTATAATAACACTATGCCAAGACCCAAGAAGAGCGCCGCCGACAGAGAACGGGGGGCGAGGCTTGGCCGATCCCTCCGGGAGGCGCGTCAGCCCCGGTCGCAGAGTCAAGTCGCAACGGATGCTGAAGTTCCCTTGGACACACTTCGGGGCATTGAGCAGGGCCGTGTGGCCGATCCAGGGCTGTTCACGGTCGCGGCGATCGCTTCTGAACTCAACTTGTCTCTGGACGACCTAGTTGGAACACGGAAGAGGACGGGTCGGTGACGGCATCCGTTCTTCTCGGGCCCGCGGTCGATCCGCATTGCGGGCGCAGCAGCGACTCCTACGTCCACTTCTCTGTAGGACGGGAGGCGTGGCAAGTCGAGTGGGGACGCTTCGACGCATTCGGAACTGCTGCTTATTGGGTTGACCAGACGATCAGGGGTGGCTACGCCGAAAGAGTCGAGCTGCTGGCGCGTGGTGCGGACTTGCGGTCGGAGACCATCTTTTGCCTACTGGGCGGATACGGCATCACCGCTGAGTTGGCCCAAGCCGCCCACGATGTGGTGATGGACGCGCTACAAGCGCAACCGGAGCCAGAACCCGACGACATTGAGCATGTCCTCAGAAGGCCGCTGCCCGGCGGTCTCGGACGGTATCGGTTCCCCCGTCAGCGGGCGACCCGGGTGGCGCAGGCCGTCAGGCGACTACGTGCGAATCCATCCCCGGACGATCCGTTGCTGCTCCGCGAGTATCTCCTAGGGATGAATGGCATCGGTCCCAAGACCGCGGCATGGATCGTCAGGAACGTCACGGGCACACCAGAGGTGGCGATCATCGACATCTGGCTGATCAGAGCACTGACCCAGAACGGGATATTCAGACGCGAATGGCGGGTCGATCGGCACTACGAGCGCTTTGAAGCCGTCTTCCTCCAGTACGCGGCCCACGGTCAGGTGCTGCCAGGCGCTCTCGACTTGTGCATCTGGGAGCAGGCGCGAAGGGTCGGCCACTCACACTTCGTCGCCAACTAGCGTGGAAGGTCCAGGAGAAATTGCTCATTCAGTAGAAACATCTCCTGTCTTCCCCTAGAGAAAGTTGAGAACGACATGGGAGGCAGCGGAGGAGGCGACTATCCGGTCTCGCCCAGCCCGGGCAAGCCTGAGCCGTCCGGTGAGGATCTCTGTAGGTCGATCACCTTCACAACGAACCTTCAACCACAGCCAGGCGGGCCCGTCCATCAGATGGGCGCCGTAATGGCAATCGTGCCGACTGCTGTGGGCGCTGGTACGGCGTTCGTAGCCGTCGACGGCAGCGGCGAGGCCGTAGGCACCATTGTCGAGAGAACAGACTCCCTGCAGCGCTGCACGGATCTTGGGATCTCATATGAGGCCGAGGTCCAGGAAGTGTTCCTAGGCACGCATACGGTCCGAGTGAGGGCAGTGTCTACCTGAGAGTCCCAGAAGAGGCGAAGGGCTCGTTCGGTAGCGCGGCATCGATGATCGGTACAGCAGTGTGACCGCCGTCGTTGTCGGAGGCGCGTATCGCGAGACCTGCAGAGAGCCTCACGTGGACTGGATCTACGGATCGGGTGTCCGCGCCGCCGCGGTGCTGGGCGAAGCCGCAGACCGCCTCGTGACCGTTGCCGACACCAGCACGCTCGCACGGATCCCCGCAGTGCTGGGTGAACAGCACGTCGACGCGACTCCGCGACTCCAACCGATCGAGTTTGCCTACGACACCTCGTTGAGCATTCCCCTACTCCGAATGCACGACTCGGACCGCAACGTTGAGGTCCCTCCAGTCAGCTCGGACGACGCCGTCGTGTTCGGAATGGTGGAAGCGCGCCCCCGGATCATTGCCCGACGGTTAGTCGTCGACCCGCAGCACTCGCTGAGCCTGGACCAAGTCACTGACACGATCGACGCTGATGAGCTGATCGTTGTTGCCAACCGACGTGAGATCATCGCACTAGCTGACGACAGCGATCTCCGGGCAGCGGTCGATGTTGTTGCTGGCCATACAGGCGCAGCAGGGGTCGTGGTGAAGGCAGGCGCCCTCGGAGCGCTCATCTATCAGGCGGGCAAGCGAGCGGAGGGAATACCGGCGCTGATCACGCCAAGGGTGTTTCCGATCGGTTCCGGCGATGTGTTCACTGCTGCTCTCGCGATGCACTACTTCGAGAACGGCGACCTGATCGCGGCAGCCCGCTTTGCTTCCCGAACAACTGCCGGGTACGTCACGGTCCGCCATTTCGGGCCTGTCAGCCTCGATGGCGTGGCTAGGGAGACCGTTCCTCCGACGGCTCTTTCTGTCCAGGATCCTCCTTGGGTCTACGTCGCAGCATCGTTCGCGAATCCGGAGCAAAGATGGTCGGGCCGCGTCGTCGACCGCGGCATTGACGACATCGGGGGGCGTTCCCTGTACCCGCCGCGGGAGGTCGGCGAGAAGGAAGACGCCCAAGTCACAGCCGAGGCTGACTTGGAGAATCTCGACAGGTGTGACGCACTGGTGTTGCTGGCCGATGTCGCTCGAACCGGGCCGTTCTTCGAGGCAGGCTGGGCAACAAGTCACGGCCTGCCTGTCGTCGTGATGAATAGCGACCCAGACCCTGACCGTTACACCATGCTCGACGGAACGGGCGCCAAGCTCGTGTCGGATCTCGGGACCGCTGCGTACCAGGCGGTCTGGGCTGCTCTGGAGCACAGGTGCGGCCCAGCGTCGGTGCGCAAGCTCATGCTGCTGTCGGGCGGGCTTGACTCGGCGGCGGTGGCAGCCCTGGAGCGACCGGCACGCGCCCTATTCATCGACTATGGACAGCTGCCCGCAGAGGCCGAGCGTGAGGCGGCTAGGGCAGTAGCGCAGCATCTTCATCTGGATCTCGACGAGTTGGATATTGATCTGCGTGCCGTCGGTGCCGGTCTCCTATCCGGTAGCGGGCAACCTGACGCTGCGCCGACCCCCGAGTGGTTCCCGTTTAGGAACCAGCACGTCGCGACGATCGCCGCGACCCACGCTCTTGTACACGGCCTCGGAGCAGTGGTGCTAGGGATAGTTGCTGGGGATGGCGACCGTCACGCCGACTGCACGCCGGGATTCATGTCTACGCTTGATGCGCTGATACGGCGTCAAGAGGGAGGCGTTCGAGTTCTGGCCCCCCACATCAACGCACTCCCGCACGCACTACTGGAGCACAGCGGGCTGACCGAGGAGGTGGTGAGCCAAACGCACTCCTGTTACACCGGCAATCTCGCTTGCGGCCTGTGTCCCGGCTGCAAGCGCCGCGCCGCCGTCCTGGAGCGCGTCTCGAGTCACCGGGCGACCAGTGGCCACCAAGGTTGAAGGCCTTGCGATAGTGACACTGTAACCAACATTGCAGTTGTTTGAGGTCGCAATTGTTGCCCTCTGACCTGCGGTTATATGGTTTTGAGTGAGTGGTGGAGCTGGGGAGAATCGAACTCCCGTCCGTCAGGCGGACACCGGGCTTGCTACGACCATTCCCGAGCCTGCGGCTTGCGGCTGCCGCCACGCCGGGTCGTGGGGATCCGAGGATCCTGCCGCCGGATCTTCCTCCGGTGCCAGCGGTCTTTGCCTGCCGTCAGCGGGTCTCTCCCCGCCGTCCACCGCTGCTTCTGGTGCCAGGCTGCAGCGGTCTGGCCCCGCGTGCCATTGCTGGTCGCGATGATTCTCGTAGCTAGATCAGTTCAGATCAGGCTGCGAGAGCGAAAACGTCGTCATCGGCGTCTCTTTGGTTGCCCCGTTTAGGGAGTCTGAGCAACTCCGGTCGCACTCCGCGGCCTCCTGGTCCCGACGTCGAAACCGGTCAGCCCCCTTGTGCAGTCTCTTGTCAAGCTGCGTCCCCCGAAGGGCCGACCATGATACTCGCGACCGCCGACACTTGAGCCTCGGCCTGCGGGTCTTTCGGATCAACCGTGGTACAATTGTGTACATGTCCAGCGAATCGCTGCGCGAAGTCAGGTCCCGGTTCTCGGAGTTCATCGAACGGGTCAACCGTCACCACGAACGGGTCGTGATCACCCGCAACGGCTCGCCGGCGGCGGTGCTGATGAGCCCCGAGGACCTGGAGTCGCTCGAGGAGACGCTGGCAGTGCTGGCCGACAGCGAGGCCGTCGAGCAACTGGCCGAGGCCCATAAGGCCTACCTCGAGGGCGACGCCGTGCGTGGCGTGGAGGCCGTGAGGGCGCTGCGACCTTCATGAGCGATGGCCGCTACGAGATAGTGGTCGCAGGCCCAGCCGCCACCAGCATCGCCGAAGAACTGCCCGAGCCGGTAGCCGCGGCGGTCATCGAGTTGATCACCGGCCCGATGCTGGACAACCCACGTCGAGTGGGCGTGGCGCTGCGAGACCATCTGGAGGGGCTGTGGAGCGCTCGCCGGGGCACATACCGGGTCCTGTACCGGATCGATGACGCACGCCGCGAGGTGGTCGTCCTCCGCGTCGCCCACCGTCGAGACGCCTACCGCCCGCACTGAGGGCGCCCGCAACCGGAATCAGTAGAGAGACCCGTCACATGCGAGCAGCACCGGTGCAGATTCGAGGCGAATCCAATCAGCGGCCGCTAGTCAGGCCCCCGAGGCGAGCGCGGCCTGGATGCGGTCGCGGGCTACCCACAGCCGCAGCAGCACGAGCAGGGCCAGGAGTATCGCGGTCGACCCGTACACCATGATCGGCGCCGACTCCACCAGGACGCCGTAGAAGCCCCACTTCAGGCCCTCCAGCACGGTCAGCCACCAAGTCACCGGAGACACCCCGACCGGGGCGTGCGAGCGCCACGCCGCCAACACCGAAGGCCCGAGATACAGCCCGTTGGACAGGCCCAGCACCGTTCCCAGCACCGTCCAACCCGCGGCCCGCTGGATCACCACGCTCGCCACCGCGACGGCTGCGCCCATCAGCAGGCCGGGGCGCACATCGGCACCGTTGCGGTGCAGCAGGTGCAGCGCCAACGCGAAGCTGGAGACGGCGGCGCCAATCGACGGAATCGTGACCCAGAACTGCTCCTCTACGACGTAAGCGAGCCAGCCGAGGTTGAGGGTCATGCCGGCCGCGGCCCAGGTGGGTGACACGCCCTCGGTGCGCCCGGTGCGCAGCAGCCGCACGATCTGGGGCACGATCTGCACGAAGGTCACCGCGGTGGCCACGATGCCGACCAGATTGGCGAACTCGGCGCGGCTCATGGCTGGCGTCTTGAGTGGCGTCGGCGGGACTCGGCCATCGAGCGGGCCGCCTCGGCGTCGGCGTCGCGGCTGGCGATCTCGCGGCGCCGGTCGGCCCGGGTGCGGCCCCGGGCCAGCGCCAGCGCGATCTTGGCCCGGCCGTCGTTGAAGTAGAGGGCCAGCGGGACCAGCGCCAGCCGCTCCTGGGCGACCCGGGCTCCGAGCCGTGAGATCTCGCGGCGGTGGGCCAGCAGCTTGCGGACCCGGTCGGGATCTGAGCGGAACGACTGCGAAGCGTGCGAGTACGGCGAGATGTGCAGGTTGTGCAGCCACAGTTCGCCCCGGTCGACACGGGCCCAGCTCTCCGCGATCTGCACCTGCCCCTCCCGCAAGGACTTGACCTCGCTGCCCTCGAGCACCAGGCCGACCTCCAGGGTCTCCAGGACGTCGAAATTCCGGCGGGCGCGCCGGTTGGTGGCGACCACCGACGCACCCTCGGGAACGTCGCGGGGTTTCTGCGACTTGGCCATCGCAGCCACGGTACCGGTGGCGCTGACGCGGCGGGCGGGAGCCCGGCGGGCGCGCCGCTGTGCCAGTGGGGCAGGGGAGATGCGGTTTCGGTGTGGGTCACGGGCGAGGGGTAGAGGCTGGGACTTGCAGCAAGCCAGTGGGGCAGGGGAGAAGCGGCCCGCCGGTATGGTGCGGGGCGATGCTCGAGATGTCGGCGCGGACGCACGCGGCCATGGTGGCCCACGCCGTCGCCGGCCTTCCCCACGAGGCCTGCGGCCTGTTCGCCGGCCAAACCGGCTCGGACCGCGTCGAGCGGTTCTTCCCCATGCGCAACGCGGCCGAGTCCCGCGAGATCTACACCCTCGACGGCCTGGAACTGATGGCCGTGGAGCGCACCGCCGACGACGCCGGCCTGACGGTCATGGGCGTGATGCACTCCCACACCCACACCACCAACTACCCGTCGCCCACCGACATCGCCGACGCGGCCCGCTTCGACCCCTTCGGAGCGTGGCGCTTCATCATCGTCTCGCTGCGCCATCCCGAACCGTCGCTGCGGTCCTACCGCATCCTCGACGGCGAGGTCGACGAGGAGCCCGTCGTGATCGACGGCTCCTCCTAGCGGCCGGTAGAACTTCCGTCGATTCTCCACCTGTGCGGTGGTTGCTTGACAGCAGTTCGGCCTGTAGCCCCCGAGCGGCCCGTCCGAGACGCTGGCCGTCCGTGTCGAGGTGGTTGCTTGACAGAAGTTCGGCCGTACCTAGCCCTCGAGCAGTTCCCGGACCGCGGCCGCCGCCACCACGCCGGGAGCCTCCAGCGGTCCGAAGTGGCCCAGATTCTCGAAGCTCAGGTAGCGGCCCTGGGGCAGCGCCTCGGCGACCGCGGGCGCGAACGCTCCGGGGTTGGGAACCCCACCGACCGTTCCGGCGGCCACCGCCGCGGGCACGTCGATCTCGGCCGCCTCCTCGGTCGCCAGACCGCCGCTGGCCTCGAACGTGCGAGCCTCGGTCTCGGCCGAGCACGCCAGGCGAACCCGGCCGTCGGGGAGCTCCACGAAGGCGCCCTCGACGTAGGCGGCCAGCGCATCGGCCCGCATGACCCCGAGGGGCGACCGGCTCGAGTACCGGGCCAGCGCCTCGGCCCGCGAGTTGAAGACCTCACGGCGATTGCGGGCCCCGGCGGCCAGCGGGTTGGCGCCCGGAGCGTCGAAGAAGCCCCTCGGCAGCACGATCGGCTCGTACAGGAACAG
>Ga0209543_1000607_pt1 | contig 43356 bp, 33 predicted proteins | sample MesohylFT_FD_187296 | JGI IMG/M metagenome (GOLD analysis project Ga0209543, IMG submission 187296) | Host-associated microbial community of the marine sponge Aplysina aerophoba from Gulf of Piran - sponge mesohyl, lysed by freeze-thaw... | ecosystem: Host-associated > Porifera > Sponge >...
GGCGACGGCGCGGATTTTCCGGGTGCGGATCGGCGGCGGCGACGGCATTGTCGTGGCGCATGACGGCATGCCGCTGGCGAAGCCTGCGCCGCTGGGCGAGCTGGTGCTGGCGCCCGCCCAGCGGACCGACGTCATCCTCGACGTCGCCGCGCCTGTCACCTTCGCCATGGCGACCCGGCGCGGAGCATATGAACTCGGCAAAATAGCGGCGCAGGGCGTCAACCCCGCGCCCATCGACGCCCCTATCGCGCCCCTGCCGCCGGTGGACATCCCGCCGCCGGACCGCAAAAAGGCGCGGCGGCTTACGCTCGCCATGCAGGGCGGCGCGATGGGCGGGCGGCACCGGGGCAAGGATTTCTGGGCCTTCAACGACTACTCCGGCATGCCGTACGAGCCCTGGCAGCGCTTCGCCCGAGGCGAGACGGCACTGATCACCATGAAGAACGATACCGCTTTCCCACACGGCATCCACATCCACGGCCATCACTTCCACGAGGTCGGCGAGGACGGCACGCCCGGCCATTACCGCGACACCACCCTGGTCGATCCGCGCCGGAGCCGGGACGTTCTCTGCGTGTTCGACAACCCCGGCAAATGGCTGATCCACTGCCACACCCTGGCCCATCAGGCGTCGGGCATGAAGACATGGGTCGAGGTCGTCTGACGCGCGAATCGCGTTTGCCGCGCAAGCGCGTCATCCCGCCATGCCGCCGGAATGACGGTGATTTTGCCGCATTGATCGGGATTAACACCAGATTGTCGACGCAGACGAAGAGCGGGCGACCACGGGGGGTCGCCCCTACAAAACATCAATAAATTGTGATGAAGACGAAGGGGCGCCGGACTTCCCTGAAGAGGAGTTCGGCTGGGCCCGCCCGAATCGGGAACCGCAAACATACTTTTTCTGTGGATTGCCTCGTCCGTGTGGTTGACCCCCATCAGGACTGGCGTGGGAGCCGGACAGGTCGCGACCTGTCCCTACAACTACATTTTTCCCTTATTAATTAGATTTGCTTTTGCTCGTCATTCCGGCGAATGCCGGAATCCAGAACTGATGAGAGAATTCGAAGTCGGGAAAATCTGGTCACTCACACCTGATGGTCTCGTTCTTGCTTTTCTTGCACTCCAGTCTGCACTGGATTCCGGCATGCGCCGGAATGACGGCGGCTTGTGCCGCATAGGTAGGGTCTGACTCATGAAATGGACAACCTCCCCCACATTCTTGACACTATGCCCGCTTGATACATAGCATGGGGGATACGGAATTATCTCTCATGCCTGCGGGACGCTGCTCGTGCTCCCCCTAAACGGACAAACTGATATGAAATCTTCTGAACTATTCGACGTAAGCGGACGCTCCGCGCTCATCACAGGCGCATCGGGCGCACTCGGCGCGGTGGCTGCGCGGACCCTGGCCGGGGCGGGTTGCCGCCTCACGCTTACAGCTGGCACCACGGACGCGCTCGAGGCCGTCGCGGGCGAGTGCCGCGAACTCGGGGCCGAGGTCGCCACGGTAAACGCGCGCCCGGAATCAGAAGCCGCGGCCGACGCCATGGTGGAAAAAGCCGTCGAGACCCATGGCCGCCTCGACATTCTGGTCGTGGCGTCGGGCATCAACAGGGTGGGGATGATCGAGGAGATGGCGCCCGATGCGTTCGTTGACGTGATGGACGCGAACGTCACGCAGTCCTGGCTTCTGGCGCGCGCCGCAACGCGGCAGATGAAGGCGCAGGGAGACGGGGGCAAAATCGTCCTCGTATCCTCGACGCGCGGGATTCTCGGCCACCCTGCGGGCTATACCGCCTATTGCGCGTCGAAAGCGGCAGTGGACGGCATCACGAAGGCGCTGGCCTGCGAACTGGGGCCGACGGGCATCACCGTGAACGCGGTCGGGCCGACAGTTTTCCGCTCGGTGCTTACGGACTGGATGTTCACCGACGCGCCCAAGGCGGTGAAGACGCGCGAGAACATCGTGAGCCGGATCCCGAAGGGCAGGCTGGGCGAACCCGAGGACCTGGCCGGGCCGCTCCTGTTCCTCGCGTCGCGGGCGTCGGACTTCTACACGGGCCACATCCTCTACGCCGACGGCGGCTACACCGCGGGGTAGGGCTATCCAGTCGACGGCAGGGATGGCGGCGGCGTTTCATTTCGAGTACAAATTCCTGCGTAATCTTTTCTTGGTTCATTTGAGGCAGGTGTTATGACTGCGTATCTGCGCGCGGCGGCGAACGTTCTCGTGCATGTTCCCGATCTGGTCCGCTACGGCTCGAAGCCCTGGCGCGAGGCTGTAAGGAAAGAGCATGCGCCGGGCGACTCGTTCAACGACCTGCGTTCTTTTGACGAGATAGTCGGCTACCCGCCGAACCAGGCGTTCATCGGCAATCTGCCGCCCGAAAAGCTGAGCGGGATTCCAACTCCGTGGTACGAGAATTCCCTCGCAGGCGCTTCGCCTGAAAGCCAATTCGGGGAAATCCTCCCGCAGGATGCTTTCTACGCCCTCCTTGAAGCGGCGGATCAATTCGGGTTGATCATGTTCGATGAGGAGCGCCGCCTTCCGGGCGTCATGGGTTCTGAATCCGCCGCCGCGCTTCTCGAAGGTCAAAAAAATTCGAAGGATTACAAACAAGAAGACATTATTGAACGCATCGAGCGGGGAGAGGCCCTGCCGCTTTTTCAGGAGGGAGGCCTCATCGGGTGCGTTCGCCGCGATCATGACGCGGACGAGTCCCTGGACGCCCGCATTTTGCTGGAGAACCTCGCGGCCAAGGCCAGCGGCGCATACGCGCTCAGCCGGCTGCTCGTGGGGGAGGGCATCGCGCCCGAACAGGTGGATTACGTCATCAGCTGTTCGGAAGAGGCGGTGGGAGATCGCTACAATCGCGGCGGAGGCAATCTCGCAAAGGCGATCGCCGAGATGGCGGGCTGCGCCAATGCGGCAGGCGTGGACGTGAAATCTTTCTGCGCGGCTCCGGTGTACGCGCTCGTGCACGCGGCGGCGCTGATTCAGGCGGGCGTCGTTGAGAACGCCGTCGTCGTCGGTGGCGGTTCGATGGCGAAGCTCGGGATGAAGGCGTATTTCCATCTGGCAAAGGGGATGCCCGTCCTGGAAGACGTATTGGGCGGGGTGGCGTTCTTTCTCACGAAAAATTCGGACGACGGCCCACGGGTGAATCTTAAGATCGCCGGACGCCACGCGTCGGGAAAACCCTCCACGCCGCAAGGACTGGCGGAGGCGCTCGTGCGCGACCCGCTGGCCCGGGCCGGACGCAAAATAAGCAGCGTCGATAAGTACGCCGTCGAACTGCACAATCCGGAAATCATGCTGCCCGCGGGGGCGGGAGACGTGGCCGCTGCGAACTACAGAATGCTGGCCGCCCTGGCGGTGATGGGCGGTGAGATCGCACGCGAGGAGATTCCGGATTTCATCGAGGCGCACGGAATGCCCGGATTCGCGCCCACGCAGGGGCACATTCCCGCAGGGGTTCCCTTTCTCGGACACGCCCTCGAGAGGATGCGGGCGGGAAGCCTTGCGAGTACAATGATCCTCGCCAAAGGGAGTTTATTTTTGGGCCGGATGTCCCAGCAGGCCGACGGGGCTTCGGTGCTGATAGAAGTGTGATTCGTTCGTTTTTTTGCAGGCAAGTGGGAGGAGGTTCATGTTCCAAGGTAAGAAGGTGATCGCGCTGGGCGAGCGCGACGGCGTTCCCGGCCCGCTGATCGCCGAGTGTATTGAGGCGGCGGGTGCGGAGGTTGTTTTCCAGAAGACGGAGTGCTTCGTCTGAACCTCCGCGGGCGCCATGGACCTGGAGAACCAGGCCGCCATCAAATCGATTGCCGATGAAGTCGGGTCGGAGAACCTGATGGTGGTGTTGGGAATGCCCGGTGAAGGCCTTCGGCTCGCCGTCGAAACGCTGACCACCGGGGACCCAAGCTGGGCCGGGCCCCTGGCGGGAGTCTCGTTGGGACTCCCCGTTTTTCATATTCTGGAAGAGAAGGTGCGCGCCCAGGTTCCCGAGGACCTGTATGCCGATAAGCTCCTCATGATGGAAATGGTGCTCGATCTGGAGCAGATAGAAAGCGACCTGGCTTCGATGCGCGCGGCCGGGTAGGGGAGGCGACGATGTCCATGCGACTGGAGATGGGATTATTCCCCGTATCGAAAATCATCATTGGTGCGCGTTTCGAGTACAAAGAAGGTACGCTCACCGTGGATTCCGATGAGTTGCGCGAGCTTGCGCTCGAAGACGGCGGCCTCAAGGACGTGAGCTTTGACGCCGCGGCGCCGGGCGATTCGGTGCGGATCACCAACGTGCTCGATGCAGTGGAGCCTCTCTACAAGGTGAGCGGGCGCTCATGCGCATTTCCGGGATTTCTCGGCCCGGCGAAGACGGCCGGCCAGGGCCGCACCCACAAACTCGCCGGGATGTGCGTGATCAGCACCACCCATTTCCTGGGGCCCATGACGGGCATCATGAGCTTTCGCGAGGGCATCATCGACATGTCCGGTCCCGGTGCGATGCACTGCACGAATTCCGAGACCGCGAACCTCGTCGCCTGCTACGAGCCGCTGAATGGCGCCTCGAACGAAGCGCATGACGACGCCGTGCGCCTGGCGACGCTGAAAGTAGCCTCCCGGCTGGCCGCGCACACGGCGGAACTGGAGCCCGAGCGGGTCGAGACGTTCGAGATTGGAGATGTGGACCCCGAATTGCCCCGTGTGGTTTACGTCGATCAGGTGATGCACCAGGCGTCCATGGTCCAGACCTTCATGTACGGCAAGAATCTGGGCGATTCGCTTCCGACACTCATTCACCCGAACGAGATGCTCGACGGCGCGGTCGTGGGGGCGAACTACAAGACGCAGCAGAAGGCGCCGACCTACCTCCACTGCAACAAGCCGCTCATATACGAGCTCTACCGCCGCCACGGTGTGGACCTCAACTTCGCCGGCATGGTCATCACGCGGGGCCACCACGACAACCAGGCGCTCAAGGAGCGCTCGGCGCAATACGTGGCCAAGCTGGCCACGCTACTCAAGGCCGACGGCGCGGTGCTCGCCTTCGAGGGCGGCGGCAACTCCACGGTGGACTACTGGCTCACCGTCCAGGCGCTCGAACAGATGGGCGTGAGCGCCGTACCGATCATCTACGAGGTGGGCCGCCCGGGCTCAGGCGAGTTCCCGCTCGTCTTTCACGTGCCCGAGGCCGACGCCATCGTATCCAAGGGGATGCAGGGGGAGCGCATCGCCGCCCCGGCGGTGGAGCGGGTCATCGGCTCGGAAATCGTCGAGTTCTACAACGGCAAGAGACACAACGTCCGCGAGGCCTTCACCCTGGCCGACAGCGACTACTACGCCAGCGAGTGGGCGAAGGACATCAACAACATGGTGGGCAAGGATTATTGAGGTCGGGGGGGACGTTCGCCACGCGATAGAATATCCAGAAGGACATGCGCGAGAAGATGCAAGGTTGAAAATTGTTGACAAGCCAACCATGAATGGTGTAAAAAATACGAAAATCAAAAGAATCAAGTCCTATATGCTAGAATCTACTGGAATTTTCAGGCCGCTATGATTTCAGCATTATAAAGATAATCACGCAGATGGAATCGCTGGCGAAATGATTTAACGGCAGGCAGTTCCGCTATATAGACTTGATTTCCCAGCCTAATCTGTTCGAAACTGAATGGGCTCTTGGTTGGCGTAAAAAAATTTAAAAAGACCAAACAAAATGGCAACGCCGGATCAAATACCCACGGACCTTACCATCGACTTGGGAGACGACCTGTCGCCCAACGAATTTATCTCGGCTATTCGCAATTTCTTGGGTTACGTAACTGAGATTACCGAAGCGCAAAAAGGCGATGGAGCCGAGATTACATGGACTGTTCGCGTTCACGAAGGGAGCGCATTGGTTGGAGTAGAACCAGATCCATCTGCGCCAAAATCCAGATTAGCTATGATCTACAAGAAAGCAAAACATGGTCCAATAGCACTAGCAAACGGTAACATTGAGGATGCGGGACTTTCTGAAAAGGCAATGGACCACTTGAAAAATCTATCTAACCTGGTTGGAAAGCATCAGAACGGCAAGGGTGTGAATCTTTGGGTTGAGAAGAAACCGATAAACATAAGTTCCGGTATAGCGAAGGTTATCAGAGAGGATTGGAGAAGCGATTATTACGACTTTGGTACAGTTGAAGGCAGGTTAGAGGCCATTCTTGACGCGGCCGGGGGATTAAAAATCAGAGTCAGAGACTTCCTCTATCCGCGTGCAATTAATTGTATTGTACCTGAGAGTTTGATCAACAAGGTACTTGACAACTTCCGGCGTCGCGTCGAGATAGAGGGGCGCATTCACTATCGCCGTAACGGCACTCCCATGAGTATTGAAGTCGAAGTAATCCAGGAATTGCCGGAAGACGATGAATTGCCTACTGCGGATGATGTGCGCGGGATAATGGCTGGCAATTAATGGTAGAAAAGATTTATTGGGATAGCGATTGCTTTCTTGGCCACTTTCAAAACGAGGAAGGGAAAGTCGAAAAATGCGAAGGAGTGTTGCAAAAGGCTGATAGAGGAGACGTGATCCTCGTTACATCAGCTCTTACGATTGCCGAAGTCTTGTGGATGCGTGATGCTCCACGGATTACGAAGGACAAGGCTGAGATAGTTCAAAAATTCTTCCGACGTAGCTACATACGTGTTTACAACGTTACGAGGAAAATCGCTGAGTCGGCACAAGACCTCGTTTGGGACCACTCCATCAAACCAAAAGATGCCATTCATGTGGCGACAGCTATTAATCTCACCGTAGATGTACTTGAAACCTTTGACGAGGACCTAATTGGAAAGAGCGGTACTGTTGGCACGCCGCTCCTTCTAATCAGAGAACCGCAACCATCAGAACAAGGTAGGCTTAATTTCCCAAGGCCGGGAGAAACGCCAACTTGAGCCAGGAAAAAGAAAATGACCGAAAAGAAGCCCAAGGGTCACCCAGTCAATAGTTCAATGCCTCCTCAGATACAGGACACCCCCGAGAACGTTGCCCGCTAGAATCAGTATAGATTCGCCGAAAAAGCAGTGGAGCTATCCTAAAAAATGGGAATTATAAACTTAACTATGCAAACTTTTGAGTCTTTTTCCTTGTATAAATACTAGAAAGGAGACTTAACTATGACTAATCAGAATCAAAACCAAAATAATTTCGAAAAACACGACGAACCTTGATCACCCAACGAACAAAATCATACTTGTCAACAATACATAAACGGCGATCATTTTCCCCATATGCCACGGATTCCAAAACGACGATATTTGAGTGAGTTTCCCAAAGACGAACATCTAGCTCTGGAAGATTGGTTATATAAGTACCTGAAAGTTCGCCCGAGATTAGTTCCTTGAAAAGTGATTTAACTATCTTACCTTACGCCGCTAAACGCAGCGGTAAGGTCCGAACGCTCGACCGTGCCACCAACATAACCGTGATTCTCGCCGTAAAACGACCCCGATACCACGCCAGCATCACCGCCGGTCGAATACAGGTAATTGCTCCCAACACGGATATCGTAATCAAGTGTGCCGTCGCCCCACATCGTTCCCCCTTCAACTGTTGGCACAGACAACACAGAAAAAGAACGCAGGTTTGCAAAATTGGCAGTTCCTAGCATAGTGGAAAGGTTCACGCCGACTGCAGCATCCCCCGCCACTGTCCGCAGTTCCGGGGTCAATCCGAACAACTGCCCGCGCCAAGTTACTATTCCGGACAACCCGCTCTCCGCAAGCGGCGTTGATGGTTCAGGTCCGGCGGTAAACGGTACGCTGACATCGTTCGCATGGCGTACGCCAAAGGCAACAGGGCCAAGAACGCTCGTGATATCGGTGCTTTCATCATCCCATGCGCCGAGACTTTGAATCGAAAGTTCTTCCGGCTCTGTTTCTTCTTGAAGCCTCAAGAACAAGGCTTGCAGGGCGGCAACATCAATGTCTGGCAGCGAACCATCCAGTCGAAACCATGCGTTCTCCATGATTGAATCCGCAAAGTCTTTTCCTGGATGTCCAGCGAATCCCAAAACATGCAGCAGTTCGTGGACAAGAACAGAAACGGCTTGCCAATCCGGCCTACCGCGAAAGAAAGGGGAACTCATTTCAACTGCGCCTGCCCGCCGGCGCTTAATTTCCCATCGCTCTTGTTGCGCATCATATTCAGAGATCGTGGCCGGACGCGCCAATGCTTCAGAGCCGGGGCGACCACCGCGAGGATACCCATCAATGAATTCGATAAAGATTTGTCCATCCGGGATATCCGGCAACCCATCTTCAGAATTCCACGCCACACCGGCAGGAGCATCTTGGCCAAGTTGAAGGTGTTGTTCGTATGGTAGCGCACGATTTACGAGCGCAATCGCATACGTCGATATGGCCCGTTCGCGTTCGCTGATTCCGGTGGCAAAGCGTACAGTTGGGGGCGTGGAAAAACGAACCAGGCCGGGATCGTGACTCCAGCTATAGTCCGGCCCGCTCTGCCATGGCCCGCCGCTGGCCGGTGATCGCAAGAATTCAACGACCCGAACTGCACTAACATGATTGGAACTTCCTATTCTGGCTGGAGGAGGCTGCTGGGGGTTTTTCCCGCTTCCCCCTCCACCGCAACCAAAAAGAAGAATTGCTGTCAGTGAAACCGATAGAACTTTTTTGAACATATCCACACTTCTCCCGAACAACATGATTCCCAACCTTCCGTTAAGGTCGGGTCATGCCATTACCATAGAGATGCTTGGGGTAATCTCGCCTATTTACCTTTTGTTCAGGGAGCTACCCTAAACCGGGTACAAAGGCTGTTGTATTTATTAAGTGACCCGACTTGGTATAAATTTATGGTAATGCTTGAATAGATGGTATTGAGTTCGAATTCTAAAGTCAAGATGAAATCGAATAGGCAGATTTGGGTTTTCATTTCTTTTTCCTTTCAGGAACACCAAGAATCTTTCTCCCCTGACAAGGGGGGGGACAGGGGGTTGCTTATCCAGTCGAGAGGGCGGGCCGTCCCCTCTGCCCCCTAAAAAGGGGTCTTTTTCAACAACCCCGGGTAAGACGGGTTGGGTAAAATCGTATATAATTTCTGGATAGATTGTTTTGAATGAATAGTTATCAGGAGGCCAGGCCATGAGCGGTAAACTTCGGGTCGTTCACTACTTGAACCAGTTCTTTGCGGGCGTCGGGGGCGAGGAGAAAAGCGACTATCCCGTATCCGCGCAGACAGGCCCGGTCGGCCCCGGCGTGTTGCTCGACAAGATCCTGGGCGCAGACGCCGAAGTCGTCGCCACGGTCTTTGCGGGGGATGGTCTTTTCGCCGAAAACGCGGAGGCCTGTGCCGAAGAAGCGCTCGCGCGAATCAAGGAGTATTCTCCCGATCTCGTTCTCGCAGGCCCCGCATTCAACGCCGGGCGATTCGGGCTGGCCTGCGCCGCCGTCTGCCGCGCAGCGCACGAGGCGGGCGTTCCCGTCGTCACCGCCATGCACCCCGAGAATCCGGGCTTTCCCGCTGCGGGCGCGAGCGTTCACACCGTCCCCGCGGCAGATTCCGCCGTCGGGATGGAGGAAGCCCTGGAAGCTGCCGCACGGCTGGGACTCAAACTCGCCCGGGGCGAGGAGATCGGAAATGCGGCCGAGGAGGGCTACCTGCCGCGCGGGGTCCGATACAACGAAGTCGCCGAGCTACCGACATCGCGGCGCGCCGTCGATATGGTGTTACGGAAAATCAGGGGCGAGTCCTACGAGACGGAACTCGACGTTCCCGCGCTGGAGGAGATAGCGCCGCCCGAGGCGATCGCCGATCTCAAGAAAGCGCGCATCGCCATCGTATCCGAAGGCGGCATGGTGCCCCCCGGCAACCCGGACCGCTTCGCCGGCTCGAGGAACGAGAACTGGGCCACTTATTCCTTCGAGGGGAAAGACGCGCTGCCGGGCGGGACGTTCATCTCGATTCACGGGGGCTTCAACACCGTGTTCGTGAACGAGGAGCCGGACCGCATGCTCGCCGTGGACGCATTCCGGCGGCTTGCGGACGAGGGCGAGATCGCCGAACTCCACGATGATTTCCACAGCACCTGCGGGAACGGCGGCGCCTTCAAGGAGATGGACGGCATCGGCCGCGCCTGGGCCGCGGAGCTCAAAAAGACAGGCGTGGAGGGCGTCGTCCTCCCTGCCACGTGAGGGACCGGCACGCGCAGCGGGGCTGCGCTGGCGAGAGCGCTCGAACGGGAGGGCATCCCCACCGTCATCGTCACCTGCCTGCCCGACGTGGCGCGCGACATCGGGGTCAACCGCATCGTCAACAACCGCGCCGGGCATTTCCACCACCCATTCGGCGACCCCTCCCGGACGCCTGAGGCCGAACGCGAATGGCGCCTGGGCGCCGCACGCGCCGCCGCCGCCGCGCTCACCGAAAAAGTGGACGGCCCCACGGTGTTCGAGTACTAGAAAGGGAAGGTGGCGCCTCCACGCCCGTCACCGTCGTAATCAGGGGCGGGTGGCTTAAAGACAATCGAATCTTTTCAGGAATTTCAGACACTCGGCTCCCAGCGGAATGATCCAGTGAAATTCAGAAGGGCGTATATTTCGGTGCGGTGTTAAACTCGACCGGGGAGCGATTGCAAACCGACATATTCTTCATCCGCAACAATCACTCCTTTATCAGTCGCGATTGCCCCCACGCATCAACATTCGCCCCAAAGACTCGGCTTCTGGGGCTCCCCCTCAAGGGGAGTGATTTGCTAATGCGCGATGTGTGCGTATCTGAGGAAAGTTGAATGCAAAAAACTGACACTGGCTATAAATACACAATTGATGAGTGTGATGTTTCAGATACGGCATCACTCAAGAAATTCCGGGAGAAGCGTGCGGAATGGGTAAAATGGTTTGGTGTGGACGATCCAAATTCCATTGCGAATCAAATTTATTCGATGATGTGGGGAGACGCTGCCTATCGCTCCTTGGTTGAAGCCTACCGCTTTTCTTCCAAAGAAAATTCCACGACGCATGAAAATGAAATGCTGGCGGGACTTTTGTATGACGGGTTTCTGGCGAACCAGATGCTCGCTATCGGAAAACTCATCGACAAAGCTAGTGATGTTATTTCTCTTCGGCGGCTATTCGATGAAATCAAGGAGAACCGCCGCCTTTTCACTCGTGAAAATTTCGTTTCGCATGACGGATTGCCATACGACTACGCCAAGGACGAACAAGAGCATTGGGAAAGCTTTCGCGCCGAATACGAACCCGGCAAAATAGTATCTGGCCCAATGCCACCATACGCAATATCTCAGTCGATGCACATTCAATTCGATAAAATTACTAGCATCGCCCCTAATAACAGATGTAGAAAAGACCTCATCGACGAAGATATTTTCAAAGAAATTGAACGATGTTTCGGTGATTCGGCATTCGGAAAAATAAAAATCTATCGCAACAAATTTATCGGCCACGCGGCCAGCCAGAAATCCCGCCGGAAAGTTCAATATCCGCACCACGACGATCTGAGCAGGGCGCACAAAATAATCCTTCAAATTACAAGAAAGATCGCGGATATTCTTGGGACAGGAATCGGCAACCCCGTTCCTATAGCGCAGTATGATGTGTTCGAGAACTTGGATAAACCCCTTATTCCTTCCGCCAAAATGAAGGAAATGAGGGAATGGTGGCATCAACATTGCCTAGAGCGAGAGCGTTGGCATAGAGGTTCTGCATGAAGTGTGTAAGTGATGCCCCGCTCTTTAATCTCGGAGGGCACGAAATGCTCCGCCGATTGAGCTTAGCGCTCCTTATGACCTTCGTGTGGGTTTTCCCTGCGCAGGCAGCCCCGATTCATGATGCGGCCGAGGCCGGCCAAGTTGAGCGCATCAAGGCTCTAATCAAGGCCAGTGCAAATGTGAACGTGTACGAAAAGGGCAGCGGACTGACCCCGCTTCACCTTGCGGCGCTCTATGACCGTACGGGGGCTATCAAGACATTGCTCGATGCCGGCGCGGATGCAAATGCGAGTACCAACGTCGGAGCAACTCCACTACTCTATGCGGCGGGCAATGTCGACGCAACGGCGGTCAAAGTGTTGCTTGGTGCCGGCGCGGAAGCAAATCCAATTGCCAGTGGCATCCCAACTCCGCTTCACTATGCGGTGCGGTGGGGACACGTGGCCGCAGTGAAAGCATTGCTGGGTGCGGAGGCAAAGGTGAATGCGAGAATGAAGAATGGAGAAGCCCCACTTCATTGGGTGATGGAGCGAAAGAAAGGCCGCGCGACGGTGGTTAATGTATTGCTCAAGGCTGGCGCGAAAGTAAATGCGAAAGACAAAAACAAGCGCACTCCGCTGCACCTTGCGGCGCAAATGAAAAGGGGCCACGTAGCGATTGCGGTTGAAGTCCTGCTGCAGAATGGCGCGCACTTAGACGCGAGAGACGATATGGGACGCACTCCTCTTCACTACGCAGCAGTCAACGACCACACGGCAGCGATCAAAGCATTGCTTGATGCTGGTGCGATTTTGAATGCGAGACACAACGAAGGAGGTACTCCTCTTCATTCGGCGGCGGTTGGGGGCCACGCAGCGGTCAAGGCGTTGCTGAAAGCCAAGGCGAAAGTGAATGCGAAAAACAATAACGGAATGACCCCACTTCACTTTGCGGCTATTGGAGGACTAGTGGCTGCGGTGAAGACGTTACTTGATGCCGGTGCGGATGCGGACGCGAATACTACAACTGGCATAACCCCCCTTAAGGCGGTCCAAATCGGCATGGATGAAACCGAGGGAAGCATCGAGCCGTTCCAGGAAGTGATTGAACTGCTCAAAGCCAGCGGCGCGCGTGAATGACAGCCCGCGCTTCAGGGGATTGTTGATAAAGCCCCCCTCGCCCGGTAGATTCCTCCCTCATCGGTCGGAATCGACGTCGGAATGACGAACAAACATATCATACGAACCACCTCGTCGGACAATGGTTCGACTGGCAGCGCTCATATGCCATAACTTACTGATTATATTCCGTTATTTTCTTCAACATCCTCATTTTTCCCCTTGCGTTTTCGCCATACATATGCTTGAATACGCTCACGCTTGACGCCTGTCGTATGCGTTTTGATTACTATATCAGGGGAGACGACATGCCGAGAAGAAGCGAGCTCAGGCTCACGAAGCGCGCGGTCGACGCGCTCGATCCGGGGGGGAAGGACACCTTGTACTGGGACCGGGACCTGGCGGGTTTTGGCGTCCGCGCGTACGCATCGGGGCGGAAGGTATACGTGGTGCAGTCGCGGGGTCCCCGGGGTCCCGGCCGCGTGACGCTCGGCCGCCACGGGGAGCTCTCGTGCGAGGAGGCGCGAAAAAGCGCCGCCGGCGTCATCGACCGCATCAAGCGGGGCGAGGACCCCGTGTCCGGACCGCCCGAGGCCGCGCTCACGGTGGCGGACCTGGCCGAGCGTTTCATGGGGGAGTACGTCGCGCAGCGCTGCAAGGCGGCGACGGCGCCCAAGTACCGCTCCGTTCTGGATAACCACGTGCTGCCCGCACTCGGGGCGATGAAGATCGGGGAAGTCGGCGGAGCGGAGGTGTCGGCGCTCCATCACCATCTGCGCGAGACGCCCGCGATGGCGAACGGCGTGCTCGACGTCCTCTCGAGGATGTTCACGCTGGCCGAGGCCTGGGACCTCGCGCCTCCGGGCCGGAACCCGTGCCGGCGGGTCCGCCGCTACCGGACCCCGCCTCGCGAGCGGTTCCTGACGCCCGTGGAATACCGGCGCCTGGGCCGCGCGCTCCGCGAGGCGGAAGGGTCGCTGTGGCCGCCCGCGCTCGCGGCGATCAGGCTCCTGGCCCTGACGGGGTGCCGGCGGGACGAGGTGCTGAACCTGAGGTGGGAGGACGTGGACCGCGCGGCGGGGGAGTTGAGGTTGCGGGACACGAAGACGGGCCCCCGGATGGTCCCGCTGACGAGGACCGCGCTCGAGGCCCTCCCCGGGCGGGGGGAGAGTCCCTGGGTGTTCCATGCCCAGAGGGGAGAGAGGCGTCTCTCGAACCTCTATCACTACTGGAAGCCCGTCCGTTCGCGGGCGGGCCTCGACGACGTGCGGCTTCACGACCTCCGTCATTCGTATGCCTCGCGCGCGCTCGCGCTCGGGGAGGGACTGCCTGTGATCGGGGCCCTTCTCGGCCACCGGGAGGTGGCGGCGACGGCGCGCTACGCGCACCTGATGCGAGAGGCCGAGAGGGCGGCGGCCGCCCGGGTGGGGGAGAGTATCGGGGTTCACGTAACGCGGAACGGAGGTTGAGCGGAGATGACGAAGCCCACGATGAAAACGATCTCGAACCGGATGGTGGACAGGCTCGCGGTGGATAAGGACACCGTATATTGGGACCGGGACCTCACCGGCTTTGGGGTGAGGGTCTATCCCACGGGGAGTAAAGTCTACGTCGCCCAGGCGCGGGGACCGGGGGGACCCCGGCGGGTGACGGTGGGCCGCCACGGGGTGGTCGGTGCGGATGAGGCGAGGAAGCGCGCCGCTCTGGTCATCGCGCAGGTCAAGGCGGGCGGGGAGGCGCTCCCGAAGGCGCCCGGACCCGGTCCCACGGTGGCCGAACTGGCGGAGCGCTATCTCGCGGAATACGCGGGCGCGCGGTGCAAGCCGCGCACCGTGAAGAAGCTTCGCTCCGTGGTGCGGCGACACATCCTGCCCGCGCTGGGCAGGATGCCGCTCGGGGCGGTGGAGCGCGCGCACGCGGCCGGTCTTCACCGGAAGCTGGGCGCCACGCCCGCGGCCGCGAACCAGGCGCTCGACGCGCTCTCGGCGATGTACGGGCAGGCCGCGGACTGGGGACTCGTTCCCGAGGGGACGAACCCCTGCCGCGGGGTCATGAAATACCGCCTCCGCAGGCGGGAGCGCTTCCTCACCGAGGCGGAGTTCGAGCGCCTCGGAAATGCGCTCGACGAGGTCGAGGTCGAAGGCCGCGCATACGCGGCGGCGGCCGTCAGGCTCCTGGCCCTGACGGGGTGCCGGAAGTCCGAAATCCTCGACCTGCGCTGGGAGGACGTCGACCCCGGTGCGGCGGAACTCAGGCTCGCCGACGCCAAGACGGGCCCCAGGACGGTGTCGCTCACGCCCTCCGCCGTGAAACTCCTGGCCGCACTGCCGCGCCTGCCCGGCAACCCACGCGTCATCCCCGGCAAGAGGCCCGGCGCGCGCCTGAGCGGGCTGGACCGCGTCTGGCGGACGGTGCGGGCGCGGGCGGGACTCGACGGCGTGCGGCTTCACGATTTGCGGCATTCCTACGCCAGCCGTGCGCTCGCGCTCGGCGAGGGTCTCCCCGTGATAGCGAAGCTGCTGGGCCACTCCCACATTCAGACCACGGCGCGCTACGCCCATCTCGCGCGCCACTCGGTGAGAGAGGCCGCCGAGCGCGTCGCCGACGCCATCGCGGAGGACCTGCTCGAAGGCGCCGGGTCGTCCTGCCCCAGGTAGCCATCGCGCTCGAAGCAGGCGCGAATAAAGCAAAAACAATTCGTCTGTAAAAATTTCCGGTAGGACGGAAACAACGCCTTCTCCGCTCTCGCGCTCCCCCGTGCGCCCGACTGCGCTGGGATGCGACCATTTTTCGCGGCGCGCCTCGCCCAGACCCGGCGCAGCAGGGCGTCGTATGCCGCCAACCTTCCAGCGTTCACCGAGAGGATGCGTAGCGGTTCGTACCCGATGGCTGCCATCTCCACGGGCCGGCCGCCCATGTTCACCTCTCGCTGCTCGTAGTCGATGGACAGTTTTCCCAGCACGAAGGGCTCAGCCCCTTCGCAGCTTCGAAGCGCCGCTCTGACCCGCGCGGTGAGTTCCGCGGCGAAAAACGGCTTGGCGATGTAGTCGGCCGCGCCGGCTTCGAGCGCACGCCCACGATGGTCTCCTCGCGCTCGTAGCCCAAGATGAAGATGACCGCCAACTCGGCCAATTCGGATGTCTCCCGCATGAATACGACCCCGTCGCGCCCGGGCGGCATGAGGTCGAGGAGAACCAGATGCGGTCTTTGCGTCCGCACGAGGCGCGCCGCCTCATCGGGCTCGCCCGTCACGAGCACGGCGTAGCCCGCCGCGGTAGCGCACCAGCGTGCCCTGGAAGGTCCGGTACAGACCCGGCTCCTTCGAGAGCCCCAGCGAGCGGAGGCGGCCGGGAAAATCCCCGAGCCTCAGCGGCGCTTCCTGATCGCGCAAGTGCTCGAACAGAATGAGCCCGTCGGGCCGGCAGTTCGTCAGGCGAAGCTCCTCTTCCGCGTTCAGCCCCGAGGTGACGAACTCCTTAGGCCCTCCCGATTCATCGACCGTGGAGATCATGCCGTTGCGCGCCCGTTCGTCGCATCACTGTATCGTTTCCGCTTCCCGGGAGCAGGAAATAGGGCGTAAAATTGCATGAATAAACGATATAGATATGATAATAAAGATAAAAATATGATAAAGATAGATTATTTCTGTACAATAAAACCAGAATTCAAAAAACTTGGCAATTCCGAGGCGGTGTGTGCATACATGCGGCGGATAAGCGAATGTGCTGCACCCGGAGTCCCGCACGGGAGAAGATCATGCAAATTTGCAGTATCGTACGTTTCGTGGTAACGGCGGCGTTGCTTTGGACGCTTGCCGGGGTTCCGCAGGAGGCGTACGGCCAGTCGGGTGGGACACCGGCCCTTGAGTCGGCCGAAGCGTCACTGGAGCTGACCCGCTCGGAGCGGCGGCGGATCCAGATGGGGCTTGCCGCGGAGGGCTTTGACCCGGGGCTGACGGACGGCCTGTTCGGCCTGGGTACACGGGGTGCGATTCGCGCGTGGCAGGGTTCGCGCGGGAAGGCGGCGACCGGCTATCTGGATGCGGAGGCGGCGAGAGCGCTCCTGACCGCTGGGGAGAAGCGCGAAGCGAAGAGCGCCGTCAAGAAGCAGGACCGAAACGCCGATGTTGACAGGGTGGACACGACCAATGAGATTCTGCGCGACAAATACGTGCTGGGGCTGAGCAAGGCGCTGAAAGCAGACGATTATCCGAAGGCGCTGGCGTTCATGGACAAGCTCCAGCGACTCGGCGGGGACCTGCCGCCCTCGGTCGAATACTTCCGCGGCGAGGCCTACTTTAACACCAAGCGTTACATCAAGGCCGACAAGGCGCTGAATCGCTACCTCTCAAGAACAGGAAAGAAGGGACGCTACTACCGGAAGTCATTGGAGCTTCTCTTGGCAATAGAGGAACGTAGAGCCAATGAGAGGGACGAAGATGGCAACACACCGCTGCACCATGCGGCGGGGAAAGACAACTATGAGGTTGTCACCAATCTGATTGCCCTTGGTGTTGACGTTAATGCGAAGAACAAAGCCGGCTCGACGCCGCTGCATCGTGCGGCACAGAACAACGCCCGCGAAGTGGCGGCGCTACTCATCAAAGCGGGCGCCGATGTGAGGGCGAAGAGATCGAGCGACTCGACGCCGCTGCATGATGCGGCGGAGAACAACGCCCGCGAGGTGGCGGCACTACTGATCGATGCGGGCGCCGATGTGAATGCGAAGACCAAATCCGGGAGAACGCCGCTGCATAATGCGGCTCGGAAAGGGGCTCGCGGCATGGCAGCGCTGCTCGTCAAATCGGGCGCGAATGTGAACCTGAAGAGAAAAAATGGAAAGACGCTGCTGCATGTTGCGGCACAGAATAACTCCCGCGACATGGCAGTGCTGCTCATCGGACTAGGCGCGGAAGTGAACGCGAAGGACAAGAAAAGGCGGACGCCGCTGCATTATGCGGCACAGAACAACGCCCGCGACGTGGCGGTGCTGCTCATTAAAGCGGGCGCGGATGTGAACGCGAAGACCGATTATGGGTGGACGCCGCTCAGGTGGGCCCGTCATCGGACTATGAGAACTATTCTACGCCGTTACGGCGGGAGGAAGTGATGAGATGGAGGGCACGGACACCGGCGATTTTGGGAGCCGATATGTGATTCTCCCGGAATGAGGAGTAGTAGCCCAATGTTTTACTCACTGCTGTTTCTGGTTATCGTTCTCTTCCCCAATAGTACGTATGCACAGGGCGCCGGTATCGACGACGTCCTGAAGTCCATCGATCCCGGTGACCGCAAAGCGATGAACGAGGACTTCCTGAACGAAACTCGTAACGACAGCTTCAACTCCACCGACACCGGTCTTCTGGACGAAGGAGAGGGATCCCGCTTTGATCCCATGAACGAAGTCGACGCCATACCGAGAATCCGGAAAGAAAGGGAAATCGCCGAGAAAGAGAAGGAAATCGTTGAAGCGAAGGGCTACGACGCACGCATGGAGAGGGAATGCTGGTGTGTGTTCAATCCATGTCTCGTCCTTGAGGCAAAGTTGAAAGACGACTTGTCGACGGATGCGAAGCGGTTAGCGGAGCGCCGCGCAGACGCCTACAACGAACGGGCCAAAACGAAGAAGTCCTTATGCCGTCGCTGGAAAGAACAAAAAGAGCAAGGACGATCCAAAGACCGTCTCGATACGCTTTATCGGCAATTGGAGGCGTTGAATACCCAGAGCGACGAAGAGCGAAGAATGGAAGAGCGGTTGAAGCAGCAACGGATTGCCGACGAAAGACGCAAGCGAGAATCGCAGGTCGCGGCGGAGAAAGCGAAGATCGCGGCGGTTAAGGCCAAACTCGAGCGGCGTCGCCAGGAAGCGGCAGCCGACCGTCAACAACGTGAAGCCAGGGAATTGGTCCGATGTCAGGCGCTTTGGGATAAGGGCCGCAACCCATGTAGTTGTGCGCATCTTCCGGGGGCACCAGTTTCGGTACAAACCAGCAGGACACAATCCGGCGTACCAACGTGCGAAAAATGAATACAATACCGTGATCATCGGCACATGATGGAGGGCATCGGACAGCGGCCAGATTCCTTGATCACGTTGCGTGTCGCCAGCGGCAACGCTTGATGCGGCAGCCGCTCGCTTGGCGTGTTGGGGCCGTTGCTCCAGTGGCGCGCCGGGAGTACTTGACTAAACTGGCCCAGGTCTATCAGTTCTGGTCCTCGGAACATTCGCGGCCCATGGGTTGAGAGCGCTCAACATATGCTCCAGCGCCTTTGCGCGTGGGGATCCAGCCTGACAGACGTTTACGTCTCTGCCCGTACCCCTTGCAAGGAGGCCACACCCGTGATGACACATTCGATGCGCGTGTTGCTCAACGCGTCACGCCAACTGCGCCCCTCGACTGCGGCGGCGTACGGGTGGACGACGTGACCTCGGAAATCCCCGGCGTCAGGGTGCGGCCCGTTCCGGACGGCTCGGCGAAGGGCCTCGACCGTGACGCCAATCCCGCCCGCCTTGGCCGCCAAATCGCGCACAAGACCAACCGGCTCGTGCGCACCCTGACCCGGACGCTCCAGGTGGCTGCTGTCTGCTTCGGTCTTGGCGGCTGCGCGTTGCCGGGTGTTTTCAACCTCTCCGGCTTCGAAGGATTGGCGGAAATCGGAAAGAACGTCGGAAGGATCGCAGAAGCCGGTGCGGCTGCGGTCCGCCCTCTCGATCAACTCGGGAAGAGCATGGATTCGGTCGGTGAAATGGCAATCGAACTCGACCGGACGCTGCCGTTCGGTCGAGACGGCGGGATGAGCCGCGGGGACCGGGAAACCGGCGCCGGGGCGGGAGCGTCCTCTGCCGCCCCGGACAGGCAGACAGGGATCGCCGCCCATGAGCCCCGGATCCAGTGGACCGCCAAGGACGCATCCGGGCCGTTGCCTTTCCCGATCTCGTACCGGTATCCGGGGGGTGAGCATCGCCGCATCGAATTGGTCCTGAACCGGGATCGATTCCACCTTGACCGCGTATTCCCGGGGCATGTCCCGGCGCCAGGCGATGATCCACGAGATCCGGGCCGCCTCGATGTGAGGTTCTTCCGCGTTTTGCGCGAGAACCTCCCGGACCTGGGACTGTATGCCCTGGAGACATCCGCGGAGACGGCCAATGCGCACTACCATTACTTCCTCCGGGAGAAGGACGACAGGTTCCGGTATCTGGGCCGTTTCGCAAACCTCGCCTATGATCCCGCGCGTGAAGTATTCGAGGAACCCGGGCGCCATGGCCCCGGCGGCCACGGCCGTTCCGCCTACCGGCTCCACGAATCTCGCGATCTGTTCGTCAAGGTCGGCGAAGCGACCACGGGCAAACGCTGGACGTGCTCCCTTGAAGTCGGTCCCGCGGGAACGATCCGGGGAGAGTGCCTGGCGAGAGGCCGTTTTGCCGATTCGACGGAAGAGACAAGGCTGCGCGTGGGAATGGGCGGCTACGGTCTTGACGCCCATGTGGTCCTCGAACTCACCGGCAAGGCGGAGGGACACACGGTGTCCGTGCTTTGTCACGGAGGCTATGCCGAGGGAGAGTCCTGCCCCGGGAATGAAGAAGGAAGGGCGCGGCTGAGCCCCTACGGGTTCTTCTGGGAGTTCGGGGACTCCGTGGACTTGCCGGGCATATGCCGTGACCCCGTTTCAGGAAGGGATCACCTTGTTTTTCGGGGCCGCACCGGCGGGTCAAAGGCAGGCATGCGCTATCTCGTTTTCTCGTTCGACCCTGAATCACGGAAGTTGAGGCTCGAACATGTGCGCCCGGAGGCGTCCTACGCAACGGGTCCTGCTGCTGCGTTCGCTGAATCGGGGACTTGCAACTGGCGCGAATCGAAGGAAGCCGAAGCGGCAATCGAGGAGGCGATGTCGCGACTGCTGGTTGGTGACCGTCGGGAAAGGCCGGAGGAAGCCGATTCCTGGACACTGCCGGTTCGCGAAGTGCCCAGCCACGTCGCGCGGGACATGTTGCTTGCCCTTTCCGAAGGGCCAGCGCGGAATTTCGTGACGTTCCGGGGAGGCAACTATCATTCTGAAAAAGACCGTGATGCCTGGCGCGTGGTTCAGGTGCAGACGCGGGGCGGAAATTGTGAAGATACGCCCGGCGTTACCCTGGTTCAGGATCGGCGCCGGGACCGTTGGTGGTCGATATACGACACACGGTTCGATTGCCGGCGGGCGTATCCTCTGGAGGACATGGTGCTCACGGGCGATCTCCTGTTCGCGCGGATGTGCCGAACCTGCAGGTGGGACGCGAACCCGGGTCTGACGGATGTCGTGAAAGTGGAACTGACTTTGCCTGGTGATGGCGACGGCAAGAGCGTGCCCGTCTCGAGAGTTGCCCGGGGCGAGACCCCGGCCCTGTTGGCCGATGCGAGACGGAATCATCTGCGACACGAAATGATACGGGCGGAGATTCGCGGGAGGGGAGCAACCCTGGGTGGGATCCGGTAGTCAACGGGCGCGCTCGATGACAAGGAAACGGGGTCGCGGACCATGTCATAGTCGGTGGAGACGTAGCGGCGCCGGGAGGCATTCCTTGAGGCGTCCCTCGTGGGTGGAATCGAGGGACTGGCGCGCCAGCTTTAGCGTCCGGGCGGCTGTTCCGCAGCTTTCGCTCCTGCATCAGTCTGGCTCCCACATGCCATCAGCCGGTCGCGGGACCATGCCGGGCTGATCACGGGCGATACCCGGAAGATCCTCGACCAACTGGAAAGGGCAGCCCGGAGCGGGTCGTGGCGAAAAGGGCCAGGGAGGAACGGGAGTTACTGTCAGATGTAGTGTATGAGTTGAATTCGAAGAAGGCGACTGCGAGAGTATCGACCTTCACTGTCTCAGAAGGCGGCGCATCTCCCTGTGCTCAATGACCAGGCTTTGGACGACCCTGTTTCAGCAGAACCCGCCGCCTTCTTCAATTCAGCGCATACACGAGAACCGAACGTATGTTCTTGACCCTTGCCCCTTTAGCATGGCAGCATTGCCGCTTGATGAAATCTCCAGGCGGGAGGGGCTTGATGCGTCCTGTAGCTATCGTCCTGTGTCTGATTCTTCTTTCCACCCCTGCATTTCCAAATGAGCAATCGGATGTAGAAGCGGTCGAGAAACATTTACGGCTTGAAAAAGAAGCTTTTCGAATTTACGAGCGAGCGAAAAAACGTGCGGAAAACGCGGTCAAAAAATCTTCACTGGGACGCGAACTTTCACGGCTTCGTGAGGTATCGAGGCATGAAACAAAAATATCTACGAAAAGCAAACCCAGTCTGAATCGTGACATAATTCGCAAATTAACAGCTAATATGTTTAAAAGTTTTCCGATCAAAGATAAATATGCCAAATTCGTTCGTATAATGACATATAAATTCCTGGACGATGAAATCAGGGAACTACGTGAAACAAAACGAAACGCCATATTGCGTATTCTTGTCGAATCGGAACTTTCAGGTCTTGAGCATGAACTTTCAAGTCTTGAGGCTGAACTTTCAAGTCTTGAGGCTGAACTTTCAAGTCTTGAGGCTGAAATGGAGTTTTTAAAGGATCGGTGATATGGCACCCAGGAGATGCGCCGCTTCCGGGCAAGCCATCACCATCTTTTGAGGCGCACGCAACGGACACTCCCCTGGCGCACGAGCGTCCGGCGAAACGTAACCGTACAACTCTTCCCGCCCGGCGCGAACACTCCTCTCGGGCCGCTTGAAGACCGCGCTCGCAATTGCGTGACGCTGCGCTGCGGACCCCGCCGGGTTCCGCAGCGCAGACAAAGCCGGTATTGGAAATCAATCGCACCAATAACCTCGGCTGCTTGCACGGGCTCCTCGCAAGCGGTCGTTCCTTGTTCTTTTTCACAGGAAACGCCGACATATCTGCCAGCCTACTCATCACTGCTGGACGCGGCGAGTACAGGGTGCCACAACGGAGCGATTCGGCTTCGCCGGGATGAACGTCGCCGCCTTTGAAAGACTTCTGCGGCTACACGCTGTATGCGGCGCAACGGGACGCACCCGAAGGCCTGTTTCACCGACAATGGAGCGCTCGCACCGGATCGCTTCTCTCTTCTTCCATCGCGTTTTCTCACGTTTTTTGTCATATCCCTGCGCACAGGAGCGCATGTGTGAGCGCATTTGGAACAAATGTGTAATATATGAGCTATTAAAACCTGTTGTCAGCGACGCATTTTCGTATTATCTACGTATACATGAATCCGATCGACCCCCGCATCGGGAAGATCCCGGCCTGTCAACTGAGACGATGCATTAAGACCCGGCTCCCACACCATCCGGCATCGAGGTTTCTGCCCTTTCCGTGGTTTTACGCGAAATCAGGCCAGGCGGACGCTTCCGGTCTCATTCGGTGTCATTACCAGGGATCGATTGGCCGAACGCATCTTCGCCTCACCGCAAGGAAGGCCGGGAATTTATTCCCGGAGGAAACATCACGGGCATCGCGATAACGGCCGTGATCTTACCCGCCACGAGCACGGACCTGCTCTCCGGGACGGAGAACATCCGGCGCATCGCGAGGCCAGGACGCCGGCAGCACCACCATGCAGACAGTATGAAAAAGGAGAATCGAATGAGTTTCGGAAACGCCACCCTGCGCGGCGGCCAGACGCTGCTCCACGACGCCCGCATGTGGGGCCAGCTCGCGCGCTGGGGTGTCGTGGGTCTCGTGCTCGCCATCGTCCTGACGCCCGCGGTGAGCATCTTCACGACGACGAGCGCGCACGAATGGCGCGTCGTGGGACTGGGCTCCCTGGCCGAGGCCAAGCTCGCCATCGGGTATTCCCCCGATTCGGGCCAGGTCTACGAGTGGGGGGAAGGCGTACGCGTCACCGAGTCCATCTCCCTGATCGCCTCCGACCCCAGGATCGAGCGCATCAGGCGCCGCCTGCTCGCCACCATCTACGCGGGCGCATGGCGGGGTCTCTGGCTGGGACTCTCGGGCGCGGCTCTCCTCATCATCGTCTTCTGGCTGCTGGGCCGCCGCATGGCCCGCGCGAGGCGGATCCGGGGCGCCGAGATGACATCGGCCAAGGCGCTCGGGAGGCGCGTGCTTCCGCTCTATGCCGGAATCGCAGGGCCCTTCTTCCCCTCAGTACTCAAGTCGCGGCCCCGCGTCGCGGGCGTCCCCTGGCCCAAGAGAGCCGAGACCCAGCACACCATCGTCTCGGGCACCACGGGTTCGGGGAAGACCGTCCTGATCTCGGATCTGGTCGCGCAGATAAGGGAGCGGGGCGAGCGCTGCATCCTCTACGACAAGATGGGAAGCTACACGCGCGCGTTCTTCGACCCCGCCCGGGACGTGCTGATGAATCCGCTGGACGCCCGGGCGCCGCGGTGGTCGCCTTTCCTGGAAGCCAGGACGCCCAGGGACTTCGACACGATGGCGGCCGCCCTCATCCCCCAGCAGAAGGACACGGTGGACCCCTTCTGGGTCACGGCCGCCCGGCAGCTGTTCGCGAACGGCGCGGGCGTCCTCTGGAAGCGCGGCGTGACGGAGAACAGCGTACTCGTAAAGCACCTGCTCAAGACGGAGTTGACTGCCCTTGCAGAGGCCATGGAGGGCACGGTGGCGCAGTCCATCGTGGACCCCGAGAACCCCAAGACCGCGCTCTCGGTGCGCGCCATGCTGACCGCGCACCTTGGAGCGCTCGAATGCCTGCCCGACTCAGGGAGGCCGTTCTCGATCCGGGAGTGGGTGGAGCGCGAGAACGAATCGGGCTTCCTGTTCCTGACCTCGCGAGGCGATCAGCACGCGAGCCTCAGGGGCCTCATCTCGACATGGCTCGAGATCGCCGTGAACGCGCTCCTCTCCCTCGGCCGGGACGATGAGCGCCGTGTCTGGATTGTGCTCGACGAACTTCCCACTCTCCACCAGGTGCCGAGCCTGCAGCCCGGCCTCGCCGAATCGCGCCAGTTCGGGGGGTGTTTCGTGCTGGGGGTGCAGGTGATATCCGCCCTTAGGGACCTCTATGGACGAAACGGCGCCGAGACCGTGTCGGGTCTCTGCGGCACCCGGGTGGTGCTGGCCGCGCCCGACCAGGAGACGGCGCGATGGTCGGCCGAGAGCCTGGGCCGCGGCGAGGTCACCGAATACGCGGAGGGGCTCAGCTACGGGGCGAGCGCGATGAGGGACGGGGTATCGCTCACCGAGCGCCGCGAGATGCGGCCCCTGGCGCTGCCCTCGGAAATCATGCGCCTGGAAAACCTGCACGGCTACCTCAAGTTCCCCGGTCCCTGGCCGGTGGCGCGGATCAGGCTCGACTACGTGAAAAGGCCCGGTGCGGCCGAGGGTTTCATACCGAGAGAGAATGCGCCGCTTCTCGAAACAGGTGGAGCGAAAAGCGCTGAAACCGGACCCTCCGGGAAAAAGCACGAGTCCGGGAGAGCGGCTGAACCCGGGGAGGCGGCGAATCAGTTGGAACTCGAATTGCCCGGCGATGCGACCGCAAACGTTGAGGCGGAAGTTTATGAGCGTGAACGGCCCGCTCCGCCGCCGGACGCGGGCGTGGCAGAGTTAGATCAAGCCCCCGATACATCCGGGGCGCCGCAACCCGCGGCCCACTCCGCAGAGGGGGATGACGCCGGTACGGCCGGCAGCGATGAGCGCAAGCGGGGCGAAGAGGCCGGGTCCCGCACGCCGGACTGGTTGTGATGGTCGTCTCGATCGGCGCCGTCGCCGCTCCTTCCCAGGGCGCCGCCTACTACGAGCGCGACGGCTACTACGCCAAAGACGACCCTGCCCACAGGGAGGTGAGCGCATGGGCCGGCAGGGGAGCGGAGGACCTCGGCCTCACGGGCCCGGTCGACCCGGAAGTCTTCAAGGCGGTGCTCGAGGGCGAAGTGCCCGACGGTTCAGGGAGAAAGCTCGGACGCAGGCGCAAGGACGGCGTCCTGCAGCACCGGCCCGGACGCGACCTCACCTTCTCGGCCCCCAAATCCGTCTCGCTCGCCGCGCTGGTGGGAGGCGATGCCCGTGTCGTCGAGGCCCATGACCGGGCGGTAGAGCGCACCCTCGCCTGGGTCGAGGGCAACGCCGCGGAAACCCGGGTGAAGGACCCGGAGACGGGAGGAATGGTCAAGGCCGGTGATCAGAAAACGGTGGCCGCGACCTTCCGCCACGACGCCTCGCGCAACCTCGACCCCCAGCTTCACACCCACGCGGTGCTGGCCAACATGGTCCGGGGTCCGGACGGCAAGTGGAGGACGATGTCCAACGAGGCGCTCTACCGCCGCCAGAAGCTGATCGGCATGCTCTACAGGAGCGAGCTGGCGCAGGGGCTGGGGAAGCTCGGCTACGCGATTGAGAAGACGCACGCCGACGGGCGGTTCGAGGTCGCGGGCGTCCGCCGCGAGGTGATCGAGGCGTTCTCGACCCGGCGGGCGGAGATCGAGGCGGCCATGGACGAGAGGGGACTGGGAACGACGGCCGGGAACCAACGCCTCGCAGAGCGCGCGGCGCTCATGACCCGCGCCCGCAAGCGCGACGTGGACAAGAGCGCGCTCAGGGGCATCTGGGAGAAACAGGCCGCAGACCTCGGATTCGACCCCAAGGCCCTTGCGGCCGAAGCAGTGTCCCGGGTCGCCGGCCTGGAAGGCGCGGGGGAGGCCCGTGAGCCGTCGCAGGACCGGGGAATTGCCCAAGAAACCGGTCCGGCCGGTGAGGCTGTGGAATGGGCCGTGTCGCATCTCGCGGAGCGCGAGGCCGTGTTCGCCCGCGGCGACCTGCTTGCCGCCGCGCTGGCCTGGCGGCCGGGCGCGGTGTCCGCCCAAGCGGCGGAGAGGGCGCTGGGCGATCTCGAAAGAGGGGGACGGCTCCATGCCGCGCCGGCGCTCAAGGGAGGCGACGGCCTGACCACCGACAAGGCGCTGGCGGACGAGCGCGAGACGATCGGGCTGATGCGGGACGGCCAGGGCCGGGGCCGGGCGGCAATGCGCACCTGGATGGTGCAGGCGCATCTGCACAAGGGACCGCTGACGCAGGGCCAGAGGGAAGCGGTCAAGCTCATCCTCTCGGCCAAAGACCGCGTCGTCGGCGTGCAGGGCTTTGCCGGGACGGGCAAGACCACCATGCTCAGCCGCGCCCGCGCTCTCCTCGAAAAACGCGGGTTCGAGGTCAAGGGCCTTGCGCCGTCGGCCTCGGCGGTGAAGACGCTCGGAACCGAGGCCGGGATCGAGAGCGAGACGCTGCAGCGCTTTCTCGCGCGAAACGCCGGCGTGGCTGATGGCAAGCTCACCAGAAAGGCCGAGAAGCGGATGCGCGCGGCCTGGGGCAAGACGGTTCTCGTGGTGGACGAAGGGTCCCTCGCCTCCACCCTGCAGGCCCGCGACCTCCTGCGGGTCGCAGGCGCCTTGCGCATCCCCAGGCTCGTGCTGGTGGGCGATGAGAAACAACTCGATGCCGTGGACGCCGGCAAGCCCTTCGCGCAACTGCAGCATGCCGGCATGAAGACCGCCGTGATGGACGATATCCTGCGCCAGCGCGACCCGGAGCTTAAAGCCGCGGTCGAGGCGAGCCTCGCCGGAGAGATCGGCCGCGCGTTCGAGAAGCTCGGGGCCAACGTCGCGCAGGTGAAGGCAGACAACATCGCGGGCGCGGTGGCGGCGCGTTGGCTCGAACTGTCCCCCGAGGCGAGAGAGAACACCGGCGTTATGGCGCCCAGTCATGAACTTCGCCAGAAGATCAACGCTCATATCAGAGAGCGTCTCGCGCGCGAGGGCCGTATCCACGGCCCCGCCTTCCGGGGGGAGCGGCTCGTCTCTCGCGGTTATACGAACCCCGAGAAATCGCTCGCCGCGAACTACGCCCCGGGAGACGTCGTGGCCTTCCACCGTCCCTACAAGCGCCTGGGCGTCGAGAAGGGCGACGAACTCCGCGTATCGGGCGTGGATCACGAGAACCAGACGGTGGTGCTCGAAGGCAAGGACGGCGGGAGCGTTTCATGGAAGCCCGGGCGGATCGCCGGGCGGAGCGGCGGCGCCGAGGTCTACCGGGCCGAAGAGATCGAGCTTCGCGCCGGCGACCGGGTACGCTGGACCCGCAACGACAAGGGATTTGGTCTCGTCAACAGCCGCACGGCCGAAGTGCTTTCGGCCGGGGACGGCCGCGTCTCCTTCCGCCTGGAAGACGGGCGCAGGCTCGGCATGACCCCGGGCGACCCCCAGCTGCGCCATCTCGACCATGCCTGGGCCTCTACCGTGCATGCCTTCCAGGGCCGGACCGTCGACAACGTGATCGCCGCGATGCAGGCGGGTCACCCTCACCTCACGACGCAGAAGAGCTTCTACGTGGAGATCAGCCGCGCCCGGGACCGGGCCGAACTCGTGACCGACGACGCGAATGCCCTGCGCGAGCGGCTCGAAACGGCTACGGGCGAACGGGTATCGGCGCTCGAGGGGATCGGGGAAGCTGTACGGGAAGTACCAGCGAAAGAGACGGGAGCGGGGTCGAAAGAGGGACGAACAACGAATCGCGAGAAGCAGACCGAGCGAGACCTCGGTTTATGATTACTGACTCTCATCGGAGGCAGGTGAGAGCGAATGGACTACACGATAGCAGATTTATTGTGATGCCTTTTCGGGCCGCGCCAGATAGTAGCTGTCGACCGGTATCGAGATGAGAAAATTTGAGCCTATATCGCTCAAACCAAATGACCGGAATGGGTACGCTACATGACGCGGCTGCCTAGGCAGCGGGCGTAATAGCCCTTGCTATGGGATATAAAGCCGAGCTGCCGCCAAATTCGACAGAAGTCGAGAAAACAAGCCGCCTAGAAAAAGTCGAAAAAAGGTTTGCTGTAGATGAGTTGACTCATACGCGAAATAGCCTGTCGCCACCCGATCCGCCTCGACTGCCTGAGATTGTCACGATGCGAAACCGACCCGACAGGGTGCCCGGACAGAAGCCGGAATGCGATGCTGCGCTGGAACGTGGGCGCCTCGCCAAGCGCGTTCTAAGATGTGAAGGAAAGGCTCAGCACTCTCCACCCACGCCGCATGATGCGCCAGGGCTGTGTCGTCACTACGAGCAGCCGCTTTCGCGATCAGGGCCGAAACGTCACCGACTGCCTTGAGAAGCTGCGCGCCGCCCTGGCCGCCGCCGCCGACCCGCCCAGGCCGCGCAGCCCCACGCGCCCCACCCGCGGGTCGCAAGAAAAACGACTCCAGGACAAACGCCAACGCAGCGATAAGAAGAAGTTAAGGGGGAAGGTCAATCCCGACTGAGGAAGGAGGGATTGCGAAGCGAGGGGGCTTTTTCTCTTGATCGGTGCGACCTTCAAAAGATAGACTTCCGTAACATTCAGATTGTGTTCATTCTCAATTGTCGTCTGCTTTCGTAGGGGACGCTCGCGAGCGTCCCGTGTTTGCAAACGGACCAATGTTCTTCCTACCTCTCGATATACAGTAGGGGACGGAGGTGAGAGGGGCAATTGCGCTCAATTACTTCCAATTAACGATTAATGCTCTTTATCTCTTGGTGGGAATGGATCATTCCCAGGCGGGATCGTGTCTTTGCTCCTGATTCGTCCATCGCGACCTTTGGTTGAAAGTTCGCCGCCACCCTGGTTTTGTAACATATTTCTTGCAGCGTCGATTGCAGCCTGTTGCGTATCATGAAGGCTTGATGCTCTATCTAAATCGTTGCGCTCGTTTGCCCATTGACCATTAGGACGGCGGTAGACCATGCGATCCCGATCTTTGCTCATACTGTGATTCCTTCTTTATGGGCGGAAAAAGACTTCTAATAGACAATTGATATCTTAGTTTGTGGTGGCATTGTTTATAGCCACATCTAGTGCCTCATCTAGTTCCATTTGTTCTATTATCTAGCTCGCAAACGACAGAAACTAAAAATCCTGTAATTGGAACTTTCTCGGCAATCCGCGCTGTCATCAGTGACGGATTTTGGCCATCAATCACTAGGGCATGGTTGCCTGACCGGAAGCGTAAGCTACCGTTTAGATTAGCAAGTCCTATAAAAAGCGGGCGGAAGCCATAACCACGACTTGCGCCGGTCCCATGCCGTGATATCCCGTCAGTCAGCGTTAGTCTCAACGCCTCGCCATGATCTTCAAGTGCCGCGTATTCCGCACAGCTATTCAAGCTTTTAAGAACACCTATCCCTTTATCGGCTACCACGAATTCGAAACGGTTTGGTCCAGCCCGAAATACGATCAATCCTGTTTCTGACGCTCCCGAGTGTTCGTAAAGGTTACTATATAATTCCCAAACCGCAGCAGTGAGTTGACTAGCGATTTTTTTGGGGATACTGGAGGCTACCGCTCCTTGTTGAATTGCTAAACCAAAACCAGTCCAAACCGTATCGCTTGAGGATAGTGTGCGCCCTGCTCTAAAAAAACCTATGCGACGAGTTTTGGGGCAGAGCCACTGTGATTGGTTCCTTAAAAGCGCGTTATAAAGGGCACCTAAGCTATCTAGCTTTAGCCATGTTGCTTGGTCTGGGGAGGGCAATAATCCACTTGCTGAAAGTTGACCAAGCTCAATGACCGGGCCAAGTTCTTGGGCCACCATCTGATCTGGTGCCAACCCAGATACTTTTTTCCGTATTGCGGCAAAGGCTAGGTCGTCGAGTACTGAAAAATCAAACGAACACAATGATGTCATTATCTCAATAATTACGCTATTTTGTTTGTCGGTATACTAAAGTCAACCATGCTTTTCTTGACTGTTGCGAGATTGTGCGCAAATAGCGCATCAAGTGTTGCTCCAGAGTCTGTAGGTGAAGCTCGCCAATTTAGAGCACCATTGGCCGTTATGTGAGCACGTTGCCGTTTCACTGTTTTCATAAAGCTTGACGTTTCAAGGAAGCTAATGTGAGCAAATGCATTAGCAAGCACTGGAAGTACCTTGGAGTTACCACGAACAACTAGATGCAGGGGTCTGCTCACATTTTTTGCAATCGTGGCAAGCCAAATTGCGTGTTGTTTATACCTTTTTGCATAACCCGTGCCTGTGGTAAATTCATAGGAGATATGCGTGATCTCAGGGCGGGTATTAATGTAATCTATCCAGCGTTCGAAGTCGGCTTCTGTGCGACCATTAACATGCAGACCTGTGGGCATTTCTTCTCGTAGAAATTCTTCGTGGATAATCGCAATACGCTTTATTGAATGCAAATCATCCCATCGAGGGCGATCAACAAAAAGGCTGTAGTTGGGTGTTGTGATCAGTCCAACTCCAGCGGATTTAAGAGCGCGAATAATTGTACGGCGTTTTTCTCCACCAAGACCCCACCACCTTTCAAGTGGAGCGTCTTTAGCGGTGCCCGTAAGAATAATCTTAGTACCAGGCTGAATTACGAAATCTTCACACAATGCTGTGTATTCGTTGAATAGTGGTTTACTGTCCTTTCGATTGAACATTCGGAACAATGGCAGAGCGACTGCTTCAGAATTGATTGGCATTGAACGCCTATTGCCATGGAAGACCACTGGTATGAAATATGGCATCATAGGAGCTTCCAGGATTGGTGCGCGAGGTACGTTTTGCAAATCAAAAGTTCCGATCTCACGAACTCGATCTACGAAATCCGAATTATTGCGGCAAACTCGGTCGCAATTCTCGGAGTTGTGACAGCAGAACCGTAGGCAGTCAAAAAATGCAGTATTGACTCGGAGTCCGCCACATAACTCAAACTCTCGACATAAATTACAACCCAAGCCGGGTGTATTCTTTGCTGAGTCGTGCCAAAGCCGAAGTTCAGGCCTATTGTTACGCCTTGTCACGGTCGAGGGGTCCTCATTTGACTACATCAACATAGCGAAATATCTGCTACTCTAGATATCTTGTAGACATCTTCAACTTTTCCTTTAGCAATCCCACAGGATTTCTCAATAGCTTCCACTAAAATAGGTAAGGGGTTCTGGATGCGTGCTACCTTGCTGTTTCCGCGTCTTACAATGAAAGATTTATCCTCTACTTCGACGGTTAAGAGTTCACCCATAGTGAGTTGTTCCCCATCGAATATGTCAGCCACCACAGTACAGACTAAACTTGACGGTTCTCTGGTGAATAAATCTGCTGTTGCAAGCTTCGTACGCGCTCGATCCCAACTCTTTCGGAAAGTTGGCGTCGCCTTTTCGATAAAGTCTGCGCCCATCCTTCAAGTACCTCCAAACAGGGTGCGATAGCGTTTAGTTCTTCCCTGACTGAGTTCAATGATCAAGCCTAGGGAGGCTAGAGTCGCTAAGCGATTATTCCAAGCTGTTGTGTGTGTGAGTTTCTCACTTTCTCCGTAAAGTCGCATCAATTCAACGGCACTAGTTTCTCTGTGTTTGCATATCAGATCAAATGTTATGCGCTGTTTAGGATCAAGCTTGCCAATCGGAGAGGCTTCTGTTGTCGATTCGTCTTCGCTTAGTGAACATGCCATAAAACAGTCCCCACGAGATTGCAGGAGATAGAGTAGTTCATCTTTAACCGTTTCATTAGCATTCGCAATTACTGGATATAATTTAGGGCGGTGACTGCGCACAATTTCTCGAAATGCCAATACGCTCTCCCTAAGAAAACTTGCCGTTGCTACTTCAACATCAGAAAAGTCTAAGAACACCAATTCCGGCTCATCGGGTTCTGATGTAGTTTGCTCAAGCAGTCGATTCAAAGTTGTTCTACCATTCACTGCACCCGCCAAAACTTCTCTACCTACAATGTTTCTTAGGTTTAGCTTCATGTTTCATTCTCCTCACATGATTAACGTGAGAACAATGATATAATTTTGCTTTAATGTCAAGAGGAAAATTTTATTCATCAACAAAACGCCCCTCCAGCGCGAAATACCACTCGCCCAAGCCGCGCCCCACCCGCGGGTCGCAAGAAAAACGACTCCAGGACAAACGCCAACGCAGCGATAAGAAGAAGTTAAGGGGGAAGGTCAATCCCGACTGAGGAAGGAGGGATTGCGAAGCGAGGGGGCTTTTTCTCTTGATCGGTGCGACCTTCAAAAGATAGACTTCCGCAACATTCAGATTGTGTTCATTCTCAATTGTCGTCCGCCTTCGTAGGGGACGCTCGCGAGCGTCCCGCCTGTGTCGTGTAGGTTTCAGGAGGTGAAAGTTTGAGCGTCAGTTTTCACGAAATGCTGGATCAGATTCGCGCCATCTCCGATTCGGAACATGAGAAGGGCAGCCGCTTCGAGCGGGTGATGAAGAAGTTTTTCGCCGAAGACCCCGTTTACAGGGAACGCTTTTCGAACGTCTTGCTCTGGCCCGAATGGGCGACCCGGCATTCGAGTTTCGATGGAGGCGATACGGGTATCGATCTCGTAGCCGAAGAGCGCGAGGGCGGCTATTGCGCCATTCAGTGCAAGTGCTATGCGCCCGATACGCGAATCTCGAAACCGCATCTCGATTCGTTCATCTCCGCTTCCGCCCGCGACCCCTTCACCGCCCGCATCGTGGTCGATACCGGCCATCCCTGGGGGCCGAACGCCTATAAGACCATTCTCGGCCTCAAGCCCAAATGCGACAGGCTTTGCCTGGACGATCTGATCCATCGGCGTTTCGACTGGCCCGATTTGGTTCACGAAGAACCTGAAGACCTGCGCTATCGGCCCGAGACGTTCCGCCTGCGTCCGCATCAGCGCGAAGCGTTCGACGGTTGCATGGCGGGCTTCCGGGAGCATGATCGCGGCAAGCTCGTCATGGCGTGCGGCACGGGCAAGACGTTTACCGCGCTCCGCATCGCCGAAGCCGTCGTGGGGGTCGGGGGCCGGGTGCTCTATCTCGTGCCCTCGATTTCGCTGTTCGCTCAATCCATGCGCGAATGGGCGACGCAAAAGGACATACCGCACCGCTACGTCGGCATCTGCTCGGATACGCGCGCGGGAAAAAGGGATGAGGACGCCTCGCTTGAGGAGCTTGAAATTCCGGTTACCACTGAGCCGTCCAAAATTTCAAAGGCGCTGCGGCTGGCGGGAGCGCGCGCGATGACGGTGGTCTTCTGCACCTACCATTCTCTTCCCCTCGTGGAGGCCGCTCAAGCAGAGGGCGCGCCGCCTTTCGACTTAATCCTTAGTGATGAGGCGCACAGGACGACGGGGATCGAACGCCCGGAGGATGATAAGACTTCGCCTTTCGTGCTCGTTCATGACGGAGAGAGGATCAAAGCCGCCAAGCGTCTGTACATGACGGCCACGCCGCGCCTTTACACCGCGGGCGCGAAAGAAAAGGCGGCGCGCCACGAGGTCGAGGTGTTCTCGATGGACGATGAAGAAACCTACGGGCCGGAGTTCCACCACCTCCCTTTCTCGCGGGCGGTCGAGCAGGATTTGTTGTCGGATTACAAGGTCTTGGTGTTCGGCGTGTACGAACAGTATGCCGACGTGATGCTGCAAGCGCATCTGGCGGCGAAAGCGAGCGAACTGGACATCACCGACGCGGCGAAGATAGTAGGTTGTTGGCGCGCGCTGCAAAACCCGGAGAACAAGAAAAAGGATGAGGGGGCGACCCGTCCCTTGAAGCGCGCCATCGCGTTCACGAATACGATCCTGTCCTCAAAGCGGCTGGAAGCGCATTGGGAAGACATCATCGGCCAAGCCCGCGACATGTTGCCCAATGAAGAGCGGGCGGATGCGCTGGAATGCGAGACGCGCCACGTAGACGGGCAGCACAACGCGCTTGACCGCAAGTTGCGCATCGACTGGCTCAAGGGAGACCCCGAAGGAGAGAATGGCGCCTGCCGGATTCTCTCGAACGCGCGGTGTCTCTCAGAGGGCATCGACGTGCCCGCGCTCGACGCCGTGCTCTTCATGAGTCCGCGAAACTCGCACGTCGACATTGTTCAGGCCGTGGGCCGCGCCATGCGCAAGGCCGAGGGCAAGGAATACGGCTACATCATTCTGCCGGTAGCCGTGCCTGCGGGGGAGGACCCGGAACGCGCCCTCGACCGCAACGAGCAGTTCGAGGTCGTCTGGAGTGTGCTCCGCGCCCTTCGCTCGCATGACGACAGGCTCGACGCCGAGATCAACAAGATAGACCTCAACAACGCGCTGCCGGAAAGCATCATCATTTTCACCGGCCAGGGAAACGAAGAAGTGGAAACCCGGGAATTGCCCTTTCCACCGCTCGAACTGCCGCCCGGCGCAATGTTCGCCAAGATCGTCCAAAAATGCGGCGACAGAAAATACTGGCAAAGCTGGGCGAAGGACGTTGCGGATATCTTCACCCGCTTGGGCGAGCGAATCGGGAATCTGCTGAAAAACCCCGAAAACGAGACCCTGCGCGAGTGGTTCGGCGATTTCCACGAAGAACTCAAAGTCTCCATCAATGAGTCCATCACCCGCGAGAGCGCGGTCGAGATGATGGCCCAGCATATTCTCACGCGGCCTGTTTTCGAGGCGCTCTTCGAGGGCTACGACTTCGCCGCGGGCAATCCGGTCTCACAGGCACTGGACAAGCTGCGGGCGGATTTCGGCGAGTTCGGCCTCGAGAACGAGATTCGGGACATGGCGCCTTTCTACGAGAGTGTCCGCATGCGCGCGCGTGGCCTCGATAATTCGGAGGCGCGCCAGCGCGTGCTGATGGAGCTTTATGAGAACTTCTTCGCCACCGCCATGAAAAAAGACGCGGACAGGCTGGGGGTCGTTTATACGCCCCCTGAGGTCGTGGATTTCATCCTGCACAGCGCGGACCATGTGCTCCGCGAGGAGTTCGGCCGGAGCCTGAGCGATGAGGGTGTGCACGTGCTCGACCCCTTCACGGGCACGGGCATTTTTCTCGTACGGCTTTTGCAGTCGGCACTGATTCACGAGGCCGATCTTTCAAGGAAATACCATAAAGAGCTTCATGCCAACGAGATCATCCTGCTCGCCTACTACATCGCGGCGATTCACATCGAAGAAGCGTTCCATGGTCGCCTCGGCCCCGAAAGCGCGTATGAGCCGTTCGAAGGTGTCGCGCTGACAGACACCTTCAATCTGCAACCAAACCGGAGGTTGCCGGGTGTGTGGCTGCCGGACAACAGCGCGCGGGTGGAGCGGCAGCAGAAATCGCCCATTCAGGTGGTTGTCGGCAATCCGCCTTGGTCGGTTGGGCAGAGGAGTTCTGCGGACGAGAACCCGAACGTGGATTACCCTGATCTGGAGCGGCGCGTCGCAGAGACCTACGCTGCACGTTCGAAAGCGACGCTCAAGAACAGCCTCTATGACACCTACAAGATGGCGATTCGCTGGGCTTCCGATCGGATCGGCGAGCAGGGCGTCGTCGCCTTCGTAACCAACGGATCGTGGATCGACGGCAACGTGGATTCGGGGGTGCGCGCCAGTCTGGCGGAGGAGTTCACTTCAATCTACGTTCTTAACTTGCGGGGGAATGCGCGGACATCCGGCGATCGGAGGCGGGCGGAAGGCGACAACGCATTCGGCCAGGGTTCCCGCGCGCCGGTGGCGGTCACGATTCTCGTCCGCAACCCGAACGCCTCTCATGAGGGTTGCCGCATTCTCTACCGCGACATCGGTGATTATCTCAAGCGCGAGGAGAAACTCACGGTTCTGCGCGAGGCGGCTTCTGTCGCCGGAATTGAGGATTGGGAAGAAATTACGCCCGATCAGCACCACGACTGGATCGGCCAGCGCGATGCGGCGTTTCAAGACTTCAGACCGCTGGGGTCGAAAGAGGCGAAGGCCGGCAAGGTGGATAAGTCGATTTTTAGTCTATATTCAAGGGGGTTGGCAACTAGCCGAGATGCTTATCTCTACAATTTTTCACACGATGCCTGCGAAGGAAACGGTCGCGCAGTGGTATCCGATTACATGGGTGCTCTGCAGGAATTGATGTGCAGACAACAACTAGAGCCAGATTTAGACAAGATTACGGAACACCATTCATCAAATGTCCGATGGGATCGAGAACTGAAAAACAATCTCTGGCGGCGAAAACCCGTAACATTTTCGTCGAACAACATCTGGAAACCTCAGTATCGGCCTTTCATCAAGCAATATTGTTATGTCGATTATGTGCTGGTGAACAACAAGTATCAGATGGACAAGATTTTTCCTGCGCCGAACAGCGATAACCGGGCAATTTGCGTTCCCGGTGTTGGCTCGACCAAGCCGTTTTCAACTCTCATGGTCGAAACGATGCCTGACCTCCACTTTATAGCGTTTGGTCAGTGCTTCCCGCGCTATCGGTATCAAGAACAACCCGATGCTCAAACCGACCTTCCTGGCCTTGAGAGAAAGCTTGAGCGAGTGGACAACATTACGGATACGGCCTTGCGTTTCTTTCGGGTTCACTATAATGACAAAACAATTATAAAGGATGCGATTTTTGATTACGCCTACGGCGTGCTACACGCGCCCGTTTATCGGGAATGCTTCGCCAACGACCTCTCGAAACAACTGCCGCGCATACCCCTGGCGCCCGATTTTCACGCTTTCGCGGACGCCGGGCGCGCGCTTTCCGAACTCCACCTGGGCTATGAGACCTGCGCGGAATATCCGCTTGAGGAAGTGTTCACGGGAACCGGGGAGACTCGTGCGGAGCATTACCGGCTCGACACGCGGGCGATGCGGTATGCGGATAAGGAGGAGAAAACGACCCTCATCGTCAACGATTTTGTGAGCTTGCGCGGTATTCCCCCTGAGGCCCATCAGTATGTCGTGAACGGAAGGACGCCCCTTGAGTGGTTCATCGACCGTTACCGGATCACGCAGGACAAGCAAAGCGGTATTGTGAACGACCCCAATGGATGGTTTGACGATCCGAGTGATTTAATAACCGCGATTCGGCGCGTCGTGCACGTGAGCGTGGAATCTGTTCGTATAGTCGATGCCCTTCCCGATCCTTTTGACCGCCAGGAGATTGATGGCGGAAAGAGCTCAAAATGACCCTCGAGTGGGTTACTTCGATTGTATCGGCAGGAGAATCGGAGACGCTGGAATTCAAGGAAACGACGGGAACACGCCGGAAGGCGGCGATGACCGTGTGTGCGATGCTCAACGAGCAGGGCGGACACGTATTGTTCGGCGTTACGCCGGATGCCCGAGCGGTTGGCCAGCAGGTTAATGATCGTACTATTGAGGAGCTAAGCGCCGAGTTTCAAAGGATAGAACCGCCAGTCTTTCCGGCAATTGAGCGTATCCGGGTGAGCGAAGACCGCGAGATCATTGCAATCACCGTGAGTCCCGGGCCAGCCAGACCTTACATGTATCGCGGTGCAGCGTACCGCCGGGTGGGCAACACCACCCTCGAAATGCGTTCGGACGAGTACAACCGCATGCTTTTCGAACGCATGCACAGCGAACAGAGATGGGAAAACCAACCCGCTGCCGACTGGTCAATTCAGGATCTGGACGACGCCGAAATCAGGCGAGCGGTAGAGGAAGCTGTCCAGCGAGGCCGATTGGAGGATCCCGGCACCCGGGAGCCTGCCGAGTTGCTGCGCGGTCTCGGGCTGTTCAGGGACGGAGTTTTGTTTCGAGCGGCTGTGGTGCTCTTCGGTAATCCCGAGCGCATCGAATTCGAGATGCCTCAGTGTTTGCTGCGCGTCGCCCGTTTCAAGGGGGTGGATCGCACGGAGTTCCTGGACAATCGCCAGTTCCACGGCAATACTTTTTCACTGCTCAGGGCGGCCGAGCGTTTCCTTCGAGACAGCCTGCCCATTGCCGGCCGCGTCGAGGAAGATCGCTTCGAGCGGATCGACGAACCGCTCTTTCCACCCCTCGCCACGCGCGAGGCGTTGGCGAATGCGCTCTGCCATCGCGATTATTCGATCGGCGGTGGGTCCGTCGGCGTGGCGGTTTACGATGACCGTCTTGAAATCACATCGTCCGGCACGCTGCATTTCGGATTAACACCGGAAAAACTTTTCGCGCCGCACGAATCTCTGCCCTGGAATCCTTTGATTGCTCGTACTTTTTTTCGGTGCGGTATCATCGAACAATGGGGCCGTGGAACCTTGAAGATGGCTGAATTGACGGACGCCGCCAGTTTGCCTCGCCCCGAGATCGAAGACATCGGCGGATGCGTGACGGTGCGCTTCCGGCATGAGAAGACCCCGGTTCGTCTGGCGGCGGAATTACGCGCGACCGGTTGGTCCAGGATGAACGATCCGGACGAGCGGCAGCGGACAATTTATCATTTACTGTCCCGCGCGGAATATCCATTGGCGTTGCGCGAAATCCGCGCTCAGTTGCCGCCTTGGGTCAGCGCTCGTCAGGTGAAGAGGACATTGGCTCGATTGAGAGAGCGTGGACTCATTGTGTCCACTGGCCACGGCGTTTCCGCACGTTGGAGTCTTAGATCAGAGCAATAGATTTGATAGAAAGGTCCTATGGGGGTTCTATGAGGGTCCATTGGGGTCTTATGGGGGCCTAATCGGAGAAACGTTGCCGATTCGGTGATTCGGAATAGCGGTAATCCCGTCCAGCGCCATGGGGTTCATTTCGAAGAATTCGGCCGTATCTGAACTCAATCCATGGAAATGAAATGAATAATCGCCCTGATATTGCCTATTATTACCCTGCTCCGTACTGGTTATTACGTGAAGGTACATGGATCAAATCACTACTCTTATTTTTTGAGGAAGTGGCGATCCTCTTGCCCGATTATATGTATGGCCGTCATCAAGCTGCGGACCCGACAATTGCAAAACCTTTGGAGGAACGGGGCTTATTGAGAGTGATCGAACCAAACGTATGGATTGATGCCCAAATGGCAAACCAACTTGCTGAAGTCATTGTCGAATTACTTACCAATGGGACTTTCGATGACCTTCCTGAAGCAGAGCATTTCCACGAGTTATCTCAGTCAAGGATGGGTTATGGTGCCGATGTTGAACTGGCTGATTTTCTTATAGAGGAACTCAGATCGAGAAATTTGGCTCGACCTACGGAAGATGGCGTTTCCATTCCGCTTCACCCGGCCGTGCGTACTACCATTTTGGTTATTCTGGCTCAACTTTCACGTGTAGCTGGGAATGACCGAGGTCTCACTATTCACCCTGCAACTAGTGATGCTGGCGCTATCAACGATCTAATCAATACTCTTTCGAGAGAGTCTATGCCGTCATACAACAAAGTGGTCACCTTGGATCTTGAACCAGTGGGTTTAAGGCTGGACTCGGTTCCGCTGGAGGATGTTCTTCAATATCGCTCCGAAAACCAGGATGCCCACAAAGTCTATATGCGCAATCTGCAAAAGTTTATGGTCGAACTTGCTGGTATTGAAGCTCCTGAGGAACGAGAAACATTACTTCTTGAGCGACGGCAAGAAATAGCAGATGCTGCACATGATATGCGTCGGTCTGCTCTACGAGCTTTCCGCAAAAACTTATCTTCTTGGTCGCTTGGGCTTGCGGGTGGTGCTTGGTCTCTCAGCACTGGTGATCCAATTGGGCTGGCTCTTACTGCCGTCAGCTTAATCCCAGGGCTATTTCAACAGCATGAGACAGTCACTGCTTATTCTTATTTATTTAATATCGAGCGTAGGTTTGGAACCTAATGTAGCGTGTTTAGATTTAGCTTCAAGTGCTCTGGGAAACTAAGAGATTAGTATGCCTCATTAGATTTTTTAGAAAGATTTCCCACCCATTCACTCTGATGTTTTATTCATCCGAAATCATTTCCCATGATGGAAACCTGCGATTCTCGGGCTGACTTTGTGATCCTGTCGAGTTCTTCCAGGCGTCCTTCGTGGAGCATTTCGTCCCGTTTGAGCGTTGCGAGAAGGTAAACCCCGCGATAGATCCGCTCGATCTGGGCTGAAATTTCCGGCGGATACGACCCTGATCCGATTTCCGTGGTGGCCAACGCGGCGTTGCGAATGAACTCGGCGGCAGTGGCCCCACGCCGTCTGGCGGCGATTTCGACCCGTTCCCATTCGGGATCGGAGAAGCGGATGGTCCTCGACGTGCGCGCGTGGCTTTGTTTTTCTTCGGGGCCGGTACCGTCTCCGGTCGGTTTTTGGTCGATTCCGCTCATCATTTCTTCTCCTCCATGCACATGGTTCGGACCGTAAATTGATAGAGCCCGGACCCTGGAACGGTCAGACATGGGCGTTCCTTGCGGCCCGGGCGGCGAATGCCGATCAGCATACATGGAGGAGGGGCGCTGTTTCCAGCGAATGTCGATTGACATGCGCGAGGTTCAAAGTGAAGGAATTTCAAAGAGATACAGGAGAATACCGATCGACATTCGCTTTCCCAACAAAAACGAGGCGGTATTTGACGGCATTTGAGCAAGGAACTGCATGCCGGGTGCGCACTTGATCTGCACCCTGCAGCCTGCTGCGTGGGGTGTACTGAACGAAACGCCGAAGGGCGGCTAGCGCAGGGATTCCTGGGAACGCGAGTCGGGGAATTTTTTGCCGGTGAGAATGGCGAGCGGGAGCCGTCGCGGCGATTGAGCGCGAGGAGCAATGCGGGGAGATGTTCCTGCGGCAAGACCGGTGGAGTCTTCATCGTTGCCGGCGCAAGTGGCGCGAGCGTTGGTCGACGAGACGCAACGGGCCGCGCCGCGTGGCGACGCGACCCGTGGAGCGTTCACGTCACGCCACTTTCTGGACGGGTATACCGAGCGCTCGGGCTTTGTCGACGAGGTTGTCGGTGATGCCGCTGCCGGGGAACGCGATCACGCCCTTGGGCAGGAGTGCCAGGAGTTCGTCGTTGCGCCGGAAGGGAGCGGCCCGTCCGTGGGCGTCCCAATCCGGTTTGCAGACGACCTGGTGGACGCCGTTCCGCTCGGCCCATCCCGCCGCTATCTTCTCCGCACCGGGGCCGCCGCCGTGGACGAGGACGACGTCGGCGTATTTGGCCTTGAGGCGGTCGAGGTGCGCGATGATTTTCCCCGCATCGCTCGCCTCCTTGCCGCCCGCGACGGCGACGAGGGTTCCCTGGGGCAAGTGGGCGGTGTTCGCGCGGTCCTTGCGCGCCCGCTGGAAGTCGCGCGCCTCGATGACGGCGGAGGTGAGCTTGCCGGTCTGCGAGACGTGGGAGCCTCGCCTCGGCCGCCATACCTCGCCGGTCTCGATGCGGTAGGCCTCGGCGGCCGTGTCACGCAGTCCCTCGAAGGCGTCGCGGCGCTCCGTGAGGTTGTTGGCCCTGTCGGTCATGAGTTCGAGTTCGCGGGAGCGGATCTCCGAGCCGTCCTGCTCGCGCTGCAGTTCGCGGACCCCGGGGATGAGTCTGTCGGCGGCGCGGTCGAGCCTCTGAGTCTGGGCGTCCAAGGTGTTGACGAAGCCCCACAGGAGACTCGCCCGCTCGTCGGCGAGTTGGGTGCCGTCGGGTGCTGCTTCCGCGAGTGCGCCGAATGCCTTGATGACGGCGGCGGTCGCCTCGCCCTCGTCCCACACGGGGCGGTTGTCGAACTCGTCCGGCCCGGGAGTCGCGCCGAACAGGGCGGCCTGCTCGCAGACCATGGCGGTGAAGGATTCATGCTGGGCATCGTTGTGATCGTTCTCGTACATGGTGCTCTCCTTGTGGTCGTGAGTCGCGGTGGCAGTCATCGTTCACTCCTTTGGTTGTCCTCAAGCGAGGGGATGGTTGAATTCGGGAAGAGCGTAGCCACGCTCGTTGCGCCCCACTTCCCTGGGCATCTCGTCGAGATACCTTGCTGCCCACTCGGCGGCGCGCGCGAGGACGTCGCCGTGGCACGGGAGGGGGTGGCAGTGGCAGCCGAGTTCGCAGCCTTGCAGGTCGGCGAGTTCGTAGAGGTCCAGCTCCTCCTGCTGGATTTTTTCCCACAGCCATCGCCGGTATTTCTCGATGACGGCGTCGCGGTCGCCGTCGGCGCCGAGCCGGAAGGGGTTTCCCCACTTCGTCATGCGGTCGATCCTCACCAGCAGGCCGCTGCCGGGTTCATCGACATATGTGTTCAGGTTCACCACGGTGGTTTCCATGCCTTTCTCCTTTCCAGAGAGTTAACGGATGCGCTTCTTGGCGTCCCATTTTCAGCACGTAAGGGCGCCGGGCGGTGTATCCGGCGCCCGTAGGCGGGCGAATCAAGGGCTCGTCATTTTCCGGGGGGTTCCCGAAAAACACGGTTCATAGAGCGGCGCTCTAGTTTTTTGCCGCTCGACGTTTTTTGGGGGGTACCGGCAAATGATGGCCGCTTGCGGCCACCCTTTATTCGCTCGGCGTTCGTGCTAAAATGAGGACGCTAAGAGAGAGACATCAGTACCGCCACCGGGACACAAGAGTTTCTGGTGTTTCACGATGAAGGCGAAGCTCATCGGGAAACAATCCCTCATGCTGCGGAGAGGGTCATTTCGGGCCGTTATTCGGCCCGAAATTCCCGCAGCGGGGGGTGGACTGAGCCACTGTCTTGAATATGGAATGACCGCAGGCGCATGCCGATCTTCCGTGAACACGGTTTGCCGTTCACGGAACCGGAGATCCCCCGGGTGTTCCCGGTAGACGAGAGAGCAGGCAGGGCGGGAAAGGTGAGAGCCTCGTCCATGGCCGGGTGTTCATCCTTCTTCTCGGGCCAGGGGAGGCTTCCTCCGGGTCGACAGCAAAATGAAAGGGCCGACGCCG
>Ga0209543_1000611_pt1 | contig 43165 bp, 38 predicted proteins | sample MesohylFT_FD_187296 | JGI IMG/M metagenome (GOLD analysis project Ga0209543, IMG submission 187296) | Host-associated microbial community of the marine sponge Aplysina aerophoba from Gulf of Piran - sponge mesohyl, lysed by freeze-thaw... | ecosystem: Host-associated > Porifera > Sponge >...
GTCCTCCAATTTGCGGTAAAACAGGGTGTGTCGGTTATGCCTGCCGGAGCAGGTACAAAACTGGGTATTGGAAATCTGCCACAGAAAGTAGATGTGGTTCTGGCAACAACACACCTAAATAGTGTCGTGGAATATGAACCGGCGGATTTAACCGTAACCGTGGAAGCGGGTATCCGATTAGCAGATCTCCAAACCGAGTTGGCGCGGCATCGTCAGTATCTGGCGTTGAATCCACCGTATGCAGACCGATGTACCATCGGTGGGATTGTAGCAACAAACGCAAGTGGTTCTCTCCGTTTACGACATGGGACCGCCCGAAACCAGGTTTTGGGTTTGCGGGTCGTTCGGGCAGACGGCACCGTCGTCAAAAGTGGTGGCAAAGTGGTAAAAAATGTCGCAGGCTATGATCTTAACAAACTCTATATTGGGGCGTTTGGGACACTTGGTATCATTACTGAGGTGACTCTCAAGTTGTCACCCATACCTGTGCGGCAAGCGATACTTACAGCAGACTTTCAGAATGTTCAAGAGGCAGTTGACACGGGTTTAAGTATTGTCGGTTCGCAGACCTTGCCGATGTTTGCAAATATGTTCATCAATGCAGAAAACACCCAATTAAGAGTGGACAAATCCTCAACTCGGTCAGAATTAACCAGACACCATCGTGAAACAGAGTGGAACGATGCCCAGGATTCCATGGTTAAAAAAGTGGTGGTTGGGTTCGGTGGGGATCCCGAAACTGTGGCGTGGCAATTGACGCAGTGCCAAGGAATTATGGAACAAAACGGTGCGATAGGTGTCACAATTAGAGAAGGTGAATCGTTACAGCACATTCAAGGGGCTGTTCAGGAATTCTCAGCAGATAACAAAAATACCGAAATAGTAGTTGCCAAATTGAACTTGAAGCGCACCGATCTCGCAGAATTTGCTTCCCAAATTGTGGGGGCGAATTGGGCTCGTGATGTCCAGATGATGGCATTGCTCGGGAGTGGTGTATTGTATGCCATTCTGCCTGCGACATCCGATACGGATTACCAATCGCTTGCGAATGTGCTAACGCGACTGCGTCAAACTGCAATGTCGAGGCAGGGAAATCTCATCATAGAAGTTGCACCGCCTGAACTTAAACGACACATTGACGTTTGGGGTTCCGTTGAAGGAACGCTCAGTTTAATGAAACAGATTAAAGCGAAATTCGATCCAGTTGGTTTATTGAACCCAGGACGATTTATTTCGAGTATTTAGTTTTTGTTTGCTTCAGTAGAATAGCACAGCATGCTTCTCTGCTCTAATGGCTATCGGTTTCCATTGACTGTGGGCTTTTAGGTACTTGTAACAGGCGCGTATTGCTTTCCACCACAAGCGTTTCTGGAAACCGACTACTGATTGCTTCTTCGCCGACCTCCGACAGCCATTCCTCTGACTGCTAAAAACTCACTGCCGACCGCCAATAAAAAGGGGGCATAATATGCAGGAAAAAAGATGGAGGCTTCTGTGGATTGATAACCAGAGATCTGATGTAAAACAATCTGACGCGCAACTTAAGAATCAACATCGTGAGGAGCAGAACAATATAGTTTCCAAGTCCTACATCCGATTTTTGGAATATCGGGGGTACGACATTTCTTTAACAAACGCTATTGCTGAAGGCATTGCGTTACTCCAAGATGAAGAATATCACGCTGTCCTCCTGAATTATGATGGAGCAACGCGAGAGGAGAATCTGCTTTCATATATTCGGGATGTGGATGCGCATATTCCTATTATTCTCGTAACACACGAGGGTGGACAGGAAGTGCTACAGCAAGCAAGCCTTTATGATGTTGACAGTGTCTTCATAGCGACAGCAGATGGTCAGGACGAAACCTCGTCTCAACAATTAGAGACATCCCTTGCTTTTATACTTGACAAACAGACCGGACGCGAAGCATATACGCCACAGGCTTATGCTCAGAAATTTAAGGGGGCACAGCTGTCCGGGGGCGGGACGCGGGGACGCGACTCCGTTGACGATTGGCAGACCTGGATCGATACGTATGTTCGCCTTGTTGAATGGGACTTGCGACTGGATACACTTCATAACGTTGATGAACTTAAATCTATCCATGAGATAGAGAAACGAGAGGCAAACGCCGCGTTCGCTGACTATGTTCAAGCCAACTATCACACTTGGTTAGCGAGTGAAGCGTCGCCTACTTTATCTGTGGATGTCGTTTACAAATATGTCATTCCTGAAGTTCAGGCAGGGAAGCAGGTCCTGTTTGTTGTTATGGATTGTATGCGGTTGGACCACTGGCTGAAAATTGAACCCTTGTTGTACCCGCTGTTTCATATAACCACAGATTACTATTATTCCATTCTGCCAACGGCTACCCGTTATGCACGGAACGCTATTTTTAGTGGGTTGTTTCCGCTTGAATTTGCTGAAAGGCACCCAGACCTATACGCAGAACCTGATACAACGCACACGAGTATCAACCGCTATGAGAAAGATCTGATGCGCTTACAACTTGAGCGGCACGGCATACTTCCCAAGCCGCCGCTCCATTACTTCAAAATTTTTGATACACGCGGCGAAATTCAATATCTGCACTGGCTAAACGTTACGGACAGGATTAGTTTGACTGCACTTGTTGTTGATTTTCTGGATATGCTGACACATACACGCCATGAAATAGATTTACTACAGCAACTCGTTCCAGATGAAGCGGCGTTTCGGACGCTTGCACAGGCATGGTTTCAGCATTCCCATCTTTATAGAGTCTTCAGGATTGCAGCTGAACGCGGTATGACGGTCGTCTTAACGTCTGACCACGGTTCGCTCCTTTGCCAAAATGCAGCGAAAGTTTCAAGTCAAGCTGAACTCACGACTGGGCTTCGGTTTAAAGAGGGGAAAAATATCTCGTGTTCACCTGAAGCCGGGTGGGTCATAAAGGAACCTGGCGCGTATCGTTTACCCGGTGAAGAAGCACAAAGGAGTTATGTTCTCGCAAAAGAGGACTACTACTTTGTTTATGAGAGACAATTCAATGTTTATAAAGAAATATTTCAAGGCAGTTTCCAACACGGTGGTGTTTCTCTTGAGGAGATGATTCTGCCTTGCGTTGTGCTTGAACCGAGGTAATTGAGGAGAATTAACCCATGGCAGAGAAAACAATCTTAAAATCGTACATATCTTTAACCCGGTCGCGATTCACCAAATACCATCGTGAAACGAAGTGGAACGATGCTCAGAATCCCATAGTTAAAAATTTAGTCTGTGGGCTGGTAGTGCTTATCGTAATGATGTATCCTGCTCATATACAGGCACAGTTCGCAGATTTCGGACTTGGTGAAAAATCACCTGTTGAAAAACTCTCTGCAAAAGGATACCTCTCGATTGACAAGGTGCAACCTGGTAGCCAATTCCAAATTGCAGTTGTCGTTGAAATTGTCGAAGGGTGGCATGTCAATGCCAATCCAGCGGGTGAAGGCTTGATCGCGACCGAGGTCATTTTCCCGGATACGTCGCATCTGACTTTCGGTGAAGTCGTATATCCGAAGGGTGAGGTATTGGCACTCGGTTCAATTGGCGAAGCCCCAGTCTATCACGATACCATCACTATCGGTGTCCAAGCCGATTTAAGTCAAACTGCGTCGATCGACCCTATGACGCTGGATTTGGAACTGAGATATCAGGCGTGTAACGATGAGCAGTGTCTATTACCAGAAACTCTCACTTTTGCAGTCCCTATTGAAATTGTCGGTATCGAGGATACCATTCAGCGGATTAATGACGCGGTTTTCGCCAACGTCCAATTCGGTGCACCGCCGAGTGGTGATGATGAGGGGAGCCTCGCGCGTGCGCTCTCTGGTGGAAGTGTCTGGCTCGCATTTTTGCTCGTGTTTGCAGGCGGCATCTTGACCAGTTTGACTCCCTGTGTTTACCCACTCATACCGATCACCGTTTCTGTCTTCGGTGCCAATGAGTCTGCCAGTTTTCTCAAGTCTTTCCTGCTTTCTGTTGTGTATGTGCTCGGGATCGTTGTGACCTATTCGATTTTAGGTGTAGCGGTTGCATCGACCGGGGCGGTCTTCGGTCAGATAATGGCAAACCCGTGGGTCGTCGGCTTCATCAGCCTAATTCTTGTGACCTTGGGACTGTCTATGTTCGGTGTTTTTGAGATTCGGTTGCCGTATGCGGTGCAGAACCGTCTTAACACCGTTGGCGGCACCGGGTTCGCAGGCGCGTTCGCTATGGGAACAGTCGCAGGGGTGATCGCCGCGCCTTGCACGGGACCGGCGTTGGCAGTCGTGCTAACTTATATCGCAACGACCGGAAGTCTCTTTCTCGGATTCTGGCTCATGTTCACTTATGCCCTCGGAATGGGACTCCTCTTTATCGGTATTGGCACCTTCTCCGGATTGCTCTCCGCGCTACCCCGTTCAGGTGGCTGGATGTATGTGTTGGAAAACGTCTTCGGCATTGCTATTATTACAATGGCACTCTATTTCCTCAAAGATGTGTTTCCACCGTTGCAGGATTTCCTGCAGAACTCGCTGCCGTTTTTCGCTATTGCGGGTGGTTTAGTGCTCATTGGGGTGTGGCTTGGCAAGTTAACCCAACGTTTCAGCGGTATCTCTCGACGGATGCAATTCCAAAAGGCGTGCGGGCTTTTGCTGGCGGTCCTGGGTGCCTATATGTTTGTTGGAGGTATCCAACAACCTGCCGGACCCCACTTAAATTGGGTTTACGACGAGGTCGAAGGGCTTGAAATCGCCAAGCGAGAGGATAAACTCGTAATGCTTGACTTTTATGCCTCTTGGTGTGCTGCGTGTAAAGAACTTGATCATAAGACTTATGCGGATCCCGAGGTCGCTGCGAAACTCGATGATTATGTGAGTGTTAAACTCGATTTCACCCGCAGCTCCGAAACGACTGAGGCATTAACCGAGAAATATCAGATTCCCGGATTGCCGGTCGTCATTTTCATGGACGCTAATGGCACTGTTCTCAAGCGATTCACCGGATTTGTAGGGGCAGAGGAGATGCTTGGCATTCTTGACGACATTGAGAAACGTCCACAGTAGCTGTCGTTTTGAGTGTCCGCCGAAGTGATCGTTCTATTATCTTATGCTTTGGGTCGAGATAAAGGAGTAAATATGCCGTTTAATGCAAAATCCTTAGTTTCCTTGCGGAGTTGGCTTTTTTATGCAGAAGTCGTGGCAGTGATTGGTTTTGTCACGCTTGCGTTTTTCTATATTCAACGTGGGACTGCGGAACCCGAATCGCCACCGTTGTCGCAGGTCGGAGCTTTCATTGAGAAGGCAGATGCTCTCTTTAAGAAACATGACCTTGTCGATGCTGCCCTCTACTATTGGCAGGCATTACGAGCGTTGGAAACGGAGGATGAAGTCCAGGGAATCTCAATAAACGGCTCCTCACAAACGAGTGCGGAAGTGCGTCTGCACGCCAATCTCCGCATTGCGGAAATCTATTTACAAAGTAATTGGCTGAGGGATTCGCAGGCGCGTTTGGAATATGCGGCGCGCATTCAGCCTGAACATGCCGGTGTTCGTCTCTTGCGCGGCAAACTGTTCCGTGATGAGGGGTTGCTCGCGGAAGCCACCGCAGAATTCCTCGCTGTGCTCAAGAATGCTCCAGACGATGCTGAAGCGCACTATCTCCTCGGTGTCCTCTATCAGGGGAGTAAGCAGTTTGAACAAGCCTCTAAGCACTATGCCAAAGCAATAGAAAACGATCCAGAGTTTTTAAACATCCCGTCTGAAAAAGCCCCTATCGGTATCCTTGCCCGTCTTCAACTGTCGAGAACGTACACCAAAATGCTTCAAGGGTATCAATTTCTGGATAGGGAATTCACCGAAGAGGATTTGGCTGCGGTTACACGACTTGAGTCGGAATCGATTCGCCTCTTGGAGCAGGCACATGAAAATATGCCTGAAATGAATGAGGTAGTTGACGATCTCGTCCGATTGCTCTTTGCGCGTGCGTCTGCACTTGAGCGTGAGGATGTCGAGACGCGTCAATATGGGGATGCGCTGCAAGTCTATGAACGGATTGTCGAACTTGATCCGGAGGAAGTTCGAGCGTGGGAGCGGATGGGTGAAATTTATATGAGTTTCCTTGGTGATAAGGAGGCTGCGCTGAAAGTGTATCGCAAAGTTTATGAGATTGAGCCGCACCCGACTGTCTTAGCAAATGTCAAATCGCTTGAGGAAGATATCGCTGCCGAGAAATTGGAAGAATGATGATAAAAGACCAATAACTCACCAAACCATCCTGAACGAGTTGCGCGTTTGCGAAATTTGCTATAACTGTCAGGGCAAGAATCGTTATGAGAATCCTGTGAAGCATACTTGACGTTGCTTTTGTTTCCTTCTTTGTCTGTTGTGGGGATTTACAGGTGGGGATTAGGTTTTGAATTGAGGATGGCTTTGTTTCTCATCGGAACGATGCTGACACATATCAAACCAAAAGCCGATGAGAGGATTTGAACCTCCGACCTACTGATTACGAATCAGTTGCTCTTCCACTGAGCTACACCGGCTTAGCAAATTATTACGGTTAAAAAGGGAATGCCGAGAGGCAGAATCGAACTGCCGACACAAGGATTTTCAGTCCTCTGCTCTACCGACTGAGCTATCTCGGCGTCAGATATATAATAATATCATAAAACGGAGAGGATGTCAAGTTTTTTTGAAAAAAAGATCGTGTTTTTATCGGGATTTTTGCGCGTAAAAGCGAAGGTGCGAAGCAACATCTATTCCTATGATGTAGGGTGATGTCTGCAGACCTCGTAACTACAAAATTCGTCTCTACGATTCCAAACGCATCGGCATCACAAGACAGATATGATTTTCTACGCCGATCGGTTTAAAGACGATAGGCTCCACTTCACTTTTAAATTCTATTGCGATCGATTCCGTCTCAATGTGTCCCAAAGTCCCTATCAACAAACGGGCATCGATGCCAATCCGTATGCTTCCAGTCCCTGACTCCACTGGAACGGGTTCGTATGCCTCCCCTAATTCCGGAGTCTTCGCCGAAATCTGGACCTGCTCAGTACTTATCTCCAAAGCAATCGCATAGTTCTTCGGGTTCGATAGCAATGCAACGCGTCGGGCCGCATGCAGTATCTGTTCTTTAGAGACCACCACTCTGCCTTCCGCAGATTCAGGGATAATTTTCTGATATGGCGGATAATCCCCCTCTACGAGCCGTGTGGTTAAGGTGGAGTTCTCGTCAGCGAAAAGAATCTGGTTTTCAAAAATTGAGATCTGCACTTCCTCAGATTCCGAGAAAGTACGAGCGATCTCTTTAACGGCTTTGAGGGGGACGATGAACCCTTTTACGTTCTCCGACGATGTGAGCGGTTCACAGTGTGCGAGTGCGAGCCATCTCATATCGGTTGCGACGACTTCCGTTTTATCTGGAAGGAAATTAAAGTAGAGTCCGTTGAGGAAGTAGCGAACATCCTCCGTTGCGGCGGCGAATTCAGTTTTGTGGAGTAGATCCCGCAGAGTGTCTCCACTGAGAGTTAATGAATCTCCGTCGACAGAGGGCAATTGTGGGAATTCTTCGTCTGGAAGCCCGATGATTTTATAAACGCCATCCCCACAAGTGATTTCAACCCGATCATTTGCTGTTGTTGCGAAGTGTATCGGTTTGTCTTCGGGCAATTCTTTGACGATATCCGCCAACTTTTTGGCTGAGACGGTAATTCCGCCATCTTCTTGAATGGCACCTTCCACCTTGATCTTAATCCCGACCTCCAGATCTGTGGCGATACATTCAATTTTCCGATCAGCGGCTTGGATAAGAACGTTTGAAAGAATTGGTAGGGTAGTGCGCCCGCTTGCTACGCCTTGTAGCACTTGCAGAGAATGCAAGAGGTCATCTTTTTCAAAGGTTAATTCCATTTCCAGTTCTCCTTATAATCATTTTTACAATTTTATCAAAAAGGACGCGTTAAAGTCAAGCACTTTTTAACTTATGTTAAGTGATTTCGGTGGTGCCAATGGCTGAGTTGCCTGCTTGCATTCCTGCGAACTGTTTCTGGAATAGGGCGTGGTATACACCACCGCGTTGGATCAGTTCGGTATGTGTACCGGTTTCAACGAGCCTACCGCCTTTGAGAACGAGGATTTTGTCGGCATCTAAAATGGTTGAGAGTCGGTGTGCGATGACGAAGCTGGTACGTCCTCTCATGAGGCGTGTGAGTGCTTCTTGAACGAGTGCTTCGGATTCTGCATCCAAAGACGATGTTGCCTCATCAAGAATGAGGATTTTGGGGTCTCTAATAAGCACGCGCGCGATAGCGATCCGTTGCTGTTCACCGCCAGAGAGTCGAACGCCGCGCTCACCGACTTTGGTCTCGTATTGTTCTGGGAAATTCATGATGAAATCGTGTGCGTTTGCTAACTTTGCAGCAGCGATAACCTCCTCGTGTGTTACTGCTTCTGGGTCTTCCGCACCCAGACAAATATTATAGGCGATGCTCTCGGCGAACAGGTATGGGTCTTGAAAAACGATGCCGATATGTGATCGTAACGATTGGATTTGGATTGTATTGATGGGTGTTGTGTCGATGCGGATATTGCCGTGTTGGGGTTCATAGAAACGTGGAATTAGGCTCACCAAAGTGCTTTTACCTGCGCCGCTGGCTCCCACTATTGCGACTGTCTCATCCGGTTCCACTTGAAAGTTCATTTCTTGTAAAATCGGTTCCGCTTCGTTATATTCATAGGAGACGTTGGAGAATTGGACACCTCCCTCAATATGTTCTATCGGTGTTCCTTCTTGCGATTCTTCCTCGTGTTCATCGAAAAACGCGAAAATACGCCGAGCCGCAACCATGATTGACGGTATTCCGAGGTGAAGTTTTACAAGTTGTGACACAGGCGCGTGTACATTACCAAAATAGTGTATGATGACAAGGAGTTCACCGATGGTAATCGCATCGCGCAGGACGTAACCCCCGCCTATGAAAAATATGAGACCTCGGGCTAACCAGAATAGAATGATGGTGAACCCACCGCCTGCCTGCCGAATGAGCCCGTGTCTAATGCCGATTGCGATGAGCCGTTCAATAAACTGGCGTAGGTTCTGTAAATCATAAAATTCCTTTCCTAATCCTTTGAGTTCACGAGAGCCAGCAATGCTTTCCTGTAGTTTGCTTGACAGGAGTGCGTTCTGTTCTTGGATTTCCTCGCTCATTCGACCAAGCGGTTTATCCAAGACAGCCGGAATGATTATATTTACGGCGACGAGTAATAAGGAGAGAACGCATAAGTGCCAGTTGATGTATGTAATAATACCGAGTGTCACAACAAGCATGATACCGTTTATGATGTAGTCACCGGCAAAGAGATTTAATCCTTGTACCGCTTTTGGTGTATCGGATGTAAATGTCGCCATGACTTTTCCAGTCTGGTGCGTGTCGTAAAATTTGAATCCTAATTTGCGGAGATGGTGGTAGGCTTGAAATTGAATGTCTTTCGATCCGTTCTCCGAAACCTTTGCGGGGAAGTAAGCGGCTCCAAATTTGAAGAAGTACATGCCGACTGCTGTCAGCGCATAGAATCCGCAGGTAGGCAGTAGGAGTTCAGCATTTTTTGCGATAAAGACATCGTCTATCAGAATCTTCCGAAGCCAGGGCCATATAAGGCTACAACCTGAGTTGCCCAGGGCGCAGAAGATAAAGAGCAGTTGAAAGTGCCAATACGGTTTTAGATACGACAACAATCGCAGAACGTCTTTCATGTTACGTCCCCTTTTGTATCCCTGCGAACTGTTTCTGGAATAGGTCGTGATATACACCACTCTGTTGAATCAATTCGGCGTGTGTGCCGGATTCAACGAGTTTTCCGTCGCTGAGAACGAGAATTTTATCGGCGTTCAAGATGGTTGAGAGTCGGTGTGCGATGACGAAGCTGGTGCGTCCTTTCATGAGGCGTGTGAGTGCGTCTTGGACGAGTGCCTCGGATTCTGTATCCAGAGACGAGGTTGCCTCATCGAGAATAAGGATTTTGGGGTCTCTAATAAGCACGCGCGCAATGGCAATACGTTGCTGCTCGCCGCCGGAGAGTCGAACGCCACGCTCACCGACTTCACTCTCATACTGTTCAGGGAAATTCACGATGAAGTCGTGTGCGTTTGCTAACTTGGCAGCGGTGACTATCTCTTCGTGTGTTACTGCGCTTGGGTCTTCCGCACCCAGACGGATGTTATAGGCAATGCTCTCGGCGAATAGATATGGATCTTGAAAAACAATGCCGATATGCGATCGCAACGACTGGATTTGGATTGTATTGATGGGTGTGGTGTCGATGAGAATATTGCCGTGTTGGGGTTCATAGAAGCGCGGAATTAGGCTCACCAAAGTGCTCTTACCGGCACCACTCGGTCCCACGATCGCTATTGTTTCGCTGGGTTCTGCTTGAAAACGAATCCGTTTCAAAACGGGTTGTGCTTCATTGTATTCAAAGGAGACATTGGAAAATTGAACGCTGCCCTCAATGTGCATGATGGGTGTCCCGTCTGGCGGTTCTTCCTCGTGTTCATCAAAGAACGCGAAGATCCGACGAGCTGCCGCCATGACGGATGGAATGCTGAGATGCAGGCTTACAAGAAAATGTACAGGGCGCTGCAAGGCATTAAACCACATAACTACCGCAAAGAGTTCTCCCACGGTCATAGCGTCTTGTAGGACATACCCACCTCCCACCAGAAGCACCAGCGCATCGCTTAACCACCAGATGACTAAGATATCTCCTACCTTTTGGAGCTTTACCTGTTTGATACGGATTGTCACAAGTTGCTTCAGGAAGTGATGGATATTTTTTAAATCGTAGAGTTCTTTGCCCAATCCCTTGAGTTCGCGAGAACCAGCAATACTTTCCTGCAGGTTGCTTGACAGCACTGCGTTCTGTTCTTGAACTTCTTCCCCGATTCGATTAAGGGACTTGTTTAAAAGGGTTGGTATCGAGACAGTCACGCCGACGAGGAGTAGTGAGAGAAGGCATAACTGCCAACTAACACTCATGACGACAGGGATGGTAATAATGAGCAGGATGATATTTGTCGGATAGTCGCTGGCAAATATCTGAAACCCCTCAATTGCCTTGGGTGTGTCTGACGTGAAGAGTGCCATGACTTTTCCGGTCTGTTGTGTGTCGTAGAATTTGAATCCTAATCTGCGGAGGTGATGGTAAGCGGCGAGTTGGATGTCTTTCGCGGCGTTTTGTGAGACCTTTATAGGGAAGTAAGCGAACCCAAGTGTAAAGAGGTACATGCCGAATGCGACCAGCATCCAGAGTCCGCAAGTGGGCAACAGTTTGTCAGCGTTTTTTGCGAGAAAGACATCGTCAATCAGAGTCTTTTCGATCCACGGGAGAACGATGAACCCACCCCAGTAACCGAGCTGGCAAAGAATGTAAAGGGTTTGGAAATGCCAATACGGTTTTATGTATGACAGGAGCCGCAGAACATCTTTCACTTTATCTTCCCTTGCGGATTGAAATCCAATTCTACTCTATAATATTTTCAATACTCAAAAGCTGATCGGAAAAGGGAAATCTCAGGCAAGCATACTTCTTGACCGAGAATACCCTATTCCCAGTCCCTCTATGCGCGTATTGTTACTACAAACGAGTCCCTAAAAAGTTGCATATTTCCATTCTCTTTCTTGTTAATGACGCGATTTGGAGACGAAAAGGGTGCATAATTTTGTAAAAAATCGCAAAAAGTGGAAGATAATGTTTTTATTCCTGCCATATGCCGATGTCGCGGTAGAAACGGACTGCACCCGGATGAAAAGGGGTGCCTATATCCTTGACGACATTTTTCGGATTGATGGCTTTGCCAGCACCATGCCGTTTCACGACTTCCGCGCGATGCGTATACAAAGTCTTTACGAATTCGTAAACCGTATTTTCATCTGCATTCTCAGCACTAATCAGGTGCATCGCGCCCACGTTCATGCTCGCGAACGGCTCCATCTGTCCTTTGTAGGTATTGGCAGGGATAGTTACGGCATTAAAGAAAGGATAATCTGCAAAGAGAGACTGTTTCGCCGCATCGTCGAATGGGATGAAAAAGATGTTTTGAGACGTGCTGGCTTGGGTAGCGGCTGGTGTTGGGATCGCACCACCGACGAATGCAGCGGCGGCGGAACCGTCCGCTAACAAATCTACTGCGCCGATATAAGTGCTGTTGATTGGTGTGAAATCGTCGTACGTGATACCGTGTGCTGCCAGTATCGGTTTAAGGAAGTATTCAAAGCCTGCACCCGCCGGTCCAACAACAATCCGTTTACCGGCAAAGTCTCGAATTCCGCGGATATCGGAGGACTGCGGCGTAAGGAACAGACCGACATTCGGAGCAAGCGTCATGACGTTACGGATAGCGTGTTCGGTTCCCCACGCACCTTCGCCGCGCACAGCAAAATAGGAGATTGCGGCGTTGGCGAGCGCGAATTCCAGTTCACCATTCACGACGCGCCGGATATTTTCCTGTGTACCTTTAGTGGCTTCAGCGGTCACTTCCCAGTTCGCTTCTGTAACGTTACCGTCAACCACTTCAGCAATTGCGGAACCGACAACAAAGAACGCGCCACCAGCAGGGGCGGTGCCGATGCTGATATAGCGGCGTTTTGTAGAATCATCGTTCACTAACTCGGCAGGTGTATCACCCTTCTCATTTTGGGCTGTGTTGCGTTTTGAAGCGTTATCGCACCCGATGGCGAGTATAACGCAGAGAATCGATAGGTAGGACAGGACTGATTTCATGAGGATCTCCTATAGGTTATGGTTGTTTCGGGCTTACAAGGTTTCCTTCCGATTCCGTATCAATTGAGCGGCACTTCAGGGGGAAATGGGCACATTTCTGCCATCGCTGGGAAGATATGCGTTACGTCTTTTCTAAACACATCGCCACTCAAGATGTCAACGATGCCTCCCTGATGCTCTGGGTATTCTGATAGGAACCGTGCAAAACTAAATTCCTTTGTGTAGAAAGCATAGACGAGTTTCCGAAATGCCTCCATTCCCTTTACAAACGCAGGTCCGAAACTTCCGAGCTGCGCTTCGGAGAAGTCATTCTTATCGAATGCTTCGATGATGACATCCGCTGCCATCTCTCCAGATTTGAGTGCCAGAAACAGTCCGGTCGAGTAGACGGGATCCAAGAACCCGAATGCGTCACCTACGAGTACCCAGTTATTGCCTGCGATACGACTGGCGCGATAGGAGAAGTCTTTTGTGGTCTGGATGGGGAGGAGTTGCTTCGCGCCTTCGAGCCGTTGCTGCAATGGCGCACACTTCGCGAGTTCTTCGTTGAAGATTTTTTGGGCATTGAGTTTGCCATCGGCATCTCTTCGATTTTGAAGCAGGTAGTCCAACTCGCCCACAACCCCGATACTCGTGCGGTTATAGGGGAGTGGGATCGACCAGAACCAAGAATCTTTTTCTTCGGTGTGTAGGATGAGTGTCGCGCCTTCGTCGATGCCTTCGTCTCTGTGTCCATCTTCGTAGTGTGTGAAGAGCGATGCCATTTTGAGGTTCGGCTCTATCGTATTCAGTTTCAGTTGCCTTCCGATGAGCGATCGCTGTCCGGTGGAATCCGCGATGACGGTTGCATGGAGAGTTTCACGGGTGCCGTCTGTGTGCTGTATAACAACACCGGTTGCCGTGTCCCCTTCAAAAAGGACTTCTCGCACGCCTATCCCCCTACGGATTTCTACCCCTTTTTCTTTCGCATTGTCCAGGAGCATTTCGTCGAACTCACTCCGTAGAACCTGCCATGTGACAGCACTATCATGCGGATTGGTTTGAAAGAAGTAGAATGGAGTGGAGGCTTTGCCGGAGCGGGAGTAGAACTGCACGCTGTATTTCTGTGGAAAATGACTCGCTCGCAGTTTTTCGAGCATGCCGAGTCGTTTGAAAGTCCAGTAGGTAGCAGGAATCAGCGATTCTCCGATTTTGAATTGCGGTGTGGATGTCCGTTCAAGGAGCAGAACGCGGTGACCTTGTTCCGCAACAAGTGTTGCCACGGTACTCCCGGCGGGCCCGCCCCCGATAACGATAATGTCGTGGCTCTCGTGTGTGTTCATTTACTGATGCGCTTCCATGTGTGCTCGAAGCACCTTATTTATCCGCACATGGTAATTTTGTTCGTGTTCCTTGAACCATTCCAAAATTTCATGTTCGATCTGAAGGTAATTTTCAGGAACAATTCGCTGAGTATTTTCCCAAAAGTCATCATCAAGTTCAGGGATCTCTGATGTATCAATCGCGTCCTCACGGAGGCTCTCAATTTCAGAAAGCCGTGTTTTTGAAAGTCTCATCTTTGGATTTGTTCGTGAAAGTAAATATCACTTTAATCTGCTGCTTCTTCGTCCTTCGACTTTTCTATTTTTCGTTTCTCATTCGGTGGATCCACAAATTTGTATTTGCCAGACTTCCGGTATTTTTTTTCTAACTTCATGTAGTGTTCACACAACTTGTTAACATCATGATCAAATCGCGCGGAGATTTCCCGTCGGATTCTACGAATTTCGCCAATTTCATAGTTTGCCATTTGCGTTGTTACCCCCTAAAAAATTATAATCTTGGGAATACCGTTGTGGTGCCGAGGCAGTCATTTATTGATTTACCTATGTGCTTCTATATACGTTCGGAGCACTGTATTTATCTGCGCGTGATAATCTTTTCCTTGTTTCTTGAACCATTCCAAGATGGGATGTTCGATCTGAAGGTAATTTTCAGGAACAATTGGCTGGGCATTTTCCCAGAATCCATCATCAAGTTCGGGAATCTCTGATGTATCAATCGCGTCCTCAGGAAGGCTATCAATCTCGGAAAGCCGTATTTTTGGGAGTTTCATCATAGGGTGTTGACATCTTCACAGACGCGATGTGTCATTAATTGCGCGACTAATAACCGCTGTCCCTGTAGCGATTAGCGTGTGGGCACTGAATGCTTTGCGAAGTACATATCCTTCCAAGGATTCAAAGTCAATCGGCAGCTTCTTTGTTGTTCTGTTTCGGGGTTTCGGGCTTCTCTGGTGGTAAATCTGCAAATTTGTACCCCGCCTTCCGGAATTCTTGATCCAATGCTCGGTAGTAAGCTCCCAATTTTTCGGGGTCGTGGTTAAACCGCTCTGAAATTTCCCTGCGAATTCTGTGAATTTCGTCAAGTTCGTAGTCTGCCATTTTAGTCATCAGCTCCTAAGTAATTAAGAGGCGTTGCCAACTCCGGTGTTGGTAAGCCAAGTTCTTGGTTTATCTGCCGGATGAGATAAATTTTGTTAAGGTTCGCAAGATGTTTACAATTCCAGGTTAGAAGTACGTCAGCATTGTAAAACGAGGCAAGTGCTAAATGATGTGCGTCGCCAAACAAATCTTGGGGCATTATTGATTTATCAATATAAGTTTGCGCGATTTGATTGATCTTTGAAGGGGCTGGTAGCATTTCAATATCTTTAATTAAGTCAATCCGCGCTTGCGTTTTTTCACTTGTGCCGCGGCGGAGTTCGTCAATAACAGCAGTACTTGACAGAAGAGTAAATTGATCCGCGTATTCCTTCCACCATTTCCGAGTCCAACTCTGCTTAGCAAGCGATTCAATATCCGTCCGTAGTGTATAATAGAAACTCGGAATTGTCGTTTCAATGTAGACCCGATGTTGTGTTTGGTTATTCAACAATTATAAACTCCAAAGATTTAGATGTCAAGGCAAACTACTTTAGCATCAATTGACAAAGGGTTCATCCTATTTTTCGCTATGGGTGCCGTTCATCGGTGAATCGGTTTGACTTAAGCTCAGACCTCGGTAACGTTTCAAGTGGGACTGCTTTGACTATGGCACGTAAACCTAACTCGTCTCGAATCGCAGCGGCGACGGCGGTAGCAGTTTCAGCAAGATTTGGGTGCGTAGATTCAACCTGGATTTCGAGTTCGTCGAGCGTGCCTGTTCCATAGACACGTGCCGAGAACTCGCGGACATCTGGAAACTTGAGGACAATGTTTTCGAGCGTAGCAGGATACACGTTCAGACCGCGGATGATAACGGCTTTGTCTATCCGTCCAATAACACCACCGTCAAGGACACGGTTTCCCCAACCGCATTCACACGCCGCTGATTTCAGCTTGACGTAATCTCCCGTCCGATAGCGGATAACGGGCATACCGACGCGTCCTAAATTCGTCATGACTAACTCACCTTCGTCTGCCAGATTTCCGGTTTCTGGATCGAGGACTTCACAGATAAATTCGTCTTCGTTGAGGTGGACACCCGCTTGTGGTTCGCACATAACACCCCATGCCCCGACTTCCGTCGCGCCCGCATGATCGTAGGCACGCGCCCTCCAACGACTTTCGATGCGATGTTTCGTAGCGGGTAGACTCGCTCCCGGTTCACCTGCGTGGATCGTCACCCGAATTGAAGTTTCTTCAGGTAGATTGATGCCGTCTTGTTCTGCGACTTCAGCAAGCCGCAATGCGTATGTCGGTGTAGCAATCAGCACTGTTACATCGTTGCTGAGGATAGCACGTATCCGTTGGTCAGAGGTCATGCCTCCGTTTGGAATGATAAGCGCGCCTAACTGCTGCGCACCGTGATACGCACTCCAGAAACCGATAAAGGGACCGAACGAAAAGGCGATCATGAGCCGGTCTGCCGAGGTTACGCCAGCGGCGCGATAGATTTCTCCCCAGCATTTTCCCCACCAGTCCCACGATTCCGCTGTATCTAACCAGCGCAGTGGTGAACCCGTTGTACCTGACGTGCGGTGGAGACAGGTATACCGCTCCAACGGAAAGGTGAGATTCGTTCCGTAAGGCGGATGCGACACCTGATCGGTGCTGAGTTCTTCTTTTGTGGTAAAGGGTAGTTGCCGGTAGTCCGCCAACGTTTGAACGTCGTTTGGATGCGTGACCCCGGCTTCGGTGAGTTTTTGTTGATAAAAGGCGTTGGTATCCAACACCGGAGCAAGCATCTCACGGAGGCGGTATAATTGCGTGTGTATATCCATGTTTCTGAAGTTTAGTAGGTGGAATTTTAGTTGATTACGAACTTCGGCGAATTCTAACCCTTCCGGGTGAAATAACACTAAAAGCTTCCAGCAATTCGTCCTCGTGATTTGCAAAGACTGTTGAAACACTTGTTACTTTTGCTGGTAAAGATAAACCCGAAAGACGAATGAGCACTACACCCATGTGTACTAATCCTTGACGAAAGACAAGTTCACCAAAATCTTTATCTTCGGTAAGTAGTAGGGCACGGTTTAAATTGGCTTGATGCAGCACTGCCTCATCATTAATACTTGGAGCAAATTCGGCGATGTATAACACGTTGTGACCATTTTGTCGAAGTTCATCCACAATAGACTTACCGATGCTCTCGTCCGCAAGTAGGTTCATGGATTTCTTTCATGAATTGGGTAGACAACATCAGCGCGAAGGACTTGAGCGGCAAAATGAAGGGCAGCACGTACGCTTTCCTCAGTTAAGCGTGGGTACTCCTTAAGTAATTGCTCAATCGTCTCACCCGCTGCGATTTTTTCTAAGATTAATTCGACAGGAATGCGAGTACCTGCAATAACGGGTTTGCCCATCATGATTGACGGATTAGATTCGATCAGTTTCGTATCCATATCTTCATTCCTTTCATGACGTGAGTTTGGTAAAAGTAAGATGGATGGCTTCTCGTAGGAGGTTTGCTTGGGTGTTTCTTCAAGGTCTTCTCGTCCATAAGGTTAGGTGACCTAACCCTTTATACTTGTCAAAAACGAAGTGAAACCCAACAACTATTGTTTGTTGACGGTTTCTGATTGCCATTTACCAAAATGGTTTGCCAAAAAGTCATCGTTTGTAGTCGTGCGATTCATCGCACGTTCTTACTGACAACTGAAAGGGTTTTCGTAGAAAACCCGTCCTGACTGCTGATTGCTAATCGCTAATCGCTGACCGCTCTACTCGTTTAGGTGTATCGCGTGTTTTGGTATTCAGAAGCATAGAAAGCTGGAAGCAGGCTATCGACCTGAAGCAATCCGCGGTGCGTCAGTTGAATCTCATCCGATGCGGCGTTGACACGCAACATGCCGTCGTTTTGCAGTTTCTCGTAGGGTTCGGCAAAGGTATCAAGGATGTCTGTGTCGAACTTCGCTTTGAAATAGGAGGGGTTGATCTTTCCGAGTTTGAGTTGCAGTATCATCTCCCGCGTCAACCGTTCTGTTTCCGTCGGTTTCAGTGCTCGGTAAACTGGAATCCTATCTTCCGCAAGGTGGCTGAGGTAGTCTCCCCATGAAGGCGCGTTTTGGAAATGGATCCCGCTGAGGTGTGAGAAGGAAGCGACACCTGTGCCTATCATATCGCTGCCCTGCCATACAGCGTCGCGGTAGATGAACTGACACGGTTTATCCTTCTTGAGCACTGTATACGCGCTGGATTGTGCGTAACCGGCTTGCTCAAACTGTTCAAAGGCGTATTGGTGCCATTCGCGTTTCAACTTCCAGTCTGCGACCGGCAGTGTGTCGCCGCCGAGGATGTCTTTAGAATAGACGGTATTGAATGGTAATTCCAACTGATAGACAGTGACACTATCCGGATCAAGTTCAATGGTCTTTTGGACGGTTTCTCGCCAGCTTTCCCATGTCTCGCCTATCATACCTGAAATGAGGTCAATGTTAACCTGATCGAACGCCAACGTCTTTATCCACGGGACAATGCGATACACCTCTTTGGAAAGATGTGCCCTACCGTTTTCAGCGAGGATCTCGTCGTTCAAGTTCTCAACGCCGAGGCTCAGTCGGGTTACGCCGATCCCTTTGATCGCCTCTACTTTCTTTTCCGTCAAGGTACCGGGTTCACATTCAAAAGCGACCTCTTCGGCGGCATCCCACGGCATTACCCGTTTCACCCTGTCAACGAGAGCCGTCAGGTGTTTAACGCTGATATAGGAAGGTGTCCCGCCACCGAAATAGACGAATCTCAGCGGTCTGTCAGCAATTGCGGGTTGCATGCTGTAAAGTTCGACCTCTTTCGCGAGTGCGTTCAGATACGTGTCGATTTCCGAACTGTTCTTATCGGTATAGACGCGAAAATAGCAGAATTTGCACCGTTTGCGACAGAAAGGGATGTGGAGGTATAACCCGAGTGTAGCGTCTGGACGCGGTTGTTCCCCGAGCGCGCGTTGCACTTCTGGTACATCGGATTCACCCCATACGGAATACGGCGGGTAGTTGGAGACGAAAACGCTTCCTACAGTTGTATCTTTTGAATCTATGCCTGCTGTCGCAGGTTCCGGTTTCGTTTCAGGCATTATTAATGCTCCTTTACCTTCACTTAAACGGCATTGACATCTTCATGATCCTTCTGGTTTTTAGTCAAACTCACTTTCAAATAAGTTCACATTATTATACCATGAAACGATGAATCGTGCCAGTCTATGTTGACCCGAAGCAGTACAGGATCCCGTCCTCTGTTCCGATGTAAATTCTACCGTCGGAGACGCTGGGTGAGGCAACGATAGATGAACCTGTAGCGAATTCCCACACCGATTCCCCAGTCGTAATATCTAAAGCGATGAATACCCCGCGGGTTGTCCCAAAAAAGGCACGTTTGCCAACAATGACGGCGGAAGACTCAATACGAGATTTAGCCGTATACGTCCATAGCGGTTCACCTGTCGCCTGCGAGAGTGCATGCACCATCTTATCGCGCCCTCCGATGATAACGCTGTCTTCCGTGAGAGCGGCTGAAGCAAAAAATGGGAATCTACGTTTGGGATGCCGATACCGCCACACAATGTCACCAGTGTCTAAGGCAACCCCCAATATTTCGGTGCCGTACGTGCCGCAATAAACACGATTTTCTGAAATTGCAGGACTGGCACCGACATACGCGCCGAGATTTACCTGTTGCGTCTGCGTACCATCATCAATATTGATGACGCGAAGATAACTATCGCATCCGGTGACAATCGCGAAGTTGTTTATCTTACCAGAATCGTTTGCGATGTGCTTCCAGACCCCAGGGGTACCGTGGACGTAACCTTCAGTCTCTAATTTCCAGACCAGTTCTCCGTTCTCTCGGTTCAGACAATAGAGGAATCCGTCATACGAGCCGAACAGCACGCGGTCGCCAATGACATTTGCTGATGATATGATTTCACCTTCCGTCGTAAACTGCCATTTCGTTTCTTGGGTGTTAATGTCCACTGCATGGAAAATCCCATCCCCATCACCGAAGTAGGCAACACCGTTGTGAATAGAGGGCGAAGCTTTGATCGCTCCCTCTACCTGATACGTCCACTTTTTTTCGCCGGTTTGTGCGTCAAGTGCGTAGAGGGTTCCGTTTAATGCGCCAACGTAGACTGTGCCATCAACGACTGTAGCAGTGGATTCAATCATATCGCCTACCTGAAAAGTCCAAAGCAATTGCGGATTTTCAGGGAGTTGGGAATCGGCGACACCCGTGAGTTGTGGGTTACCACGAAAACTTGCCCAGTTGCCGAAAGCTGTGGCTGAGGTGGAGAGTAGTAGGAAAATTAAGAAGGTAGCAGGCACACGCCGTTGTGCCGTTGCCATGAACTTCTTAAAAGTAGCAGACACATTCCGTTGTGCCGTAGCTTTAGTCTTTTTAAGATATGTACGATTCCGCTCATCTACTTGTATTTCAATAAACTTTTTCATAAAGGTTCATAAAATCTCTGGTATTCAAAGAACGCGGGTTGAACTGTGCTGTCCACTGTGTCGCCGCTTCCTTTGCCAACGTTGGTATGTCTGCCGTTCCTATCGTGTATTGGACAGGGTAATCCCGAAGTCTGTTCGGCAAATTGCCGATATGTTTAAGTACAATAATTCTGTCTGCTAAGTCTCCGTCCGGGTACAGTTCATGATAGGTTTCTCCTGCAACAGTGCTATTGAATCGGATGACGTGGGGTAACATCAACGCGACGGCAACGCCGTGGATAACCTCGTATCTCGCCGTCAAAGGATTAGCACAGGCGTGTGCGGCACCCAACATCGAGTTTTCAATTGCGAGTCCCGCAAGGTAGGCACCAAACAGCATTTTGCTTCTGGCTGTGGAACCGTTGGATTCAAGGCATGCCTCAAAGTGAGCGTTTAGCAACTCCCATGCGTGCCGTGCGAACATCTGGGACATCGGGTTGTGTCTCGTTGAGACGTAACTTTCAACAGCGTGTGCGATCGCATCTATACCGGTGATTGCGGCGATCGGTCTCGGCAAGGTTTTGGTAAGCGTCGCATCTAAAAGGACAGTCCCGAATCGTGCCTTTTTGTCCCCACACGCCATTTTGATGTGTGTATCTGCCTGTGCAATGAGTGCGAAGGACTGTGCCTCGCTACCGGTGCCGATAGTCGTTGGAATACCGATAGATGGGAGCATCGGTTGTGTTGCCTTGTTTGTGCCCCAGTAATCCTCCATCTTTCCGCCGTTTGTGAGCAGGAAGTTTACGCCTTTCGCACAGTCCATTGAGCTACCGCCACCGAGTCCGATGATAAGGTCTATCGGTGCGTTGGTCTTCGCGACCGCAAGCGCAGCATCAACATCTTCCGTCGTAGGGTTGGATGTGGTGTCGGCAAAAACGTAAGCGGCGATTCTTTCGCTTTGCAGTGCGGAGACGGCTCTCGCGAGGATGCCTGCTTTTTCGATACCAGCATCTGTCACGATGAGGACGCGACTCCCCCCGCGTTCGCGGGTCAGTTCACCGAGTCTCTCAATCGTGTTATCACCGAAGATAACCTGTTGGTTCAGTTCGCAATCAAAAGTATCCATGTATAAAATCCGATATGATATAGCACGCTTATCGTGCGTGCCAGTGTGTTTATCAAGCCTATTTTTTGCTGGCGAGTTTTCTAACCTCGCTGCTTTCCGAGGTGTACCAGCAGAGAATCGTATTGTATAAATCCTTTAAAAGGATACCAAAGTCTGAGGAGGAAAGTCAAGGGAAAGGTGGGTTCTCTGTGGTGGTTTTGTGCCTGTTGTCGGAATCTCGGATTGGTACGAATGGCGCGAATTGAAGATCTGTGCCATCTGATTAAGCTTCAGTTTGGACAGTTTTCCTACTATGGTTATGCCTGCGGCGGAGCCAGCATTGCAGCGATGTCTTCTGGTGGATTGATATCGGGTATCTCTTTGAAATTTACGACGCTTTTATTGCTGTGTTGGAATGAGCGGAGACTGTCTTTACCAATGATTTTAGCGACAGTCAGGTCTAATCTCGCATTTTCCCACTTTTGCATCTGAGACCATACCACGCCACGATTATAATATGCCTCCGCATAATCGGGGTTAGATTCAATTGCTTTGTCCAAGTCTTTGATGGCAAGTTCCGGCTCACCTTCAGCGAAATAAGCAAGACCACGATTGTTATATACTTCGGCAAAATTCGGTATGAGTTCTATTGCTGTGTTGTAGTCTTCAATAGCGAGGTCAACTTCACCTTTGGCATAATAAGCATATCCGCGACCACTATAAGCATTTGCAAACTCCGACTTGAGTTCTATCGCTTTGCTAAAATCTTTGATGGCGAGATTAGATTCGTCTTGTTTGTTGTAAACCACACCCCGATTGTTATACGCCTCGGCATAATCAGGTTGCAGTGCTATCGCTTTGGTATGGTCTTTAATGGCGAGGTCAAGTTCACTCATGATTTCATAAGCAACACCTCGGTTGCAATAGGCTTCTGCCAATTCAGGATTCAGTTGTATCGCCTTATTATAGTCTTTGATAGCGAGACTCGTTATGCCTTTCCTGACATAAGCATTGCCGCGATTGCTGTAGGCGTGGGCGAAATTTGGATATAATTCTATTGCCTTGGTAGCGTCATCAATGGTCTGATCGAACTCGCCTTTCTCCCGGTGAGCAATACCACGATTATTATATGCCTTGGCAAAATCGGGTCTCAATTCTATTGCTGTATTATAGTCTGTGATGGCGAGGTCAACTTCATTCATCTGGTGGTACGTTAAACCACGTCCATTGTAGGCATCGGCGAGGTTTGGTTTAATTTGTATCGCTTTGTTAAAGTCTTGAATGGCACGCTTAAATTCACCCTTTTTGCTATAGGCGATTCCGCGATCACAATACGCGTCAGCATTATCAGGTCTGAGTACAATCAGTTTATTATAATCCTTGATGGCAGATTTGAAATCACCTTTGATGCGGTAAACGTAACCACGTATACTATAGATGGACGCGTAATCTGGCTTCAGTTCAATCGCCTCATTATAGTCCTCAATGGCTGCGTCGTACTTTCCCGCGAACAACCTCTGGTCCCCGCGTCGTGAATATTTGGAAAAAAGTTTGTCTCTGTCGGTTAATTTATTGTTCATAGTAGTGTCCCTCAGTAGCCGAGTGGATCAACTGTTAGATTATAAGGCTGTGCAGTACTATTTCTTTCAAAGAAACCGAGCAAGTCAGGAAACAAGGTTTTTTCTGAGATTCCCATCTTTTCTAACGCTGTTCTGATATTCTCTTTGTTACCACTTGGGAATTGTATGGAATACTGGATTGGAGAGGTGTGTGCTGATTGGCAATACTAAATAGATAGGGCACAAAGATCATCGGTGTGCCAGCTGACGGTACGATCGTCAATCTGCTGGGCACCCCGATTCAGATACCCGTCAATTGATTTGCCTTCAAGCACTCGAACTTCAAACGTATAAGGGGATCGATTTTCAAGGGGGCAATCTCGGTAATATTTCGGCAAGCCTCCGCAGCAGTCTTTTGAATCAATTAGAATGTAAATCTTCATGGTCGGAATCCTACCAAAGTGATAGCACCCACTACCTAAAGGCAGGGGAAACCTCGGCTTCGTAGCGACTGCGTTTTTCCAATAGGTTGAACGTCTTATTTTCGCTCCACCAGCGGGCAATTCCCTGAAACTCTGAATCGAGTATCAGGCATATCGTGCGGAATCGTTCACGGCTATCCCTGCCCGCAAAATGTTTATCGCAGCGTTTATGTCTCTATCATGGTGAGACCCACAGTCGGGGCATATCCACTGCCTATCATTCAGAGTAAGGGTTTCATTGTGAAAACCGCAATCGCTACAAGGTTTTGTCGTAGCCGTCCACTGACCCATTTGAATGAACTGACGCTTCTGTTTTTGACACTTATACTTCAATATCTCAACAAACTGGTAGAAGGCAAGGTCGGAGACTTTACGTCCCCACAAGCGTTTCATACCGTCAAGGTTCAAGGTTTCAAGAACGATCGTATCAAATCGTTTACAGAGTTTACTGGCGAGTTGCCAATGAAAGTCTTTGCGTTGGTTGCTTATTTTCCGATACAGACGTGCGAGTTGGCGAACAGCACGCCACCAACCGTTAGAACCTTTCTTTTTGCGGGAAAGACTTTTGTTGAGTTTACGAAGTTCCTTCAAGGAGTGTTTCAAGGGCTGTGGGTGCTGTATTTTTTCACCCGTGCTCAGTGTCAAGTAAGCGTCTTTCATACCGAAGTCTGCCCCAACTCTCTGACCTGTTGCTGACAGTTCTTTGGTATCTGTATGGTCTGTAACTATGCAAATCCAATAACCACCACAGTTATCACGTTTGAGTGTGATACGTGCGATAGTTCCGTGAAACTCACGGTGTTTATAGAAGGTGTAGGGAATACGCCTAAAAGACCAAACCTGTTTTTTAGGATTCCACTCACGAAAAGTTATCGTAATACGATTGTTTTTTAACTCATAACCCGCTTGTGTAAAAGTAATAGACTTAAACTTATGTCTTACTTTTCGCTTAGGCTTGCCACCTAACTTCTTGAAAAAACGCACATAGGCTTCGTCAATACGTTTAAGTTCTTCTTGGATCGCTTGACTGGGTAAAGACTTCCAATGTGGGTGCGTCGTTTTCTTAAGTTCTCGAAGGTGCTTTTTCATAGCATACCAATCCGCATAGGGCAAACCGTCTTTGTATCTCTGGTCTTGCCACCTATGGAAGTAATCATGCACCTGCCACATATCGTCAAGCAAGTTGCCAATGCGGAGTGTGTTCGATTGTTTGCCAAGCGGGTATTTATAAGTTTTCATGAGTTATCAGTTCGTTCAACCCCTTTGTAGTGGGTAGGCAGACACGTTACCAAGAGGTAACGCTACAAATGTTCTGCCAAACTGATACTTTAATTATACCACATTTTTGACGGAATGTCAAATCCTTTTTCAATGATAAACCCATACACCGTCTACATCCACTACCTAAAGGCAGGGGGTTTGACGGGGGAGTGCTAAGACACAGTCCAAGTCTCGCCTGCGTTGAGGAGTGCTTCGAGATTGCCGTCCCCCGTACGCTCTTTTGCGGTGCGGATTTGGTTCGTCATCAGGTCTTCGTAGCAGGGCTGTCGGACACTGCGGAAGATGCCGATGGGGTCAGGCATATCAGTCGTGTCGCTCATCCGGGCGAGGAAATTTGCCAAGGTGGTGTTCTCGGCGTATTGATCGTGGAGGATGAGATCCTCAGTGGAGTATTCGCCGTTTGTGGTATCAACGACTTCGGGTTGGAAGCCGTTCAGGCGGATACCCTTGTCATGTTCTGTTCCGAAAACGAGAGGTTCATTATGTTCCAGAACCACCGTGTTGTCAGCCTTTGTATCTTTTTCCGTGTATTGAAAGAAGGCACCGTCGTTAAACACGTTGCAGTTTTGGTAGATTTCGATAAACGAAGTGCCCTTGTGTTCAAACGCTGACTTGATAATGGCTCGGAGGTGATTTGGATCTCTGTCCAGTGAGCGTGCCACGAATGTTGCCCCCGAAGCGAGTGCGAGACTAATCGGATTAAAGGGGGTATCCACTGAACCGAGAGGGGTGGATTTCGTCTGTTTTCCTTGCTCGGATGTCGGTGAGTATTGTCCCTTTGTAAGTCCGTAGATGCGGTTGTTAAAGAGCAGAACGTTGACATCAAAATTGCGGCGCATCAGGTGGATGAAGTGGTTGCCACCGATTGAGAGCGCATCGCCATCTCCTGTGATAACCCACACAGAGAGGTCGGGGTTCGCCATTTTTACGCCAGAGGCGATCGTTGGGGCTCTGCCGTGGATGGTATGGAAGCCGTAGGTGTCCATGTAATATGGGAACCGACTCGAACACCCGATACCGGAGATAAAGACGATGTTTTCTTTGGGGATGCCGAGTTCCGGCATAATACGTTGTGTCTGAGCGAGAATGGAGTAGTCGCCGCAACCGGGACACCATCGTACGTCTTGATCGGATTCAAAGTCCTTTTTAGAGAGGGTGGGTGCCCCAGCGGGAATGCGTGAGGTTCTTTTGCGTCTCATGATTTGTTTACTGCCTTTTGGCGTTAGGGCTAAGCGTGCCCTGTTTCTTTAAGTATTTCGTCAATTTTCGATGCCAACTCAAAAACGTGGAAGGGTTGCCCTTGCACCTTGTTAAACCCGACTGCATCAATGAGATAAGTGCTACGAATGAGTTGGCGGAGTTGGCCACTGTTTTGTTCGGGAATTAAAATCTTTTTGAATCTCTGTAGAATGTCGGCTAAATCTTTCGGGAAGGGGTTGAGATGTCGGAGATGGACGTGCCCTATTGGAAGTCCGTCGGCGATACAGTTTTCTGCTGTGGTTCGGATGGCACCGTAGGTACCGCCCCATCCAAGGAGCAGTATGTCCCCTTCTTGTGCACCGAATACTTCCGTCGGTGGGAACTCATCGGCGATGCCTGCGACCTTTTCTGCACGGATTTCCACCATCCTTTGGTGGTTTTCGGCATCGTAGCTGACGTGCCCCGTCACATCTGATTTCTCCAAGCCTCCAATGCGGTGTTCTAAGCCAGAGGTGCCGGGTTTCGCCCATGGACGCGCCAAGGTCTCTGGATCACGTAGGTAAGGTTCAAACCCGTTGCGGGTATCTGCGCTCACTGCGAAATCGGGTCTAATTTCCGGTAGTTCGGAGAGTTGTGGAATCTTCCACGGTTCAGCCCCCATCGCAATGTAGAGGTCGGAGAGGAAGATCACCGGGGTCCTATATTTCACGGCGATACGACAGGCTTCGTAGACGGCATCAAAACAGTCGAACGGACGTGAGGGAGCAATGATAGGCAACGGTGATTCGCCGTTCCTGCCGTAGAACATTTGCAAGAGATCCGATTGTTCCGTCTTTGTCGGCATCCCTGTTGAGGGACCCGCACGCTGGATGTTACAAACTACGAGTGGGAGTTCGGTAATCATAGCGAGGTTAATCGCTTCCGATTTGAGTGCAAGCCCAGGTCCACTGCTGCCGGTCACACCGAGTGAGCCGCTAAAGGATGCCCCGATTGCAACGCCGACGGCGGCAATCTCATCTTCCATCTGCATCGTGACGACACCGAAATTCCGGTATTGTGCGAGTCCGTGGAGAATATCGCTTGCGGGTGTGATTGGGTAGCTACCGTAAACGAGCGGTAGACCGGATTGATGCGAGGCTGCAACAAGTCCAAGTACCGTTGCCATATTGCCTTCAATGTTCCGATAGGTCCCAGGTTCAAAGGTCGCAGGTTTGACATCGTATGAGACGGCAAACTGCTCGGTGGCTTCGCAGTAAGTATTCCCGGCACGGAGTGCGAGAATATTGGATTCTACATACTGTGGTTTTCTCGCGAACTTCGCTTTGATCCACTTCATCGTATATTCCATAGGACGATTGTAGAGCCAGAGGATCATACCAAGTGCGAAAAAGTTTTTACATCTGTCGATTTCTGGGTTGCTTAATTGCGTGGTTTCGAGTGCTTTTCGAGTGAGTTGTGTTAATTCGACGCGGAAAACTTGATATTTTGTAAGTTTATCATCTTCGAGTGGATCTTCTTCATACCCTGCGAGCCGTAGATTCCGGCGCGCGAAATTGTCTATATTTACAATCAGAATGCCGTTGGGCTTGAGTTTGTTGAGGTGTACCTTTAAAGCGGCGGGGTTCATCGCGACGAGGACATCGCAGAGATCTCCGGGGGTGTGAATTTGTTCGCTTGAGAAATGGAGTTGGAACCCGGATACTCCAGCTAACGACCCGGCGGGTGCGCGAATCTCAGCGGGGTAATCGGGTAGCGTGGCGACATCGTTCCCAACGAGGGCGGTGGTTTCAGTCATTTGTGTGCCAATGGTCTGCGACCCATCGCCGGAGTCGCCAGCAAATAGGATTGTCGCTTCCTCGATTTGCTCTACTGGCTTGCGCATCACAATTGTCCTTTTTTAGGATAGGCGCGTATTTGGAAAGTGCACCTACAAGAGATTAGAAGACAGGTGCGTGTTTGACAACCGCACCTAAGAAATATGAAAAGTTTAGAGGCATTTAGGCACCCTCTCGGGCTTTCAGGGCATCTCGAACGGGTTTCGGCGGTAGCGTTAAGACTTCTTGGAGAAATTCCTCGACGAGACAGGAGATTACGTCACGAATGGATACCATACCAATCGGGCAATTCTCCGTATCAACAATAGGGACGTGTCGGTAACCACCGCGTGCCATGTGGAGGATGGCGGTGTTCAGCGTATCTTCCGCTTGTGCTGTCTGCGGGTCTGCGATCATGAATTCTTTAACGCCAATGTCGTCCAAGTTGCCGACCTGTTTATTGAGAATCTGGTTGAGTACGTCTCGTTCACTAAATATCCCGCGGAGATAACCGTTCTCAACAACGGGTGCCGCGCCGATGTTGTTTGCTAAGAGCAGGTCAATGGCTTCGTTTGTGCTGGCGTTGATGTCAATCGTAACGATGGGACGCATCAGATCTTTTAGCGAAATCTGAATCTCTTGCGCGTTCCATGCTCTTAACGCAGCATCTTCGTCCATCTGCTCTAATTCTTCGTCAATTGCCAAGTCATATAGCATGGTTACGCCTCCTACGCCTGATTTTCTATAAATATAGCGATATGTTCTAAGATATCGCGGGTTGAAATTATTCCGATGGGGTATGCCTCTCCTTGGTCGTCCCAAACACAGAGAGGTAGGTGCCGGAAGTGACCAAGATGCATCAGGTTTACTGCGAAGGCAATGGGGTCACTGGCGCGTAGTGTCTCTGGGTCCGCTGTCATCACCTGTTCGACCTTAAATTCCGCGGGGGCGGCGCGCTGCCCGCTCAAATGCTGGAGTAGGTCTCGTTCGGTGATGATGCCAACTAATTGTTCATCTTCATCAACGACGAGAACACACCCCGTTCCTCTATCTTGCATCATATCAATGACGACAGAAACAGGGGATCCGACTTGCACGGTGGTGGGTTGCTTGTAGTCCAGTGTGCTGATCGGCAAAGACAGCGTTCTTGTGTCCATCGTATCTATTCCTTTACTATAACGTCAGAAAACAGATTTGGGTTTCTTATTCTCTTACTTAAAAAGGATACCACATTTTTCGCCGATTTGCAAGAAAATCTTCGGCGTGGAATTTCGGCTGAATTATGTTAGAATTCGGAAATCACTCCTATGATTGGTGATCAGTTACAAGGATTTTTGACGACCTCAGAATCCTCTTTAACCGATGACCAACAATCCTTAAGAGTCGGGAATCGGGGTGTTTTGCTTCGGGTTTTTGATAGAGCGTTCCCTTTCCTCAATTTCCCTCCGCCTACAGAAGAATGGCGGTCAGTCCGTAAGTTGGGTGAACGAAGGTGAAATCCAACAAATGAAACACAACGTTGTTATCGGGAGATCCCTCCTACAAATGTTTATACTGCCAATGTGATAGCGCGAGAGGTCGGTGAACCCCACCCGGGGACAACGATAGTCCATCGTCCTGCTGGTCCACCGGCTACCATTAGCAGAAGATCCTCTGCAGAGTATTGTTTGGTAGTATCAGCGATATACTGCCGAACATCGGCTTTGTTGAACCCATCCTCTGAGATTGTCTTTGCGTGCTCAACGCCTATGACAAGGAGGGTTTCACCGCTGCTGTTGCCAGGGGCAGTAATGTTCTGCGCAATTGTGTTGAGGATGCCTTCTGCGGTGTTGTTACCGTGGTCGTTAACGGTTTGGGGACCGGCAGCCGCAAAGATGGTGACAGTGCTATCGTCGGCTTTGAAACCGCGATCGGTATGCAACGGATCCCAAGGGCTTGCTTCCTCTTTTTCAGCGATGCAACAGGTGTATTTTCCAGCATGCCCGAATGCTGACCGATCGAGTTCACCGGGCAATCCCCCGCCGATATTGGTACAGATGAGTCGTAGCGCGCGACCGATCGTTGCATTCGCTCGCCACCCTTGCCCGAAGAGATTGAATCCATCGTTAATTTCTAACTGTTTTCGGATAGGTCCGTTCACAACAAGCATCGGTCCCACGTGTGAAGTTGTGACCTGAACGCCATGGAGGTTGAACTGCTCGGCTGTCATCGCCTCCACAGCAGTGAGAATAAGCGGTAGATATTCCTGTTTGCATCCTGCCATGACTGCGTTAATCGCAACCTTTTCTACGGTGGCTCTACCCCATTTTGGAGGTACAGCTGCGATGAGTTCATCCGGATCTCGGTCCGTCCCGCTGAGCATGCGTTTGACGCGTTCAGGTGTCGGTGGAACGACGGGAAGCCCATCCGTCCATCCGTTCTGATAGCAGACCTCAATGAGGTCCTCGGTTTCATCAATTTCTAACGCTGTGGACTGCCATTTTTGTGCCATGTGGTTTCCTTTCTGTGATTAATTTTGAATATGCCGGTTGAAGTATGTTATTATATTAGCATAGATTTTATAGGTTTGCAATATGCTATTTAGGAGCATTCCGTTTTCCGGTGGAAGATATAGAAAGTCCCCTGATAAGGGGGATTTAGGGGGTTGTTTTAGACAAAAAAAACCGAAAGTTATGGTAAATCCTAAAAATAAATAGACATTTCGGTGGAGGCAAGCCTCCCTACTGCCGCTGGCGAGGTTTCCTAACCTCGCCAACTCAGAAGGTCTAATTAATTCTAAAATCCACCATAAATACTGACGAAATACGTAAGTCCTACGGCTTTTTAAAATACATCAGGAGAAAAAATAAAAACTATGACCCTTCAGGAAATCATTGCATCGCGTAGCGTCGTCACACAATATTTAAAACCTACACCTTTGGTTCATTATCCAGAATTATCCGAGCGACTCGGATTTCAAGCATACATCAAGCACGAAAATCATCACCCGACGGGCAGTTTTAAAGTGCGCGGCGGCATCAATTTCATGTACCACCTCCCGCAAGCACAACGTGAAAAAGGGGTTCTTACGGCGACACGTGGGAATCATGGACAGTCGATCGCTTACGCAGCGGCACAATTTGGTGTCAAGGCGACTGTTGTTGTGCCACACGGGAATAATCCCGAAAAGAATAGTGCAATGCGGGCGTATGGTGCGGAACTGATTGAACACGGTGCCGATTTTGACGAGGCACTTGCACTGTGCGAAACGCTCCAAGCGGAACGCGGACTTTACTACGTTCATCCGTGCATGGAACCTGCGCTCTTCCACGGTGTCGGCACCTATTCACTCGAGATTTTTGAGAGTCTCCCGGACGTAGACGCAATCATCGTGCCTATTGGCGGTGGGAGCGGTTGCTGCGGTGCTATTACAGTTTCCAAAGCGATTAATCCAGATGTCAAGGTCATCGGTGTGCAAGCGGAAAATGCACCGGCTATCTACCGTTCATGGAAGACAGGAACGCGTGTAGAAACCGATTCTTGCGATACCATTGCAGATGGGATTGCGACGCGTACACCGTTTCCATTGCCGTTGTCCATTATCAAAAAAGGCATTCACGACATTGTTCTGCTCAGCGAAGCGGAACTTGAGGACGGCATCCGTTTGGCGTTGCGGTGGACACACAACTTAGCAGAAGGCGCAGGCGCGTCTCCAATAGCAGCAGCGCATAAACTCACAGAGACGCTGGCGGGGAAACGTGTAGTGATGGTCATGAGCGGTGCGAATTTGGACACGGAAACGCTCAAGCGGATACTCGGCTACCAGTTGTGAATCACGTAGACCGGAGCGGATCCGTCGGTCAATTGGATGGTTGCCGATTCCGCACCTTCTACGAATTCGTTGCGAAGGGCGTTTGTTAAATCGGGGTGGATGTGTAGGGATGCCAAGTCCCAACGTAGATTTTCGCTCTTTTTGACGACGACGTTAGGGGTTTCCGAGATGAGAGAGACGCGTTGCAGTCGGCTGCTTTTTCGGGTTAAACGCACTGCTGATAGTACATAGTGGATTGTTTGTCTCGGATCCCGCATTTCGGCTATGTAAGGTTCGCCTCCGGACACCCGGTAATGCCCAAAACGCATCAGTTTGAGATTCCCAAGGAACTGGTCGGTTTCATATTCTTCTGGACGTGGTAAACCGCCGCAGATGATGATATGTCGGCAGTCATACTGTTCCATGGCGTAATCTACGGCGAGTTGTCCATCCGTATAATCTTTGTCTGTCTTTCCTATCCATTCCTGAACGACATGTTTCGCTTGTGGAAGGCATTGTGCTTCTTGTGGGAGGGGTTTGTAACCCCGATGTGGGATGGAATCCATGTCACCAATAAGAACATCTGGAATAAGCGACATATCCGTATCCCCATTTAATTCATCAAATATACGGATGCCTCCGTCAGCACAGATGAGCGGGAAACCCTTTTCCACTGCGCTTTCCATTTCTTGACGGTAAAAATCGAGATGCCGTGTATCGTAGTAGCCGTTAAGGAAAATAAGTGCTGCTGTCATCTTTTAATTTTACCTTGCGGTTCGGTCAGGTGGTTTCAGACTTTGATACTCTTCCCGTAGAGCCGCCCTCCAAATGTAAAGCAAAGACAAATTATGCCATTTAAGGCATAATTTCATTACGGGCTACGCGCTTTGGACTAACTTTTATAACGAATATTGTATGATGGAAGCAGTTTGACCGGATGGTAGGAGTGTTTGACACGTTTTAGGTTCTCTAACCCTGAATCATCCATGGCATTAACCCATCTGTAGGTATCCCTCAATTCCTTGCAAAACTCGCGATAGATGAACTGTGCGAGCCCTTTTATTCCAATATCCGTAATCTCAAACAGCACACAGAATGTATCCGAATTCAGTGGATACCCGAAGGTATAGCCTCTGACTTCTTCATCAATACGGACAATCCTGCCGAAAAGTCCGAGTGCTTCCACATGCGCGATCGCGATTCGATGTGCTGATCGAGAATCCTCAAGCATCGCGCAATAAACTGCGTCTTCGCATTTTGCTGCGCGTGCGGCATGCCACGCGTCATAGAGTGCGAAGCACGCCTCGCGGTCAGCGATGCCGTAGGGTCTAAATTCTGCTGACAGATAACGCTCAATAAAGGCGTTATAATCGTTCCTTTTACTTTTGAATCGGTTGCCGCGCAACTCACTGAGTGTCCGGGTCTCATAGAGGTATTCGGTCTCTTTCAAAGTGGCGCGGAATCCGTCCTCTTCAAAAAAAGTGTGCAGTTCCTGTGGAACATTTTCGATTCGGGCGATGTGTGGATTCCGATTTGATCCTAACATAAATTGATATGCTGTGCGAATAACATTTCGATAGGTGTGGTCTTCAGGATTGCACGGCATCGGTAGAATCGGCATGAAATAGTCTTCACCCTGTTTTGCGAAGATGCATAGATGTTCCGCGAGCCGTGCCCAATAAAACTGAAAATGCGCTTTCCACACATAGAGTGGCGCGAAGGCATAGTTGGAAAGCCGCGGGCATTTCTGATGTGCGTATTCGTCAAAAAGTGGCTTGTCATTGAGCGTTAGCGGGTGGAGTTGCATCTGTCAGTTTGAGGGTATGGACAATTTTCACGGTCTCTTGGTAATCGCCGATCAAACTCCAGTTGGCGATTATCTGCGCCGTAACTGATTCGGATTCAACGTAATCGATGACATGGCGAATGTGCTTCTGAAAGGTCTCCGTTTCGAGGTGTGATTCACCAAACGGACAGAGAGTATCTACGCCGAGAACAACCTCGTTTCCATCCTCACTGAGCATCAGCGCGAACGGATAGAGTTGACAGTCAAGCGGACGGATTGGATAGATGGTGCAATGGCTCGTCTCTGGTTCAAAAAACGGACAGATATAGAAATCGTTGTGCGGTTTTAGTTGGATTTGTGCACTTTTTCCGTCTACCTGTGAACGGAACAGCACCGGATCGGCACCGTGTGCGATGGCTTTCTCCGTCTCAAGTTCGGTGAAGATCGGCGCAAGTGGACTGTCCGCCTCTAAAAATCGGCAGCAAACATCACACGAGTAACAGACTTCGCTCGGAATGATTTGATGAAGTTGTTTGTCTGACATGCTGGGCATCTGTTTTGAATTAGGTAGACGTTTTAAAGCCTGTGCCCGCTGGAATGAGTTTACCAGTCATCACACTTTCCTTGATCCCGGAGAGCGGATCTTTTTTCCCTTGAATTGCGGCATCTACCAAAACCTTCCTCGGCTGCTTCAAAGATGCTGCGACAAGGAAACTCTCTGTATTTAAAGCCGCTTTGGTAATGCCTTGCAAGATAGGTTCGCTTTGAGCACGGACCCCTCCGTTTTTGTAGATTTTCTGATTTTCTCTGTGAAATTGGAGTTTGTCTATCTCCTCGTTGAGAGAAAATTGGGTATCTCCGCGTTCTGTAATTCGGATCTTCCGCGACATCTGTCTCACAATAACCTCAAGGTGCTTGTCGTTGAGGCTTTCTGCTGGATACACCTTTTGTATTTCATTAATGAGGTAAGTCCAGGTTGCTTCTTCGCCTTTAATATGCACACCTTTGGTGAAGGGACTGCCGGTTTTTAAAATATGGTGTGGGCTCGTGATGTCCTCTTTCTTCGGTTTGGGCACCTCAAAAAGTTCAATCAGGCGGCGTATCCGTGCCACAAAATCTGGGGGAATATCTTTATGAAAATCTGGGGGCATCAATAACGGCTGCATGTTAAGTTCACGGATAGATTCTGCTGCGATAGAGCCGATGGGTTTACCGAAGTCAACGGAGGTCCCCTTGCTGAGATCGGTGCCATAGCATTTTGCACATATGCCGTGTGCTGTTTCGCATGTCAAAACGGAGTAGACTTTGACAGCTTTAATGTTAACGTTGTTGATAAGCGTAGAGGCTTGTGGGGATATGAGTGCCCCCGTATCAACAAGAATTTCTTTTGTAATGGGATGTCTAATATTTTCTGCAGCGGTTCTTCCACTAATTTTAGCGGCGAGCATGCTGTTTTCGCTCGCAAATTTGCTTAAGGATCGACGGGTGCCACAATCTTCCTCCGTAATTACGACATCCGATGCCACGTTAACGAGGCTGCGATTGAGATCCATTGTTTTTCGGAGGGCGATTATCCTGTGAGTATTCCTGTTGCGGAAGCGCGTAGCTGTGCTGAAATAGTCTATAACATCTAATCCATCACGATCAGAGATAGACTGAAAACAATCTTTTAGAGTCAAGGAACTACCGCTGCGGGTTGCGTACTCAAACCCCAGTTTTTGAAGTTTCTCTAAAAAGGAGACGATCCCGTATTTCTCGGAGGTATCAAAAGATTGCGTGAGGAGTTCGGTGAGTGTTGCCTCTGTTACTTCATCATTGAAAAATGGGATGCGGGTATTTGTGTATTCATCTATCCATTCCAGATCTGGCGGAAGAATTTGATTGAAAATGACGCGTCCGACTGTCGTAAGGATCGGCACTTGTTTGCTTGAAAGAGAGAGTTGAATACTATCGTGCAGTTCCAATTTACCTGCTTCGTATGCAAAGACCACCTCCTGTAGATTTGTATAGCGACGGCGATACCACGATTTGCCATAAAGGGGTTCAAACACTTGAGAGATATAGGCTTTATGCAAGGCTTTTGCGTCTGCGATGTGTTCGGAAGAGGTTCGCGTGAGGAAGTTTAAACCGAGTACCGCGTCTCGAGAGGGACACATGAGAGGCTTTCCGTTTGAGCGGTTTCGGATATGATCCTTGGCAAGTAGGCGAAACCGTGCCTCAAAACGCGTCGATCTTCTGAGCGGGACGTGTACGGTCACCTCCCCACTATTACTTTTAGTGTTAAAGAGGTCATAGGTGGGTGTGGGAACCCTGATTGCGTTACCGTCTATCAGTATAGGCATGAAGGCTTGGATTCCCGGACTATGGGAATTGGATTGACTCACCAACAGAATAGGGTGTTGATCGATAACATCGGCCAAGACTTTCCATACCGGTGAGTCCGGGTCAGACTGCTTGGTGAGATATTTTGCCCGTTTCACTGTCTGTGCGTAGCCACAATCTATCAGTTTCTTGATAATAAAAGGCTCAAACAATTTGATAGCGAGTCGCTTGGGTAAGCCACATTGGTGCATCCCTAATTCGGGATCGCGGACGATAACACCCCGCCCAGAGTAATTGACACGCTTCCCAATCAGACTTTGATGGAAAATTCCATATTTTCCTGTGAGAATATGGGAAAGCGACTTCAAGGTCCGATTTTCTGAATCGGTGACCTGTCTCTTAGCGCGCTGATTGTCAAACAACACATCAACTACTTCCTGTAATTGCTGTTTTTCGTTGCGTAAGATAGCTTCTGGAAGGTTGAATTGCATTAACTTGCGCAGACGATTGTTCCGGTTGAGGATACGACGATATAAGTCATTCAAATCGCTGGTGGCGAACTTTCCACCTCCAAGAGGCACGAGCATCCGTAAACCGGCGGGAAAAACAGGGATCACATCCATGATCATTAATTCGGGACGTTGTTCAGACTTAACAAATTTCTCTATGTGTTCAATTTGTTTGGTGAGTTTGCTTTTCTTTTGTCTGTTACTTGTTGTCGCCCAAGCAGTTTTTAACTTCTCTATTTCTTTTTGAAGATCGACGGAACGGAGAAGTTCACCGATGGCTTCCGCACCAGTGCAGATGCGAAATTTTCCATAGTACTTCTTGTTGTACTCTATGTACTCAAGTTCACTTAATATCTGCAGGAATTCAAGCGGACAATTTGGATCAGTTACCTCCATAACGATAGAAGCCTCACAGTGGAGTACACGTTCAACATCACGCGAGGAAAGTTCACAAAAAATTCCAAGCACAGACGGGTAACTTTTAGAAAACCAGATATGAGCAACAGGTGCGGCAAGTTGGATATAACCAAAGCGTTCGCGCCGCACACGCGAGTGTGTTACTTCTACACCGCAGCGATCACATATCATCCCTTTATGTTTAATCCATTTATACTTACCACAGTTACACTCCCAGTTTTTTTGGGGTCCAAAGATAGCCTCACAGAAGAGACCCTCCGGTTCAGGACGGAGGGAGCGGTAGTTAATAGTCTCCGCCTTCTTGACCTCGCCGCAGTCACATTTTCCGCGCTCTGGGCATGGCCAGGTAGCCCCTTCTGTGCCGCGCATCTTACATGCCGTTCGTTTTGCACGATTTTTTATATCTGTGCTTGAGGCTATCTTTATGGAGACGCTGTCAAAGTTGTTGGGTATATCGTTAGCGAGCATGAGAAAAAAAACCGCCAATGGTATTAATTACAATATGAATTTCCTCTTCCGTTAAACCCGGATGGAGGGGTAGACTCACGACGCGTTCAAATGCCGCCTCAGCGCACGGGAAATCACCGACACGGTAGCCGTATTGCTCTTGATAAAATTCAAAGAGATGTAACGGGATATAATGAACACTGCATTCAATATTTGCCTCGCGTAGGGATTCCACGAATTCATCTCGATTGCCGGTGTGGAGTTGGATAATGTAGAGATGCCACGAATGCTCGTTGGGATTATCGGGTGCCACCGGCGTGCTGATTTGCGGAAGACTCGCGAGTTCCGTTTGGTATATCTGCGCAAAATTTCGACGACGTTCATGTTGTTTGTTGAGTTTCATGAGTTGACACAATCCCATCGCCGCTTGAATATCGGTCATATTGTATTTATAACCTTCAGTCGCGATGTCATACCGCCAGATAGAGCGTTGCGATTGACGCGCCCAAGCGTCTTTGTCAATGCCGTGGAGTCGCATCGGGCGGAGTGGTTTGGCGAAGGCATCGTTATTGGTAGTAATCATGCCACCTTCCCCTGTCGTCAGGTTTTTATTTGCGTAAAAGCTAAAAGCGGATAGGTCGCCGATGTTGCCGATGTTTTGCCCTTTGTATTCGGTCGGGATGGCGTGAGCCGCGTCATCAATGAGGACAAGGTTATGGTTTCGGCAGATGTCTTGTAGCGCATCCATGTCACAGGGGAGACCCGCAAAATGGACAGGCATTATTGCCTTCGTGCGTGGGGTTATCGCCTGTTCGATTCTGGTTATGTCGATGTTCAATGTGTCGGGGTCGATGTCCACGAAGATGGGTTTAGCACCGACGTATCGGATCGCTTCAGCAGTCGCTGTGAAAGTGTAAGGTGTCGTGATCACCTCATCACCGTTACCGATCTCAGCTACAACAAGGCTGAGGTGCAACGCGTGGGTGCAGGAACTGACAGCAATGGCGTGTTTAACACCGAGGTATTCGGCAAAGGCGCGTTCAAATTCGCGCACTCTGTTCCCTGTGCTAATCCATTTAGAGGCGAGGACCTGACTGACGGCTTCGATTTCGGTATCATCAATCCAAGGGCGGCTAAATGGTATGAAAGGGTTTTTTGCCATAATTTTAATTTTCCTGAGTCTGTTGCAAAATCTGGATCATTGCTTCGAGCGCGAGGGTGTAACTATGTGTTCCGAAACCACCGATGACACCGACGGCAACCGCTGATATGTAGGAATGATGCCGGAATTCTTCGCGGGCATAGATGTTAGAGAGGTGAATCTCTATGACGGGTAGCGCAACGGTAGAGAGTGCGTCTCGGATGGCGACGCTGGTATGTGTGTAAGCAGCGGGGTTAATCAGGATACCGTCTGCCCAGTCAATATGGTCCCCAATGATGGAGACGAGTTCGCCTTCGTGATTGGATTGAAAGATTTTGAGTGTAATCGCGTGAGGCGACGCCGCTGCTTGACGGTCAAGCATAGCGTTGATATCTGATAATGTTTGATGTCCATAAATCTCCGGTTGGCGTTTCCCTAAGAGGTGTAGGTTCGGTCCGTGGAGGACGAGAAAGTTCATGCGCGTGCTTCCTTTTTACTTGAAGTATTCTTTTGCCGTAAAGAGTATATAATGGATTAGAAAAATTTACAAAGAAAATGTCCCGAATGCGATAGAGCAACGGTTGACAACATACCCACAATCCGCGTCCTCCGTGTCTTCCGCGATTTAGATGACTTTCCAACTTCTAACTTTCAAATGGAATCTTCAACCTAATTGACACCTATGGGTTTCGAGATGCTCAACCCAACCTACTGAACTATGGTAAACCAGAAAAATAAGCAGACATTCTCCCCTCCCCGGGTAGGCGAGGTTTCTAACCTCGCCGGTGCAGAGTGTACAATTAATTCTAAAGTTTACCATAAATAGTGCTTATCGTGCGCTTAGAAACCGCACCTATCTGAGATTGGCGAAATTAGTTATGAATAGATGTCATTACGCGTCAATGGCATGACCAAATTTTTGGCGGTATTCGTCGTGAACCATCTGCTCATAACCCGTCGTCTCCGTTATCGGGAGGTCGATGGGCATCATCTCCAAACGTGAAGATTCGTATAGAGCAATACACATCTCCACATCTTTCCTGCCTTCGATGCCGTACTCCGGGGGTTCTCCTGTGAGTGCCGCCCTCGCGATGGTCATAATCTCTTCGGCGGTTCCGACATTCCAATCGTCGATTGGGTATGTTCTGAAAGGATTTTCATAGACAATCTGCGGGTCGGTATGCACGACGATTCTCGAAAGGACATCTACACCATCAACCTGATGACGTTCCGTTTCGATTGGGATATCTTTCATTTCACCGTTGTCGAGGACCTTCAGCGGAAAATCGGCTGTCCAGAAATCAACATCTGTTATTACGCCTTTCGTTCCCATGATCTGTCTGTACTTAATCGTTTCCTCTCCGACTTGAGAAGTTTCATAAACACCAACAGCACCGCTTTCAAATTCAATCAGCGCGTGCCCCCAATCTTCGTAGACTCTGTTGGGTCCGGGAGCGAATTGCTTGGTGATTCCGGTAATTCTTTTCGGTTCGCTTTGCGCATAGAATCGGATCTGGGACATCCGATGAACCCCCATGTCAATGCAAACACCGGAGTGGGAAGTGAATGTTGAGATAGGCGACTCTATGCCGCGCGGCTTTCCTGCACCGTGCACGAACTCTCTACGTCCGAACGGTTCGATAAAGTGCACTCGCATAATATCACCAAGCACACCTTCTTGAATCAGTTTTATGATAATTCGATCCCCCGGCATCCGAAAGTAGTTTTCAGCAACCTCAAAATGGACCCCGTTTTTTCTGCAACTGTCTATGATCACATCGCAACAGGCGAGGGTGGGTGCCATCGGTTTTTCGACGATCGGGTGCATCTTGTGTTCAGCGACTATCTTCGCGATGGGATGATGTGTATAGTCGCCGGTACTGATGTCAACAACGTCGATGTCACTGTGTTTCTCCAGCATTTCCTCGACATCCGTATAGTACGGGAGACCGTACGTTTCACCGGCTTCGCGAGCAGTATCCGCGTCTGTGTCACATACGGCTATGTAATCCAGCTCCCCTCTTTTCGTCAACTCCGCAATTGTTGGCAGATGCCAACGTTTTGCGACCCAACCGCAACCTACGGATGCAATCTTGGCTTTCCGCATACCTTGTCTCCTTCGCACTTAATGATATTATTGAGGTGGACGTATTTTCTCGGTCAATTCTTCGTCAACCGTAATTGCCAGATGTCCAGCTGGACCGACCATCTTATTTACCATGATTGCCTCAAGTTCCTTCTGCTCAAGCGGTGTCAGTTCATCTGCAAACGGACTGTGGATAAAGTTTTTGTACGGACGGCTTGTATCCATGAACGGCATGATGTACATCGGAATTACCGCCTGCAACATCGCTGCCCGCTTATGTGGTGTACGATTTACACCGGCGCGATGCCAAATCCGAGAATCATAAACGATATAACTCCCCGGTGGTGCCTCGACGACATCGGCATCCGGTCCGGTGTATGGCAATCCTTTGGACTCACGGTACCCTTCCTGCCTGGAGGCGTTTCCGTTTCCCCACTCTATCGGCGGCCCCACCCCCAGCGTGTGAGATCCGAGTTTGAAACAGGTCGCCCCGTTTTCCTTACGGAATTCTGAGACACAGAGGTTTCGCTGGACACCCATGACTAATCCATCGACCTTGTGAACAGGTATGCGGTTGACAACTTCACTACCAGCAATACCCCAGAGGTAAGGAAAATCTGAGTGCCAACCTTGAGCATTCCGTTTACCGTCGTCTTTGGGAAGTATAGCGAAACTCGGAGAATGTCCAAGCCGGATTTCCTGCGTCTGCATATACTGACGCATCAACCACAAGGAGACGGGTTCCGTTGCAATCTTCGCCACCGCTGCGGTCTGATTCAACGGCGAAATGCTCCGGTCATAGGTTCCGTCTTCCCAGCGGCCGGTGCAACTCACCCGCTCCAACTCTTCAATAACACCGGGCGCGATGATAGACGGGAGACATGCCCATCCATTTTGCTTGAAGGATTCCAGAGACTCAGACGGTAGATGTGCGGGACCGTGTCCAGCGTGGAATACTGCACTTTCGTTCCGGACGCTGCCGTCATTCGCGAGTGGACTTCCATTATGACGAAGATAGCAGCCGTTCTCAGCGGATTCGGCTTCAAGTTGGAGACCTGTGACGACGTGGCGATAAACATCGGTGCCTTTGACCTGTTCCCATATTGCCTTATCGTCGGTGTAATCAAAAGTTGCGAGTTCGTTAGTGTCAGAAACTCCAAGGAAATCGCCTGCGGCGTTACGAAGTAGTGTAAAGTGCGCCGACGGCGTTTCAACCCGGACGATGCGTTCCTGAAAAAGTTCGTCTTTCACCATCTGTGTTGACTCCTGAATGATTGTGAAATTCTACGTTTGCCCACGCGTCAATGAACAACGCCTACCTCTGCGAGCCAAGCGTCCAGCAGTTCCATATTCCCGAGCGTGTCGTCCCAAGACATCGCCGGTGCTTGTCGATCTGCGATATGGTTGGCAACCGTATCCGCCTCGTAGGTAAACAGATCCCTATCAGCAGTGATCGTCACTTCGGTGATTTCTCTGCTCTGGGACGATTGAACGATAAGTTGCGTCGCGGGGAAAGTTGTGTCAGAAGGCAACGGTGTTCTCGCACCTCGGCAAGGCGATGATGGTAGCCATGGGTTCGGGATCGTTAGTGTTCCCTCTGTGCCGTAGACGATAACGCTACTTCCGTAACTGCATTCAACGGCACAAATTATCTCCGCAATAATGTCGTTCTCAAATTTCAGGGTCGCAGCTGCGATGTGGTCAACACCCGTAGGACCGATTTTCCCGTTCCCTTTTACAGAGATCGGATCCAGAAACGGTTTGTTCGCCGCAGCACCTGCGATTTTCCGAGCCATTGAAGCCGTATAGCCTCCGATGTCGAGGATACCACCGCCTCCCATTTCATGGTTATAGATTCGGCTCTGTGGGTTGAAACCCGAACGGTAGCCGAAAGTCGCACGGATGACTTGGACATCACCGATCACACCCTCTTGTATCAACTCAACCATTTTTGTGATCTGCGGGTGACAACGATACATAAAGGCTTCCATGAGAAACACGTCGTTTTCGCGTGCCGCGGCTACCATCGCCGCGGCTTCGGCACGGTTCATGCTGATCGGTTTCTCGACGAGGAGATGTTTTCCGGCTTCAGCACACTTTATCGCCCATTCCGCATGAAGTGGGTGAATTGTGGCAATATAGATAGCGTCGATATCATCGTCCGCCAACAGATCGGCGTAATCGTTGTATTGGCGCGGGATGCCGAAGTCGTTGACGAGTCTGTCCATCTTGGATTGGGTGCGACTCGCGACGGCAAGAATCTGCCCGGAGTCTGTAAAACGCATGCCGTTACAGAAGACATAAGCGATGCCACCTGCACCCATAACGCCCCAGTTTAACATATCTCATTTCCTCCTATTTTCTTCTAAACATCAAACCAAACCTGTAGCCTGCAACAACGGCGCAGGGTTTTTGCTTGGGCGTTTCCCTAGTAGTGAGTCAAGTTTCTATTGACAGTTATTGTAAAAACGGGTATGCTGCGTGTCACCGTAATAAATCCTTTCAGTTGGAGTCTGTGATGCCAGCGAAACGTTACCCTGTTCTTCTTGACTCAG
>Ga0209543_1000615_pt1 | contig 42973 bp, 37 predicted proteins | sample MesohylFT_FD_187296 | JGI IMG/M metagenome (GOLD analysis project Ga0209543, IMG submission 187296) | Host-associated microbial community of the marine sponge Aplysina aerophoba from Gulf of Piran - sponge mesohyl, lysed by freeze-thaw... | ecosystem: Host-associated > Porifera > Sponge >...
CTTCCTCACGTGGTATTGGCCACTGCTCGTCATCGCGCCTTGCCGACGACCAAAATGCCCTCGCAGATTCACAAGCGTATTTGTGAGACACCACACTAGCGGGCGCCGACAACAACCACGAACACCGCACGACAAGGAAGGTGAAGCATGGCCGAAGCGAACAGCGCCGGGTCCGCGGGGACCAGCCGCCCGATTCAAGACCTCCGTGAATGGCTCGACCGGGCCGAAGGGGTCAACGAGCTGATCCAGATCGACAAGCCGGTGGACCGCGACGAGGAGATGAGCGCCATCACCTACCTGGTGGCCAAGCAGGAGCCGTCGCCCGCCATCCTGTTCGAGAACCCCAAGGGGTTCGAGGACAGCGCCATCGGCGCGCGCATGCTGTGGAACATCCTGGGGCCGAGCCCCAAGCGCATCGCCCTCACCATCGAGGAGCCGCCCGAGACTCCCACGCTGGAGCTGATCCGCCGGCTGAAGGAGAAGATGAAGGACCGCATTCCGCCGCGCGAGATCCCGGCGGCCCAGGCGCCGGTGTACGAAAACACCCTCGCCGGCGACGACATCGACCTGGAGCAGCTCCCCATCCCGCGCCACTGGCCGCTGGACGGCGGCCGCTACGCCGGCACGGCGGACGCGGTGTTCACGCGCGACCCGGACTCCGGCTACCTCAACATCGGCACCTACCGGATGATGCTCCAGGGCAAGAACGAGGTGGGGCTCTACCTGTCGCCGGGCAAGGACGCGCGCCTGCACATCACCCGCTCCTGGGAGAAGGGCGAGGCCGTGCCCGTGGCCGCGGCCTGGGGCATCGACCCGCTGTTCATGCTGGTGGGCTCCCAGACCTTCCCCAAGAACGTGTCCGAGTACGAGTTCGCCGGCGGCATCAAGGGCGAAGCCATCCCGGTGGTGCGCGCCGAGACCAGCGACCTGTTGCTGCCGGCCAACGCCGAACTGGTGATCGAGGGCGTCATCCGCCCCAATTCCGTCAAGACCGAAGGGCCGTTCGGCGAATTTCCGGGCTACTACGGCCGGCCCGAGGCGGGCTGTCCGCTGGTGGAGGTCACCCGCGTGCACCATCGCACCCGCCCGGTGCTCACCAACGCCATCATGGCGGACTACCCATCGTGCGAGCAGAGCGGCTTCTTCGCCATCATCCGCTCGGCGCGCATCTGGGACGACATGGAGAAGCTCGGCATCCCGGGCGTGCAAGGCGTCTACGCCCACCCGGCGGGCGCCGGCGGCTTCGGCATGACGGTCATCAGCCTGGAGCAACGCTACGCCGGTCACGCGGCCCAGTGCCTGGCGCTGGCGGCGCAGGTACCCGGCGGCGCCTACTACACCAAATGGATCATTGCCGTGGACGAGGACATCGACCCCACGGACATGGACCAGGTGATCTGGGCCATGAGCAGCCGCTCCAACCCCATCGAGGACATCGACGTGCTGCGCAACACCTGGAGCACGTGGCTGGACCCGACCCAGAACCCGCCGGAGGAGCGGCCCTACGGCTCCAAGGCGCTCATCAACGCCTGCAAGGAGCACCGCTACCTGCCGGTCTTCTCCAAGCGCACCACCCTGCGCCGGGAGATGTACGACCAGGTGGCGGAACGCTGGAAGGAACTGGGGCTGCGCGGCACCATACCCACGGTGCGCGCCTTCGAGGAAGACAAAAAGGTCGTGTACCACGAACAGGGCGGATTCGAACCCGGCAAGGAATAGCGGGCCGCGGGCTTGTTGCCCAGGGCACGACCCTGTGATATTGTTGGGCCGGTTTCTGAGTTTGGCCGATCAGTTGTAATTGGCGATCACGCCGTCGGGGTGCAAGGAACAGGGTTATCGAACCCGGGAATAGGTGTCGGATGGACATTCAAGAGGAAACCAGCGGATCCACGATCGTTGTGGCCCCGAGCGGGCGCGTTGACGGGTTTACCAGCCCCGAGCTGGAGAAACGCATCTCGGAAATCATCGAGCGCGGCGATCATCGCGTGCTGTTGGACTGCGCCAACATGGACTACATCAGCAGCGCCGGACTGCGCGTGGTCCTTGTGAGCGCCAAGAAGTGCCAGCAGCAAGGCGGAAAGTTGTCGGTGTGCGCGCTCCAGCCCTCGTGCAAGTCGGTCATGGAGGTCAGCGGCTTTCTCAACATGCTCGAATACCACGAGACCCGCGATTCAGCCCTCGCCGCGGGATAGGTCGAGGCGACGCCATGCTCACATTCACCGAAGAAATCACACTCTTGATGCTGGACGACGATGGGCTGTTCCTGCCCATCCGCGGCGGCGCCGTGGAACACATCCTGATCGGCGCGGTGTTGATGGATCTGGCTTTCGCCAACCGCGTCGACACGGACCCCGAGCGGCTCGTGGTCATCGATGCCACGCCTACCGGCAATTCCCTGTTCGACGGCGCGCTGGAGCGCATCGCCAACTCCGGCGAGAACCTGGACACCAAGGGATGGGTGGAGTTGCTGGCGCGGGAGCAGGCCGCCGCCATTCGCCAGCGAGTCATGGACAACCTCATCGAACGCGGCATCATCGAGGCCAAGGACGAGCGCTTCCTGTGGGTGTTCCAGTCGCGGCGCTATCCCACCATCGACGGGCGCGTGGAACGCGGCGTCAAGCTGCGCATGGAGGACGTACTGCTGTCCGACGACATGCCCGATCCCCGTGACATCGCACTGGTATGCCTCGTCGACGCCTGCGACATCCTCGGCGATCTTTTCTCGGAGCGGGAGATGGAGCGGGTGCGCCCGCGCATCGAACAGCTCCGCAAGATGGACCTCATCGGCCGCGAGGTCGGCGCCGTCATCGCCGACATCGAGGAGTCCATCACCATGGCCATGGCCCAGGTGGCGCACTAGCGAGTTTCCGCCAGGCCACTCGAACAGCCCTGCCCGGCGCAACGCGCCTTGTCCACCAGATCGGGGTCGACCGGCACCGCTTTGCGAGCCCGTGCCCGTACTTCCGGCGCCCCACCCGCTTGCACATTTCCAAGAAAGTTCTACCTCCTCGCCGCTAAAGTCCGGCTCTCCGTGGTCGATCCTTATTCGTGAGGCCGAAGGAATCTGGCCTCGTCCGAGAGCCGGTGATGAACCAGTCCCGTCGCACAGACATACTCTTGCTCGTGGCGTTGTGCGTCTTTCTCGTGGGCACGCTCACGTGGGCCTCCGTGGCGGAGGTGGAGCTGGCGGCGGTGGCGCCCGGGCGGATCGTCCCCACCGAACAGGTGAAGGTGATCCGGTCCTTCGAGGCCGGCAAGATCAGGCGCATCTCCGTGGAGGAAGGGAGCCCGGTGGAACGCGACGACCTCCTCATCGAGTTCGACACGACCCTCGTGGACGCCGAGATCTCCAAACGCACGAGCGAACTCCAGACCCGGTCGGTGGAGGCGGCGCGCCTGGTGGCCCTCCTGGGCTGGCGCGAAAAACGCAACTTCCGCCCACCCGACGGCGCGCCGCCCGCGATCGTCTCCATCCACGAGGCACTCCTGACGGATCAGATCGCGGCGCACCGCGCACACCTCCGGGAACTCGACAACCGCATGGCCGAGCGCCGGGCGGAGAGGGGCACCCTGGAGGCCGCCCTGGCGAAGCATCGCCGGCTTCTGCCGATCCTGCGCGAGCGAACCGCCATGCGCGAGACCCTCTATCGCACGAACCACGGCTCACGCCTGGCCTTCATCGACGAACAGGAACGGCTGGTGGAGATGGAGGGCAACACGGCGTTGCGCGAGCGGGAGCTGGCCGAGGTCCGGGCCGGGTTGGCGGCGATGCGGGCGCAGAAGGAGCGGACAGTGTCGGAGTTCTACCGCGAGCGCCGGGGCGCCCTGGCCGCCGTGAGCGAGCGTATCCTCGTGCTGCGCGAGGACATTCGCCAGGCGCGGGAGCTGCGCGCGCGCCATACCCTGCGCGCACCCGTGGACGGCGTCGTCCAGGACCTCGCGGTGCATACGGAAGACGGCATGGTGGAACCGGGCGCCCGACTCATGGTCATCGTTCCCCGCGACGCCGGCATCCAGGTGGAAGCGTTTATCGCCAATTCCGACATCGGTTTCGTCAAGCCCGGCCAGCGGGTCACCCTCAAGGTGACCACGTTCGATTTCCGCCGCTACGGCGCCATCGAGGGGACCGTGCGCCACGTCGGCAAGGACGCGGTGAACGCGGGAGCCCAGGACGGAGTCTCGGCGGGTGCGGCAGGCGCATCCTCCCCCGCGTCCGGAACCGTACCGAGCGGCCCCGTGTTCAAGGCTCTCATCGATCTCGACCAGAGCTACATGGTGGTGGAGGGCCGGAAGATCAACCTGCTGCCCGGCATGTCATCGGAGGCCGCGGTCATCCTGGGCAAACAACGCCTCATCGAATACGTCCTTCAGCCTCTTCGCGGCTACCGGCAGGACGCATTCCGGGAGAAGTAAGTGCACACGGACACGAACGTTTCGACCCCTGTTCCATGCACGGCGGAGTTCCCGCGGGCGTCCGACCCCGCGGCATGGGTGCCGGGCGACCTCGACCGGTCGCCCGCGTGGTTGCATGATTTCACCCCGAACGAGCTGACGGAGTTGTCGGCGATGTCTCGCGCCGCCCTTCACGGCGAACCCCCCTCGGTGCCGGCAGGTTCCTTCCTCGCGTGGCAGATGGCGCGGACCGGGTGGGAGCTGCGCTCGGGCGTGGGGTTCCGGATCCTGCGCGGGCTTCCGGTTCAGGAGCTGACGGCACAGGCCGCGGCCACGACGTTCATGGCGCTGAGCCGGTGTCTCGGCGAGCCCGTGGAACAGTTCAGAGGGGTTACGCTCGCGCACGTGCGCGAGGAGGCGGAGAACAAGGGTCTGGGCTTCCGCGCCGCCGGCGCCCTTCCCTTCCACGCCGACCTCGAAGACGTGATCGGGTTCGTGTGCCTGCGCGCCGCCCGTGGCGGCGGCACACGGCGCTTCGCCAGCGCCGCCAGCGTCTACAACATCCTGGCGGCCGACTGTCCGGATCAACTGCGCGTCCTCACCCGCCCCTTCCACGTGGCGCTGCAGGAGCCTCATCCGGACTACGGGCACCGCTGGACCCGCCTGCCGTTCGTGAGCGTCCGCGACGGCGTCTTCAACGCCTGCGCCTATCCGGTGCACATCAAGCGGGCACAGAGACTTGCGGGGGTTCCGGAGCTGACAGCGGCACAGAACCAGGCACTGGAGGTGTTCAACGAGGTCGCGGACCAGGTGGCGGTTTCACTGGAGCTTCGACCCGGGGACGTCGAGTACTTCAACAACCACGTGGTCCTGCATTCGCGCACACGCTTCACCGGCGACGGCTCCGAGCGCCATCTGCTGAGAGTCTGGCTCTCCGTGGCCGACTTCAGGCCCCTCGATCCGGAGCACCCGATCCGTCTTCGGCGCAAGGGGAAGGAACGCGTCCCGGCGGCGTGAGCGGCCGCGGCCTTGGGTCATTCGGTGGCCAGCAGCCGCCCCCGGCCCCATTCCTCGTGGCGGAAGATGAGGGACTTGATGACCACCGGCACCGCCTTGGCGTCCGGCAGTTCCTCACCGATGTCGACGAAGTCGAAGTCCTTGAGGTCGATGCCGTCAATGGAGATGACCCCGGCCCCGGGGAGGATTTCCTTGTCGATGATGTTGCCCACGAGCTTGGCGATGTCCGCGTCGAACACCAGCACGAGGTGATGTCCCCGGCGCAGGTGCTCGCGCATGCCTTCCACCACACCGGTGGCCAGGGTCTTGATGAGGGGGTAGGAGGGGCCCAGGTCCCAATGGAGCGCCAGCGCCGCGCCGCGGTCGCCGTCGGTCATGTCGAAGCGCTGGAGCGCGTTCTCGATGGAACCGCGCACGTCCTCGGTGGAGAGCGGCTCGGTCTGGCGGAAATGAGGCGTGATCACCTGCAGGTTCCGCAGCGGCAGTACCGAGTCGTCGGAAAGGAAGATGGTGTTGCCGCTCACCTGCACCGTGTACTGCGACGCACCGATGACCGTGGCACGGATGCGCACGTCCGGTTCCTTGAACCGCCACGACTCGCGGGTCGACAGTTCCACCGCGCCCGCGCGGATCTTGCGCCCCACGTAGTTGCCCAGGTCTCCCTTGTCCGCGGTCTCGTAGCCGTAGATGTACTCGGACACGCCGCCGGAGAACTGGAGCGTGTGGATCGGCCCCTCGTAGGACAGCGCCGGCGTGAGCATCATCTCCCGGGTCAGCGGCGACAGCGGCCCGCGTCCCAGCACTTCCATGAGACAGCCGCTCAGGGTGTCGGCCATGCGCTCCTTGTCGGCCTCCGCCAGCGTCTGGCCCAGGGCCAGCGACAGGCCGCTGGCCGCGGCGACGCGCGCGCCCGCGTCCTCCAGGCGGTTGATTTGCTGCGCGCCGTCCAGCGCCACCAGCCGCGCGCCCACCTCGAGCGCCGCGGTGTCCACCACCTGCCCGTCGCGGGTAACCGCGATCTTGCTGGTGCCGCCGCCGACGTCCACGTTCATGCACGCGACATCTCCGTCCTGGTTGGACAACTCCACCGCGCCGGAGCCGAACGCCGCCAGGATCGCCTCGAGGTTGTGCCCCGCGGTGGCGCACACGAACTTGCCCGCCTCCTCCGAGAACAGGGCCGCGATGGCCTCGGCGTTCTTCTTCTTGGCCGCCTCGCCGGTCACGATCAGGGCGCCGGTGTCGATGTCCTGCCGCGTAAGACCGGCGCGCGCGTAGGCGTCGTGGATGAAATCGTTGAGCTTCTCCGTATCGATGGTGAGCTTGTCGACGTACGGGGTCAGCAGGATCGGCGACTCGTACACGATCTCGCGGCTCACCACCACGAAGCGGCTCGACAGGGAGATGCCCTGGCGGCGCAGCAACAACCTGGAGAAGATGAGATGGGAGGTGGACGAGCCGATGTCGATGCCGACCGAAGTCAGCGAGATGCGCTCCGAGCGCCACATGGGGTGGTCTTCATCGGGCAGCGGCATGTCGTCGTGGTCGTGGTCTTCATGTCCTTCGTGACACAGGAGAGGAAGCTCGGCGGAATCGCGATCCATTCAAGAAGGTTCCTTTCGGGAAATGCGGGCAAACATGGTTGGCTACTAGCACAAGCCCCGGCGGCTTTCCAGTTGGAGGGCGGCGCGGCCGACGCGCCGCGATGCGCCGGAACATCCGGTCGAGAGCGCTTGTCAAAACGGGAAAAAACTCTAGAATGAATCGCGTGCTTTCGGTCGGTGCCGAACGCGCGTTGCACCCAGGCTATCAAGGGTCGACAAGCGTTCCCGAGGCGCCGGGAAGGGACCTCCAGTGCACGAAGAAGAATACCGCCCGATCGACGATTTCCTGAAGAGGTTCCTGGCGCGGTTGCGAACCGTCGAGGGGCTGGAGGCGCTCTGCCTCGGCGCCACCGCGCTGGCGGTGCTGGCGGCCCTGGGCGTCGGCGTCGACCTGGTGAAGGAGCGGCTCCTCTACGCGCCCCTGGTCTTCAGCGTGCTGTCCATCCTGATTCTCCTGGTGCTGGCGGGATTCATCCTGTACGCGTTCCTGCGCCGCCGGGGCCTGGGGTGGGCGGCGCGCGCCATCGAACGGCAACATCCGGACCTGCGCAACAACCTGATCAACTCGTTGCAGCTTTATCCGCAACTCGCGGACCCGGGAAGAGGCGCCGGCGTCTCGGCCCCGATGATCCTCGCGCTCATCCGCCAGACCCGCGCACAGATCGGCGACCTGCGGCCCACCGCACTGGTGGACACCCGGCCGCTCCGGACCAAGGCGCGCCTGCTCGCGCTGGCCGTGATCCCGGTCCTCGCGCTCGCCTTGTGGCATCCGGGGTTCCCCGCGCGCTCCCTGGCGCTGGTCGCACACCCGCTGGAGCACATGCCGCCCGCCGAGATCTTCATCCACGTCGTGACCCGCGACGTGCGCGTCATCCGCGGCACCGCGGTATCGGTGGAAGCCGTCACCTCCGGCGCGCAGCCCGAGGTCGTGGAACTCGCTTTCCGGCCCCCGCCCTCTTCCGGCGCCGGCGAAGCCGCCGGGGTCGACGCCGTCGCCATGACGACCGGCGAGAACGCCGGCGACGCCAACCGCTACGCGGCGGTGCTGCCGGAGGTCACGGAAGATCTGGACTATCGCGTGGTGACCGGCCCCTTCGTCTCACCTTGGTACCGGATCACGGCGGTGGACCGGCCGGTGGTCACCGGCCTCAAGGTCACCCTCTATCCGCCCCACTACACCGGCCTGCCACACCAGACCTTCTCCAGCGGCAACGTGCGCGGCATCAAGGGCTCCACGCTGAGCTTCTCCGCCAGCGCCAACAAGGCCATGGCGGGCGCCGTCGTCGCCCTGGACGACGGCCGGGAGGTGCCGCTCAAGGTAGCCGGCGACCTGGCCCAGGGGAGCCTGGTGCTGTTCCGCTCGCAGCGATACCGCATTCGCATCGAGGACGGCTTCGGTTTCGAGAACCTGCCGGTTCCCTACGCGATGCACGCGGTGCCCGACGGCTTTCCGGTGGTGGAGGTGCTCAAGCCCTCGGAAGACCTGGAGGTGAACGGCGACGAACGCATCGCGCTGGAATACCGCGCGAACGACGACTACGGCCTCCAGGAAGTCACGCTGGTGGCCACCATCGGCGAGCGCGAGGAGCGCATCCCGGTGTGGCGCGCCGAGCTGACCCGTGAACTCCAGGAGACCTTCATCTGGGACCTCGACGGCATGCGCCTGGAGGAAGGCGACGTGGTGGTCTACCACCTCGAGGTGCTGGACAACGACACCATCTCGGGTCCCAAGGTGGGCAAGTCGCGGCCCCTGAGCCTGCGCCTCAAGAATCTCAAGGCCGAGCACCGCCAGGTCGCCGAGATGATCCGCGACATCTCGGACAAGATGGTGGACCTGCTGGGCGACCACCTGGAGGCGCCGCCGGACCAGCCGGCCGGTGACGAGCAGGCGGCGGACCGGCCGATAGAACGGCTGGCCGAAGGCATCGACCGGATGATGCAGCGCGTGGACGACACCATGCAGCGTACGCGCGAGGACCGCATCAGCGACTTCGCCACGTGGTCCGACCTGGAGACCCTGAAGCGCAACCTGCGGCATGCGCGCGAGGACTTGGTGGAGCAGATGCGCCAGGCGGCGTCGCCGGAGGAGCGCGAGCGCGCCCACGACGCCATGGCCACCGAGCTGGAGCGGCTCTCGATGCTGAGCGAGGACGTGAGCCGCCGGATGACGGGTCAGGACATGGCCGACTCCGCCCGCGACATGGTCAAGAACCAGGAACGCTTTCTCGAGTCGCTGGAGAAGCTGCGCAGCGGCAACAAGGAGCTGGACGAAGTGCTCCAGGAGTTGTCCAAGCTGGCACAGCAGCTCCAGGAGCTTCAGGCCTCGCTCTCGCAGTTGGCCCGCCAGATGCCCAACGAGTTCGTCAACCCGTCGTCCATGCGCAACATGCCCTTCTCGGACATGCGCTCGATGATGGAGCAGATCCGCCAGAAACTGAGGGAAGGCGACATCGAAGGGGCGCTCCAGATGGCGCGGGAGATGTTCAACCAGATGGCGCAGTTGGCCGCCATGCTGCGCAGCGGACAACAACAGGCCCAGGGCAACATGATGTCGCGCATGCAGGGGGCCATGGGCCAGTCCAGCAACGAGCTCATGGAGATTCTCCAGGAACAGCAGGACATCCTCCTGGGCACCGAACGCACCCACAAGGAGATCGCCGGGAAGATCGAGGAGATCCGCGAGCGGGCCACCCAGGAGCTCGCGGCCGGAACACGGACCGACTTGGCGGTGCTGGAAAAACTGCTGGCCGCCCCCGACCTCGAGAGCGACCGGCAACGCACGCCGGCCGAACGGGAGCGCAACGAGGCCATTCGGGGGCTCCTGACCGGACTGCGCGACATGCTCAAGAACCGGGACTTCGACACGCTGTCCAAACAGCTCGGACCGGCGACCGAAGCGTTGGCGGGGATGGGCGAGCTGGACCCGGCGCAGAACGCCGCGCTGGCCATGATGACCGAGCTGGCGCGCGCCTATGAAGCCATCGCCGGCCTTCCCGAACCCGATCTCACTCCGGAACAGGAGGAGGCCACGCGCTCGCTGGCGACCCGCGAGGACGTGCTGGAACGGCGCACCCGGGACCTCGTCGACCGGCTCCGGTACCTGTTCCAGCTCTTCCCGTCGCTCGACCCGACGATCGTCAACAGCATCGCCGAAGCGCGGGAATCCATGGCCGAGGCCCGGCACGAGCTGGGGTCGCTGCGCCCGGGACAAGCCGTGCCGCCCGAGCAGCAGGCCATCAACCTCCTGTCCCAGTCGAGTCAGCAAATGCAGCAGGCCATGCAGCGGATGGCGCAGCGCGGCCGCTTCGGGCGCGTGCCGCTGGTGCACGTATTCCGCCGGGGCCGGTTCCTGCCCACCGGCGAGTTCCTGCCGCCCACCGGTGCACCCCAGTTCCCCGAGCACGACATCGACGAGAACCTCACCGGACTGGACACGGAGAAGTTCAAGCTGCCCGGCAAGGACGACTACCGGCCCGAACGGTTTCGCGAGGAAGTCCTGGAATCGCTCAGGGAAGGCGTGCCCGATCAGTTCAAGGAACAGATCGAGCGCTACTTCAGGGAGTTGTCACAATAGCGGAGCGTGCCGTGCGGGCGGCTCGTGACCCGGGCCATGTGCCAACGCGGCGGCGACGGTGCGGAAGACCATGATGAAACGGCTGAGACTCCAAACGGCGTGTCGTGTCCTGTGGCTCGCGGCCCTGCTCGGCCTGGGAGCCGCGGCGCCGGGACACGCCGCGGACGAGCCCGCGTCCGAGATCGAGAAGGCACGGGAGTTGCTCGGTGCCTGGGCGGTGGAGGAAGCCCGCCCGGTGGTCGACAGCCTGCTGGCGGCGGACCCCGGCTCGCTGGACGCGCTGGATCTGGCGGCGCTTCTGGCCTACTACGAAGGCGACTACGACAAGGCCCTCAAGACCGTGGAAAAGGCGCTGGCCGTGGACGCCGAGGACGAGCAGCGTCATGCCCTCCGGCTGCTGCTGCAACAGACTCAGGACGTCACCGCAGGGTTCAGGCGTTACGAGAGCGACCACTTCGTGCTGCACCTTCACGAGGAGAGCGACGGCATCCTCGCGGAGCCGGCGCTGGCGGCGCTGGAACAGGCGCACCAGGAGGTGGGGCGCGCCCTGGGCTACTGGCCGCGCGGCAAGGCGCGCATCGAGATCGCGCCCGACTCGCGCTCCTTCATGGCCATCACCACGTTCACCCTGCGGGACATCGAGGGAACCGGCGCCATCGGCCTGTGCAAGTTCAACAAGGTGATGGTCATCTCGCCGCGGGTCATGGCCCGCGGCTACCGCTGGCTGGACTCGCTGGTTCACGAGTACATCCACCTGGCCATCGTCCACCTGACCCACAACAAGACACCCATCTGGCTTCACGAAGGCATCGCGCGCTACTACGAGACCGTGTGGCGCAATCCGACGCAGGGCGAACGCCCCGACTACCTCACGCCGGCCAACGAGACCCTGCTGGCCACCGCCGTCGAGCAACAGGAGTTCGTGAGCTTCAAGGACATGGAGCCGTCCCTGATCCGCCTGGACACGCCGCAGCAGGTCCAGCTCGCCTACGCGGAGGTGGCCTCGGCGGTGGACTACATCACGCGCATCAAGGGACCCGCGGGCATCCGCGAGGTGCTGTCCCTGGTGAACCGGCTCTCCACGGCGGAAGCCATCGAAGCGGTCATGGGCATGCCGCTGGACGGCTTCGAGGCGGATTGGCGGAACTTCGTGGAGGGCCAGGGGCTGACCACGGTTCAGGGCAGCCGCATCCGCACGTACAAGCTGGCGGAGGAAGGCGGCGACCCCCCGCCCGTGGAGCTGGACGAGATCCAGTCGGAAATCGCCCGCAACCGCACCCATCTTGGCGACCGGCTGCGCACGCGCGGCCGGCTGCGGGCGGCCAGCGCCGAGTACCGCCGGGCGCTCCGCGCCGGGCCCAACTCCACCATCATCCTCAACCGGCTGGGCGAGACCCTGATCCAATCGCGGCTCTACGACGAGGCGTTGCCGCACCTGGACAAGGCCGGCTACCTCGACCCCGACGCGGTGCACACGTACTATCTCAAGGGCCAGCTCCACCACGCAACGGGAGAACACGCGCGCGCGCGCGACGCCCTGCGGGAAGCCCTGCAGATCAACCCGTTCCACCCTGGGGTCTATCGTGTGCTCAGCCAGGTCTACGAGGCCATCGGAGACGACGCGGGCGTGCGCAAGACCCGCGAGATCATGCGGAAGCTGCGCGGATAGCGCAACCGGAAGGAATCACACCCCCATGGACGACACGGACAAGAACGTGGGCGCCGACGAAGCGCAACTACTGGATCAGGAACTGGCGGCCATCGAGGAATTCGGCGCGAAGCGGCGCACCATGCTCGGGGAGATCCGCAAGGTCATCGTCGGCCAGGACAAGGTCGTCGACGAGGTGCTCATCGCGCTTTTCTCCAAGGGCCACTGCCTGTTGGTGGGGGTGCCGGGGCTGGCCAAGACCCTGCTCATCAGCACCCTGGCCGACGTGCTGGACCTGCAGTTCAACCGAATCCAGTTCACCCCCGACCTGATGCCGTCGGACATCACCGGCACCGACATCCTCCAGGAGGACGCCGCCACGGGGCGGCGGCAACTCCAGTTCCTGAAGGGGCCGATCTTCACCAACGTGCTGCTCGCGGACGAGATCAACCGGACCCCGCCCAAGACCCAGGCGGCGTTGCTCCAGTCCATGCAGGAGTACCGTGTCACGGCCGGCGGCACCACCTATCCGCTGGACCTGCCGTTCTTCGTCCTGGCCACCCAGAACCCCATCGAGCAGGAAGGCACCTATCCCCTGCCGGAAGCGCAACTCGACCGCTTCATGCTGAACATCGAGGTGTCGTACCCGCCCCTGGAGGACGAAGTGCAGATCGTGATGCAGACCACGTCCACCAACCACCCCGAACCCGCCAAGGTGATGGACGGCCCGGCGATCCTCGGTTACCAGGAACTCGTGCGGCGGGTGCCGGTGTCGCCCTTCGTGGTGAACTACGCCGTGTCGCTGGCCCAGGCCAGCCGGCCGGGCAATCCCCAGGCCCCCCAAGTGGTGAAGGACTACGTCGAATGGGGCGCGGGGCCGCGGGCGTCGCAGTTCCTAGTACTGGGAAGCAAGGCCCGCACCATCCTGGACGGGCGCTTCGCGGTATCGGTGGAAGACGTGCAGGCCATGGCGCCGTCGGTCATGCGCCACCGCATCATCCCCAACTTCAAGGCCCAGGCCGAGGGTTTGTCGTCGCTGGACATCATCGCACGGCTGATGGAGGAGGTGCGCCCCGCCGCCGAGGGCAGCGCCGCGGCGTGAACAGCCGCATGCTGCTCCACTTCGACTATGACGGCGTTCTCGTCGACTCCTTCGATGCCTTGCTCTCCGCCTTCCGGCAAACCGCCGTGGACACCGGTCTGGGGCGCCCGCCGACGCGGCATGACTTCGAGACCATCGAGGACCTGAACGCCACGGGCGTCGCCACGCTTCTGGGCGTGTCCGAGGATCGCATCGAGGACTACACCCGGCGCATTCACGAGGTGCTGGGGGCCGGCGGTTACGAGCCCGCCCTGTTTCCCGGCATTCCCGGTCTACTGCGAGCGCTCTCCGAAGAGCACACCCTCGTAGTCGTCACCTCCAACTACGAACACATCGTCAGGCACGGCCTCGCCCGCAACGGCGTGGACGCGTGCGTCTCCCTGGTGCTCGACGCCGGCCGGCCCGGCACCAAGAGCGACAAGATCCGGCACGCCCTCGAACGCTTCGAGGTGCCGCCGGGTGAAGCCTTCATGATCGGCGACACGCGCGGAGACATCCACCACGGCCGTGCCGCCGGAGTCCGGACCGCCGGCGTCACCTGGGGCTATCAGGCGCGCGAGACCCTGGCGCTGGAATCCCCCGATTTCATCGTGGATACACCGGAAGAGTTGCTCGAGTTGCTGGGCGACGGAAACCAGACACCGCACTAGCGTGTTTACACGCGCATCCCGGACATCATACGATAGGGACGTCTTGAACCTGAAACTCGAACCTGGAAAGGAATTTCCCATGTCAGAACGCACGGCATACGTCAACGGCGAGTTCTTGCCCGAGAGTCGGGCGAGCATCTCCATCTACGATCGCGGTTTCCTGTCCGGACTGGGCGTGTTCGAGCGGACGCGCACCTTCGGCGGCGAGATCTTTCAACTGGACCGGCACATCGCCCGGCTCTACCGGTCGCTCAAGGCGGTGAAGCTGGATGCCGGCCTCACGGCGGACGAAATGCACGAGACCACCGTGGAGCTGGTGAAGCAGAACAAGGGACTGCTGGGAGCGGACGAGGACTATTTCGTGGGCCACTACGTCACCCGCGGGCCGGACAAGGCAGGGCGTGCCACGGTGGTGATCTTGTGCGAACCCATCGGCTTCGACAAGTTCGCCCACCACTACATCTACGGCGGCCACGTCATCACCACGCACATCCGCGCCGTTCCCACCCAGGTGTGGGACCCCAAGATCAAGAGCACCAGCCGGATGCACCTGTGGCTGGCGGAGCAGCAGGCCCAGTTGGTGGACCCCGAGGCCTATGCCCTGCTGTTGACCCTGGACGGCAACGTCACCGAGCTCACCGCGGCCAATTTCTGGATCGTGCGCAACGGGACGCTGGTCACCGCGCCGGTCCAGACCATTCTATCGGGTGTTACACGGGGCGCGGTGCTGGAGATCGCCCAGCACCTCGACATCCAGGTGGAAGAGACCGACTTCCAGTTGTACGACATCATGAACGCCGACGAAGCGTTCATGACGACGACTTCCCGCTGCGTGCTGCCGCTCACCCGCATCAACGGGAACGCCATCGGCGAGGGCAAGCCCGGTCCGGTGGTGGGGCGGTTGCAGAAGGGCTGGACCGAGGTGTTCGGGCAGGATTTCGTCCTTCAGGCACTCAAGCACATCGACAAGGACAAAGTGCCGGAGGGCGAGGCCGTACCCCTGTGACACGGCCTCACGCGTTGCACGCCGCCAGCGCCTTGAGCGCGAACTCCCGATCCTGGCCGTAGACATTGACGATGAGCTGGCCAAGGCCCTCCACGGCCCGCAGCTCGGCGATCTTCCGCGCACAGTCGTCCGGCGTTCCCGCCAGGGTCATCTCCCGGAAGAGATCGTCGCCCAGGGCGGAGCGGAGCGTCCGCGCCACTTCATACTCGTGGTCCTGGCGCGTCACCGCCTCGCGCACGTGCGCGCGCAACTCGGGTGACAGCAACGGCTCCGGCGCCCCCAGGACCTCGTGGGGGATCCGCAGCGCCGCCTTGAACAGCGTCCGGCCCACCTCTGGCGCCAGGGCGTCCAGAGCCTGCTCGGTGGTCTCCGCCACGACGCAGTGGGTCCAGGCACAGATGTAGAGCGCATCCGGATCGCGGCCGGACCGCGCCGCTCCCTCGCGGATCTTCCCGATGGCGTAGCGCAGGAACCGCGTGGACCCGCCCGGACTGATGATGGCGCCGTCGGCGGCCTCCCCGGCCAATGCGAAGGTGCGCGGTCTTTCCGCCGCCAGCAACAGTGGCGGCTTGGTCTCGGGCACCGCGGGGAGCCGCAGCCGGCGGCCGTTGTACGGCACGCTCTCGCCCTGGAGGAGCCCCTGCACGACTTCCACGCTCTCCTTGAACGCATCGAAAGACGACGGCTTCCGGCCGAGGAACTTCACCGCGCTGTCGCCGAGGCCGAGGCCGAACTTGACCCGGCCGCCCGTGAGGATGGCGAGGGTGGCGAAGCTGTTGGCCACCACCGTGGGGTCGCGGGTCTGCAGATTGGTGACCGCCAACCCCACGACCGCGCGTGAGGTGGCCATGGCGCAGTAAGGCATGGACACGTAGGGCTCGGCGCAGCGCGGCGAATCGTAGAGCCAGATGTGGTTGAACCCGGCGTCCTCCGCCTGGCGCGAATGCGCCGCCAGCATCGACGGATGGCGCGCGCGCAGGCCCAAGCCGAGATCCAGACTTCCGTTTCCCATGTTCCTTTCCCCTCGGACCTTGGCCGCGACCACGGGCCTTGGCAAAGGGCCGGACGTTCCTCTCCCGGGGCCTGGTGCGGTGTCTGGTTAATTGCGCGAATCAGCCGAACGCCACACTACGGTCCGTGGTGCGTGGCCAGGGGGCTGGTGTCGGTGAATTCCATCATCCTGCGGGCGAGGGCCTCGAGGAGTTCCGCGCGCCGAGCGCCGGGCTCGTCCCAGAGGTTGCGCATCTCGTCCGGATCGTTGTCGAGGTCGTAGATCTCGCCCCAGCCGGCGCCTTCGTAGAGGGTCAGCCGGCGCTCCGGCGTGATCAGGGTGCGCGCGCGGAAGTTGTTGGGCAGGCCCATGTAGCCGCGGCGCTGGTGCTCCTCGATGAGCAGCGAGTCATAGCCCGTGGCGCCGCCGGCCATGGCGGGCAGGAGGCTCACCCCCTGCATGCCGTTGTGTCCCTCCAAACCCGCCCGGCCGAGGATGGTGCTCGCCAGATCCAACGTGCCGCACAGCCCCGGGTTCACAACGCCCCTCGTCCCGGTCGCGGGATCCACCCAGATGAACGGCACGCGCACGAGGCCGCGGTAGTGAAGCGCGCCCTTGAGCAGAAGCTGGTGGTCGCCCATGAAGTCGCCGTGGTCGCTGGTGAAGACGATCACCGTGTCTTCGGCCAGACCCAGTTCCTCAAGCCGCGCACGGATGCGGCCGATGCCGTCGTCGATCATGGTGATCATGCCGTAGGTGAGCGCGATGGCTTCGCGCACCTCCTTGGCGGTAACGGCGAAGGTGCGCTGGCCGTCGCGGTTGGCCTCGCCCCGGTCGCGTTCCTCGTAGAGCCGCGCCAGGTGTGGCATCACCGGTTGCTCGCCGTGGTGAAAGGAACCCGGCAGGGCGATCTCCTCCGGGTGGTACATGTCCCAGTACCGGCCCGGTGGCGTGAACGCGTGATGCGGGTCCGGGAACGAGCACTGGAGAAAGAACGGACGTTTCCGGTCGGAGCGCGCGTGTTCCTCGAGGAACGCCATGGTGCGCTCGGCCACGTAACTCGTGGGATAGAGCTCTTCCGGCACGCGGGTGCGCCACGCCTGGGGCGCCTCGTAGCCGTTGCCGGGAAGCTCGTGGACGCGCCCGCGCAGGGAGGCGGGGTCGGGGTGACGCGCGCGCAGCCAGCGGTCGTAGTGCCCCACCACCTGGTCGGCGTGCTTGATGCACAGTTCCACGTGCTGGAACCCGTAGTAGGGAAACACCGGCTCGAACTCCGGGTCCCGTGCCCAGGTGGACGGCAGCTCCTGGTCGTAACGCCCGCCGACGTCCTTCCGCGCCTCGCGGAGATGTTGCGGCGGCCGGGTGCGGCTCGGGTCCGGCTCCGGCATACCGACGACCGGGAGGTCGTCCTTGATGCTCTGGAGGTGGCACTTGCCGATGAGCGCCGTGTGGTAGCCCGCCGCGGCCATGACGTCGGTGAACGTCGTCGCCTCCATGGAGAGCGGAATGCCGTTGTGCCGCACCCCGTGAAGCGACGGCATGCGCCCGGTCATCAGCGTCGCCCGGTTGGGCATGCAGATGGGCGTGGCCGTGTAGAACCGCTCGAAACGGGTGCCGGCGGCCGCGAGACCGTCGATGTGCGGCGTCCGCACCACCGGATTGCCGTAGCAACCCAGATGGTCCGCGCGGTGCTGGTCGGTGATGATGAAAAGGAAATTGGGTCTGTCGCTCATTTCGCTCCGTCCATGCCCTGAGTCGCGCTAGTGCTGCTACGCGATATCACGATGGATCCAACTCGGCGCCGCCCGCGGCCGGCTCCACCTCCATGGAATTGAGAACACAGGCCAGCAGAATATAGTAGCCGACGAGCGCGGACAGTTCCACGCATCCCCGCGCTCCGAAACTCTTCTCCACCGCCGCGAACGTCGCGTCGCTGACGCGGTGGGAGCGCAGCAACTCCCGTGCGTAGCGACGGATGTCGTCCTCCTCCTCGGTGAGCCCGGACGGCTCCGTGCGCGCGCGAATGGCCTCGATGCACTCGTCGGAGATTCCCGCGGCGCGGGCGTGCCCGGCATGCACCGACCACTCGAAGCCGCAGTCCAGCTCCCGTGCCACGGTGAGGATCACCAGTTCCTTGAGTTTCTGCGAGAGTCCCATCTCGAAGCGCACGTGGGCGCCCAGATGGGCCACGCGGCCGGCCAGCTCCGGGTTGTGCAGGAGCATGGGAAATGGCCCCTGCACCTGGCCGCGGCTCTCGGCGATGGCGTCGAACACCCCGTGGTGCTCCGGGCTCAGGTCTTCCCTTTTCTCGATCTTCGCGATGCGCGCCATGTTGTCTTCCCCCTTGGTTTCGTCGCGTTGTTCGGCCGGGCCGCGACACGGTGCCCTGTTTCACATAACCCTGTCATCGGGATATTCCCAGCACTGGAGATGCCACCCCCCGCCCTCCACCGCCAGCGCGGCCTTGTAACCGTCGCCCGCGTCCAACGCGCGCAGGGACCACCGCGCCGCTTCCGCGGGGTCGTCGTCGAAACGCAACAACTTCGCCGGCTCGCCCGGCCGCAAGGTCACGTCGAAGCGGCTCAGCCCGAGCGCGATGCCCTCGCCGTGGGCCTTGATGAACGCCTCCTTGCGGGTCCAGCAGTTGAAAAAGGCTTCGCGCTGTTCCCCCGCCGGGAGTTTCATCAAGGCATCCACCTCCGCCGGCGAAAACGAGTGCCGCGCCACGCCTGTCACGTCGGTTTCCGGGCGAACACGCTCGACGTCGACGCCGACCTCGCGGCCCACGGCGAAGGCGTGGAGCGCCAGTCCATGGGAATGGGACAGGTTGAAACGCACGTCGCGGCCACCGGGGCTTTGCGCCAGCGACGGCTTGCCATGGGCACCGTAACGAAACTCGAGGGACCCGGGCTCCACGCCGAGGTACCGTCCGAGCAGAAGCCGCAGCGCGCCCCGGGCCACGGTGTAGCGCCGCCGGTCCTCCTCGTAGAGAAACCTGGCCGCCCGCACATGCTCGTCAGGAGCCAGGACATCGCGAAACGACTCCAGACGGGTCGGCGAGACCTCCGTGGCCGTACGCCACACATGGACCGCGTCGCGAGTGAGCTCCACGCCCCGTCCCGGAGACGGCCAGGCAGTCATGACACGCTCCTGTCAGCGCTCGTCCCGGTCGCGCGGGCAGGCTCGGAACACGCCGGCGGAAGCAGAGGGATCACCGTCCCCAGCCCCGGTAGAGCTTCAGCGGCGTGATCACCGCCGCGGCCGCCAGCAGCAGGGCGCCGCACAGGTAGAACACCGAGCCCATCCCGTAGTGCTCCACCAGGTAGCCGCCGATCACCGGTCCGGGCAGGGTGAACAGGCTGTTGGACAGGAACGTGATCCCCAGCGAGGTGGCCTGAATGCGCGAGCCGGCCACATCCACGATGGCGGCGGCGGTGACGTTGGTGAGAGTGTAGAAGAACAGGCCGATGAGAGTCACCACGATTCCCAGGGGGATCCCCGCGTCCACCAAGGGGACCAGCGTGTAAAGCACGGCCAGCATCAGGAACGCCGGCACCAGCACCCACTTCCGTCCCAGCCGATCCGAAAGATAACCGAGGAACGGCTGGGACACCGTGCCCATGACGTGCAGCAGCGCGTAGTAGGTGCCCACTCCGGTGTACGAGTAGCCGAGGGTTTCGATGACGTAGAGTGGGAAGAAGGTCATCACCAGGACGCGGCCGGTGTTCATCAGGCCGTTGGCCAACGCCATGCCCAGAAACGCCGGATTGCGCAGGAATTCTCCGACGGCCGCCGCCTGCCCTCCCCCGCCGCCGGACGCGGCGGCCTGCGTACGAAACACCCCACGCAAGCCCAGCCACAGGGGAATGCCCACCAGCACCGCCAGAACGAGTTGCAGCGCCATGATGGGACGCCACGGATACAACACGAACAGGAGCCCCACCACCACCGGCGTCAGGGTGTCGCCCACGGTGGCCCCCATGCCGTGCACGGCGAAGGCCGTGGCGCGGTGTTCCGGGAAGCGGCTGGAAAGGGACGCCATGGCCGTGGGATGCCACAGCGCGATGCCGGCCCCCACCAACCCGGCCGCGACCAGCGCATACAGGTAAGTCGAGGCCATGCCGAAGATGAAGTACGCCAAGCCCATGGCGAGGAGGGCCGAGGACAGGATAGCGGTGCGATGGCGCGCCAGCCGGTCCCCCAGAAGCCCCGCGGGCAGGTTCACGAGTCCGGTGGTCAGCTCGCGCATGGTCGTGAGCGCCCCGACCTGGACGTAGCTCAGACGCAGGGCCACCTTGAGGGGCTCCAGGATCAGCGGGAAGAGCTGGCCGAACCAGTGCACCGCGAAGTGCCCGCCGGTGACGTACCCGAGCAGCACCAGCCTGTCCCTGCCGATGGCGCGCAGTCCGCTGTTTCGTTCGCCCACTGTGTCGTCCAAACCGATGGTCGGATTCGGGGTGCTTCCTCACGGGAGGCGCCGTCCACCATTCGTCGTCAAGTCCTCAAGCGTAACCCATCAACACCGCATAATCCAAAGCTCGAATATCCATCCCCCTGGCTTGCTGTTGCGCCTTGAGCTTACCGCCGTTAAATGGTTAGCTGCCGTAATCGGTCATGGCCACCACCGAACAAAGCTACTTCGACCCCGCGGTACTGGCGCGGCTGTCGAACCTGCACCTCAAGGCGCGCTGGGTCGTGGAGGGCGTCATGGCGGGGCTCCACCGGAGCCGGGCCAAGGGGTTCAGCGTCGAGTTCGAGCAGCACCGCGAGTACGCTCCGGGGGACGAGATCCGGCGCATCGACTGGAAGGCGCTGGGCAAGCTGGACCGCTACTTCATCAAGGAATACGAGGACGAGAGCAACCTCAAGACGCACCTGCTGCTGGACGTGAGCGGCTCCATGGACTACGCCTCCGGCGCCGTCACCAAGTTCCAGTACGGCTGTATCCTGGTGGCGTCGCTGGCCTACCTGATCCTCCGGCAGCAGGACGCCGCCGGCCTCACCACCTTCTCCGACCGCATCGACTCGCAACTTCCGCCCAAGGCCACCCGCGGCTACATGGTGGAGCTGCTGCAGCGCCTCGAGGCCGAGACCACCCGGGGCGACACCGATGTCGGCAAGGTGCTGCTGGAAGTGGCCGGCGGCATCCGCCGGCGGGGTCTCGTGGTGCTGGTGTCGGATCTGCTGGACGACGCCGAGTCGGTGCTCCAGGGGCTGCGCCTGTTCCGCTTCAAGGGCAACGACGTGCTGGTCTTCCACATCATGGACGAAACGGAGATGACGCTTCCCTTCTCCGGCAACACCCGGTTTGAGGACATCGAGGACCCGGGACTTCGGGTCACCGCCGATCCCAAGGCCATCCAGGCGGAGTACCGCCGGGTCGTGACCAACCACATCGACACGCTGCGGTCGGGATGCCACCAGTACGCCATCGACTATCAACTGGTGTCCACGGCCACGCCGCTGGACCAGGCTCTGGTGAGCTATCTGAGCTGGAGGAAGTAACCTGGCGTTCCTCTACCCGCTCTACCTCGTGGCCCTGGCGGCGGGCGTGATCCCGCTGGTGATCCACCTGCTCAACCGGCGGCAGCAGAAGCGCCTGCGCTTCCCCGCGGTGCGCTTCGTGCTCATCTCGCAACGGCGCGTGGCGCGCACCTACAACCTGCGCAATTGGCTCCTGCTGGCGGTGCGTACGCTGGCGGTGCTCTTGCTGGCGCTGCTGCTGGCGCATCCCCTGTGGGAGACCGGGGTCGGCCTCGCCGCCCGGGGCGCGCCCCTCACCACCGCCATCATCGTGGACAACTCGCTGAGCATGGAGGTGCGCGGGGACGGTGCCCCCTTCGACGAAGCCAGGGACGCCGCCGGCCTCATCCTGGAGGCGTTGGACGAAGGCGACCGCGCGGCGGTCATCGCCACCAACCCGGTGGGGTCCGTCGCACCGGCCCTCAAGACGCCCGAGGAAGCGACCCTCAAGGATCTGGACCCCCTGGCCGTCAGCGCCGGCACCGCGGACCTCACGGGCGCGCTGCGCACGGCCTATCGGCTCCTGCGCGGGGCCGGCGGGCAGAAAGCGCTGTGGGTGGTCACGGACCTCGGCGTGGCGGGCTGGGACCGGCTGTCCCTGCCGTCCGTAGGCGAGTTCGATCCCACCGTGCCGGTCAAGATCGTCACGGTGGGTGCGGCGGAGACGCCGGCCAGTGCCACCATCAAGACGCTGGAATCGCGCACCACGGACGTGGCCCCGGGACTCGACCTCGAGCTCGCCGCCACGGTGGTGAACTTCACCGCCGGCGAGATCCCGGGCGTCACCGCGCGCCTCACCATCGACGACAAGGTGCGCGACGAGAAGCAGGTGACGCTGCCGGCGGGGGCCGAGGCCACGGTCGGCTTCCGTTTCAAGCTGGAGCGGCCGGGGAGCCATTCCGGCCATGTCTCGCTCCACGGCGACGGATTTTCCGGGAACCGGCGCCACTACTTCACCATCCATACCCGGGACCGCCTTAACGTCCTGCTGGTGGACGGCGATCCCCAGCGCGCCTTGGTGGCGAGCGAGACGTTCTTCCTGAGCCGCGCGCTCAATCCTTCGGGCGACCTGGCGAACTCGGTGCTCCTGCCGGAGGTGATCCTGGCGGGCGCCCTCGGCCAAGTGAACCCCGAAGGCTACCAGGTCGTGACGCTGGCCAACGTGCCGGACCTGCCCGAGGCCTTCGTGGCCCGGCTCGCGGCCTTCGTGGAAGGCGGCGGCGGCTTGCTGCTGTCCCTGGGCGACCGGGTGACCGCGGCGGAGTACAACCGGCTCCTGTGGCGCGGCCCGGTGCCGTTGCTGCCGGGTCCCTTGGGGGAACGGCGGCGCGTGCCCCTGGACCAGAACGTCGGCGTGGATGCGTTGGACGCGGCCCACCCAGCGCTGGCGGCCTTCGGCGACAAGCGCCTGCTGGACTCCCTGCGCGCGGCCAGGGTCTCGTCCTACTTCGAGGTGACGCCCACCGGCGGCCGTGTGGTCATGCGCCTCAGCAACGGGCAACCGCTGCTGGTGGAGAAGGAAGTAGGCAAGGGCCGCGTCCTGCTGTTCACCACGAGCGTGGACAGCGCCTGGAACAACCTGCCGCTCAAGACCGGCTACGTGCCGCTGATGCAGTCCGTGGTCTCCTACATGGCGGGCGGCAGCCGTGGTACCGTGGACACCGGTATCACCGCGGGCGAGAGCAAACACTGGACCGTCGCGCCCATCCACGCGGGCTTGGGCCTTCGGGTGGTCGACCCCAGGCGGTCGGAGAAAGCGGTGACGTTTATAGCGCTCAACGGCAAGGCCGGCGGGGCTTTCCACGCCAACCACTTCGCGGGCATCTACCGGGTGGTGCCGCATTCGGCCGACATGGACGTGGCCGGGCTGTACGCGGTGAACCCGCCGGTTCTCGAATCGCGCCTCGAGCGCATGGGCGCCGAGGAACTGGAACGGAAACTCGGCCCGGTCGACCACGAGGTCATGGCGGCGGGCGTCCTGTCCGGGGGCGGCAGCCGCACGGATCTTGCACTGGCCCTGGTGGTGTTGCTCATGGCGACGCTGCTGTTCGAGGGCTGGCTGGGACAACGAAACTATGAATAGGCGAAGGTTCCTGCAAGGTCTCGTGGGAACGGCGGCGGGTGCCGCCTGGGGACTGCCGGCGATGCCCGCGGCGGCGCAATCGCCCGCGGCGGGTCAAGCCAACCGTCGCATCCAGTTCGTCTTCGCGCAGGTGCGCTACCGCGGCGGCGACTGGGACCCGCGGCCCCGCGCCACCACTCCGATGATGGAAGAGCTGATGCGCCGCACCAGCGTGGAAGCGGAGAAGGAGCGGCGCGTGGTCGCCCTCACCGACCGGGAGCTGTTCTCGTACCCCTTCCTCTACATGGCCGGCAAGTACGACTTTCAGCCGTTCTCGGAGAGCGAGGTGGAGAACCTGCGGCGCTTCCTCTCCTTTGGCGGCTTCCTGCTCGCCGACAACACCCTCGGACAACTGGGGTACGGCTTCGACCGGCGCTTCCGCGCGGAGATGAAGCGCGTGTTCCCGGAGCAGGAAATGCAGAAGGTGCCGCTGACCCACGCGCTCCTGCGGAGCTACTACCTGATACGCAGTATCGGTGGACGCGTCGCCACAAGCTCCTATCTGGAGGGTATCCACCTCGGAGAGACCACGCCGGTGGTCTATTGCCACAACGACCTGGCCGGCGCCTGGGAACGCGACGGACTGGGGCGCTGGAGCCACCCCTGCGTTCCCAACGGCGAGGCGCAACGGCGCGACGCGTTCCATCTCGGCGTCAACCTCATCCTCTACTCCATGACCGGCAACTACAAGCAGGACCTGATCCACGTGCCGTTCATACGACGACGGCTGACACAATGAGCCAGCGTGACGGAATGCCGACGGACCCATCCGCCATTACCGCGGAACAGACGGTGTCGAAACGTCGTCCGGAGAAGAATTGGCGCCAAACCCACGGGGCGTCATTCCCGCGGAAGCGGGAATCCAGGCCTTCCCGCTTCCGCGGGAATGACGATTCGAAAGGCCCCCGCCTTATGTGCTTTGACACAGCCTGGGAAGCGGAAATCCAAGCGGGGTGGAGTGATCCAGCAGGAAGGCAATGACAGGGATATCGGACATCGTTCTCGGCGGCGGGGTTCCGTGGTGGCTGGCGGCAGGGCTGGCGCTGGCGGCCGCGGGCTTTCTGGTGCATCAGTTCCGGTTTCTGCTCCGAAGCCTGGGGCTCGGCAAGGCGTCGCTGCTGACGCTCCTGCGGGGTCTGGTCTACGCGCTGCTGCTGCTGTTTCTCCTGGGACCGGCGCGCACGGTGGAGGACCCCACGTCGTTGCGGCGTCCACTGGTGGTGCTCCTGGACTCCTCCGAGAGCATGAAGCTGGAGTCGGGCGAAGATGGCGCCACCCGGCTGGACGCGGCCAAGGAAGCCCTTGGGGCGGCGGGGCTTACGCGCGGGCTGGCCGGAAACTACGACATCAAGTTCTACGCCTACGACCGCGAGACCACCCCCCTGGAGTCGGACGCCCTCGACGGAGTCAGCGCCGCGGGCGAGGCCAGCCGTTTGTTTCACGCGTTGCGGCAGGTGGACGAGAACGAACCGGACGCCGCCGGCGTCGTGGTCGCGTCCGACGGCATCGTCAACCCGCCCGATGCCCTCGACGGGTTCACCGGCCACCCGCGGCCCGTCATGGCCATCGGCGTGGGCGCGACAGAGGGCTTCAGGGACCTGCGCATCACCGGCCTGCGCACGCCCGAGATGGCCTTCCGCGGGCGCGCCACCGCCATCGAGTTCACCATCCAGGCCTTCGGCATGGCCGGGGTCCAGGTGCCCCTCTACTTCAACCTGGGGCGGAACCTGATCTCCACCCACCCCATCACCATCGACCGCGACGCCTACGAGAACCGTGTCACGCTGAACTACACGCCGCGCGAGCTGGGAACCCACGGTTTCACCCTGACGCTGCCGGAACAGGCCGGCGAGAGCATCGCCCGCAACAACCGCAAGGCGTTCCGCATGGAGGTGCGGCGCGACAAGCTCCGGGTGCTGACCCTGTCCGGATCGCCCTCGTGGAATTACCGCTTCCTGCGTTTCGCGCTGAAGCAGGACCCGTTCCTGGAGCTGGTGTCGTTCGTCTTCCTGCGCACCCCCAACGACGTGGTGGACGTGCGCGAGAACGAGATGAGCCTGATCCCGTTCCCCATCGACGAGATCTTCCTCGAAGAGCTGAAGAACTTCGACGTGCTGATTCTCGACGACTTCTCGCATCGCACCTACTTCAACCCGCTCTACTTCGAGAACATCCGGGACTTCGTGCGCGATGGCGGCGGCCTCGCCATGCTCGGCGGCGCGCGCGCGTTCGACCGCGGCGGTTACCACCAGACGGCCCTCAGCACCGTGTTGGCGGTGAAGCTCGACGGCCGCGGCGCCTTCCGCACCGGTGTGGCCGCGCGTCCCGGCCTGACGCAGGCAGGCAAGGCGCACCCCCTGACGCGGGTCTTCGCCGACCCCGCCGCCAACGAGGAGGCCTGGAGCACGCTGCCGCCGCTGACCACGCTCAACGAGGTGGCGCAGGCCGACGGCGAGGTGCTGCTGTCGGCGGAGGTGCGCGGGCGGCAGATGCCGCTGCTGACCGTGCGCCGGTACCACGAAGGGCGTTCGCTGGCGTTCACCAGCGACGACCTGTGGCGCTGGAACTTCGACGCGGTGGGGCGCAACCAGAACCCGCAACTCCACCTGAAGCTGATCCGCAACAGCGTTCGCTGGCTTGCGCGGGAGCCCGCCTTCAACCAGGTGCAGATCCTCGCGGTGGGCGGCTCCCGGCAGCCCGGAGAAAAGCACGAGTTCCGCGTCCGGGTGTTGCGCGACGATCACACCCCGGCCAAGGATCCGGTACTCCAGGTGGTCGTGACCGGGCCGGAAGGCGAGCAGTCGCCACTGGAAGCGTCGCCCACCGACCAGCCCGGCGAGTACCGCGCCGAGTTCACGCCGCGCGTGGAGGGCTCCCACCGCATCGTGGCGCGCGCGGCGGCGGCGGGACAGCCCCTGGGGAGCGCCGCCCACAACTTCCTCGTGGCGCTGCCGTCGGAGGAGAACGACGACGGCAGGCCGCGGCCGGAGCTGCTGCAAGCCGTGGCCACGCGCAGCCAGGGGCTGTTCGTCCCCGCCGCATCCTTGACCGACGCCCACTGGTCGGAGTTCGAGCAGTTGATGGAGCAGGCCACGCCGTCCCGTATCGTGGCGCGAAGCCGCGTGGCCTTGTGGAACGAGCCGCTCCTGTTCGCGCTGGCGGTGCTGTTGCTGGGCGCGGAATGGTGGCTGCGGCGCACCTGGGGGCTGGTGTGAACAAGGCAACGACGCCCTTTTCCCTCATGACCAAACACGTTTTTTCCGGCAATCCCCTGGACCGCGGCGACGTGCAGCGCCGGGACGAGGACTGGCTCAGGCAGACGGCGCGCGACCCCCGTTCCCGCTTCCTGCCCGTGTGGCAACTCGACATCCTGCTGCGCAACGGCGACAGAGCGGAGTTGGGGTGGGTGAAGCCCGCCGACATCGAGAGGCTGGACGTTGACGTACCGCCGGTCTTCCTCGGCCTCAGGGACGGCACCGCCCACTTCGCGGTGGACGTCTCCGCGGTCGAAGAACCCCTGCCCGCGCTGAACCTCGAGGAGCCCTGGGACTTCGTCGAGGCGCGGGCCGCGGCCGCCCAGCTCAAGCCCGAGGACGTGGGCATCCTGGCCCAGAGCAAGGCCCAGGTGGACTGGCACCGCCGGCACCGGTTCTGCGGCGTGTGCGGCGGAGCCACCGAGCAGGGGCGCGGCGGACAGGTGCGCAGGTGTAACGCGTGCTACGCCGAGCACTTCCCGCGCACCGACCCCGTGGCCATCATGGTCATCACCGACGGCGAGCGCGCCCTGCTGGGCCAGTCCCGCGGGCGCCTGGCCCGCTCGGGCCGCTACTCCGCCCTGGCGGGCTTCATCGACCAGGCCGAGTGCATCGAGGAAGCCGTGCGGCGGGAAGTGAAGGAGGAGGCCGGCATCACGGTGGGCGAGGTGCGCTACCACTCCTCCCAACCCTGGCCCTTCCCCTCCTCCCTCATGATCGGCTGCCACGGCATGGCCCTGACGACGGACATCGCCATGGATGACGAGGAGATGACCGACGTGCGCTGGTTCACACGGCAAGAGGTCCTGTCCGCGCTGGCCGGCAAGAATCCCAACCTGCGCGTGCCCGACCCCGTCGCCATCGCCCACCATTTGATCCGGGCGTGGGCGGAGGGGCGGGTCGTGTTCTGACCGGAGGCTTCCATGTCCAAGCCACGCATCGCGGTGTTTTCGGGACCACGCGCCACCATCGCCAACACGCCCGCGCTGGTGACGAGCAACAAGGGGCGGGGGGCGGGCGACCGGCAACTGGACGGCCGGTTCGACCACCTCGTGCCCCAGCGCCTGCACGAGCCCGTGCGCGTGCGCATCGAAAAGTTCAGCGCGCACCCGTTGGAAACCGATGCCGCCGAGGTCTACCACGACGACGGCAAGCCGTACTACGAGGTCGAGTTGCGACCCGAAGACGGTGCCTATCCCCTGCCCTACATGGCACGCCGCGCCGACAACTCGGAAGGCGGCACGCCCTTCGAGGAGAGCGACCTGCGCGATGCGGCCATCGGCTACGGCGGGCGGCAAACCTTCTTCCCGGACGCGTCGCGGCTGTTCGAAGAGATCGACCGCGGCCTGGGCGGGCGCGGCCACGACGGGGCGGCGAGCGAGCTGGACCGGCTCGCCGAGTTCGACTTCGTGCGCGTGCTCCCGCCGTCGGGCTACATGAAACAAGGAGAGGTGGCCGGGCGCGACTTCTTCCCCTACAGTCCCAGGCCCCTCGGAAAGTTTCTCCCCGGTTCGGCCATGGCCCGCGCGCTCAACGTGGTCCAGCGGACCATCGACTCGGGGCGCTACGACGGCTTCATCTGGCTGGAGGGGAGCCCCCACGTCGAAGAGACCCTATACTGGCTGAGCCTGGTGCTGGACACTTCCCTACCCTTCGTGGGCATCTCGTCACAGCGTCCCCACGGCTCGCTCGCCAACGACGGCGACGGCAACATCGTGGACGCGACGCGCTATATCGCCTCGGGCCTCGGCACGGGGCTCGGCGCGGTGGGCATCGTGGACGAGCAGATATTCGCGGCGCGCAACTTCAAGAAGGGCGACGCGCGGCCGGGCGGCTACCGCGCCACCGGCGGACACGGCGGCGTGCTCGGGAGCGCGGGCCACGAGGTGCGCGTGTGGTTCCGTCCCGTCTACCGGACCACGGGCACGTCCGCCGTTGCAGTCAAGGACCTGCCCGCCGAGGTCCGCTTTCAGGAATACGGCGACAGCCCCGAGACCGCGGGCATCCGTATCAAGGACGACGACGGCTCCCTGCGCGGCGACGTCATCGCCGCCGTGCACATGGTGAAGTACGGCCACTACATGGCGGAGGAAGACACGGCGGACCCGGACGTGGAGGTGGACATCATGGCGCGCATCGAACGCGGGCTCACGCAGGAAGCATCGGCGGAACCGGGGGTGCCGCGGTTCCACGGCTTCGTGCTGGAGGGGGGAGCGGGCACGGGCTCGGCACTCCACAGCCAGACCGCGGCCCTCGCCATCGCCGCCTGCCACGGCCTGCCGGTGGCGCGGGTGAGCCGCGGCGACCCGGAGGGTGCCCTGCCCTCCAATCCCAACGATCTGACCATCGAGGGAAACAACCTCGACGCCACCAAGGCGCGCGTGCTGCTGCGCGCCGCCATGCTGCGCCTGGGACGCCTGCCCAAGGCGCGCGACCCCCGCACCCCACCACACGGGAGCGCGAGGCGTCATTGGCGGCAATTGCGCGCTACCAGGAAATATTCGACACTCACTAAACGGGCTTCGAAGGTTTCCTGCACAGGAGGAGAACCATGACCGGCACACTCCGTTTCCAAGGGGCCATCCCGGCCAACTTGCTCCCCTTCAACGAGGACCTGTCGTTCGACGAGGTCAACTACCGGAGGCATCTGTCCTGGCTCGCGGACGTGGACGGCGTCGACGCCATCGTCTGCAACGGGCACGCCGCCGAGGTGTCGTCGCTAAACCGGGAGGAGCGGCGCCGGGCGTTGGCCATCGCCGCCGACGCCGTGGGGGACCGGGTGGAACTCATCTCGGGCATTTACACGGACAACACCCTTGAGGCGGCGGAGCTTGCCAAGGACGCCAGGGCGGAGGGAGCGGCCGGCCTCCTGGTGTTCCCGCCGACGGTGTTCATGTGGGGCGCCCGGCTCCGGCCCGAGATGGCCGTCGTTCATTTCGAGACCATCGCCGAGGCCACCGACTTGCCGCTCATCGTCTTCGAGTATCCGCCGGCCATCGGCATCGGCTACGCTCCCGAAACCCTGGCGCGGCTGGCGGAGATCGACCAGGTGGTGGGGGTCAAGGACTGGAGCAACGACATGGTGGCCCTGGAGGCCAACCTGCGGGCGTTGCGCGGGACCGGCCGCCCGGTGGCGATGCTGAGCAGCTACACGATGTCCATGTTCGGCAGCTACGTGTTGGGCGCGGACGGCTCCATCTCGGGAATGGGCAGCGTGACCGCCGATTTGCACGCGGAGCTATTCCGCGCGGTGAAGGCCGGGGACCTGGATGCCGGCCGTCAACTCAACGACCGTCTGGGGCCGCTCGTGGAAGTGTTTTACGCGCCGCCGTTCGTGGACATGCACAACCGCATGAAGGAGGCGCTGGTGATGCTGGGACGCATCGACAAGGCGGTGGTGCGTCCGCCATTGAGGCGCATCGGCGACGAGGAACGGGAACGGATCCGCGGAGCGCTGCTCAGGTCGGGCCTGCTGCTGCCCTGACCCCGATCAAGCCTACGTCCAGCTATCCTGATAAACCCAGCGGTCCAGGTTGTCGAAGTACTGGCGCCGGAGCATGAGGCTCATCTCCACGCCGCGCACGACGCGGTCCTGGACCTCGGGAGTGGTGGCGTACTTGACCAGCAGATCGAAGGGATAGTTGCCGTGCTCCTCTTCGTCGTCGTGGATCTTCTGGTACGGGCCGGTGACCCATTCGGGCACGGTGCCGACCTCGAGGCTCTTGCCGATCAGGTAGTCGGCCACGCCCTCACCGGCAAAGGGAAACGCCGCGATCCGCTCGCAGGTGTCCGTCAGCGACTCGAAACCATTAAACATCGCCATCTGGGCGGGTAGCGGCTTGTAGTCGTGGGGCACCGCACCCTTGCTCTTCAACGCTTCCGACAGGTACTCCGCGTGGACGAACTCCTCGTGAATGGCCTCCGCCAGAATGGCCTTGATCTCGAGCTGCGGCGTGGTCTTGAGCCATGTGCCGAAGACCTCGGCGGCGCGCACCTCGTTGAAGAGCCGGCTCTGCATGACCTTGACGCGCATGTCGTCGGTGGTGAGCGGAATGTAGCTGTAGGCCGGCAGGTTGTCGTCCAGGCCCTTGCAGAACTCGGCGACCCGCTGCTGCACCTTTTTGGCGAATTCGTGGCTGTCCATGAGCACTCCCTGTCCGGAAGATTCCGGCGTGGTTTCGATGCTCAACGGTTAACAGCGGATGCCCGAACCGTCAACCAAACGGCTATTTCTTGAGACCCAGGAATTTCTTGTATTGGGCGACGACGGCCGGAGGGGCGTCGGTCATGAGCTGTATGATCCGGGCGACGTCCTTTCCCGAACGCGGAGAGACCCTGATGCCCTGACGCTTCGCCTCGCTGACGAACTGGGGGCTGGCGAGGGCCTTGAGGAAGGCTTCCTGCAACACTTGCAATCGGTCCGGCGGCGTTCCTGGAGGAAGTGCATACAGGCGAAGGATGCTCCAACTCTGAATCAGGAAATCGGCCAGCTTCCGCTGGTCGGAGTTGAGGGTCAGGTCCCTCAGGGTCGCCACTCCGGGAGGCGCTTCCGCCCCAGGGCCGGTGCCGATGGCCAGGAACGGGCGGATGGTGCCGTTCTCGATGAAGTGCCCGTACCGGTCCTGGACGAAATGGAGGGAGAGATTCATCCCCTCCAGCTCTTTCCGTTCCAGCGCCGCGAGGATGCCGGTGGAACCCTTGTACCCGGTGACAACCTTGATCGGGAGTCCGAGTGCGCGTTCGAATTCGCCCATGACGGCGGCGGACTGGCCCACGCCCGTGGCGCCCACGGCGAGGGGTTCCTTCCTCTTTTTCAGATCCGCGAGGGTGCGTATCGGCAGGTCGCCCCGTACCCACAGGACTCTCGGCAGCGCCGGCAGGGAAGGATCACCCAGGAAGAGGAACCCCTTGGGGTCGAACTTGGCCGCCGGGTCACCGATCAACGCCTGCATCACGATGCCCGCGGCGAAGTTGACGATCGTGAGACCGTCTCCGGGTTGTTCCGCGTAGACTCGGTTGGCCGCTATCAGGCTGCCCGCCCCCGGCATGTTCTGCACGATGAACTTCGGCTTGCCCGGTATATGGAGCGGGAGATGCCGCGCCAGCATTCGTGCGAACGTATCGAAGCCGCCGCCCGGGTTGACCCCGACGATGACCTTGATCGTCTTGCCTTCGTAGAAGGAAGACGCCGCGTGTGCCGGTGACCCTGGATAAAACCATGCGCACAGGGCAACGATGAGAGTAAGCAGGGCTACTCCGGCTGGTGCTTTGCGGTTCATACACACCTCCCTAGGCACCTGCGTGATGGCCACGGAGCCCGTTGAATTCCCGGACACTACGATGGGGGCAAAACCATTGTCAAACGTTCAGCGAACGCGCTCAGCCGCCCCGAGGGTTGGTTTCGGAACAGCGTTCGCTTCTGTTTGACAGGTCCGAACGATTCGAAATAAAGGGGAGCATGGCCAACGCGACATTCGTCGACTCCATCCTCGACGAGATCATCGAGCCCGGAATCCAGCGACTGATGGAGAACCGCTATTTCTCCGAACTGCGGGAAGGAAGCCTCTCCGTGCGGCGGCTGCAGGGGTGGTCGCTGCAGCACTATCTCCACAACGTCGTCCTGCTCAAGGGCTTCGCCCTCTGCATGGTGAAGAACGCCCACGACAACCAGCTCTACAACCATTTCGCCTACCAGTTCGAGGAAGAGAGCACGCATCCCGATCTGGCCAAACGCTTTGGCCTGGCGCTGGGGCTCGGCGAAGAGGACTTCGCCGACGCCACGCCGGTCTTCGGGTGCCTCGTGCACACGAGCCGGATGATCCACGGTATGCTGTTGGGGTCGCCGGCGGAGAACCGTGTCGGAGCCCTGGTGGACGAGAGCATGGTCCGGCGGTACTCGGAGGAGTTCAACACCTACGCGCGCAAGCACTACGACCTTGGAGACGAGGCCTGTGAGTTCTTCACCGTGCACATGGTCGCGGATGAAGAGCACACCGCGATGGCCTCGGACGTCATCGCTCGTATGGCCAGGACACCGCGCGAACAGCAGCTCGTACGGGAAGCCGCGCAACATACGGTACGCCTGAAGCTGGGAAAATTCGACAGCATCTACGAGAGCTACGCGTAGGCGCGTTCCGCCTGCTCCGAAACGAGAACACATGAAAATCTACAACTTCGACCTGCTCGCCTATCCGCACGTGCCCATGGACATCCCGGGCACGCCCCTGCCCAGCAACCTGTTCGATCCGCTCGAAGGCCATCGCAACTACGAAGAGCACTTCTACGAGATGGAGCATTGCGAGCAGCTCGGCTTCGAAGGGGTCCTGTTCAACGAGCACCACTACAGCGCCTACGGCACCATGCCGTCACCCAACCTGGTGGCCGCGGCGCTGAGTCAGAGGACCAGTCAGATCAAGATCGGCGTGCTCGGCAACGTCCTGCCGTTGCGTCACCACCCGGTCCGTGTGGCGGAAGAGTACGCCATGGTCGACTGCATGTCGGGCGGCCGCCTGATCGCGGGTTTTGTGCGCGGCATCCCTCCGGAATACCTCTGGTACAACATCGATCCGAAGGAATCGCGCGGGCGTTTCGAAGAGGCTTTCGAACTGATCCTGAGGGCATGGACCGAGCCCGTCTGGAGCTACCACGGCGAGTTCTTCCACCTCGACAACTGCGCCACCTGGCCCCGCCCCATCCAGCAGCCCCACCCGACGATCTGGGTCGCCGCGCGCAGCGCCGAATCCATCGAGTGGTGTGCGCGGCGCCGTATACCCATCGCCCAGGTGTACCAGACCGCCAGCCAGATCGAGGACACCTTCGACTACTACCGCAAGGTGGCCCGGGATGAAGGCTGGGAAGCCGACCCCGGGCAGTTCATCCTGTGCCGGCATATCTACGTGGATGAAACGGACGAGAAGGCGCGCGAAATCGCCGAACCGGCATTGCGCTACTTCTTCACGCTCCTGAATCGCGGTTTCAAGCAGACGGCCACCGCGCAGGGGGCGCGCGTCAGGGAAGCCCTGTACACCGACAAGTCATTCAACTACTTCCGCGAAGAGAACCGCCAGCGGCACGACTTCTCGGCGCTCGGTTGGGAAGAACTCGACCGGGTCGGGTACGTCATCGCCGGGAGCCCGGATACGGTCGCCCGTAGACTCAACGAGCAAATGCATACCGTCGGCGCCGAGCACTTCATGGGAATGTTCCACATCGGCAACCTTCCCCACAGCAAGGTGCTCGCTTCCCTGGACCTCTTCCACAAGAGAGTGATGCCGCAGTTGGAGGGGAGCCGGTAGGCTCGATTCGGGAGAGTCCTGTGCCAGGCACCCAGCGCATCACCGACCTGAAAACCCTGGACGACCTCCTCGAAAGCGAGTCCATGAGAGGATTGTGGGTCGGCGAAGAGCGGTACTTCACCGAGCCTCGACCGTTCGGAGCACCCCATCTCTGGAGGTGGGCGAAGATTCAGGAGGGCCTGGAGGCCGCGTCAAGAATCGTGCCGACGAACTTCAAGGGCTCCCGGCGCGCCATCACGCTCGTCCATCCGGACATCGCCGGAGGAACGAGCCACACGCTGGTCATGGCGGTGCAGTTGGTCAAGCCCGGGGAGGCGGTATACGCCCACCGGCACACGGCCGCGGCCATACGGTTCATTCTTGAAGGGGGAACGGACGCCTACACCGTCACCAACGGCGAGAAATCCGTCATGGAGCCGGGCGACCTCGTGGTTCAGCCGAACTGGAGCTGGCACAACCACATCAATGAATCCGATCGGGACGCGGTCTGGATCGACGTTCTCGACGTGGGCCTCATGGCCATGCTGCGCACGATGTTTCAAGAGCCGCACCCTGCCGAGGAGCTGAAACTCTTCAACAGCGCCACCGACACCACGGTCCGGAATCCCGGCGGCCTTGCCCCTCCGGGAAGGAGCCTCAAACAACTGGTCTACAAGTGGCGCGAGACCCTGCCCGCTCTGACCGAGATGCTTGCCGAAGACAAGAGCGCTTACGACGGGCGTTGCCTTGAGTACCGCGACGCGGTCACGGGAGGACCGACATTCCCGACGTTTTCGTGTTGGACTCAGATGCTGGACCCGGGAGAGCACACCTTGCTCCACCGCCACACCGCCAACCACCTGTACCATGGTTTCCGCGGCTCCGGCGTCGTCGAAGTCGGAGACACGGAACTCGCCTGGGAAGAAGGCGATTTCATGGTCGTTCCCAACTGGAGCTGGCATCGACACAGAAACGGCTCCGACACGGAGCCCGCCGTCCTCTTTTCCGCCACGGATCGCCCTCTACTGGAACGGCTCGGGCTCTACCGCGAGGAAGACGGCAACAGCAAGGGCGCAAGCTGACTCGTTCGAGAGTGCGTCTTTCCATTGGTTCGGAGGGACGAGTCCTCGTGAATCATCGCTTCGATGTCCGACGCACGGCAGTGGGTCGGTAGACCCGTTACCGCCACAGTTGGCGCCAGGGTACGATGTCGGCATCGGTGCGTTGTTGCGCCTGGTCGCCGCCATATACGATGAGCGGCCGGCCGGCGGCCTCTCCCGCCAACTCGCGCCAGCGACGCAACGTTCGCAGCCAAGCCGGAACGACCGTTGCGCCCGACTTGATCTCGACCGGCGCCAGCAACTGCCCTTGCTCCAGAACCAGATCGATCTCCAGGCCGCCGTGGCTGCGCCAGAAGAACAGGTTCGACTGTTTACCCTCGTTCCAGCGCCGCTTCAGAAATTCAGTGACGACCCAGTTCTCGAACAGTGCACCGCGCAATGAATGGGTGCGCATTTGGGCGGATGACTCGATGCCGATCAACCGGGCGGCCAAGCCCACGTCGTAGAAATAGAGCTTCGGCGTCTTTACCAGCCGTTTGCGGAAACTACGTTGGTGAGGCTGCAAGCGAAACAGGATGAACGAAGCCTCCAGCAGATTGAGCCAAGCGCGGACCGTCTTCTGGTCGACGCCGGCATCGTTGCCGATGCGGGTCAGGTCGGCAAGCTGACCAACCGACGCGGCGCACAGCCGCAATACCAGATGGAAGGTCGATAGATCCTGGATGTTCCGTAGTTGCCGGACGTCGCGCTCCACGTAGGTGTTGAGATAGGCGTTGTACCAGCGTTCCGGAGCCGCCCGCATGTCGAAGATCGGCGGATAGCCCCCGTGCAGCAACACCTCATCGAGGGAATCCGGCAACCACTCGGCCGAGTGCAACTCCCCGGCCGAGAAAGGCAGCAGATGGACGAAGCCGACCCGTCCCGCCAAGGACTGCGTAATGCGCTGCATCAACCCGAAGTGCTGAGAACCGGTAAGCACGAACTGCCCCGGTGCACGGTCTCTGTCAACGACCGCTTGCAGGTAGGAAAACAGGTCGGGACACCGCTGCGCTTCGTCGATGACCGCGCCGGCGGGAAACTGACCGAGGAAACCGCGTGGGTCGTCCCGCGCAAAGCCGAGGACGTCCAGATCCTCAAGGCTCGCGTATGGCTTGGCGACAAAGACGGTCTTCGCCAGCGTGGTCTTTCCCGATTGACGCGGCCCGACGACCGCTACGACCTTGAACTCGCGCGCCAGTGTCCGGACCAGCGGCTCCGCCTCTCGTGGGACCATGCCACTACCGTACACCCGCTGTCAAAGCCATGCAAATCCGGAATCGGAATCCGGAATATCCATGAAAGGAGGGTCCGAAGACAGCAAAACGCCTGGATCGAAAGCGTAAGGGTAAGTTTATCCCCTCCACGCGCGCGTTCAAGCGGGATCGAACGGCGTACGCACCACCGCCACGAAGATCTGCGACTGCGGCCTGATCTGGACGCTGGACACCAGCGAGAAGCCTGCTTCGGCGAGCAGCCATTTCCAATCGTCCGCGGTGTACTTGTTGTGGAACGGGAACATGCGGAACCAGCCCGCGCGCTGCCGCTCCGGCGGCTCGGTGCGGTCGCGCGGCCGGTCCTGGACATAAAGGGCGAGCGGCATGCGCACCCAGTCGTCGAGCAGGAACAGGCCGCCGGGGCGAAGCACCCGTTGTACCTCCGCCAGCACGGCAAAGGGGTCGTCCAGGACGTGAAGCACTCCGGTCATGGATACCAAGTCCATGCTGCCGGCGCCTAGCGACAACGGCTCTTTCTCGACATCGTGCACTTCCAGCGTCGGCGGCGCACCCCGGTAGCGCAGCCCGCGCGCGTGCTCGATCATGGCCGGGGTGACGTCGAAACCGTAAAGCCGGCTGCCTTGGTGGCGTTCGGAGACGTCGCGCAGGAACAACCCCGGGCCGCAGCCCAGATCCGCGATGGCGGGCTCGGCGGGAAGATGCCGCCCCACGTTGGCCCTGAAGACGGACCAGTATTGATCATTGAAACGCCTGGGGTAGCGCTCCACCATGCGTGCGACGAACTCCGCGTCGGACGCGCCGTGAATCTCCTGTTGGGTGGGCATGGATGGTCAATCGGTCGGAAACGTCGCGTTTGCGGCCCCGGTGATGATCATAGGATCGGGGATGCCGCGTTCGCGGCAGGGTGGCGTGGCGCCGGCGCCGCCCTCGGGTACCGCTCCGGCGCCACTCTGTCTCATGAGTCCAGCGTCGACTCCACGAACAGCTCGTCCACCGCCACGGCCCTGTCCATGAGCCCCTGGTCGTGGGAGTAACCCATGAAGCGTTCCAGGTTGGCGCGGTTGCGCTTGAGGCCGTAGGGCCAGTAGTCCTCGCCCAGGGCGGCTCGCTCCTCTTCGTAGAGGTGCCGGGTCCACGCCAGGCTGGACCAGTTGGGATCGGCGTAGTACTCGCGGCACGCCGTCTTGGCGTTCTCGAAGGCGTCCATGACGCTCTGCACGGCGAAGGGATACTTCTCCAGCACCTCGTTCTTGAAGGCCACCACGTGCATGATGGGGTAGAAGCCGTTCTTGCGGTAGTACTTGAGCTCCTCGGCGCGGGCGTCGCGGAACAGACGGCGGATCTTGTCCGAGCCGTCCACCACCTCGTCCGGCGGATGGGGCATCATCAGGGCGTCGATCTCGCCCCGCTCCAGCATGGCGCCGATGCTCTCGCCCTTCTCCAGGTAGCGGATGCGCACGCCTTCGGCCTCGATGGGCAGGGCCTCGGGCCGGTCGATGACCCAGTCGATCTCGCGCCAGGGCACGTCGTACTCGCTCTGCAGGTCGCCCTTGGCGAGTACGGAAAGGGTCGTCTGGAAGGTGCTCAGCCCCACGGTCCTGCCGATGAGGTCCTTGGGCGACTCGATGCCCGCGTCCACGTTGACCCACATCTGCGACAGGCTGAACAGCCGCCGCGGGAACACCGGGATGGCCTTGATGGGCATGTCGCGGCTCTGGGAGATGAGATACGACGACAGCGACAGCTCGCCGATGTCGAACTCGCCCTGGAGCATACGCTCGTGGCGCCGGGAACCGTGCCTCAGCGGGTGGGACTGGCCGACCTCCAGCACTTCGAGGTCGAGGCCCTCCGCGGTCACGCTTCCGTCCAACAGCGGCACGTGCCTGTCGTAGTGGGACACGGCCATGGTCAGTTTGGGATCCGGCATGTGATCGTCGCTCCTTCCTTGAAAGGGTTGCACCGTGAATTGAAACGAGACTATACACTCCCCTATCGGCACAGCCAAACCTGACCGGCGCCCACCGCCGCACAAAGGAGGGACGGACATGGCCAGAATTCGCTACGTGGCCACCTTGAGCCGCGACCCCGACGCACTGGCGGGCTTCTACACCCAATACATGGGGATGAAGGAGTTGGGGCGTTCGCCGGAGGGCGACGTTTCCCTCAGCGAGGGCCTCTACAACCTCACCCTGTTCCGCAAGCGGCAATCCCTGGGCGAGTTCCACATGCGCCGCGGGCTGCATCACATCGGCCTCCAGGTGAAGGATCTCGACGAGGTCCGGGCGCGCTACCAGAAGTTCAACCCCAGGGGCGTGGTGGTGACCGAACCCGGGGGCCTGCACCACGGCGCCATCCGCATCTTCGATCCCGAGTGCAATCCGGTGACGCTGTCGGAAGGGAGCTTCGGCGTGGAGGAGGAAGGCGGGTACCCGCGCATCGCCCACGTCGCCTTCAACGCCCTGGACCCCGAGGTGATGCTCAACTTCTACGTGCAAGTGCTGGGGCTCCGGGAGGTGGAAAGCAGCTACAAGCGGCGGCGCAGCGGCCTGCTCAACCGTTTCGCGGGCGACGGCTCCACCAACCTGGCCATCCACCCGTTCTTCAACTCAAACGTCGGGCACGAACGCCGCTTCGGCGTGAACCACATCGGTTTCCTGGTGGACGACCTGGCCCGGAAGCTGGACGACCTGGGGAGCGTGGTGGCGGTAAAGGCGCGACCGCCGGACCGGCCTTACGCCGAGTTCCGCTTCCGGGATCCCGAGGGGAACGCCCTGGACCTTTCCCAGAACAAGGGATGGGAGGTAGACATCGACAAGTGGGAGCGGGCAGCCTGACAAATGATTTCCAGAACACCTAATAACTGAAAAACGATTATAAACAGCGATCATTCCTGAAAAGGAGAACAGAATGGCCATCGAAGTCATGGATCTGATGGACAAGGGGCGCAAGGATCTCAAGCGCGAAGTGGTGTTGAACACCAAGCGCTTCCACACCTGGGTGCACGTCTATCGAGAGCCCGGGGACAAGGATGACATGCATTGCCACAACGCCGACCAGAGCTTCTACGTCATGGAGGGCGAGTGCACCATGCACTTCCCGGACGGCGGCGCTGCGGTGCTGAAGCCGGGCATGGTGGCGCTCATTCACGGCGGAGACTTCTACCAGCTCGAGAACACCGGCACCGGCCCGATGATCCTCATGGGCAACCGCTCGGGTCCGTCAGAGGACATCAAGCACATCAATCACGAGCTTCGGGTGGACATCAAGGACCTGCCCAAGGAAGACCGGGAGCGCATCGGCAAGGGCGGGCCGGTGTACGTGACCAAGGCGGGCTAGGGGTGGCTTTCGACTACCTGCCCATCCTGGCGGAAAACGCGGCTCCCAAGCCGCCGCGCAAGCTTTACCGCGCGCCGCGGATCGGCTGGCGGCCCCTCGGCCGGCCGCTGAACGAGATGCGCGTGAGCCTGGTCACGAGCGCGGCCGTCCGCCAAACCCGCCAGCGCGCCTTCACCGCCGGAGGCGACGCGAGCCACCGCCGCATCGCCGCGGATTCGGACATCGAGGTCATTGTCGACCATCACTCTCCCGTCGGCCGGGACGTGCGCAGGGATGCCGAAGTGGTCTTCCCCAGGCGGGCGTTGCGGGAGCTGGCGCGGAAGGGAGTGGTCGGCAGCGTGGCCCCGGCGCACTTCTCCATCTACGGCGGCATCGCCGACCACGACGCCATCACCGAACGGCTGGCGCCGGAGCTGACGCGGAGGCTCGCGGCCATGCGCGTGGACCTGGCGTTGATGGTCCCCTACTGACCCTACTGCCACGAGACCGTGAGTCTCGTCGCCAACCTGGTGGAAGCCTCGGGCATACCGACGCTGCTGGTCGGCACGGTGCGCGACATCGTGGAGCGGGTCAAGCCCCCGAGGGCCGTATGCATCGACAATCCAGTGGGCCGCACCTTCGGACCACCCCGAGCGAGCCGAAAGCAGGAGTCGCTGCTGGCCGAGACCCTGGGGCGCGCCCACGCGTTCAAACGGAAAGGCCAGATCATCGACTTGCCGGGCAACTGGACCGATCGCCCCGGCGCCTCGTGGCAGGACATGGTCCGGCGGGAGATCCTGCGGCTGCCGCGGCGCTGAGGATTCCCGGGCAAACCTGATTGGTTACCGCCATGAAGATGGCGCCCTTCGACTTCGCTTCGCGAAGCCTGTCCTGAGCTTGGTCGAAGGGCTCAGGGCGAACGGAGAATAACTGAACAGGAATTGCCGAACGGGAATGCCTGAACAGGAGTGCCTGAACAGGAATGCCTGAACGGGAATGCCTGAACAGGAATGCCTGAAGGGGAGTGTCTGAACGGGAATGCCTTCTATTAGGAGCCGCATAATATTGTGACTCTCGAGCACGCCAGCGTGTCCTCAGAAGGCTGTAACGAGAAGGGGAAGGCGTCACTATATTGTGCAGGCATCAATAATGCCGTTCGCCCTGAGCGTAGCGAAGCGAAGTCGAAGGGCGCCATCCTGCCCGCCGGCAGTTGATCGGAGTCTTCCCGGTGCTTAGATCCGCTGCACCGACGCCGAGTCCTTCAGCGCCTCGTAGGCCCGCAGCCCCACCGCCAGGTCCATGATCCCCAGGCCCTGGAGCTTGAACAGCGTGATCTCATCGGGCGCGGTCCGTCCCGGAGCGTTCCCGAGGATCACGTCGCCCAGCTCGCACACGCCGTCCCAAGTGAGCGCGCCGTCCCTCACCGCCCGGAACACGTCGCTCCCGTTGGCCTCCACGGTCGCTCTTGAGGTGACGCAGACCCGCGCGGCCCGGGTCATGGTGTCGCGGTCGATCTCCTCGCGCACCCGGGTGCTGTCACCGTTGGCGATGGAGGTGACGTGCATGCCGGGACGGAGGCCGCGGCCGTCGAACACCGGGCTTTGGGCGTTGGTGGCGGTGATGACGATGTCCGAGCCCTCCAGCGCGGCCTCGGCGCTGTCCGCGGCCGTGGCTTCGAGACCGAGGCCGCTCCGGACACGCTCGGCGAATCGAAGCCGGTGCGCCGGGGTGGGGCTGAAGACCTGGACGGTATCGATGGGCCTCACCGCGCACACCGCCTGGAGCTGGGTGAAGGCGTGCTTCTCGCTGCCGATGACCGCCACCCGTCGGGCGGCGGGAGGCGCCAGGTGCTTGGCGCCCACGCCGCCTGCCGCGCCGGTGCGGAGCTCGTTGATGGAGCAGTCCTGGAACAGCACCAACGGCTCCCCGGTCTCGACGCTGTAGAGGATCACGGTCTCGTGGTGGATGGCGCGGTCCTGGTCGGTCTGCAGGTAGGCGCCCATGGCGCCCTTGAAAGAGCCCGGCAGTACCCCGAACAACATCCGGTTGTCGTGATGGATGCGCCGGCGCGGCAGTACCACGGCGTTGCCGCGGGAGGTCTCCGCCAGGGATTCCTCCACCGCCTCGATGGCCTGCGCCATGGGGATGATGGTCTCCACCGGCGTGTCTTTGAGGAACAGCATGGATGGGCCTCCCGTTTCCGTGTGTGCGAGCCGCCGTCCCGCGGTGGAACGGCGGCTCGCGGTCCTGTCCGGCGCAGTCTGCCATCCCTTGAACTGCCCGTCCAGGAGCGGTATTCAACACCTTGACCGCTTGTCGTTTCGGCGCACCGTCGAGTCCGGGCCATTGCCACGGCCCGCTCCACTGTCGGGCTGGTGCCGCTGCCATCCATACAGGAGGAATCCCATGGCCATTAACGGTACCAAGGTCATCGACCTGGACAGCCATCTGGTGGGAGACGTGAGCAACTGGAAGCACTGCATCGAGGAGGAGTGGCGGGATCAATTGCCCCGCCCGCTTCCGACCAAACCCGACGAAAGGCGCAAGACCCTGGTGGGATCGCGCATCATGGTAGGCTCGGAGGTGACTCGGCAGAGCGGCGAGAAGCCCCAGTGGCACAAGGCGGAAGACCTGGCGGCCGGGGGCCGGGTGCGGAACCTCGACAAGGACGGCATCGACGTGGCCGTGCTCTCGCCCAACTCGCCGGCGCTGGACCTGGTGTGGTTCCCCGAGGACCCGGAGCTGGCGGCGGCCTATTGCCGCGCCGAGAACAACTACATGCGGCAGTACGCCAACGAGTTTCCGGAACGCCTGCAATGGGCGGGCGTCATCCCTTGGCAGGACGTAGACCTGGCGGTCAAGGAACTGCACCGCATGGCGGACATGGGCAACCAGGCCCTCAACATGAAGGCGGTGCCGGTGGCCGGACGCCTGTGCTGGGACCCCTACTACGATCCCATCTACGCCGAACTGGAAAACCTGAACTGGCCGATCATCGTCCACGACACCAAGCACGATTCCATGGGCCAGGAACGGTTCGCCGACAACTTCTTCTTCTCGCACATGGTGGGGCGTGTCTTCGAGTCCATGGTGTGCATGATGTCGTTCATCTGCGGCGGCGTGCTGGAACGGTTCCCGAAGCTGAACCTCGTGTGCCTCGAGACCGGCG
>Ga0209543_1000616_pt1 | contig 42921 bp, 25 predicted proteins | sample MesohylFT_FD_187296 | JGI IMG/M metagenome (GOLD analysis project Ga0209543, IMG submission 187296) | Host-associated microbial community of the marine sponge Aplysina aerophoba from Gulf of Piran - sponge mesohyl, lysed by freeze-thaw... | ecosystem: Host-associated > Porifera > Sponge >...
GCCCCCTGCCGCTACAATCCGCCGCCATGGACATCGGCATCTTCATGTTTCCCACCGGCGACGCGATTCGCCCGGACGAACTCGGCGCGGAAGTCGAGGCTCGCGGCTTCGAGTCGCTGTGGTTTCCCGAACACACCCATATCCCGACTTCGCGGCGAACGCCGTTCCCGGGAGGCGGAGAGTTGCCGCCGGAGTACTCCCGGTCGCACGATCCGTTCGTCGCCCTCACCGCGGCGGCGATGAGCACGAGCACGATCAGGCTCGGCACCGGCATCTGCCTGATCATCGAGCGCGACACGATCACGACCGCGAAGGCCGTGGCGAGTCTCGACGTGCTCTCCGGCGGCCGCTTCATCTTCGGCATCGGCGGCGGCTGGAACCGGGAGGAGATGGAGCACCACGGCACGGACTACCCAACCCGTTTCGCGAAGCTCGAGGAGCAGGTCGCGGCGTTCAAGACGATCTGGACCGAGGACGAGGCGGAGTTTCATGGCCGTCACGTCGACTTCGATCCGATCTGGTCCTGGCCCAAGCCGGCCCAGAAGCCGCATCCACCGATCGTTCTCGGCGGCGGCACGCGCTACACGCGCCAGCGGGTCGTCGATCACTGCGACGGCTGGATGCCGATCGGGCGGGATGACGAGGCGGTGCTCAGGGGCATCGAGGATCTGAGGCATCGCGCCGAACGCGCGGGACGGGCGATGGACACGATCTCGATCAACGTCTTCGGCGCGACGCCGAATCGGGAGGTCCTCGACCGCTACGCCGAGGCCGGCGTCGGCCGGGCCGTCCTCCTGGCGCGGCCTGAAGGACGCGACCTCGTCCTGCCCCGGCTCGACCGGTACGCCACGCTGCTGGCCTGAGCGGCCGGCGCGGGAACGGCCGCCGGCAGGCCCCGGGCCGGACACGGTCCGCCAGGCCCCAGGACTCTCCGACGTAGACGCCGACGTTGCCGGTGTTGCATGTCGACTATTCTGGTGGTGAAAATTCCGGTTTGCCGGGTAAAACGGAATCGCGATGGACAGAATGACGGCCTGACGCTAGCCTCTGGCTTATGTTCGGCCGGTTCTTCACTCCTCCCGTGGCGTCGAGCTACTTCCTGTTCGGTCCGCGCGGGACCGGCAAGTCGACGTGGCTGCGGGATCGCTACCCCGAAGGCCTGGTCATCGATCTGAACGACCCGGAAGAGGAGCGCTACTACGGCGCGGCGCCGGAACGTCTGGAGAGCACGGTGTCGTCACATCCGGCCGGGAGACCTGTCGTCATCGACGAGGTGCAGCGAGCGCCGCAGCTCCTCTCGGTCGTGCATCGGTTGGTCGAGCGGGACAAGGAGCTGCGATTCGTTCTGACCGGGTCGAGCGCCCGGAAGCTGCGGCGGACCGGGGTGGACCTGCTGGCCGGCCGGGCGCTCCTTACGACGATGCACCCCTTCATGGCGGCGGAACTGGGGGCCGCCTTCAGTCTGGATCACGCCCTGACCCTCGGCCTGATCCCGCTAGTCGTCGACGCGGCCGAGCCGGAGTCCGCACTTCGCACCTACGCGGCGCTCTACGTGCGTGAGGAGGTCCAGGCCGAGGGCCTGGTGCGCAACGTGGGCGCCTTCTCGCGCTTCCTCGAAGCGGCGAGCTTCAGCCACGGCGCCGCGCTGAACGTTTCGAATCTCGCGCGGGAGTGCCAAGTCGAGCGCAAGGTGGCGGCAACCTACCTCTCCGTGCTCGAGGATCTGCTGATCGGCTTTAGTCTGCCGGTCTTCCGGAGGCGCTCCCGCCGCAAGCTCACGTCCCACCCCAAGCTCTATCTCGTCGATCCGGGGGTCTTTCGGTCGCTTCGCCCGCGAGGTCCGCTCGACCAGGACTCGGAGTTGGCCGGACCGGCGCTGGAGGGGTTGGTCGCCCAGCACCTCAGGGCCTGGATCGCCTACACCGGCCGGAGAGATTCGCTGAGTTTCTGGCGTACCCGCTCCGGCAGCGAGGTCGACTTCGTCCTCTACGGCGAAAGCGGCTTCTTCGCGCTGGAGGTCAAGAGGTCGAGCGTCGTCCACCCCCGGGACCTGAGCGGCCTCCGTGCCTTCGCGGCGGACTACCCCGAAGCCACGCCGGTCCTGCTCTACGGTGGGCGTCGCACGCTTGTGAACGGCGTTCTCTGCTTGCCGTGCGAGGGTTTCCTTCGCGCTCTCGTTCCCGGCCGTCCGTTGGACGATATCCTGGCTGCGGTGGGCGACCGAGACAGGCCTACCTGATCGGGTTGAGAAGGCTCGAGTGTGTGGCCTCGGAGAAACTCAAGGGTCGGAAGTGGGCGAGTTTGTTGCGGAACGCCCTCAGGCGGTGGGCAGGTCCCAGCACTCCTTGGCCGCCTTCGCGATGGCGCGAGAAGTAGAGCACCAGCGCGCCGAGTTCCATGTCGTCCGGAGTCTCGATGACGCCGAATTCGGTCTCGAAAGGGAGCCGGCTAAAGCGGTGTCGGTTGCGGTCGACCAATTCGATGCGCCGCTCTTCCAGCAGCGGCAGAAGAACCGCGGCCTGTGCGGCCCAGAGTCGACGGTTCAGTTCGCGTTTCCGGCCCTGGACCAGGAGCAGCGCGGAGTGCACCACCGGCCGTTCCTGCGGCCCATCCAGGGTGCCGGCCTCCCAGAGTTCGGGCGTTTTCGCGGTCCAGCCGTGCTCCTCCGCATAGTGAGCGAGGGTGGCCTGGGGCTGCAGTGCCGCCTCGGGGCCGCCGTCGAGCAGGACTCCAGCAAGTACGTGGTCCCATTGCGCGACCTGGGCGACGGTATTGGCTAGCAGGGCGCGGATGACCCGGCGCCGGCGGCGTACTTGCCGACTCTGCAGAACCAGCACGTAGAGATCGTCGCGATCGACCACATCCCGGAACTCGCGGGAGCTGACGGATGGCTCTGCCAGGTCAGGGACTTGAAAGCCAGCGCCGCACAGCGGCAGGAGAAAGACCGGTGGTCGGGCGGTCGCCTCAGCGTTCCGCCTCGCGTGGGCGAAGTTGCGCAGGAAGCGGCGCCAAGCCGACCAGCTCTCAGGGGTCAGGCCGTCGATCCAGAACACCCGGTTCCGGAAGCGCTCACCGAGGACGACCTGTTGCGGCATCCTGAAGTCGACTGCGGGCGCCTCCGGGGCGACTGACCGGCGAATCGCCGAGAGCGGCGGGGTTTCGGCATCCACGCTGAGAGGCGTCCACGCGGTGCCCCAGGAGGTTTGTTGCTCCAGATGATCAGCCAAGCCCGCAGGCAGGTCGCCGCCGAACCGAAGCACGACGCTCGATCCTCCGCGCACATCGTCCACGATGGTCTCGACAAACCGGGAGGGGCCGGGCAGACCCCAGAGAGAACCCACGTCTCTTCAGGCCAACGACGTCTGGAGCATGGCTGCAACAATCGGGTTGACCCGCCATTCGGAGGGGCCGGTTGGCTGCAGAAGATGGAGCTTCCTCGCCGCCCAGATGGCTGATCGAAGCTCTTCCTTGCCTAAGGGGCAAGCTGCAAGTTCCCTTGCCTCCGGGTCGAGCAGTTCGTTCTCCGTTGCCGTACCGAGCTCCCGCGCCAGGTGCAACACCGCTGCGAGCTCGACATGGTCGAGAGCGAAGGCCTCCATCAGACGGCTGGCGTTCTCCCGAGAGAGTTCGTGGAAGCCGGCGGGCTTGGTCAGGAGTTCGGGACTGGCGCCGTCCCGCAGAGCTTGGAGGACGAGATCCAGCAGCACGGGCCAGCCCCCGGCAAGTTCGGCCAGCTCCCGCTCCTGTTTCTGGTCTAGGCGGTGCCCAACATCTCGGTCGTCGTCCAGACACGCCGCAGCGAAGCCGATCGACCAAGGCTGCAGGTCCACGAAAAGCAAGGTTCCCTGTGATTCAAACTGCCGGATCGCACGTCTATGGGTCATCAGCCGATCAGCATCGAGAGAAAAGACGACCCGAGCGAGCCTGTCCCGCGACCTGAGTTTGTCGAGAATACCGCGGGTGGCCATAATCCAGTCCTCGCACCAAGCGCCGGCGTTGGCGTCGGCGAGGAACACGGTCGTCCCGGGTTTTCGCGCATTGAGACGGCTTCTGAGGTCGCGTTCGAACGCGGCAACGGACCGCGACGGTTTCAACCGTTCCACCTCGCCGAGCCCAGGACCGGCGAGAAGGAAGTCGGTGACATGGCCCACGCCCGCGGCTTCAGTTCCGCAGACAAGCACGACCTCATTGCGGCTGCTTCCCTTCTCGGAAACTCCGGTTAGCGCATGCTCCTGCTGGAGGGTCAGCGGGCGATAAAGCGGCCCTTTTTCTCCGTTTCGCCGCCTGATCTCGCGAGGCCCCAACTCCGAAGTTGCGGGAAGGCCTTCAAGCGCCACCAGTTTCTCGTCGAGATCGTGGACGCTGCCCAGGAGCGCGAGGACGTTGGGGTTGCGCAGGCTGAAGCGTTCCCCCGTGCGGTCCTGCGTTTCGGTGCGTCGGAGGACCCCCAACTCGACCATCTCCTCGAGCAGCGCCCTGAACCGTTCGGAGTCGAAGCCGTCGCCGAAGCCGGCTTCCCACCACTCCCGGGCCCCGCTGAAGAGGAGGCCAACGTCGGCGCCTTCGTGCAGGACGCGGTCGTTGTCGTGACACATGAAGGCAAGGACGTAGGCGATGGCCTCGTACCGGGGGTCGAGCTGCAACGTCCACTCGAACCGCTTCCGGATCTCGGCCTGGAACTCCCGGTCACGATGAACTCCCGCGAGCAGATCGGGGCGGACGGCGGGCAGCTCAGTCAGCGAGTTGTGCCTGGTTGGTTGAGACAACCGCACCGCGAGTTCGTTCCCGTGGATCTGGAGCAGGCTCGGGTAGTAGTTCGCGCGTGCGAGCACGCTTCGCATCAACCGCTGCGGCTCGAACCGGTAGCCGCAGGCCTGAAGAGGCACGCTAAGCAGGTCCTCCGCCTGCCGCCGCTCTTCGGGTTGGATGAAGGGACCGATGCAGATCGGCGTGCCCATATGCGCCAGCGGATGATTCGACTGGTTGGTCGTCCGCAAGACGTTGTGTAGGCCCGCGAACACAACCTTGATCGAGCGGTACCTCTCCATGAGGGCTTTCAGTCTCGAGGACTCGGAAAAGGTGGCTCGGCTGCTGTTCAGTGCGTCGCGTCGCAGGAAGTTGTCCGCCTCATCCAGCAGGATCAACAGCTTGCCCCGTGTCCTGGGGTTGAATCGCGCGTGCAGCGCTTCGCAGAAGGTCTCGACGCTTCTCGCGTCGCGGGTTGGCCTCCGGACGGTCTCGTCGATCGCCTCCAACTCCCGAAGGTGCTTCCAGATGACGGCCCAGATGTCGGCCGTGTCGGCATCGCCGATGCCGCCGTCCTTGAGGTCGATCCAGACGGCAAACCGACCGTGTTGCGGCGTAGTGAATTCCTCCTGCACCCGCCGGAGCAGGGCCGTCTTCCCCAACTGCCGTCCACCATAGAGGAAACACGAGCCATCGTCGAAATCGCGGACTTCGCTCATTTCTCGTTCTCGCCCGAAGAACATCTCGGGCGGGACGAAGCTGGATCGCGTCTGAAAGGCCTTGCAGTACGAGAAGGGGAGAGACAGCGCGAAGAACGAGGCGGGACGGGGACTGACCTGAAGGGCCAGGAAGGTCAGGAGCAATTGGTCCAGAAGGAGGAAGGGCAGCTTCTTCTCGAAGCTCGTGCGGGTGAGTTGCTCGCGGATGCTGTCTCTCAGGGGCAAGGCGCAGACGACGATGGCGGCTTGGCCCGCGTACGCGCCTTCCAGGGCCTGCCGCACCTGCGTTGCTGTGGGCTCATCGAAACACACGAGGACGCGATAGCGACCTCGAGCCAACGAACCGAATTGGGCGATCGCGCAGTCGCCCCTGTCCGAGAGAGTTGCGGTGAGGAGCTCTCCCGTCCATGCGTCCGGGGTGGCACGGGTGGCGTTCCGGTCAAGCCGAACCCGAACGTCGGACAATCCGAGGCGGCTGAAGAGCTCCCGCGCTGCCTTTGCGACTTCGGCCCGGTTGAGTCTGCGGCAGTTCCTCAGGTTGCTCCAGCTCTCGATCAACTCGCTGGCCGACGCCCGATCATCTTCGTCCAGTTCGTCGAAGGCGAGGTCTCCATGGCGACGCCCCGCCTTCGCCGCTTCGACGACCTTGGTCCAGTCCTTCGTCGCGATGCGCAACCCGGCCCGGTCCGCGGCGAGGTAGGAGTCCAGAAGCTCGACCGAGTCCGAGTGAACCCGGAGCGTCCGCTGGGTCGTTTCGCTCGGCCGGTACAGGAGTTCGTTTGCGGCTACCAGATCGCCGTCGTCGATGTGACGCTCGATCTCTCGTAACCGGTCCGGTTCGTTGGCGGGCACTCGGCCTCGGGCCTCGTTGCGGAGCGCCTGGAGGCTCTCGTCCCTGGCGCTTTCAAGGGTGCGTCGGAGGCGGTCGAGTTCAGCGACACTCCGGTCGAAGCGAGCGACAGTCCCGCCTTCAATTCGGTCCTCCAGGGAAGACAGGTCGACGTCGATCTCAAGACGGTCGGCCGGTTCCAACTGACCGTACAGGAACGCTGATTCCAGGGCGTCACGCAACGTCTCCGCGTCTTCCTTCAGGGAGCGGAGATGTTCCTCGCGAGACGAATCCAGTCGTTCCTGCCAACGCTCCGCGTCGTCGTCGCCCATGTTTTCCGCGCTCATCGGCCAGTCCAGGATCCGCTGCGCAGTCTGGAGATCGGCGGCCTCGATATGCCTTTCCAGGGCAGTCTCCACATCGGACGCTGGAGCAGAAAAGAGAGCCATGAGCGCTTCGTCCGCATCGCCCTCAGCCAAGCCGGAGTCGGCGATCCGAACCTGTGGGTAAAGGAAAAGGCCGGACGCCCTGACCATGTCAGCAGCGGGCTCGCCGGTGCCGCCCGCTTCCAACTCCGGGTCGACAAGGTTCTCGACCTGAATCAGTGCGGAACTTGCCACGTTCGTGGCAGCGCGTACGAGCGGGTCCTCATCCTGGCGTGCCTTGACAGTCTGCAGCTCCTCGTGAAGGCCTGGTGCATCCTCCTGGATCAGCCGAACGAAGTCCGAGAGGATCTGCCGGTGGTAGCTGGCCTGGTCGGTCGTGGCTTCGCACAGATCGAGGTACTCGTGGGCCAGTTCGCAGGGACGATCGAGACGCCTCCGGATCTGCTTGAAGATCTTCTGGTCGATGGATTGACTCTTCTTGAGCAGTTGAGCGCTCAGGTCGTCCAGGCACTTGCGCAGTCTGTCGCGGTCTTGAATCTCAGCGAGGTGCTTCCTGACGTTGGCCGCGTCCGTCCGATTCGAGATCGCCCTCAAGAGCCGTCCCAACGGTCCCTTCTTTAGGAGACCGCTCCAGACCTTCTTCGCGGGAACGTACCCCAAGGGGAGCGTTGCGTCGCCCTCGAGCCAGGATGCCAAATCCTGTTGAACGGCGGCCATCGCGTCCCCGTGCTTCAGGTGGCGTCCCGCGCGGCGCAGGAACGATCCTGCGTCAATCCCGGCCGTCTGGGCGGCCCAGCTCCGCTCAGCAGCATGCTGAGCGAAGTCGTACAGTGCTAGCAGGCCCTCATGGGTGAGACCCTTGAGCCAGGCCGCCGCCCCGGTGTGTGGGGCGAGCAGCGCCGGAACCACGGCGCCGGCAAACCGGAGCAGGGCCTCCGCGTTCTCCTGGGCCGGCGTGCTTCCAGGTGGAGGTTCACTCGGCGCGTTCTCGATCACCTCGCGCAGGTCGGCCGCGAGTTCTCCGTGAGCTTGCCGCAAGTGGCTGGCGTATAGCGCCGCTTCGACGATGGCGCTTCGGGGTTGACCCGCGGCGATCTCAAGCTCCTCGGCAAGGCGGCAGACCTGGAAGGCCTCGGCTAGGCGGGGCGGTTCGTCTGCCAAGGCGTCCGCGAGGGCGTTCCGCACGCTCTGCTCAACCTCGCTCCACTCGAGCGTTGGGGGCTCGGGCGGCGCTTCGCGGGGTTCGTCCTCAACTGTCCCTTCAGGTGCCGTGCCGTCAGCGGCGGCCGGCTCGGCGGCCGATACGCTTGTTGCCGGTACCGTTTCGGTCTTCGATTCGTCGGGTTCGGCAGGTTGGACCCGCTCCTCCGGCGGATCCAGCCGGTCCGCCTCGGTCGGAGCTACCGCCGGCCCGGCCTGTGGCCCTTGTTCAGTTACAACGTCGCGAGATTTGACTTCGCCCGCTTCGCTTCCGGCTTCTCCGGTCGGAGGTGCCGAGACTCCCTCGTTCGCGTGGGCTGGGGCTTCCTCCGCGGCGGCGCCGTCGGACGGGTCGCCGGTGGCGTTGGATTGCGAGTCCGGAAACGCCGGTTCCCCTACCTGTGTGGCCGCCGGTGCTGACGGATCGGTCGCACAGACGCTCGGAGCGAGCGCCGTCAGCAGGGCGTCCTCCGCCGCCCGGTGGCGATTCCTGGCTGCGAGCCTCTGTTTGAGGAGTGCGTCGAGGCGACCGTCCAAGGTTCGTTGCTCTTCCCGGCTTGTGGGTTCACACTCCTGAAGGGAATCCAACTCTTGCCCTATCCTGCCGTATTCCTCGTGGGCCTGTTTGAGCGTCGCGATGGCGACCGGGACATCGTTTCGCAGCCTCGCGAGTTCGGCGAGAGCCTCCTTCGGGTGCACACTCGACATATCGGCCCACCCGTTGACCAGTTCATCCACGTCCCCCTGGATTCCTGCGGCGGCGGCGTGCTTGGCGACTTCAGCCAGGAACCCGGCGGCGGTCGCTTGAAGTTCTTCTACCGTCCTGCGTGATTCGAGGTTCCTCCGCCGGGCCGTCAAGCCTCCATGGAGGGTCTGGACACGGTCTTCAACACCTGTCGCGAAGCCGCCGAGAATTTCAAGCGACTCAGCGTCCTCGATCTTCTCGACGAGCCCGTGGACCGACGAGAACGCAGAGTCGATCGTCGTTTCCACCTTTTGGAGTACCTGCAGCAGCTCGCGGTTCGGGGCGTCGGGACGAGCAGCCGGTACCCCGAACTCCGTTGGCGCTGCCCCGGGCGTCTCTGGTTCGGCGTCCGGCGACGTGTGGACGGCTGGCGGCCGGAGCAACTTTTCGAACTCGTCCTCTAGGTCTTCGACCCGCTCGACCGCCTCCTGGAGAACTGATTGGTCGTTCTGGAGCGAGGCGAGCGTGAAGGCAAGGCGAACGGCTTGACGGCGCTCCGCGCTGTCCGCTTCGGACCACCTGTTTAGCCGGGAGTTCACTTCCTCCCTGAGCCGGTCGACGATGACGTCGTCAGAACTCTCCGACCGAAGGAGGTTTCGGTCCAGATTGTCCAGAATGCAGTACTCAAGGGAAGGCGGCGGCCCGTCCTGGTGCCTGCGGGCCTTCGTCCGGTTCAGAACGGGAGCGGCTGGAGGAGGGCTGGCGCGCCAGTGGTCCCAGAGTTCCCTGCGGTTCTGCGGATCGGAGTAGAAGGCGAGGAGGACGGCTTCATCCGTCTCCGCATGGATGTCGGCGCCAATCCTGGATCGCACCCAGACGCCCTGAAGTATCCGGTGGCGTAGCTGGCCGCTCAGGTACAGAGGCTTCTGGAGCTTCAGAAGACTGCTGAGACACAGGGGAAGACCGTTCCCCAACTCGTTCTTCAAAAGAGACTGGGCCATGTCCGCGTTGCTAGGAAGCCGCGAACTCTAGCAGCCCGTGGCCAGGTCGGCGGCGGTCTCCGCCACGAGCAGATCGACGACTTCCCGCAGGGCCTCGTCCTTGGTCGCTCCCTCCACCAGACGCAGCCGGTAGAGGTCGAGCTGCCGGTCGGCGCTCGAGCCTTCGCGCACGATCGTCAGGCAGTGCCGGAGTTCCTGCTCGCAGCCGAGGGCGCGGGCGTCTTCGGCGACTTCCTCGACGAGTTCCTCGAGTTCGTCCGCGATGTCGATCCGGCCGCCGCGCCGGGTATCGCCCAGGAACGCCAGCAGGCCGTAGCGCTGGGCGAGCCACTTGTTCTCGACGATGATCTCGGTCGGCGGCTCGGGCGGCAGGGTGCCTTGCCGGTCGTGCCGGGCCAGCATCCGGATCAGGGAGGCGTAGAGGGCGACGATGCACATCGCGTCCTCGATCGCCGGGCAGGTGTCGCAGATTCGCAGTTCCACGGTCGGGAACTTGTGGGAAGGGCGGATGTCCCACCAGATCTCGCTGCCGTCCTTGATGAACGCCATGCGCCGGTACTCGCCCAGGAGCGCCTCGTACTCGGCATGGGAATGCAGCGGCCCCGGAATGCTGGTGCGAGGCATCGCCTCGAAGAGGTTCAACCGGTTGCACTTGAACCCGGACTCGCGGCCTTCGCCGAAGGGCGAGGAAGCGGAGAGCCCGATGAACAGGGGCAGGTAGCGCCGGAGCGCCGTCATGACCCGGACCCGGGTATCGAGGTCGCCGAAGCCGGCGTGCACGTGCATGCCGCAGATGACCAGGCGGCGCACCGTCTCCTGGTAGGTCGAGGCGAACTGCCGGTAACGGTCCTTCGGCGTCGGCAGTTGCGCTTCCCAGGCCGCGAACGGATGGGCCGAAGCGCCGATCACCGCCGCGCCGTGGGTGCGGGCCGCCTCGATGACGAGCCGGCGGGACGCCTTCAGGCCATCGCGCACCCCGGCGACGGAGTCGTGGACGGCGGTGTTCGTTTCAATCTGCGAGCGAAGGAACTCGCGGACCACCTGCTGGCCGCCGCCGGCTGCAATGCAGGCTTCGAAGATCCCGGGGTCCGGGTCGCTCAGGAGATCGCGCGACTCGGGGTCGACGAGGAAGAGTTCCTCCTCGACACCGAGGGTGATCGTGACATTTTCGCCGTTCCGGGAGGGGCTCATGGCCGGCGAACTCTACGTCGGAATGGTGCCTAGTAATGCAAGTCCTCGCCTTCCGACTTCGCGATCACTGCGGCGCCGACCGAGTCCGAGGTGATGTTGACCATCGTCCGGAACATGTCGAGCGGCCGGTCGACCGAGAGCATCAGGCCGGCGAGGGCGTAGGCCTCCGGCGTGTTCAGGTCGATCGCTTCGAGCACGATGAAGATCATGACCAAGCCGGCCGAAGGGATCGCCGCGGCGCCGACCGAGGCCAGGAGCGCGGTCAGCACGACGACCAGTTGGGTGTAGAACGAGAGCTCGACCCCAAGGGCCTGGGCGATGAACAGGGCGCCGACGCATTCGAACAGCGCGGTGCCGTCCATGTTGACCGTGGCGCCCATCGGCGTGACGAAGCTGGTCACCCGGTTCGAGGCGCCGACCTTCTCCCGCAGGCACTTCATCGTCATCGGCAGGGTGGCCGCCGAAGAACTCGTCGAGAACGCCATCGCCATGGCGGAGGCCATCGCCCGGTAGTGGTGGACGGGGTTCTTGCGCGTCAGCAGGCTGAACAGGAGCGGCAGGACGACGAACAGGTGCAACGAGAGCCCGGCCGCAATCGTGAACATGTACTTGCCGACCTGCTGGAACACGTCGAGGCCCATCTGGCTGACGGCGCGGGCGAGAAGGGCGAAGACGCCGATTGGAAGCAGACGGATGACCCAGGTCGTCACCTTCATCATCGCCTCGAAGCCGGCGCTGAAGCCCTGCCGCAGCAGGTCGCCGGTTGCGCCGCGCATCACGCCGATGGCGGCGCCGAGCACGATGGAGAAGAAGATGAGCCCCAGGATGTCGCCCGCGGCCGCGGCGCCGACCGGGTTGTCCGGGACCAGGCGCTGGATGATGTCGGCCATCGAGCCCGGGGTCTGCAGATCGTCCGGTGTCAGGCGGTCCACCCCTTCGGGCATGACGAGACCCTTGCCGGGACGTATGCTGTTGGCCAGCAAGAGGCCGACCATGATCGCCATGAAACTGCTCAGCGCGTACCAGAGGAGGGTCTTGCCGCCCAGGCGTCCGATCGACCTGCCGTCGCCGATGCCGGACACGCCATGGACGATCGAGGTGAAGATCAGGGGCACGATGACCATCCTGAGCAGGCGCATGAAGAGATCCGCCACCCAGGTGATCCATGTCACCTCTCCGAACACCAGGGCGAAGCACAGCCCCGCCGCCATTCCGATCAGTACCTGCCAGTGAAGTGCGAGTTTCATGACCAGGCAGGCTAGCACGCGCAGTCGAAGCGTTTTCGGGGCTCGGAGACGCGTTCTGGCTGTCGCGGCCGCCCTCCTTCTGGCGGTCCTGGTGGCGAGTTGCGGCAGCATGCGCTACTACTCCCAGGCGGCCCTCGGCGGCGCCGGCGTGCTGATCAAGCGCCAGTCGATCGACCGTCTGCTGGAGCCGGGACGAGCGGATGTGCTCTCCGCCGCGACCCGGGAGCGGCTGCGGTTGACCCAGGAGATACGGGACTTCGCCAGCAGCGAACTCGCCCTGCCGGAGAACCGAAGCTATCGGAGCTTTGCAGACCTGGGCCGCCCGTTTGCAGTCTGGAACGTCGTCGCCGCGCCCGAGCTGGGCCTGGAACCGAAGACGTGGTGCTATCCGTTCGCCGGCTGTGCGTCCTACCGCGGCTACTTCGACGAACGCGCCGCACGGAGGTACGGAGATCGGCTTGCCAGCCAGGGCTTCGACGTGCGCGTCGGCGGCGTGGCGGCGTACTCGACGCTGGGCTGGTTCGCGGATCCGGTGCTCAACACGTTTCTCGACCACGCGGACGCCGACCTGGCAGCCCTCATCTTCCACGAACTCGCGCACCAGGTGGTCTACGCGAAGGACGACAGCGCCTTCAACGAGTCGTTTGCGACCGCCGTCGAGATTGCCGGCGTCCGCCGTTGGCTGCGGTCCCTGGGCCGGACGGACGAACTGGATGCCTTCGAGCAGGGCCGGGATCGGCGGCGCGATCTGAACGGGTTCATGCTCGAGGTCCGTACCGAATTCGAGGCGATCTATCGAAGCGAGGAGAGCGACGACGGGAAGTTGGCGCGCAAGGCGGAAGTCTTCCGATCGCTGCCAGCCCGCTACCGGCGCGAGCTCGTTCCTGCATGGCGGGCTGGCGGGAACGGCGCCGCCGGCGGCGAGTCGGACCTGGGCGAGTGGCTGTCGCGGCTCAACAACGCGGACCTCGTCTCGGTCGCGACTTACAACGACCTCGTTCCGGGATTCCTGGCCCTGCTCGAGGCGTCAGGGCGGGACTTCCCGTCTTTCTACGCCGAAGTCGAGCGGCTGGCGGCGCTGGAGCCGGAGGAGCGGCGGCGGGAACTCGGCGCCGGCGCGGGACGATGATTCAGTACCAGTCGATGGCGTCGCGCGCCACGTCGGGATGGTCGGTGAACACGCCGTTCACGCCGAAGGCGAACAGGTGGCTGCGGATCTCCTCATAGAGACTCTTGTAGCGGCTGGGCGTCTGGTCGGCCCGGAACGTGTAGGAATGAACCAGCAGGCCGGCTTCCCTGGCCCAGACAACGAGGTCCGGCTGCCGCCGGATCATCGTCTTGGCCGGTCCGATGCCGTTGGCGAAGTCGGCGATGCCGGCGATGCCCTCCGGGCTCAGGAAGCGCTGGTACTGCTCGACCTCCGCCATCAGGAGCACCTGGGGCAGCTTCGAGCCCAGCGCTCGCAGGCGCTTGAGGCTCTCGGGCTCGAAGCTCTGGACGAAGACCGGCGCGCCGGGCTCCCGGTAGCCGTAGCGTTCGAGAACATCGAGCAGTGCCTCTTCCATCGGCAGGCCCTCGGCTCGGTGCCAGGCGGGCGCCTTGAGTTCCGGGTAGATCCCCACGTTCCTCCCGGAGGACTGGTTCATTCCCTGGACGAGTTCGATCATTTCGGCAAACGTCGGCACCCGGAAGCGGCCGATGCCTTTCGGAAAGCGGCCGTCCAGGCGTTCGACGGCCTCCAGGCGGCCGATTTCCTCGACGGTGAAGTCGGCGGCGTACCACCTGCCGTCTTCGCGCGCCCGGTCGGGAAACACCTCCTCGACGTTCGTGGTCGCCTCCAAGTGGATGTCGTGCAAGCAGATGAAGTGGCCGTCGCTGGTCAACACGAGATCCGGCTCGATGTAGTCGGCGCCCATGCCGTGGGCCACGGCGTAGGCGGGGAGCGTGTGCTCGGGCAGATAGCCTGAGGCGCCGCGGTGGGCGATGACGATCATGCGAGCGTCCTGGACCTCCGTTCCTTCTTCCTGGGTCGCCGCCGGGAGGCCAATCGCCGCGAGCAGGATGCCGGCCTGAAACGGGACGGGAATCATGCCCGAAGGATAGCGGCTCGGCCGGGAAGGCTCCCACGTACCGCTGTCGGACCACGAAGACGACCCCGGCTCGAGTGAGCGGCCGTCGGCTCAGTCGGCCAGCGCCTCGACCTCGACCCGGGCATCGTTGAAGCAGGCGCCCGCACCGACATCGGTCAGCGTATCGGGCGCCAGGGCGCAGGCGTTGTTGTCCGATTCGGTGCTCCGGAACCACGCACCCTTGGGCAGCAGGGTCACGCCGGGCTTGAGGTCCGGGTTCAGGCGCAGCCGGCAGCGCACCTCGCCGTAGTCGTTGAACACGCGCACACGCGGTTTGTCACCCGTGTCCAGGCCCCGGGCGGCGGCGTCGTCCGGGTGCATCTCGAGCGGCACCGGACCTGACCGCAACTGCCCGAAGGTCGAACTGACCGTCTGCGGCACGGACGGCGAGATGAGCGTCAGCGGGTACCGCTCTGCGCTGGCCGCGGCGTGAAAGGTATACAGCCCCTTGCTCGCCTCGGCGTCGAGGGACGGCGGGCAGAGGTGGACCTTCCGGTCCCGGGTGTGGGGGAAGGCATCGACGAACTGAATCGGCCGGCGGCCCGTTCGCGGCGTCACCCATCCATCGTCGGAGAGCCGCCGCGATCGTTCCCGACCGAGAACGGTTTGCCGCCACTCCGCGTCGGAGCGGGGGTCGTCGTGTCGCAGCAGACCGAGGCGGTCGGCCAATTCGCCGAAGACGTGGTTGTTCGAGCGGGCCTCGCCGACCGCCGGTGCAACCGGTTTCGTCGCGTGAAGCACCATCGCGCCGTAGCCCATCGCGAGATCGTGGTGCTCGAGGAACGTCGTCGCGGGCAGCACCAGGTCGGCGTAGCGGGCGGTGTCAGTCAGAACCTGGTCGAAGACGACTGTGAAGAGGTCCTCGCGCGCAAGACCGCGCCGGACGAGTTCCTGGTTGGGCAGAGTGGCGAGGGGGTTCGCGTTGTAGACGAACAGCACCTTGATCGGTGGTCCGTCCATCGCATCCTGATCGGTCAGCACCCGGCCCACGTGGTTCATGTTCACGATCCGGGTGCCCGGCGACGGCTCGCGCCGGCCCACGTCGCGGAAGGCGCCGCCGTTGCTCATCGTGTAGCCGCCGGCGCGGACCTGGAACTTGCCCGCGACCGCCGGCAGGGCGAGGATCGCCGCGACCGCCGAACCGCCGTTGCGGTTGCGCTCGACTCCCCAGCCGCAGCGGATGACTGCCGGCGACGACGCGTTGTACCACTCGAAGCAGCGCGCGATGTCCGCTTCCGGAATGCCCGTCGCCTCCGCGGCGCGCGCGAAGGTCCAGGGTTCGGCGCGCCGCCTCAGTTCCTCGACTCCGGTCGCGTGTTCAGCCAGAAAGTCGAGGTCGGCACCGCCGCGCCGGAACAGCTCGCGGTGAAGCGCCAGAGCCAGGCACAGGTCGGTGCCGGGCCTGGGCTGCAGGTGAAGATCGGCCTTCTTCGCCAGCGGCGTGCGCCGCGGATCGACGACGACGAGCTTGCCGCCGCGCGCTTGCATCGTGCGCAGGATCGGCACCAGATGGATGCCGGTGGAGGACGGGTTGGCGCCCCAGACGATAGCCAGCGAGGCGTGTTCGTAGTCCTCGAGGGCGACGCCGGCCATCTTGCCGTAGAGGCCGAGTGCCGCGGCGGTACTGGGCGCCGCGCACACGTTTCGGGCAAGAGCCGAAGCCCCGAAACGCCGGAACAGGATGGCGTCCGCCGTGTCCTGGGTCATCAGACCGTTTGACCCGCCGTAGCTGACCGGCAGAACGGACTCGGCGCCGAAAGCCGCCCTGGCCTCGGTCATGCGGGAGACGATCAGGTCCAGAGCCTCCTCCCAGGAGATGCGCTCGAACGCGCCATCCCCCTTCGGGCCGGTACGGCGGGCCGGGTGAAGAAGACGATCCTCGCCGTACAGGTGGCGTGAAATGCGTCCGACCTTGGAGCAGATGAAACCGCTCGTCAGCGGGTGTGCGACATCCGGCGGCGCGGCGCGGACCTTGTCGACCCGGCCGTCCCGGACCTCGACCTCGAGCGAGCAGGAGTCCGGGCAGTCCAGGGTGCATGCGGTGTGATGAAGGGTGGCCTGCACGACCTCGCGGGGCGTCGGTTCCGGCACCGTCATGGGTGGAAGCGTACACCGCTGGCGGGTGCTGGACCGCCGAGAGTTCGTCGTCTCCGAGTGTCGGTGCGCCTCAACCGGCGGTACGCCACACAACCGGGTTACGATTCGCCCTCCCTGGCCGCTCCGGTTCGGTAACCACACGGATTCCCACCATGACTCTGCCATTCGATCGACAGCCGTCCGCGCAGCAGACACGAGAAAAGCGCGTCTTCAACTTCTCGCCGGGACCGGCGGTGCTCCCGTTGCCGGTCCTGGAGGAGATACAACGGGATCTGCTTGCGCTGCCCGGCGCCGGCAGTTCCGTGCTGGAGATCAGCCACCGTTCGCCGGCGTTCGACGCAATCCTGGCCGAAGCGGAGGCCAACCTGCGCGAACTCCTCGTCGTCCCGGACGACTACCGGGTGCTGTTCCTGCAGGGCGGCGCATCGCTCCAGTTCTCCATGATCCCGATCAACCTGCTGCGGTCCCGGGACCTCCCGGCGAGCTACATCCTGACCGGCTCCTGGGGCAGCAAGGCCGCGGTCGAAGCGCGCCGCGAGGGCAAGGTCCACGTGGCATGGGACGGCAAGGCTGACAACTTCGTGCGGGTTCCTGATGACGAGGAACTCGACCTGCCTCCGGCCTTGGCCTACGTCCACTACACGTCGAACGAGACGATCCAGGGGGTCCAGTTCCGACGTCCGCCGGCGGTCGGCGACGCGCCGCTCGTCTGCGACGTGTCGTCGGACTTCCTCTCCGGGCCGGTCGATGTGCGCGAGTTCGGGTTGCTCTACGCCTGCGCCCAGAAGAATGCCGGTCCCTCGGGTGTGACCGTGGTCGTCGTCTCGGACCAGGTGCTCGAACGTTGCGGTGACGACGTCCACTCGATGCTCAGCTACCGCCTCCAGGCGGAGAAGGGATCGCGGCTCAACACGCCGAACGTCTTCGGCGTCTATGTCTTCCTCCTGATGACCCGCTGGCTGAGGGACGAGGTCGGCGGTCTGGAGGCCGCGGCCGAGCGGGCGGCGGCGAAGAGCGCGCTGATCTACGACGTGCTGGACCGCGACGGTGGCGACTTCTTCGTCGCCCATGCCGAACGCGAGTGCCGTTCGCACATGAACGTGACCTTCCGCCTGCGGCGCCCCGAACTGGAGGAGGCGTTCGTCGCCGGCGCGGCCGAGCGGGATCTCGTCTCGATCAAGGGCCACCGCTCAGTCGGCGGCTTCCGCATCTCCGCCTACAACGCGATGCCCGCCGAAGGCGTCGAGCGCCTGCGCGACTACATGCTGGAGTTCCGCGAAGCGCACTGATCGCTCCACCGGGTGCGCGCCGGCCCTCTGGCCAGCATCCCACTGGGTGCGCCGACGTCCCCGTCGGCATCCGGGCGATGCCGCGAAGCGGCGAACCCGTCCCGCTACCGCCGACTCGTCAACAGCGCCGCGCCGACGAGCACGAGCAGCAGCAGCGAACCTCCGATCCAGAGCAGGATCGGCGAAGTTCGGTGTTCCTGGTACGTGACCACCTCGTCCCCCGGCTCGTCGAAGAACGAGCCGTAGTCCTGCGCGGCAGCGGCCGCCGCCGCCATCGCCGCCTCGTCCTCCGGCTGGCCCAGACCGCCTTCGGCGATGATCCGCTGAACCGTGTGGACCAGGTCCCAGAGTTCGCCTGAGGTGTAGGCGTCCCGATAGCCCGGCATTGCCGTGCCGTCCATGCCGAGGTAGAGGCGGCTGTAGATGTCGGCGCTGCTGTTCCCGCCCTTGAAGACGCCGCCGACGATGTTGGTCGGCAGAGTGTGGTTGCCCTCGAAGTCGGCCATCGGATCGTTGCGGAGCCGCCTGCCGTTCGGGCCGTGGCAGGAAGCACAGGCCTCCTGGTAGATGAGTTCGCCCCGCGCGCGCCGTTCCTCGTCGAAGGGCGGCTCGGGAGGTATCGGGATCGGTGGGCCGGGCGTCGTTCGCTGCGCGAACTCGGCGTCCGCTTCCGCCGAAGTCAGCGTGCCGGCCGCGACCTGGCGGTCGAATTCCCCCCTGATCGCGTCCAGGCTGAAGCTGCGGACATAGCGCGCCATCGCCTTGATCTCCGCCTCCGGCACCTGTCCCCAGGCCGACATCCCCGTGCCCGGCATGCCGAGCCGGATCGTCTCTTCCAGGTCATGATCCGACGGGATCGCGTTTTCGGTCGTCGCCAGCTTGAAGCGGCCCGACTGGAAGCTGCGGGGCCGCTCGCCGGTCGTGTAGCTGAACTTGCCCAGCCCGTCGCCGTTCTCGCCGTGGCACTCCCGGCAGTAGCGGAGGAAGGCCTGGCGGCCGAGGTCGTCGTCCGGAGTGGGCGGGGCGTCCAGGGTCGAGTCCTGCGCACCGAGGGTCATCGTGGCGGTAGCGAGGAGGAGTGTGCAGATGAACAGGGCCGCGCGCCTCTCAGGGGAAGAGCCGGAGATCTGGAATAGACTAGTCTACCGACTTGGTCTAAAATTCCGATCTACAAGGAGAACCCTATGACGATTGTTGGATCTTACGAAGCAAAGACCCGGTTGCCCGAACTCCTCCGTGCGGTGGAGCGTGGCGAGGTCGTGACGATCACTCGGCGTGGCGAGCCTGTCGCTCGTATCGTGGGCGCGGAGAGCGGGACCGTAGAGTCCACGGTGGAGGTCATCGAACGGATCAAGGCAGCGCGGAGCAGGCGTCCTTCCATCACGACCGAGGAGATCCTCGCCGCCCGTGACGAGGGGCGCCGCTTCTGATGCCAATCGTCCTGGACGTCTCGATCACCGTGGCCTGGTGCTTGCAGGACGAGGAATCGGAGAGTGCGGATCGGGCCCTTGACCGATTGGAGAGCGACGAAGCCGTTGTGCCGGCACTGTGGTGGTTCGAACTGCGCAACGCGCTCGTGGTCAACGAGCGGCGAGGACGTCTGGCGGAGACCGATTCCGTCGCATTCCTCGAGGAGATGGACCGCTTGCCGATTCGCCTTGAAGAGCGACCGGGCAGTTCGGACCTCGTTCTGGCGCTGGCGCGTCGGCATGGCCTCACGGTGTATGACGCCTCCTACCTCGAAGCTGGTCTTCGCCACGGTGCACCGGTGGCTACCCTGGACCGCAAACTCGCAGCGGCAGCGGAAGCGGAAGGCATCGGCACCTTGTGACGGTCGATCTAATCAACAATCCGCCGGCAGACTTGCCGGCGGATTGTTGACGTTTCGATCAAGCTTCTGTAACGTCCTGCAACTGTGCCGACGGGACCGACGCCATGCCCCCGCGCCGCTGACCTTGAGCGGGCAGGCTTTCGCCTCGGCGCGCGAGGCACCCACACGAGCCGTACCATCATGTTGAGGGATCTGGAAGATCTCTTCGCCTCCATGCCCGCCGATGCCGGGCAGGCCGCGTACGCCGACGCGGTGACAGGAGAGAACCTCCTCGGCAAGCAGACCGCGGCAACCCGCCGACTCAGTTACCAGCGATTGCGGGAGCTCTATGGCCTCGACCCTCGGATTCCGTTGTTCCGGGTGCTTCGACGGCTCTGGGATGTCGACCGCGCCGGTCGGCCCCGTTTGGCTCTGCTTGCGGCGATGGCCCGGGACCCGTTGCTGACGGCGACAGTGCCGGTCGTCGTCGGTCTGAAGCCCGGTGAGGAGATGATGCGCTCAAGGCTTCTCGAACGGCTCCGTGACACGGTCGAAGATCGGCTGAACGACGCCGTGCTCGACAAGGTCGCGCGAAACACGGCCAGTTCGTGGGCTCAGGCGCGTTTCCTTCGAGGCCGGGTGCGGAAGGTGCGATGTCGGGTGGCGCCGACACCGGGCGCCGTGGCCTTGGCGTTGTGGCTCGCCCGGCTGGAGGGGTACGCGGTGGCTCGGCTGCTCGATTCTGCCTGGGCTCGCGTGTCCGGGGACGGCGGTGACGGGGAACTCCTCCCAATGGCCCTCAAGGCGAGCCAGCTCGGACTGATCCGGGCGCGCGCCGCGGCAGGCGTCCTCTCAATCGATCCGACGATCCTCGACCCGGCCGCGGCCGCAGTGAGTCGGCGATGAGCGTGAGCCGCATCGACAAGTTGGCGGGAGCGTACGAGCGCCACATCGGCGCGCCGTGGCAGCGGACGCTGGCGGGCGCCCAGCGGGTTGTCTTCGTCGTCTACGACAAGGAGATGGAGCGCGCGCTCCGCGCCAGGATCGGCCAGTTCGAGCAGGCGACCCTGAGCGCCGGTCACGGCTGGACTCTGGTCGACTGCACGTCCTGGTTCGCGGAATGGATGGCTCGCGACGAGTACCGCGATGCCTACTTCGAGGATCCGTCCCTGCTCGAACTGAAGCTCGAGAGCGAGTTCCGAGCCGAGTCGGCCCAGAAGCTGGCCATCGCCCTTGAGCAGGCGGGCGAGAGCGAGGTGGTGGCCCTGCTCGGCGTCGCTTCGCTGTACGGTTTCCTGCGGGTGTCCGACCTCATCCGCGCCGTTGAGCCGGCCGTCCGCGGCCGGCTCGTCGTCTTCTTTCCCGGCAGCAGGAACGAGAACAACTTCCGGCTGCTCGACGCGCGGGACGGCTGGAACTACCTGGCCCAGGCCATCACGCTGCACGACGAACAGGTGACACTGCCGTGAAGATCCACGAAATCCTCGACCGCGACCCGCGCGGCGCCCGCCTCGCGAACAACGGCCAGGCCCGTCTCGACGTGGAGGGCGGCCGGTCCGAGGCGGTGCTGCGCGAGGAGCTCTCCACGTTCGTCTGCGACGGCCGCTTCGGCGACGCGCTGCAGCGCATCCTCGACCGGTACCTCGCGAACCTCGCCGCGGCGCGGCAGGACGCGGCCTGGGTCAGCGGCTTCTTCGGCAGCGGCAAGTCGCACCTGCTCAAGATGGCCGCCCACCTGTGGCGGAACACGAGTTTCGAGGACGGTTCGACGGCCCGCGGCTTGGCCGGGGATTCTCTGCCCGGCGACGTGCAGGCCGCGCTGCGGGAGCTGGACACCCAGGCGACGCGCGCCGGTCGCCGGCCGGTCGCCGCCGCCGGGACCCTCCTGGGCGGCAACGACTGGGTTCGCCGCACCGTGCTCGAGATCGTTCTGCGCGCCCGCGGCTGGCCGGACCAGTACGCGCAGGCGCAGTTCTGCTTCTGGCTGCGGGATGAGGGTGCGCTGGACGCGGTGCGGGCGACGGTTGAAGCGGAGGAAAGAGACTGGCTGCGGGAACTGAACAACCTCTATGTCAGCCCCGTCCTCGCGGGCGCGGTGGTCGAGGCTGTGCCGGGCTTCGCGGGCGGAGTCCCGGCAGCGATGCAGGCGCTCCGGGCGCAGTTCCCGCCGACCCGCGAGGACATCACGACGGAACAGTTCGTCGAAGCAGCCCGCCGCGCGCTCTCCGACGGCGACGAACTCCCTCACACGGTGCTCGTGCTCGACGAGGTTCAGCAGTACATCGGCGGCGACGAGGACCGGTCGTCGGCCATCACTGAACTCGCGGAGGCGATCCAGACCCGCTTCGACAGCCGGGTGATGCTCATTGGCGCGGGCCAGTCCGCACTGTCGGCCGACACGCCGCACCTCGCCAAGCTCCGCGACCGGTTCGTGATCCGTGTGGAACTGACCGACGCGGACGTCGAGGCGGTGACCCGCCGGGTGCTGCTCAGCAAGAAGCCGAGCGCCGTTCCCGAGATCGAGGCGCTCTTCGAGACCCACGCCGGCGAGGTCGCGCGCCACCTGCGGAACACGCGCCTCGGCGCCCGGCCGGAGGACGCCGACCACCGGGTCGACGACTACCCGCTGTTGCCCACGCGGCGCCGGTTCTGGGAGGCGTGCTTCCGCGCCGTGGACGCCGGCGGCGCGCAGAGCCAGCTCCGTTCCCAGTTGCGGATCCTCCACGACTCGCTGGACGCGCTCGCGTCGAGCGACCTCGGCGCTGCGATACCCGCGTCCGACCTCTTCGGCGCCCTTGCGCCCGACATGGTGAGCACGGGCATTCTCCTTGGCGAGCTCGACACGCGGATCCGCCGGCTAGACGACGGGACGGACCGAGGCCGCCTGCGCCGCGACCTCTGCGGTCTGGCGTTCCTGATCGGGAGGCTGCCCCGCGAGACCGCGGCCGACATGGGAGTGCGGGCAACGCCCTTCGCCCTGGCGGACCTGTTGGTGACCGACATCACGCGGGACGCCTCGGCGTTTCGGCGCGACGTGGAGACGGAGCTCGAATCCCTCGCGGAGCGCGGCGAACTCCTCAAGGTGGGCGAGGAGTACCGGCTGCAGACCACGGAGGGCGCCGAGTGGGACCGCGCCTACCGCGAGCAGGTCGCTGCGATGCGGCAGGACGAGGTCGAGATCGGGCGCGTCCGCAACCAGCTCTTCGGCAGGGAAGTCGAGGAGGCGGTGCGAACTCTCCGTCTCATCCACGGCGAATCGAAGATGCGGCGTGTCGTGAAGCTCCACGCCGGGGAGGAAGCGCCGCCGCCCGACGCCGAGGCCGTGGTCGTCTGGTGGCGAGACGGCTGGTCGGTGCGGCAGAGCGCCGTGGAAAACGAAGCGCGGCGCGCGGGAATCGAGAGTCCGGTTCTGTTCGCCTACTTGCCGCGCCGGAACGCAGACGAACTGCGGGAGCGGATTCTCGCCGTCGAGGCGGCGGGGCGGGTGCTCGACCTGAAGGGGAGCCCCGCGTCGCCCGAGGGCCAGGAAGCGAAGGCGGGCATGGACGGCCGGCGGGACGACGCCGCCCGCCAGCGGACCGAACTTGTCCTCGACGTGCTGCGCGCGGCGATCGTCTACCAGGGCGGAGGCACGGAGGTCTACGGCGAGGACCTTCGCCAGCGAATCGAGCGGGGCGCCGAAGCATCTCTGGCGAGGCTCTTCCCGGAGTTCGACAATGGCGACCACCGGGCCTGGGAGGTGGCGCTACGCCGCTCACGCGACGGTTCCGACGCGCCGCTTCAGATCGTGGGCTGGGACGGGCCAACGGCCGACCATCCGGTGGCCCGGGAAGTGCTGGCGAAGACGGTCGCAGGCGCCCGCGGCACCGAACTGCACCGGGCCCTGCGGGCCGCGCCGTTCGGATGGCCCCAGGACGCGGTGGACGCCGTGCTGGTGGCCCTGCACCGGAGCGGACACCTGCGGGCCGTGCGCAACGGAGTCGACGTCGCGGTCGGCGCGCTGGACCAGGCGAGCATCAAGGCCGCCGAGTTCCGCCCCGAGAAGGTCGTGCTCACCGTGAGCGACCGGATTGCTCTGCGCGGTCTGTTCCAGGCAGTCGACATCCGCGCCCGGAGTGGGGAAGAGGGGCAGTCCGCTCGGCTCTTCCTGGACCGTCTGCTGGAGCTTGCGGAATCGGCCGGCGGCACGGCGCCGCTGCCGCCGGTGCCGGAGACCGGCTTCGTCGACGAACTCTCGCGGCTTGCGGGGGCGGAACAGTTGGCCGCCATCCACGAGCGGCGGGAGCGCATCGGTGAGTCGATAGCCGCCTGGACGGTGCTTGCCGAACGGCGTGAGCGGCGCGAACCTCTGTGGCGGCTCGCGACGAGTCTGCGGCGGCACGCACGGGGCCTCCCCGGAACGGAATCGATGGAACAGGAGTTCGAAGCGATCGAGCGACAGCGTTCGCTGCTCGAGGAGACCGACCGTCTCGAGCCGCTGGCGGGCCGGCTCGCCGGCGCACTGCGCGAGGAACTCACGGCGCGGCGGCGCGAATTCGCGAGCGCAGTGACCAATGCTGCCGAAGAGCTGGCCGCGGACGCGACCTGGCAGCGGTTGGATCCGGGCGAACAGGAAGAGATCCTTCGGCGGTGCCGGCTTGAGTCGCCCCGCGAGACCCCGATCGCGACCCGCCAGGAGCTTCTCGCCAGCCTTGTAGACCGTCCGCTCGCCGCTTGGCAGGCCGAGGTCGATGCCGTCCGCGAGCGCGCTTCCCGAGCGCTCGCCGAGGCGGCGACGCGGCTCGGCGCCGGTTCCGAGGATGATCGGCCGCCGACCAGCGTCACGATCCGCCCCGTCACCCTCGCGGACGAGGCGGCCGTGCGGGAGTGGTTGCGGGAGCAGGAGGAGCGGCTGCTGAAGGCGGTGCGGAAGGGGCCGGTGGTGTTGGGATGAAGTTGGAAGAGCGAACGTCACACAGTCTTTTCTTGAACCTGTCGGTTCGATAAACGCACTATCTTTGGACAACGAAGACGGGACCCTGCCTGTTCGGGTGTCCGGACGCGACCAAGGAGAAACGGAATGTCCATCACTACTCAGGAGCTGGCTTCGCCCATTCGAGCCGCCAGGGAGGCAACCGGTTTGACCCAGGAGGCAGTCGCCGACGCGGAGGGGCTCTCGCGTCCGGCCGTCTCCCAGGAGGCACCCTCGGAATCGAGCCTTTTGAGCGGGAGATCATCTCCTACGGCAAGCTGCGCGAGTTGGCCGGCTCGTGGACGGTGGCGAGAAGGAGCGCGCGGAAGTCGTGGCGGCGACGGGAATCGGCCTCGGCCGCCGTTCGATGTGTCGCGGGTGGACGGGGTTGGTCTTGAAGGAGAGAAGGCGTTGCAACGAATAGCGGTCGACGCCAGCGTGCTGACCAACTTCCTGATCCTCGGCGGAGTCGGCCTGCTCGGCCTGCCGGGGTGGATTTCATCGTGCCGGAGAAGTCACGGCGGAGGCGCGTCGCCCCGCGGAGGTTCAGTTGTGGCAGCAGAGAACTTAAGGCGGACGGCTCAGATAATTTGGCGACGTGGCGCCGGACGAGTCGGTGACGTACGCCAACCTGGGCGAGACGGCGGCTGCGGCGTGATCAACCCATGGAGTACACCTTGGCCTCGCCTCGCAACTGTCCAAAGCACTAAGGCGACTTCTTCCGTCTTGAAGAACGCGTGGGCGGCGTTCGCGATCTGGCGTCGTCGACGTACTGTGACAGGAGCAAGGCATGTCTGAGGCGCTAAACGAGCTGGTGGAAACCGTCAGGGCGATCGCCAAGCTGAATCCGCAGGAAGATCTCGTTAGAGAAGAGGAGTTAGGAAGAGACTTCCATTTCGGGGACCAACTCCCTTTGTTCGGGAGAGTGGTCAGCCTCTTCGGAGATCTGGAAAAGGTGGAGTTCAGCAACCTGCCGGACGGTCAGATTCGTAAACTCAACGAAGCGGCCGGAATCACCGTTTCTTCTCTTCGTGAGATCGTGAGGTTCAAGCCGGGCAAGGTTCCCAACCCCACGCATCAGCGCGAGGAGGTGGTCAATCAGCTCGAAAGGACTTACGAGAGGGTGTTTCCAACGGTATCAGCGGCCGTGGCATACGCTTCGAGTCGAGATACAGGCTCTAGGCTTAGGGAGGCTCGGGAAGCGGCGACGAGGATGGTCGGCGAGATAGAAGAGATCAAGAGGAGAGCCGACAAGGACCAAGCGGCTTCTCTGCAGAAGGCCGAGCAAGGCTTGAGTCACCTGCAGAAAGCCACGGAAGCCGAGATGCGGACGCTCCAAGAAGACGTGAAGGCCAATGCCGCCGCCGCCGCTACCCAGGTGGAGAGCCAGTTGGAAGCATCGCGCCAGAACGCGGAAGCGAAGCTACGGGAGTACGAGAAGAGCGCGGAGGGAATCGTCAAGCGCATCAGGAGGTCGGCTGGCGCGGCAGCGGTTGGTAAGAGGGCCGACATGTTCGGCAAGGAAGCTCAGCGGCACGCGGCGGCCAAGAGGACTTGGCTCAGAGCCTCGATAGGCGTCGCTGCGTTGGCTGTCCTCTTTGCGTTGGGTAACGTTGTCTACTTGGCCTTCTGCGGAGATCCAGAGATCGACCCGGGCCCCGCCATCGAGCTCGCGGTGGCGAAGATCCTGCTCTTCAGCGTCCTCTACTTCGCTTTGGTGTGGGTGGTCAGAACGTACCGCGCAGCCTCTCACAACGAGATCGTGAATCAGCACCGGCGGAACGCGTTGCTGACGTTTGAGACGTTTGTGGCAGCCACGTCAGACGATCAGACCAAGGAAGCCGTTCTTCTCCGGGCCACGGAGAGCGTTTTCGGGCATCAAGTGTCCGGCTTTTCCGACCCTGGGCGCGACGACGGAGGCTCATCCAAGTGGCTTGAAGTGATTCGGGGAGTACGCTCCGGTGCGGACGAGCGATAGCGAGAGGCTCGGGGTGGTGAAAGCAGGAGGTGGAGGGCTTCGGTGCTTGCCCCTAGAGAATGTTCGACTCGACGGCTTCCTGTCCTTCCCTCCCGGTTCGCCCGCGCTCAGACTCAAGCCGCTCAACGTCCTCATTGGCCCGAACGGCGCCGGCAAGTCGAATTTCATCGAGGCGTTCGATCTCCTCGCGGCGACGCCGCTTGACTTTGCCGCGGCCGTTCGCGCCGGCGGCGGCGCGGAGGAGTGGCCCTGGAAGGGACCAGCCGGCTCCGGCAGGGCGCGCATCGAGGCGGTTCTTGACCCCGGGACGCGGACGGGGAGGCCGCTTCGGTACAGCCTGGAGTTCGGCGCGGTTCGGCGCCGGGTGGAGGTGTTCGATGAGGTCGTGGAGGCCGCGGCGGTTGCTCGGGACGATGACGAGGTGTCCTGCTACTACCGGTTCGGACGTGGCGACCCGGTGATTGCCATGCGGAGCGAAAGCGGGGAGTACAGCAAGCGTCGACTGAAGAAGGAGAGCGTACGGCCGGACCAGTCGGTGCTGGCACAGCGGAAGGATCCCGACACGTACCCGGAGCTCACCTGGCTTGGCGAGCGGTTTCGCGAGATTCGGACGTTCCGCGACTGGACCTTCGGCCCGTCCGCGCCTCTTCGGCAGTCGCAACGGGCGGATCTCCCTGGCGGTTCGCTGCTTCGCGACAGCACGAATCTGGCCCTGGTGCTGAACCACATCGAGCACGAGGGTGGAGAGCGCTTCATCGAGTTGGTCAAGCGCTTTCTTCCCGGCGTCGAGCGCGTGTCCACGTATGTGGCGGGTGGCGCGATCGACTTGTTTCTCCACGACTCGGGCCTCACGTCTCCGATTCCCTCGGTTCGGATCTCCGACGGAACGCTCCGGTTCATGGCCATCCTGGCGACGCTGCTCGACTCGTCGCCGCCGGCAGTGCTCTGTATCGAGTCGCCCGAACTGGGCCTGCATCCTGATGCGGTGGCGCTGCTGGGCGAGATCTTGATCGACGCGTCGGAGCGGTTGCAGTTGATCGTGACGACGCACTCGGGGAGTCTGTTGGATTGCTTCACGAACGATTGCGAGGCGATCGTAGTGTGCGAACGGTCCGGGGCCGGCACGGAGCTCAGGCGGCTCGATTCTGAGGGACTTGCAAGCTGGCTTGACGGCCGTCGACTTGGCGACCTCTGGGCGAGCGGCGTATTGGGGGCGAACCCGTGAAGGCGTCCAGGCGGCAGTTCGTGAAAGGGACGGGGAACTGCGCCGCGACGAGCGGTCCCGAGTCCGCTGTTGCAGGCAGTTGTAGCGGGGAGGTGTCAGCCGCTCCTGACGACTTGCCGTTGTGGTCACCGGAAGTGGCGGAGCGGGTCGAGGTACTGCGGGCCGACTTCGCGGGAGTTGAGGGCGAGCCGTTCAAGCACTTCTTCTGCCCCATTCTGTACCGGGACGAGCGGGTGGAGTTGTGCAGGGGACACATCGTCAACAGAGCATTCGAAGGCGCTCCTCGGGCCTGGACTGTTCAGAGGAAGGACGTCGACAATCACTTCGGATCGAGGTTCGAGTCAGGCTTCACTGTGCTGTCGGACTTCGACAAGGTCGAGGCCGAGGGTGGCCTGGGCGAGAACGATCTGCCTCCTCACTTCAAGACAAGGGTTCTTGCCGGAGGCCAGGAGATTCCTCACTTCTTCTCGAAAAGGTGGCCCGGTGCACGGTTCACGGGCCTGCACATGGTCGACTCGAAGCGGACCATCTTCCTGAAGAAGACGCCAGAGGAGGTCGACCGGATAATCGACGAACGCTGGTGCATCGAAACCACGGCGGATCTTCGCGTTCCTGCTGCCGTGTCTCTCATCAAGTCCGCGCACCTCACGTTGTTCGCGCTCTTGGGGTATCGATACGCTCTTTCTTGCGGGGGGCGGCTTGTCGGTGGAGAGGTGCTCGGCAGGATCTTCCTGGAAACGATCTCCAGTCCACCCGCTGAGGCCGAGGAGCGGGCCCGGACGATTTTGACAGAGTGGGTGCATATGGTCCGGCCTTTGCTGGGCGGTACCTGGTTGGCCACGGGGACCATCGAGGATCGGTCGCTACTTGTTGCATGGACCGGTTCCGGGTATCCGTGGGCGGCGATCATGAGCGTACCGTTGGGAGGGAGCACGAACTACGCCGTCATGCTGCCGTGCTCTTCCCGGCTCGACGACATGGCGACCTATCTGGACTTCATGCGTAGCGATCAAGAGGAGATCCGAGTCAAGCTGGCACGGCTCGAGCCGGATAAGGAGCAGTTCAGCGTCAGCGAGAGGGATTACCCGTTGCGGTGGCCGAAACAGGGCGAGACCTTCGACCTTCAGAGGCCCGTGTGGCCGGGGGAAGGCAGGTAGGAATGCGCCCGGCGTCATACCTGCGGGGCCACGGTTTGGTGTCGCTACGCCGCGGAGCACGGGGGATCGAGCGTCTTCTGGCTACTGCGAAGGACCGCTCGTGGGGGTTGGGCGACGACGACAGGAGCGTCTTCGCGTGACCGGTCCGCTCCCGCCCGCACTCCGCAAGCAGTTGGAGAAGGCCGTCCGCGGCGCACGCGCCGAAGGCGAAGCCGGCGCGCGCGCCGCGCTGCAGGCGCTGGCCGTTGACGCGCGCGGGCCACACGAGTCGATGAGGGCGGACGAGCGAGGGCTCCGGCGACGGCTTCGCGCCCACGGTCGGCAGTTGGGCGACGCGCTGGACCGGGAGAGTGGGGAGCAGGACATCGGCAGGCTTGTCCACGAGGTCGCGTACGAGCACTGGCACCGGATGCTGTTCGCGCGGTTCCTGGCGGAGAACGGGTTGCTGGTGGAGCCCCGGTCCCGGGTTTCGGTTTCGCTGGACGAGTGCGCGGAACTGGCGCGGGAAGCGGGCGCCACGGACGGCTGGCGGGTTGCCGAGGGGTTCGCGACCGAGATGCTGCCTCAGATCTTCCGGCCGGACGACCCGGCGTTGGCGGTGACGCTGGCGCCGGAAACGCGGCAGAGGCTGGACCGGCTGGTGGAAGAACTGCCGGCCGGCGTGTTCACCGCGAGCGACGCTCTCGGCTGGACGTACCAGTTCTGGCAGGCGGACCGGAAGGACGAGGTGAACCGCTCGGGCGCCAAGATAGGCGCGGACGAGCTGCCGGCGGTGACCCAGTTGTTCACCGAGAACTACATGGTCCGGTTTCTGTTCCACAACACCATCGGCGCTTGGCGGGCCGGGAAGGTGCTGGCGGAGCGGCCCGAACTGGCCGCGGGCGCCGCGAGCGAAGCGGAACTCGCGGATGCGGTGCACATTGCGCCGAGAGGCGGCCTCGGCGGATACGGCTTCGAGTACTTGCGATTCGTCCGCGAGCCGGGCGGCGACGATGGCGAGGATGCGGTCCAGGACTCGACCGGCCCCTGGCGGCCGGCCGCCGGCGTCTTCGGTCGCTGGCCCCGCCGAGCGGCCGATCTTCGCGTGCTCGATCCCTGTTGCGGCAGCGGTCACTTCCTGGTCGAGGGCCTCGAACTCCTGGTGCGGCTCCGGATGGAAGAGGAGGGACTCGGAATCGAGGAGGCCGTTCGCGCGGTGCTGCGGGACAACCTGTTCGGCCTTGAGATCGACCCGCGCTGTACCCAGATCGGGGCCTTCAGCCTCGCGCTGACGGCATGGCGGACTGCTGGTCGTCCCATCGAGTTGCCTTCGCTCCAGATTGCGTGCTCCGGTCTTGCCCCGAGCGCCTCGAAGGGCGACTGGCTGAGGCTTGCCGAGGGCGACCAGCGCCTTGAAGGCACGCTCGACCTGCTCCACGATCTCTTCAGGCAGGCGCCCGTCCTCGGTTCGTTGATCGACCCGGCGGGAGTCGGCGAGGAACTGTTCCAGGCGGACTACGCGACGGCGGAGCGGGCTCTGAGCCGGGCGGTCGCCCAGGAGGACGCCGGCGACGACGTGCGTGAGCGGGCGGTCGCGGCGCAGGGGATATCCCGCGCCGCCAGGCTGCTGGCTGGCGAGTACGACCTCGTGATAACGAACGTGCCGTACTTGGCGCGGGGAAAGCAAGCCGCGAGCCTGCAGAACTTCGCGCTCAAGAACCATCCTGACGCCAAGGCCGACCTGGCGACGATCTTCGTCTCGAGGATCCTCCGGTGGCTCGGGGCCGCTGGCGTTCAGGCGGTCGTCGCGCCGCAGAACTGGCTGTTTCTGACCAGCTACAGAAAGCTGCGCGAGCGGCTGCTCTCCGACCGGACGTGGCGGTTCGTGGCGCGGTTGGGCGAACATGCGTTCGAGAGCACTACGGCTGCTGGGGCGTTCGCGGCCATGGCCGTGCTGTCGGCCGAGAGTCCGGACGACGACTGGCGCATGGCCGGCATCGACGTGTCGGCACCGCGCGGCGAGAAGCCGATTCCGGCGCGGGAGAAGGCGGAGCTGCTGGCGGTGCGCCCTTACGGTTCCCGCTTCAAGCACGAGTTTGGTAAGACCAGGGCCCTTACTGTCGCCCAGCGGGCCCAGCTTCTTTCGCCGGACGGACGGGTCTCGTTTAGAGATTCGCCCCTTCACGAACCCCTGCAAAGGTGTGCGAGCAGCGTCCACGGGCTCGGCAGCAAGGACACCCCGTGCTTCTTCAGGCAGTTCTGGGAAGTGGCGTCGCAGGAGTTCCGGCGAAGAAGCGTCTGGGAGCCTCTTCAGACTACCGTTGACTCTTCGCTCCACTTCGGCGGGGCTGAGCAGGTCGTGCTCTGGGAACAGCACTCGGGCCTCCTTGCCGCGCGGGGGAAGCGTGGCGAGGCAGTCTTGGCCGGCAGATTGGCCTGGGGAAGCTCCGGAGTGCTTGTGAGCTTGATGGGGAAGCTGTCGTCATGTCTCTACTTTGGCGAGAAGTTCGACAAGAACACGGCGGCCGTGATTCCCGACGATGGAGTCAACGTTTCCGCGGTTTGGTGCTTCTGTTCGGCGGCCGAGTTCGCCAAAGCAGTGCGAGAACTCGATCAGAAGATGAACGTAACGAACGCAACACTGGCGAAAGTGCCGTTCGATCTGGAGCGATGGAGCGTCGTCGCAGGACACGAGTACCCCAACGGCCTCCCCGAGCCGTACTCCGACGACCTGACCCAGTGGCTCTTCCACGGTCACCCCTGCGGTTCAGTCGTCTGGGACGAAGACACGAAGTGGACGGCTCACGGTCCGCTCCGCGTGGACGCCTCCGTGCTCCACGTCGCGGTCGCACGTCTTCTCGGCTACCGCTGGCCTGCGGAACTCACCCCGGACATGCGGCTGGCCGCAGAGTCCCGAGAATGGGTCGAACGGTGCCGGGACTTGTATGAGTTCGCCGACACGGACGGCATCGTCTGCCTCCAGGCCGCGGCCGGGGAGCTGCAGGCGGCCGACCGGTTGCGCGTCTTGCTCTCAGCCGCCTACGGCGACGAGTGGTCCGGAGGGAAAGAGAGGGAGCTGCTTGCCGCGGTCGGCAAATGCAAACGGCCGCCCCAATCGCTCAGCCAGTGGCTCCGCGACCGGTTCTTCGCCGAGCACTGCAAGCTGTTCCACAACCGGCCCTTCGTCTGGCACGTCTGGGACGGCCGCAAGGACGGCTTCCACGCCCTCGTCAACTGCCACCGCCTGTGCGGCCCGGACGGCGAAGGCCGGCGAACGCTGGAAGCGCTCGCGTTCCGGCATCTAGGCGAGTGGATAGACCGGCAGCGCGCGGCGCAGGGCCAAGGCGAAGAGGGTGCCGACGCCCGGCTCGCCGCCGCGCTGGACCTCCAGCACCAGTTGGAACTCATCCTGAAGGGTGAACCCCCGTACGACCTCTTCGTTCGCTGGCGGCCGCTCCACGAGCAACCCATCGGCTGGGCGCTGAACCTCGACGACGGCGTGAGGCTCAACATCCGCCCCTTCATGCGCGCCGAACTCCAGTCCGGCGGCCTCAAGGGCGCTGGCATCCTCCGCGTCAAGCCGAACATCAAGTGGGGCAAGGACCGCGGCAAGGAGCCGGAGAGTCTTCGCCCGAAGGAGGACTTCCCGTGGTTCTACGCCTGTCCAGGCCAAGGGACGGAGGTCGACCGAACAGACTACGCCGCGCCGGCAGGGACCGAGTACGACGGTATCCGCTGGAACGACCTCCACTTCACGCGGACTGCGAAGGAGGCCGCGCGGAGGCGTCCGCGAAACCAAGGGGGGGCGGTTGTCCCCACTGTATCCCCGAAGGGAGGAGACCGTGGCTTGGGATGACGGCCTGAAAGGACCGGCGCACGACATCGCTGCTTTGAAGGCCCCGCGGCTCCGCGTCCGCGCTGGGCCTGGAACGGGGAAGACGTTCGCCCTGATGCGTCGGATTGCGCGGTTTCTTGAGGAAGGCGTGGCGCCGCCGAGGATTCTCGTCTGCACGTTCACCAGAGTTGCGGCTGAGGACCTCAAGCGCGAGTTGAAGGGTCTGGACGCGCCGGGTGTGGCTGCGGTACGAGCCACCACGATCCACAGCCTCTGTTTCAGCATGTTGGCTCGCAAGGAGGTACTTGCCGCCACGGGGCGGACCGCTCGCCCATTGTTGGATCATGAGACTCGTTTTCTTCTCGAAGATATAGGCCCCGGGTTCGGCAGGCTGAGCAAGCGGAAGAAGCTCCTCAAGGCATACGAAGCCGCTTGGGCGCGACGGCAGTCGGATCCCCCGGGGTTCCCGGAAGAGACCCAGGACCGGGCGTTTCAGGCTGCTCTGCTGGATTGGCTTCGGTTTCACGAAGCGATGTTGATCGGCGAATTGGTGCCCGAGGCGCTGCGTTACCTGGAGCACAACCCGCTTGCCGCCGAGCGTTCCAGATTCGGTCATGTCGTCGTGGACGAGTACCAGGATCTCAATGTGGCGGAGCAGTCCGTGATCGATGTCCTTGCCGAGCGTGCCGAGCTGACGATAGTCGGTGACGAGAACCAGTCGATCTACTCGTTCAAGCATGCGCATCCGGAAGGGCTCCGCGAGTTCGGTTCGAGGTATCCGGGGACCGAGGATGCAGGTCTCGAGACGTGTTGGCGCTGCCCCCACCAAGTGCTCTCGATGGCGAACTCCCTGATCGGTCACAACGCGGTTCGAAGCGACCGCGTGTTGTTGCCACACGGGAAGGCCAAAGAAGCACGGGTACGTGTAGTGCAGTGGAAGACGGTCGACCAGGAGGCGGCCGGACTTGCCGAAGTCATCCATGCGGCCATCTCGGCGAGAGAGGTAGAGGCTGGAAAGGTCCTCGTGCTCGCGCCGAACCGCGTTTTCGCAAACCCCATAAGGGACGCGCTGCAGGACGCCGGCATTGCGGCCGAGAGCCTGTTTCGGGAGAAGGAACTCGATGGCAGCAGAGGCGAGAACGGCAACCCAAGGGCTGAGGAGGCGCTTACGCTCTTGACGTTGGCCGCCGACCCGGAGGATCTCGTCGCGCTCAGATGCTGGTGTGGACTGTCGGCCGCTACGTCTTTCGGCTGTGCCGCGTGGCGACGGGTCAGGGAACACAGCGACAGCACGGGCTCGGCGCTCGTCGAGGTCCTGGCGGACGTCCGGGAGGGAAGAGTGACGTGGCCCCAGTCCTGGCGTCTTCGCAATCGTCTGCAGCAATTGGACGCGAGGCTTGGCGCCTTGAAGGATCTCTCCGGAGCCGCGTTGGTCGATGCTGTCTTCCCAAGCGGAGACGCCGACCTCGAGGCTCTTCGAGCGACGGCCGAGGAGGTACTGCGGAGCTTCGCGGTGGAGTTGGGCGAGGCGGTGTGCGCTGAGAAACTCGCCCAGCAAGTGCGGAGGCGAGTAGGTCGGCCAGAGGTTCCAACCGACGTGGAGTACGTGCGAGTGATGAGCCTGCACAAGTCGAAGGGGCTGACGGTCGACATGGTGGTGGTTGCGGGCTTTGTCGCGGGTGTCATGCCGAGTATCGACGCAGATGCGGATGGCGTTTCGCGGCGCGAGAGCCTGGAAGAACAACGCCGTCTGTTCTACGTTGCGCTCACTCGAACGCGCGAGGTGCTGATTCTCTCGAGCGTGGTCCAACTCCGCGGTGAGGATGCCCACAAGCTCCAGATCCCCGGTGGGCGCCGCGGGACGGTTCGCTCCGTGGGAACGTCGCCGTTCCTGCGCGAGCTCGGTCTCGATGCGCCGAAGCCGATCTTGGGCGAGGCGCTCCTGAGGGAGTGGCCGGGTTGCCGTTCCGAAGGGGCAGCGTGATGGCCGCTGCCGGCGTCACCCGCCAAGCCAGCCTGCATCTGGATAGCGGGCGGCTGGGGCAGGGCATTCCCCTTGACGAGAGCGACGGCTTGCTGCTGCGTCAAGTCCAGTTTGCCGACGGAGAGGTGCGGTGCCCGCGGGAGACTAGCTTGGCGGATGACCTCGCGGCACTGGCCAATGGGCGCGGCGGTGAGTTGGTGCTCGGAGTTGCCGAGGACACCCGGGACATTCTGGGCATCCCCCTAGAGCGGCTCGACGAGGTCGTTCGGCTGGTGGACAGAATCTGCTGGGAAACAGTCGAGCCGCCGCTCTTCGCGTCGGTGGAGAAGATGGAGTTGCCGGATGCAGCCGGTGCGCCGCGCTGCGTCGTGCGAGTGTCGGTCGAGCGAAGCCTGTTCGTGCATCGAAGTTCCGGCGGATACCTGCGACGTGTCGGCGACTCGCACGGGCGCCTCTCTCCGACCGCACTCGCGCGGCTGTTCCAGGAGCGCGGTCAAGCCGGGGGCTTCTCGTTCGACGGAAGTGCGGTAGGGGGCGCAGTCTTCGACGATCTTGATGCCACCCTCGTCGAACGCTTCCGAGGCTCTCGAATGGCGGACGCCCGGGAGATACTGGCGGAGAGATTGGGCTTGGCGAGACGATCGGATGATGGGCGGTTGCAGCCGACCGTGGCTGGGCTGCTCATCGCTTCCGAACGAGCGGGACGGTGGCTCCCGAACGCGTTCGTCGAAGCGGTGGCCTATCGCGGGAAAGGCGATGCGGATTCCATGAACGGGGGAAGCGGCCAGATCGACGCCCTCGACTGCCAGGGCCCCCTCGCTCGGCAGATCGCCGATGCCTGTCGATTCGTGGTGAAGAACCAGAGCGTCGTCGGGGGCAGGAGGCGCGGCCAGGCGGATCAGCCCCGGTACGACATGACGGCCGTCTTCGAGGCGGTCGTGAACGCGGTCGCCCACCGCGACTACTCGATGTACGGTCCGCGGATTCGCCTGCGTCTGTTCTCGGACCGGCTGGAGTTGTGCTCGCCGGGTCTGCCGCCCTACGGAATCACTCTCGACGCGCTTGCCTATCGCCAAGGGTCCAGGAACGACACGGTGGTCAGCTTGCTCGCGAAGTGCCCAGTGCCGGAAGGCATACCGGAACTTCGGTGTTCAGGGGCCACGCTCATGGATCGGCGAGGCGAAGGCGTCGGCGTGATCCTCCAGAGAAGCGAAGAACATTCGGGGCGTCTTCCCGTGTACGAGATTTCCGACGAATCGGAACTGCGCCTGACGATCTTCGCCGCCAAGCCGCGAAAGGACTGAGGAAGTTGCTGCGCGCCGCGATCGCTCCAATCGGACTCAGGCCGCACTTCGTCCTCGAAGCCGGCGTGGACGCCATTGATCTCGAGGCGTTTCGTCGCTTCATGGTCGCTCAGGGCGGCGGATTCCAGATCGACGAGCTGTGGCCCGGAGCGAAGGACCTGCTGGCCTCGGCGCTGGTCGAGGATGCCTCCGGCACGCTGCGGCCGACTCTCTATGGCTTGATGGTCTTCGGACGAGACCCGCAGCGTTACGGCGCGACGGCGGATCTCTACACGGCGTGCGCGGCGTACCTCGGGAACGAGCGGAGCAGTGGGAAGGTTGCCTCGGCCTCGATTTGCGGCCCGCTCGGAAGGCAGGTGGTCCGCTCCCTGGATTGGTTTCGGGATCTCCGGCTTCTCGGGCGGTTCGCGACTGGCCAACGGAAGGAAGAGCCGTTGCTCCCGCCGGAAGTGCTGCGCGAGTCCCTGGTCAACGCACTGGTCCACCGCGACTACGCGATCATGGGTCGCCAAGTCGCGCTGGAGGTCTTCCGCGACCGGGTGGAAGTAACCAGCCCAGGCGGGCTGCCGGGCCGCATGACCGTGGAACGTGTGCGTGGCGGCGGCGCGTCGCGGTCCCGCAACGAGGCGATGGCGAACGCCGTGGTCGTTGCGGGTCTGACGGGCCGGCGCGGCGCAGGCTGGCTTGGGATGCGTCGTCGGATGCGGGAGTTCAACGGGACGGAACCGGAACTCGTGAGCGGAGCCGGCACGGAAGGTCCATTGACGCGGGTGACTTTCCGCCTGGACAGGCCTTGAGGACGGGGAGAGAGCGTTGACTCCCACCGCGACGCACGCTGCCGCAGACGCACCCGCAGCCGACACGATCCTCGGCCGCCTCATCGCCGCCCTCCGCGACAAGGCCGGTCCGCTGGACGGTCACGAGCGGCCGGCCGCAGTCCTCTGGCCGGATCCGGACGAGGAGTGGCGCCCCCTGGTCGGCGCCCTGCGGGAACGGCTGCCGGAGTTCCTGGCCCTCGGCGCGTACGGCGAGGCGGCCCGGAGTGGCCCCGCGATCTGGCTGCGCGCGGTCGTCGACAGGGAGCTCGGTGAGGCCGCGCCGCCGGTGGAACGAACGCCCGTGCTGTATCTGCCCGCGGTCTCACGCCAGCAGCTTCGCGCCGGCGACGACTGCCCGGACCGTCTGAAGCCCCTGGTCGAGTTGCTCTACCGTGGCACGGTCTGGGCTCATCCGAACGGGCGGGAGTGGACGGTGCGGGCGTTCCTGAGTTCCCCGAAGTCCCTCGGCCTGGACGTTGCGGATGATCGCGGCACGAGGCAGGCCATGCTGCAGGCGCTGCCGGAGGTCGCCGTCGCGCCGCTCGGCCGGCTGGGAGGCAGGCGCCTGGACGCGGACTACTTCCACCGCGTGCTGAGTCCCGACCCGTTGCGCGACGTGTTGCAGTGGCTGGGCGAAGGCGACGCGATGCGGTCCCGGCTCGGCCCGGAGCGGTGGGGCGCGTTCCGCAGTCTCTGCCGCGACGAACTCGACTTCGACCCGCAGACTGCCCCGGACGACGCGGCGGGCGAACGGCTGGCTTCCGGGGAGGGCGAGTGGGAGCGGGTCTGGGAACGGTTCCTCGAGGCGCCCGGGAGCTATCCCCGCGTGGCGGACGTGCTGGCGCGAAGCCGGCCCTCGGGCGTGCTGCCGCTTGAGCCGGAACGCTGGCCCGATGTCAACGACGGTGAGGAGAAGGCTCTGCGCCGCGCGCTTGGCGAGATTCCGGAACTGGGCCATGTCGAAGCCTGCCGGCGGATCGCTGAACTGGAAAAGGGGCACGGCGTCCGGCGCGGCTGGGTATGGGCACGTCTCGATCGCTCGCCGATGGCGGATGCGCTGGCGCCGCTGGCGCGTCTGGCCGCGGAAGCGCGGACGACTCTGGCCGGCGGCACACCCGGCGAGGTCGCCCGGGGCTATGTGGAGCACGGATGGGCGGCCGACGCCGCGGCTCGCGACGCCCTGGCCGTCGCTGGCGCCGCGGACCGGGAACTCGTCGCGGCGGTCGTCCGGCGCCTCCTCCTGCCGTGGCTCGAAGACGGCGCTCACGCCTTCCAGACCGCCGTCGAGCGGGAGGCGCTGCCGGTGCGCGGCGGGCAGCCGCCGGTCGAAGCAGACGAGGGCATGTGCTTGCTCTTCGTCGACGGTCTGCGCTACGAACTCGCGCACGCGCTTGCGGACTTGCTCGAAGCGCGGGGCTTCGGCACGGACCTACGGCATCGCTGGGCGGCACTGCCGACGCTCACGGCCACGGGCAAGCCGGCGGCGACCCCGGTGGCAGCCGACGTGGCGGGGACGGAGCTCGGTGCCGACTTCGCGCCGGCGTTCGCGGCGAGCGGCCGCCGGACCGACGCCGAGGCGCTCCGAACCGCGATCAAGGAGAGCGGCTACCAGGTGCTCGGCGCCGGAACGCTCGACGCGCCGCTCGGCAGTCCCGCGCGTGGTTGGGCGGAAGAAGGCGCCATCGACAAGCTCGGGCACGAACTCGATGCACCGGACTTCGCCCGCACGTTGCGGGACGAACTGGAGTCGCTCGGCGACCGCGTCGCGCGTCTCCTGGAGGTGGGCTGGAAGGGGGTCCGGGTCGTGACCGACCACGGCTGGCTGCAGATGCCCGGCGGGTTGCCTAAGGTCGAGCTGCCGCGGCATCTCACGGTCAGCCGGGGCGCCCGCTGCGCCGTGGTGGCCGGCGCCTCGCAGCCGGACGCGCTGATCGCGCCGTGGCACTGGAACGCGAACGAGTCGTTTGCGGCGGCGAGGGGCGCCGGGGCCTTCCGCCGGTCGGTGGAGTACGCCCACGGGGGGCTGACCATTCAGGAGTGCCTCGTACCCGACCTGACTGTGCGCCCGTCGGCGCCGTCCGCCACGAGCGCGCGGATTCGCACGATCACCTGGCGCGGGTTCCGCTGTCTCGTCGAGGCGGAAGCGGAGGCCGAAGCGGTCGTCGCCGACCTGCGCCTGGAGGCGGGTCTGAGCCGGTCGGTCGCGGCCGCCGGGAAGCCCGTGGAGAGGAACGGCGCCGTCAGCCTGCTGCTCGTCGACGACGATCACGAAGACTCGCGGCTCGTTCTCGTCCTGGTCGATGACGAGGGTCGGATTCTCGACCGCCGCGAAACCGCCGTGGGAGAGGACTCGTGAACTCACTGAACCTCGAAATGGACCACTTGGACGAACTCGCCGCGGAGGCGTTTCCCGGCTACCTGGTGCGCAAGGACCTGGTGCGCCGCTACGCCCGCACGTATCCGGTGCCGACCTATGTGGTCGAGTTCCTGCTCGGGCGCTACTGCGCGAGCGTGGACGAAGCGGAGATCACCGAAGGCCTCGTCATCGTCGAAAAGCAGCTCGAAGGGCGGACGGTGCGGCCGAGCGAGCAGGAGATCTTCAAGTCTCGCGCTCGGGAAAAGGGCTCCGTCAAACTGATCGACATCGTCCGGGCCCGGCTCGATGCGCGCAACGATCGCTACGTCGCGGAACTGCCGAGCCTTGGTCTGAAGGACGTCGACGTGGCGGACTCGATCGTCCGGGACAACCAGCGGATGCTGACCGACGGCTTCCATGCCGAAGTCACGCTCGATTACGACGCGGTCGTCGCGGTGGACGAGCGCGGCAACCCGTTCCGCATCGCGTCGCTGCGGCCGATTCAGATGTCGGAACCGCGGGTGCTTGACGTGTTCGCGCGCGGGCGCCGCCACTTCACGACAGACGAGTGGCGTGACTTCCTGATGCGCTCCGTCGGACTCGAACCGGAGGCGCTGGACTACCGCGCGAAGCGTGTGGCCCTGCTCAGAATGGTCCCGTTCGTCGAGCGCAACTACGACCTCGTGGAACTCGGCCCTCGCGGCACCGGGAAGAGTCACATCTTCCAGCAGGTGTCGCCCTACTCCCACCTGCTCTCGGGCGGCAAGGCGACGGTCGCCAAGATGTTCGTCAACATGGCCAACGGCCAACGCGGCCTCGTGTGCCAGTACGACGTCGTGTGCTTCGACGAGGTCTCCGGCGTCTCCTTCGACCAGAAGGACGGCGTGAACATCATGAAGGGGTACATGGCTTCGGGCGAGTTCAGTCGCGGCAAGGAGAGCATCCGCGCGGACGGCGGCATCGTGATGGTCGGGAACTTCGACGTCGACGTGGAGCAGCAACAGCGCATCGGACACATGCTCTCGCCCTTGCCCAAGGAAATGCGGGACGACACAGCGTTCCACGATCGGATTCACGCCTACGCACCCGGCTGGGACTTCCCGAAGCTGAATCCCGACAACCATCTGACAAACCACTTCGGGCTGGTCTGCGACTTCCTGAGCGAGTGCTGGAACCAGTCCCGGCAGTCGAGCCGGTTGAGTGCACTGCAGAACCGCGTTTTCTGGGGCGGGGCTCTAAGCGGTCGGGACATCGAAGCCGTCAACAAGACGTGCTCCGGCCTCCTGAAGCTCCTCTATCCCGACCCCAAGATGCCGATAGAGGACGAAGACCTGGAGTGGATCGTGCGCCTCGCGCTCGAGTCGCGACGACGAGTCAAGGAGCAGCAGAAACGCTGCCTCCGAAGCGAGTTCGGCAACACCCACTTCTCATTCAGGTTAGGCGTGGACGGAGTCGAGCAGTTCGTGGCGACGCCGGAGCTTCAGAGCGACGAGGCGAGCGACCGCGACCCGCTGCCGCCAGGGCAGGTTTGGGCGATTGGTCCCGGTGCCGGAGAGACGGGCGCCGGGCTGTATCGGATCGAAGTCGCCCTGGGTCCGGGAAGCGGCGCGAGAATCCTCAACTACCCCGTGCCCCCGGCCTTTCGCGAGAGCGTCAAGGTCGGCGAGCAGAACGTGTACCGTGCGGCGAAGGAACTGGTGGGACATCGGGATCCGCGCGGCTTCGAGTACTCGATTCAACTGCGGTCGTTCGATGCCGACAAGTCGGGCATCGGTCTCGGCATGCCGGTGCTCGCGGCCTGCGTCGGTGCGCTACTCGACCGCGGAACTCGCGGCGGCGCGATCGTCGTCGGCCCGCTGAACCTCGGCGGCAGCCTGGACATGCTGACGCACCCCGTGGCGATCGCCGAGCTGGCCGTCGACAAGCGGGCGGCGACCCTGCTCATGCCGGTCAGCGCGAGGAAGGCGCTGAACGAGCTACCGGACGACCTGTGGACCAAGATCAACATCGAGTACTACAGCGATCCTGCGGACGGCGTGTTCAAGGTTCTGCTGCCGTGACCCGGATCACTACGAGGGGAGCATCTTGAACTACGACGGCCGACGGGCGTTGGACCTGCTCCGGCTCGGAACTGGACTGCCTGGGGCGTCGTTCCGGCACGGGCAGGAGGATGCGGTCCGGCATGTGGTCGAGGGCCGCGGCCGGCTATTGGTCGTGCAGCGTACTGGCTGGGGCAAGAGCTTCGTCTACTTCATCGCCGCGAAGCTCCTGCGCGAGGCCGCAAGGGGCCCGGCTCTTTTGGTGTCGCCGCTTCTTGCCTTGATGCGGAACCAGATCCCCGCTGCCGAGCGGATGGGCGTCCGAGCGGAAACGATCAACTCCGACAACAGCGAAGTCTGGGAGCGCGTCGAGGAAGCAGTTCGCCGTAACGAGGTCGACATCCTGCTGATCTCCCCTGAGCGATTGGGTAACCAACGATTCGTTGATCGCGTCCTGGCCGCGGTGAGCGATCGGATCTCGCTGCTCGTTGTCGACGAGGCGCACTGCATCTCCGATTGGGGGCACGAGTTCCGCCCGGACTACCGGAGGATCGGGCGGATCGTCGAGGCTTTGCCGCCGAACCTCCGGCTGTTGGCGACTACGGCGACCGCGAACGATCGGGTCGTCCAGGACCTGGAGACGGTGCTGGGGCCCAACCTCGTCATCTCGCGGGGCAGCCTGAACAGGCCGTCGCTGGCTCTCCAGACGATTCGTCTCGGCAGTCAGGCTGAGAGGATGGCCTGGTTGGCCGAGCAGGTGCCGCGTATGCCCGGCAGCGGCATCGTCTACACGCTGACCGTGCGCGACGCGGGGCGAGTGGCCGACTGGCTCCGCAGTTGCGGCATCAAGGCCGAGGCCTACACGGGGCAGACGGAGGAGGAACGACGACCAGAGCTCGAGCAGGCTCTGCTGGACAACCGGGTCAAGACCCTTGTCGCAACGTCGGCCTTGGGCATGGGCTTCGACAAGCCGGATCTCGGCTTCGTCATCCACTATCAGGCGCCGGGTTCCGTCGTCGCCTACTATCAGCAGGTAGGGAGGGCGGGCCGCGCGCTCCGGTCCGCCTACGGCGTGCTGTTGAGCGGCGAGGAAGAGTTGGACATCACGAACTACTTCATCGACACGGCGTTCCCGGGCCCGGACCAGGTGCACGAGATCTTCAGCGCGCTGGAAGAAGCCGAAGCCGGGCTGTCTCGAACCGGCCTCCTGGACCGGGTCAACATTCAAGCGGGCCGTCTGGATCAGGTCTTGAAGATCCTGTCCCTGGAGTCGCCGGCGACCGTGGTCAAGGAAGGGCCGCGATGGCAACTCACGGCCTCGAAGCTGAGCAAGGAGTTTTGGCAGCGGGCCGAGCGGCTTACCGCGCTGCGCCGCCGGGAACAGGAGGAGATGCAGAGCTACATCGACCTCGAGTCGAGGCACATGGAGTTCCTGATCCGGGCCCTCGATGGTGAACCCGGCGAGACCCTGGCGCCCTCCGCGCCACCACTTCCCGCGATTGCGGCCGAGGGTACGGTGCGCGAGGCGGTCAGCTTCCTCAAGGGCTCCTTCTCGGAGTTCGAGCCGCGCAAGATGGGTCCCAGGAAGAAGATCCAGCCGGAGCACTTGGCGGAGACGGGCCGCGCGCTCTGCCACTGGAACGACGCGGGCTGGGGCCGGCACGTCCGACGCGGCAAGTACGAATCAGGCCGCTTCGCCGATGACCTCGTCGATGCGTGCGCCGAACTCGTCCGCGACTGGCCTCAGGCGCCGGCACCGGAATGGGTGGCCTCTGTTCCGTCGCTCCGTCATCCCCATCTCGTGCCGGAGTTCGCCGAGCGGCTTGCCGCCCGGTTGGGGCTGCCGTTCCGGCCGATTCTGGTGAAGACGGAAGACCGGCCCGAACAGAAGACGATGGAGAACAGCGCGCGGCAGGCGGCGAACGTCTGGGGTTCCCTCGCGCTGGGCGGTCAGCCGCCGGCGTCG
>Ga0209543_1000624_pt1 | contig 42560 bp, 36 predicted proteins | sample MesohylFT_FD_187296 | JGI IMG/M metagenome (GOLD analysis project Ga0209543, IMG submission 187296) | Host-associated microbial community of the marine sponge Aplysina aerophoba from Gulf of Piran - sponge mesohyl, lysed by freeze-thaw... | ecosystem: Host-associated > Porifera > Sponge >...
GCGATCTGCGCCCCCCCCGGCCTCGACGGCGTCTATGTCGGCCCGGCCGACCTCACCCTCGGCACCCAGCAGGGGCGGCTTCCGCCCGCGCTCGACCGGGAGGAGGAGGAGATGATCGCCATCATCCGCCGCATCGCCGACGTCTGCGGCAAGAATGGCATCAAGGCGGGCATCCACTGCGGCACGCCGGAGTATGCGCTCCGCGCCATCGAGTGGGGCTACGCCTGGACCACGGTCGCGGCCGACTCCCGCCTGCTCGCCGCCGCCGCAGGCGCCTCGGTCGCCGCATGGCGCAGCCTCACAGGCCAGGACCTCCAGACCGAGCCCAGGTCCGGGAGCATCTACTGATGCCGCGCGCAAAACCAAAACCCCAACTCCAGGTCGGCGTCATCGGAGCCGGATACATCGGCAAGGCCCACGTCTTCGGCTATGCCACGGCGCAGAGGGTCCTTGACCTGCCGCTGGCGCCGGTGATGCACACGGTCGCCGAAGTCACGGAGGAACTCGCGGCGACCGCCGCCGACGCAATGGGTTTCGCGCAGTGGACGACCGACTGGCGGACCATGATCGACGACCCCGCGATCGACGTGATCCATGTCGCCACGCCCAACGCGCTGCACTGCGAGATGTCGCTCGCGGCCATCGCCGCGGGCAAGCACGTCCATTGCGAGAAGCCGCTCGCGACGTCGGTCGAGGACGCCCAGGCGATGACGGCGGCGGCCGAGGCCGCAGGCATCAAGACGCAGGTCGGGTTCAATTACCTTTGCAACCCGATGATGGGCTTCGCGAAGGAGATGATCGCATCCGGCGAGCTCGGCGATATCCGGGGATACCGCGGTCTCCACTGCGAGGACTACATGACCGATACCGAGGCGCCGCCCAACTTCCGCCACGAGCCGGCGGGCGGCGGGGCGCTGGCCGATATCGGCAGCCACGCGCTCGCCACGGCGGAGTATCTGCTCGGGCCGATCGCCGAGGTGATGGGGCATTGCGTGACCGCGATCCCCGAGCGTCCTGACGAAGACGGCGGCCGGCGCACGATGGAGGTCGACGATGTGGGACGAGCCTTCCTCGTGTTCGAGAATGGCGCCACCGGGTCGATCGAGGGCAACTGGATGTCGACCGGGCGCAAGATGCAGCACGACTTCGAGGTCTACGGCTCCAGGGGCGCCCTGGCCTTCAGCCAGGAACGCTTCAGCGAGCTGCATTACTACAGGGTGGACGATGAACCGGGGCGGCGTGGCTTCCGCCGCATCGAAGCGGCGCCGGATCATCCGCCCTATGGCCGCTTCTGCCCGGGGGCGGGCCACCAGCTCGGCTTCAACGACCTGAAGGCGATCGAGATGGCGGGCTTCGTCGATGCCATGGCGGGCAAGGGCCCGGAGACCTTCAACTTCCGCGCCGGTCTGCGCTCCCAGATCCTGCTGGAGACGATCCGGCGGTCTTCGCGCGAACGCCGCTGGCTCCCGGTCGAGACTTGACGCCGCCCCGTCGCGGCCGGATCGTTCCGGCGCCAAACACCGAAGGGCGCAGACATGCAGGAGGAGAATGACATGGTTCGGATCGCGGTTCTCGGGTGCGGGCGCATCGGCCAGATGCATGCGGCCAACGTCGCGCGCCACCCGCGCGCCTCGCTGGCGATGGTCTACGACATCGATGCGGCGGCGGCGGAAGCGGTGGCCGAGCGCGAGGGTGCGCGTGCCATGGCGAGCGCCGAGGAGGTGCTGGCGTCGCCCGAGGTCGACGCGGTCCTGATCGCATCCGCGACGCCGACCCATGCCGAGTATATCGAGATGGCAGTGGAGGCGGGCAAGCCCGCGCTCTGCGAGAAGCCCATCCACCTCGATCTCGCCCGGGTCGAGGCCTGCAGGGCCCGGATCGCGGGCTCCTCGGTGCCGGTCCAGATCGGCTTCAACCGCCGCTTCGACCCCGGTCACAGGGCGGCGCGCAACGCAGTCCTCGCCGGCGAGATCGGCGATCTCCACCAGGTCATCATCACCTCGCGCGACCCGGAGCTGCCGCCGCGCGGCTACCTGGAGGATGCCGGCGGGCTGCTGCGCGACATGACCATCCACGACTTCGACCTCGCCCGCTACATGCTGGGCGAGGAGCCGGTCGAGGTCTTCGCGGTCGCGGGCGCACTGATCGACCCCGTGCTCATGGGCGAGCTGGACGAGATCGACACCGCCATGATCGTCATGCGCACGGCGAGCGGCATGCAGTGCCACATCAACAACTCGCGCACCGCGGTCTATGGCTACGACCAGCGCATCGAGCTGATGGGGACCAAGGGCATGGTGCAATCCGGCAACCGCAAGCCCCACGAGATGCGGCGCTACTCGGCAGAGAGCATCGAAGGCGCCGAGCCCTACCTCTTCTTCTTCATCGAGCGCTACACCGAGGCCTTCATGGCCGAGATCGACGCCTTCGTCGATGCGATCGAGACGGGCGAGCAGCCCGAGGTGAGCTTCGAGGACGGCCGCCGCGCCCTCATCCTGGCCGAGGCCGCCTACAAGTCGCTAAGTGAGAAGCGCCTGGTCCAGGTCTCCGAGATCGCCTGACGGCGGCTCACTGGCCAGGTGGCGGGCCACGATCGTCTTCCGCCTCCATGAGACTCGCGAATTCGGCTTCCAGCTCGGACATGTCCTCGCCACCGGCCATGAGGTCGGTGATCTCCTCGCGGGTCTTCTCGCCCTTTCGGAAGTCGGCGGCGACGGCGCCACGGATCAGGACCGCGAAGTGGTCGCCGACAGCGAGCGCGTGAAGGACCTGGTGGGTGATGAAGATGACCGCGAGCCCACGCCGCTTGGCCTCGTTGACAATCCGAAGCGCGTGGGCCGCCTGCTTTACACCGAGCGCGGCGGTGGGCTCGTCAAGGATCAACACGCGGGCGCCAAAGTAGACCGCACGGGCTATGGCGAGCGACTGACGCTCACCGCCCGAGAGTCCGCCGACCAGACGGTTGCCGTCGTCGATCCGGGTGATACCGAAATCCTGCACCGCCCTTACCGCGATCTCGTTGGCTCTCTTGCGGTCGAAGACAGTGAAGGGCCCCCATTTCTTGGTCGGCTCGACCCCGACGAAGAAGGACCGGCCGATTGACATCAAGGGGAACGTGCCGCCGAACTGGTGCACGGTGGCGATGCCGCGGTCGGCGGCGTCGCGGGGGCGGTCGAACTCGACCGGTTCGCCGTCCATCAGGATCGTGCCGGCCGTCGGCTTGTACACGCCTGCAAGCGTCTTGATGAGCGTCGACTTGCCGGCGCCGTTGTCGCCCAGAAGGCAAAGCACCTCACCCTCGTGCACTTTCAGAGAAACCTCATGGAGCACGTCGATCGGGCCGAAACTCTTGTCTACGCCGCGAAGTTCCAGAGCCGGTGTCTTGTCGGTCATGGTATCAGGCCTTCATTCTTCTCGGCACGTAGCTCAACGCCTTTTGCCGGAAAGATCCGTTCATCCCGACGGCGACCAGAAGAACCACACCGATGATAAGGTTCGACCAGTTGCGGTCGATTTGCGTGAAGTAAATGCCCTGATTTACGATGGCGAATGTTAGCGTGCCGACGAAGATGCCGATCACAGACCCGAAGCCTCCGGTCAAGAACACGCCGCCGACCACGACACTAACGATGACATTGAAGATGAAGTTCATGCCGCCCGAAACCTGCGCCGAGTTGAACAGGATGGCTTGGCACATGCCAACAAAGGACGCTGCGGTCGCAGACAGAATGAACAGAATAATTGTAACGGTGCTTGTCGGAATTCCCAGATTTCGCGCGCTTTCCCGATCACCCCCCATGGCGAAGATCCAATTGCCATAGCGGGTCCGGTGGACGACGAAGGCAAAGATGATTGTCAGGACGACCCACCAGACGACGATGACCTGATGGCTGCCGCCAATCAGTTGCCCGAAGGCAAATTTAGCCCAGTCCGGCGCGGCCAGCGGCACACTTGCATTGCCTGTCAGTAGCACCGACGCGCTCAAGATTATTCCCTGCATCGCAACGAGCATGCCAAGGGTAATAATGAGCGATGGCACCGTTGTCCGCACAGTTAGAATACCGTTCACAAGGCCGACCAATACGCCGACGCCAAGAGCGCCCAGCATTCCAATTACGATCGGAAGCTCGTAGTAGCCCGAGAGGATCGCGGTGGTCATCGACCCCGCCGGAATCATCGCACCAATGGAAATGTCCAGCTCGCCCGAGATCATCAAGAGTCCGACCGGGATTGCAACGATACCGAGGTTGGCGGCGAAGTTCAGCCAGCTGGCTGCGCCAAATAAGTTGCCCAAGTCTACACTGCCGACGATCACGTAGAACAGGATCACGGCCAAAAGGCTGATAATCGATGCGGCTTCGGGCCGGCGCAGGAAATGTCCGACTGCGTTCATGTCAGGTCCCTTAGGACCTCTTCCTTGCCACGTAGCTCAACGCCATTTTCCTGAAGCTGTCATTAGTAAGGACAGCGATCAAAAGGAGCGCACCAATGATCACACTGCCGATGTTCGGGTCGAGGCCGCTGAAGAATATGCCCTGGTTTACGATCGAAAATGTAAGCGTTCCGAAGACGATACCGACGACCGAACCTGCGCCACCTGTCAGAAGTACGCCGCCGATCACGACGCACATGATTGAGTTGAAGATAAAGGCCTGCCCGGTCAGAACCTGCGCGCTCTGATAGGTCAACACCTGGCTGACTCCAACGAATGCGGCGGCAAAGCCACTAAGCATGAAGAGTCCTGTCGTCAACTTGCGGGTCGGAATACCGGCGTTCCGTGCACTTTCCCGGTCACCGCCAATCGCATAGATCCAGTTGCCGTAGTGCGAGATGTGCAAGAGGTAGTAGATGACGACGATAAACCCGGCCCACCAGAACATCGTCACTTGAAACATGCCGCCGACGAATTGTCCCAAGACCGCCTTGGTCACCGGATCGGGCACAATGAAGACCCCGGTACTGCCGGCAATCATGACGGTGAAACCAAGCGTCAGCCCCATGACTCCGAACATCGTGCCGATGGTAACGATGATCGACGGAATGTTGGTGCGCGTGACGAGATAGCCGTTCACGAAACCGACCAGCAGGCCGACCCCGAGCCCTGCAAGGATACCGATGGCCTCGGGCGCGTCGTAGTGACCCGAGATGATGGCGACTGTCAGTGACGAGGCGGGGATCACCGATCCCACGGAAAGGTCCAGTTCTCCTGCGATCATCAGGAGCCCGACGGGCAGCGCAATTATGCCCACTTCGGCGGCAGTGTTCAGCCAGCTGGAGAACCCGGGCGCGCCGACGAATACTTTGCCGCCAAGAACCGCAAAGAAGGCGAACACGATGATCATTCCGAGGAACGAGCCGGCTTCGGGTCGCCGCGCAAGGCGGCCGAACGCGCTGGCCACACTGCGATTGTCTTTGGCTACCGTCGACATCGTCGCTCTCCGGATCACCCGCGCACGGGATCGACGCCTCCACCATGTCAAGTCGAGTTAGAGAACTCAGGCCGCGCGAACGGGTCGCGCGGCCCCAGTTTCAAGCAAACACTTAGCGGGTGCCCGCTTTCACGCCTGCCAACGTGGCATCGACGGTGGAGGCATCGATAACGCCCGGGCCGGTCAGGATTTCACGGGTCGGGACCGTCAGGCCGTAGTTGACGAAGCCGTTCAGGATCGAGACCGCGAGGTAACCCTGGTGGTAGCCCTGCTGGTCGATGGCACAGGCCTGGGAGCCGTTCTTGATGTTGTTCAGGATCGACTCATCGAAGTTCATGCCGCAGACCTTGACCTGACCGGTCTTGCCAGCCTGGGCTATGCCGCTGACGGCCGAGTTGGAGTCGACATTGCCGATGGTGAAGACGGCGTTGATTTCAGGGTTCTGCAGCAGGTGCGCGCGCACGGCCTGGGCGACGGCGGTCGCAGAGCCGAAGGAAGTCGCGGGCAAGGGGAGGACCGAGCCTTCGCCGCCAACATTGGTGATGCCCTCAATGAAGCCATTGCAGAAGGCTTCGATGTTGGCAGCGCCCGGCAAGGTGTTGACGCAAACACCATTCAGGTTGCCCCCGCTGCCAAGGTACTCGCCGGCCGCGACACCTCCCTTGTAGTCATTCGAGCCGACGTAGTTCATCGCGCCCAGACGGTCGGCGGCTTCGATACCGCCGGCGTTGTAGATAACGAGCGGAATGCCGGCGTCAACAACGGCCTGGAAGGCCGGGTCCATGGCCTCGGGAACCCAGTTCGGGCCGACGACCGCGTCCGCACCCTGGTCGATGGCCTGACGGATGAGTTCCGCAGCGTCGACGCCGAGGTTGTCGTAGTTCTGGGGGCCGAGCCAGGTGACCGAGCCGCCCTGCGCCTCGGCCACGATGCCGGCGTCTTCGGCGCCGCGCTTCACGATCGACCAGAATGGATCGTCCGGCTTGCCGCCGATCACGAATATGTCAGCCGCCGTTGCGGTTGCGGCACCCGTCGTCAGCAGGGCTGCTGCCACTAGCGCACCTGTCAAAGAGCTCACTATAGATTTCTTCACGTCACTCCTCCCTGGAATGAGATTGCCTCGCGAGCCGCAAAATCGCGTCACGCCCCGGCAGCTTGCCCACCCCCAAAGAGCGCCGTCAAGCGCAGCGGGGAAACCCACTGGCCATCCCGGCCTGGACGACATCGGCGACCGACGCCGCCGCCGTCGCGTCGGCGAAGTTCGAGAGCGGACGGCGCCCGAAGGGCCCCAATCTTGATCCCGGACCGGCTGTGTGATAGCGAGAAGTGGGACGCTCTATCGGGTGGGAGGCCTGCGATGTCCGATGCCACCGTTGTGGACCGCGACAAGCGCGGCAACTGGGCACCCAAGTATCTCGAGAAGCTGCCGGCGCCGATGGTGTGGCCGCCCAACCCCCTCAAGATCCTGAAGTGGTTCTTCGGCTGGGGAGGGTATCTCTGGCCGTGGAACGCGTTCTATCTCGGCATTGCGCTGCTGGCGTATTTCTTCATGACGCCGCCCATCGCCGAGATGGCAACCTTCGAGGCGTGGTGGATCGGCGCCATCTACGCCCGCAACCTGGGGCTGACGATTCTCCTCTACGGTGGCCTGCACCTCTACTTTTACGTGTTCAGGGGACAGGGGACGGACTACCGCTACTCGACGCGGATGCCGCCCGAGAAGGACAAGTCCCGGCACTTCGGCCGTCAGGTCCGTGAGAACGTCCTCTGGTCGCTGGCGAGCGGGGTGACGTTGTGGACGGCCTGGGAGGTGGTGACCTGGTGGATGTACGCCAACGCGTTGCTGCCCTATCTCGACTTCGCCTCCAATCCGGTCTGGTTCGTGGTTCTCCTCCTGCTGATCCCGCTGATTCGCGAAGTCCACTTCTATCTCGTGCACCGCCTGCTGCACTGGAAGCCGCTCTACCGCTCCGCCCATTACCTGCACCATCGCAACGTCAACATCGGGCCGTGGTCGGGGCTTTCGATGCACCCGATCGAGCATCTGGTCTACTTCTCCGGAATTCTCGTGCACTGGGTGGTGGCGTCGCACCCGATCCACGCCATGTTCCATGTCTTCCACGCCGGCCTCTCGGCAGCGCCGGGGCATACCGGTTACGACCGGATCGGAGCCGAGAAGGGCAAGGGCGTGACCATCGGCGCCTACATGCACTACCTCCACCACCAGTATTTCGAGTGCAACTATGGTGGCGACGGGCTGCCGCTCCTCGACAAGCTGATGGGCACCTACCACGACGGCTCGCCCGAAGCCCACGAGTGGATGAAGCAGCGGCTGCGGGCGCGGCAGTGGGCGAAGACGGCAGCGGCGACGTCGTAACGGCGCGGCGTGGCCTCGTCTCGACTATCGGCTGAACCGGCTGCGACAGGCCGGTAATCGGTGATTGAGCAGACCAGAACGAGTCGCCCGCCGGGCGAGCCGAGGAGCATGACCCCATGAGACTGAGCCAGGAGCAGGTCCAGCAATACATGGACGACGGATTCCTCGTGGCCGAGAACGTGTTCTCGGAGGAAGAGCTGCAGCCGGTGATGGACTGGTTCGACACGCTCGTCGACGACTGCGCGGAGAGGCTTCACGCCGCCGGCATGATCGGGGACAAGCACGAGGGCGAGGACACGTACACGCGGCTCTGGTCTCTGGAGCAGCAGTGGCCCGGCGCTGCGGCCTTCGTCACGCAGCGCAACAGCATGGGGCCCGCGCTCGCCTCACTCTGGTCCTCGGACAAGCTGCTCGACATGGTGGAGCAGTTCCTCGGCCCCGACATCGTCGGCCACCCGATCAGCATCTTCCGCTCGAAGACCCCGGATACGGCGCTCATGACCGTGCCGTGGCACCAGGATGCCGGGTACTTTCTCGAAGGCGGCGAGGAGACGCTGCAGCCCACGGCCTGGATCCCCTTCATCGACGCCACGCAGGAGAACGGGACGCTGCAGATCATCCGCGGCAGCCACAAACTCAAGACGGTCTTTCCCCACCACATCGAGAAGGACATCGGGCATCCGAAGTCTTGGTACCTCTACATCGCCGACACGGACCTGCCGCCGGGCGACCGCGTGGTCTGCGAGATGCCGATGGGCTCGGTGCTGTGGCACCAGAACATGATCGTCCACCGCTCGACCGAGAATCATTCCGACAAGGTGCGCTGGACCTGCGATCTGCGCTACCAGCGGCCCGGCGAGCCGACCGGCTTCCCCGACGAGACCGGGCTGCCGCCCATGCGCAAGGCCGACGACCCCGACTACGCCCTGGACTGGGACGCATGGATCGCCCACGAAGCGGAGGGGAATCAGAATTACCGCCGCCTCACGGACGACAGCTTCGAATACTCGGCGCCGGACTCGCCGTGGCTGGTCCGGTGGGAGAATTACTGGGCCGCGTCAGCCGCGAATTAGATTCCTCACAGGGCGGCTTCGGCCGTACCGATGACACGGCCCGCCTCGGTCTCGGCAGCCGCGAGAACCTGGTCCACCCAGTCCCCGGACCACTCGGTGTGGGCTGGGCACGGCGGCCGGCGATTGGACCAACCAGGAGCGATTTGGTCTAATCTCCGGCGAGGCGCGGCTCTCACGATCCTTCGCGGGCGAAACGCGAAGGAGAGGGCGTGATAGCCGGCCAATCACGGGACGCGGAAGCGAAAAAGGGAGATGTGATGATGACCAGTCTAACGAGGAACATCGCGTTCGTTGCGCTTTGCGGCGCAGCAGTCGCCGCAGGGGGCATCACGCTCGGCACGACGCCGTCCGAGGCGGGGACCGAGCTGCGCGCGATGACCTGGGAGGGCTACACGGACCCGAGCGTGGTCGAGGTCTTCACCGAGAAGACCGGCTGCACGCTGGTGCCCACCTACATCGGCTCGAACGACGAGATCACCGCGAAGATGGCAGCGGGCGGCGGCGGTTACGACCTGATCTCGCCGGCGGTGGACAATGCCCAGCTGATGGTCGGCATGGGGGTCCTGGAGCCGCTCGACCCGGCTCGCCTTAAGCACTTCGATGAGATCTACGCCTCCTTCCGCGACCATCCGGGTGTGCAGTCGGACGGCAACATCTGGTCGATGCCGATGGCCTGGGGCTCGATCCCGCTCATGTACCGCACCGACAAGTTCGAGACCGCGCCGACCTCGGCCGCCGTGCTCTTCGACCCGCAATACGAGGGCAAGATCGGCATCCAGAACGTCAAGACCAGCATGTACCTCACCGCCCGGCTCATGTACGGCGCGGATTTCGACGTCTACGAGATGACCGACGAGCAGCTCGACGCCATCAAGCAGAAGATGATCGAGCAGAAGCCGCTGGTGCGGAAGTACTGGTCGTCCGCCGGCGAGCTGATCGAGCTCTATGCCAACGGTGAGGTCTGGGTCTCCGAGACCTGGGGCGGCTACCAGGTGAGCCAGCTGCAGGAGATGGGTATTCCCGTCGCCGAGGTGCTGCCCGATGAGAAGGCAGACGGCTGGCAGGATGTCTGGAACATCGTGAAAGGCAGCGAGAACATCGACTGCGCCTACGAGTGGATCAACTTCATTTCAGGCCCTGACGGCCAGTGCGGCATGGTGCGGGTCGCGGGCTACTCCGCCGCGAACCCGGTCGCCGTGCAGGACTGCCTGACCGACGAGGTGAAGCGCGACCTCCACCTCGACGACCTCGACTATGCGGAGGGGCTCGACTTCTGGAAGCTGCCGCCGCGTATCGGCAAGTACGTCGAGACCTGGAACGCGATCCTGGCAGCCGAATAGCTGCCCCTGCCGCTCAGGCGGCAAGTTTGGAGCGGAGCACCGTGTCGCCGCCGGAAGGTGACACGGTGCTCCTTCTTGTTTGAGGGTTAGGGATGCCCGCCCTCGTCTCGCTCCCGTGCACGACACCCACGGATGACATCCTGGAGGTGCTTGCGCGGGACGGGTGCGTGATCCTGGAGCGCCTGGCGGACACGGCGACCATGGACGCCGTCGCCGCCGACCTCGCCCAGGACATCGCCGACACACCTGCCGGCACGGGCGAGTTCGTGGGCCACAAGACCAAGCGCACGCACACGGTCCTGGTCAACTCGCCCACTGCGGGCGAGCTGGCCCTCCAGCCCGTTATTGCGGCGCTCAACGATGCAGTGCTCGGCCCCTATTGCGCCCGCTACCAGCTCTCCTCGGCCGCTGCCATCACCATCGGGCCGGGCGAGACCATGCAGGAGCTGCACCGGGACGACCTGGTCTATCCCCTTGCCCACCCAAGCGAGCGGCAGAGCGTGGTCACGGTCATCTGGGCGCTCACCGACTTCACGGCCGCAAACGGGGCGACGCTGGTGGTGCCGGGCAGCCATCGCTGGGACGACGAGCGCAAGCCCGGGCTCGCCGAGGCCGTTCCGGCGGAGATGCCGAGGGGGTCCGCCGTCTACATCCTGGGCTCCACCTACCACGCGGGCGGCACCAACCGCGCCGACGACGCGCGCTCGGGGCTCCTCTACGGCTATTGCCTGGGCTGGCTGCGCCAGGAGCAGAACCAGTACCTCGCCGTGCCGCCCGATATCGCGCGAACCCTGCCCGAGCCGCTGCAGCGGCTGATCGGCTACGCTGTGCACGAGCCCTTCCTCGGCTGGCACGACCTGCGGGACCCGATCGAGCTGCTGCGGGGCTACGAGGACCAGAGCGCAGGCGCGCGCGACCTGATCCCTGAAGGGCAGGCTGCTGCGGTCCAGGGAGAGCGAGTCAAGCGCTCCTGAACGTCTCCTACCGCTCCCGCCTTCGTTCCCCCGGCTGAATCAGGATCACGGCAGAGACCACGATCAGGATGATCGAGACGGCGATGATCACCGTGCCGATGGCGTTGATCTCGGGCGTGATGCCGCGGCGAATGGCGGACCAGATGTACATCGGCAGCGTGTTGTCGCGGCCGGTGAGGAAGAAGGTCACCGGGATCTCGTCGAAGGAGAGGGTGAAGACCAGCAGCGACGAGCCGATGATCGAAGTGCGGATGTTGGGCAGCGTGACCCTCCAGAAGGTTCGAAGCGGGTTCGCGCCGAGATCGGCCGATGCCTCGATGATGCGCCGGTCGAAGCGCTCGAGCCTCGCGTAGACGCTGGTGATGACGATGGCGGCGAATGCGGTGCCGTGGCCGATAACCACGGTGGTGAGGCTGAGCTCCACGCCGAGTTGCGAGAAGAAGCTCAGCATCGAGACGCCGGTGATGATGCCGGGCAGCGTGATCGGCAGGATCACGAGGCGGCGGAACACGGTCTTGCCGGGGAAGTCGTAGCGGTTCAGCGCGAGCGCCGTCGGAATGCCGATGGCGAGGCAGATCGCGAGCGCGCAGACCGCGACGATCAGGCTGTTGCCCACCGCCGCCAGCAGCTGCGGGTTGGTGAAGGCCTTGACGTACCACTGCAGCGTCCAGTCGCCGAAAGGCAGCCGCATCACCTTGTTGTCGTTGAAGCTGAAGATCATCAGCGTCGCGATCGGCGCATAGAGGAAGGCAAGCACGCAGCCGGTAGCGACGGCGAGCACCCGGTAGCTCAGGTCGCGATCCCCTCGCGGGCGCCGGCGCGGCCGCTCCATTGCGGCGCCGCCCGGCAGGTCTCGATCGAGGGTCGCCACGGCCTAGCCCAGGTCCAGCCGGCCGGCGCGCTCGAATCGGTCGGACGCTGTGATCACCGCCAGCACGATGAAGAGCATGATCATGGAGAGCGCCGAGCCGAAGGGCCAATCCATCGCCTGGCCGAACTGGGTCGAGATCACGTTGGAGATCATGTTGGAGTAAGGCCCGCCCACCAGTCGCGGCGAGATGAAGTCGCCGAACGAGAAGCAGAAGGTGAAGGTGAAGCCCACCAGAATGCCCGGCACCGAGAGCGGCAGCGTGATGCGCAGGAAGGTGCCGATATTGCCGACGCCCAAGTCCTTCGAGCCCTCGATCAGGCTGCGCGGGATCTTCTCCAGCGTCGCGTAGATCGGCATCACCATGAAGGGCGTGAAGATGTACGCCATGGTGATGACCATGGCGAACTGGTTGTAGATGAGCACCTCGATCGGCTCGTCCACCACGCCGATCCAGATGAGGAAGGTGTTCAGGATCCCCTCGGTGCCGAGCACGATCTTCCAGGTGTAGACGCGCAGCAGGTAGGAGACCCAGAGCGGAACGATGGTCGCCACGTAGATGATCGTCCTGACGCGCGGCGAGCGCACCTTGAAGACCAGGAAATAGGTCAGCGGGTAGGCCAGCGCGAAGGTCACGATCGACACGAAGATCGAGATCTTCAGGCTGCGCAGAAGGATCGTGACGTACTGAGATTCGGCGAATATTTTCAGATAGTTGGCGACCTGGAAATCGGGGACGTGGAAGGGAAACTGGGTCCGGTAGAAGCTGATCATCAGCATGATGATGTAGGGCACCAGCAGGACCACGACCCACCAGACCACGGGTGCCGAGACGAGGGCCGCGAATTCGAGCCGGCGACGCCGGGCGTACCTCATTCGGCGTCGTCCGCCGATGCGTCGCCGGAGCCCGCGAAGAGAATCACGCTCGCCGGATCGAAGCCGAGGGAGACCGTGCCGCCCACCGGCGGCAGCGGCATCTGGTGGAGCCCGGTCTCCAGCTGGCGGTGCACGATGAGCAGCCGCTCGGCGCCGATATCGATGGCGAGCCTGACGGAATCGCCATGGAAGAAGACATCGCGCAGTTGGCCGGAGAGGCCGTTGAACCCGGCCGGCAGGGTGCCTCCAGCGCCGAGCACGACCTTCTCGGGCCGGATCGAGAGTGTGACCCGGGCGCCCACCGCCGGCGCGGTGTCCTGCAGCGCGACACTGATATCGGCTGCGCCGCAACTCACTTGCGCGGCGCCGTCCGCCGTCCCGGTCACGATACCCGCGACCATGTTGGAGGTGCCGAGGAAGTTCGCGACGTAGGGCGTCTCGGGTCGGTCGTAGAGGTCGGTCGGCGTGCCCGCCTGCACGATGCGGCCGCTGTCCATCACCACGATCCGGTCGGACATCACCAGGGCCTCGGTCTGGTCGTGGGTCACCATCATGAAGGTGAGGCCGATCTGGTCGTGCAGGCGCTTGAGCTCCACCTGCATCGATTCGCGGAGCTTGGCGTCGAGTGCCGACATGGGCTCGTCGAGCAGCAGGATCTTCGGCCGCCGGATCAGGGCGCGGGCGAGGGCCACGCGCTGCTTCTGGCCGATGGAGAGCTCCGCCGGCCGGCGATCTGCCTTGTCGAGCAGCTCGATCGTACGCAGCGCGTCCTCCACCTCGCGCGCCGCCTCGCGCCGCTTCATCCCGGCGATGGCGAGGCCGTAGCCGATGTTCTGCGCCACCGTGAGGTGGGGGAAGAGCGCGAAGTCCTGGAACATCATGTTGACCGGCCGCCGGTAGGGCGGCAGGTCCGTCACGTCCCGCCCATCGAGCACGATGCGCCCTGCATCGGGATACTCGAAGCCGCCGACCATGCGGAGCGTGGTGGTCTTGCCGCAGCCGGAGGGCCCGAGAATGGTCAGGAACTCGCCCTCCTCGACCGCGAGCGTCACGTCGTCCACGGCGCGCACGCCGCCGCGGAACGTCTTGCTGACATTCTGAATTTCGAGGATGGCGGCCATGGCGAGACGTACTTCTTCGTGGGCAGGCGGAGCATACGCCAGATCGCCCGCGGCCTGAATTCGCGGCAGGATCATCGGGCGCGGCGCCGTTTACGCCTCAGACGGCGCCCTCTACACTTCCGCGAAACAGAGCCAGGAGGGGGGAGGTCCCGTGACCGCTCGCTGGAACGACGGCCGCAGATTCGCGGGCCGCGTCGCCATCGTGACCGGCGCGAGCGGCGCGCTGGGAGGCGCCTGCGCCCGTGCACTTGCGCGCGAGGGGGCGAGCGTGGCGCTAGCCTATCGCAGCGGCGCGGACGCGGCGGCTGAGGCCGTAAACGAGATTGCGGCCGCCGGCGGCACGGCCCACGCCGCCCATCTGGACATCACCGATGAGCGTTCGGTGCAGGCCTTCGTCGAGGATGCGATGGCGCGCTACGGCGGCATCGACGTGCTGATCAACGCGGCAGGCCGGATCGACGCGGCGGACGCCGTGCGCTTCGCCGATACGGACCCGCAAGCGTGGGATGCCCTCTTTGCCGTCGACGTGAAGGGCACCTTCCTCATGTGCCGCGCCGTCGTGCCGCACATGGAAGCGCGCGGCGGCGGCGCCATCGTCAACTTCGCGGGCTCCTACGGCAACGGCGTGAACCAGGAGAACATGGTGAACTCCGTCGCCGTCTCCTACTGCGCGGCGAAGGGCGCCGTGCGCGGCTTCACCGCCTCGCTCGCACGCGACCTCGCGCCGCACATCCGGGTCAACGCCGTCTCGCCCGGGCCGATCCAGGCGAATTGGGACGCTGATTGGGGAATCCCGGCCGAGCACGTCGAGGAAGCCGTCAACATGACGCAGCTTAAGCGCATGGGCATGCCGCAGGAGATCGCGGAGACCGTGCTCTTCCTCGCCTCCGACGGCGCGGGCTACATCACCGGCCAGATGGTTCTCGCCGACGGCGGCTGGACGCTGGCGGGGTAGAGGCCGAGGAGCGGGACGAATGGCACTGGAAGCGATCGACCTTGCTGCGCTGATCCCCGCCGACCTGCCCGACGGCCGCGAGGCGGTGGCGGAAGGGCGCGCGCTCGGGCCCACGATCGAGCGCGCGACCTCGCTCTATTGCGAAGAGAAGGGCGTCGGCTCGGAGCGGGAATGGCGCGAGAAGGCGCGGGCCGAAGGCATCCCTTGCACCTGCATGAACATCGGCCTCGCCACCTGGGACGACACGCGCGAGGCCATGGGTCTGATCTACGAGGATGCGCTCTCGCGCGGCGTGCGCCCGCCGGACCGTTTCAACCTGCTGGCCGAGCGGCGCATGGGACTGCCCAAGGAGCTTCGCGCCCAGGCGCCCCAGGAGACCGGGCCCGTGCTCTGGACCGACCAGCACTGGTGGGAGATGACCCACACGGTGCCGATCCAGCCCGAGGCGGCCGACAACATGATCGGCGGGCCGGGCTCGGTCGACAACGTGGTGAACGCGCTCCAGGTCGGCATCACCTGCATCGGCGTGCTCAGCCAGTATTCCTGGCGCTGGCCCTACTGGGACGACGAGACCGCACAACTGATGGCGGTGCTCAAGGCCGGTGGCGTGCTGGCGTCGCTCAAGGACCAGGGCGTCGTGTTCGATTCCTATCTTGAGGACGGCTATCCCGGCGTCTTCCACGACTATGCGAGCTACATTGGCTGGGCGATGCTGGAGCGCTACGTCTCCGAGGAGCTGATCGGCGCCGCCTATTCGCCCTCTTGGGGCGGTCTCACCCAGAACCCGGCGATCAAGTCGGCGGTGACGCTGGCGCTTGCTGCCGTGAACCCGGACCGCGTGCCGACCTCGTTCATCCAGGGCGACACGATCGGGTATTCGCGCGATTTCGACGGCAACATGGCCGTGCTCGTAAACGACCTGATGATGATGAAGATGACGGACCTGCGTTATCGCCTGGGCGGCGCCCCCATCGCCGTGCCGGTGACCGAGGTCGAGCGCATCCCCACCTGGCAGGAGGTCGCGACCGTCCAGACGGTGAGCCGCAAGTGCGAGGACTACCTGCCGATGATGGAGCCCTACGTCGACTGGGGCAAAATCGAGACGCTGCGCGACGAACTGGTGGCGGGCGGCAGGCGCTTCTTCCGGAACGCGCTGGATGCGATGGTCGAGATGGGCGTCGACGTGCGCGATCCCGCACCGGTCCTGCTGCTGCTCAAGCGGCTCGGGCCCGAGACCTGCGAGACGCTGTTCGGTGCCGGTGAGCGCGACGATGGCTACCTGCGCGGCCGCAAGCCGATCCTGGAGACCGACCTGGTCCGCGAGACCATGAAGCAGCGCGAGACGCTCCTCGCCGGCCTCGCCGAGCGCGGCCCCGCCGATGGCTTGAAGGCGAAGAAGGTCGTGGTGGCGAGCACCGACGTCCACGAGTTCGCAAAGTTCCTGCTCACCTCCACCCTCGATGCCGCCGGCAGCAACGTCATCGACTGCGGTATCAATCGCGATCCCGAGGACATCGTGAAGGTCGCGGTGGAGACCGCCGCCGATGCCGTCGTCATCACCACCCACAACGGCGTCGCCCGCAGCTACGGCACCAAGCTGGTCGACGAGATGCGGGACGCACGGCTGGATGCGCCGGTCTTCATGGGCGGCGTGCTCAACGAGGATATCGAAGGCTCGGACGTGCCGGTAGATGTGCGCCAGGACCTGGGCAACATCGGCATTCGCACGCCGGGGTCGATCGACGACCTGCTGGCCACGATGGAAGCCGAGTGCGGCGCGAAGCCGTGAATGCGATTGCGCTGGTCGATTTCGGAAGCACCTTCACAAAGCTGACGATTACCGAAGCCGGGACCGGGCGCCTGCTGGCTGCCGCCCAGGCACCCACCACCGTGGAGACGGACGTGATGGAGGGCTACCGGGATGCCCTCGACCGTGCTCTCGGCCAAGCGCCCGGCCGGCCCACGATCGTCCGCCGGCTCGCGGCATCGAGCGCGGGCGGGGGGCTGCGGGTCGCGGCGATCGGCCTCGTGCCCGACTTCACGGCGCAGGCGGCACGCCAGGCCGCGCTCAACGCCGGCGCGCGCATCGAGCTCACCTTGTCCAGCCGGCTCGACGCGCGGGCCATCGCCGCTCTCGAAGAGGCGCGGCCCGAGATCGTCCTGTTCTCCGGCGGGACGGACGGCGGGCAGCGCGAGCAGGTGCTGGAGAATGCCGAGGCGCTGTCCCGCGCCCGGATCGAAAGCCGCATCGTCGTGGCCTGCAACCGCGATGTTGCCGCCGCCGTTGTCGAAATGATGGCGCCGCGCGAGCGGGTCTCGGTGGTCGCCAACGTGCTGCCCGCTATCGGCCGGCTCGACATCGAGCCGGCGCGGGCCGCGATCCACGACGAATTCATCCGCCATGTGATTCGCGGCAAGGGCCTGAGCCGCGCTGAAGAGTTCCACGAGGCCGTCATCATGCCGACGCCCGAGGCCGTGCTGCGGGCGACGCGGCTGCTGGCTCAGGGTGCCGACGGGGCGACGCCGGCCGATGTCGTCGTGATCGACCTCGGCGGCGCCACGACCGACGTTCACGCGGCTGTCGCGCTCAAGCCCGCGCCCGTCGGTATTCGCACGGCTGGCCTGCCGTCGCTCCCACTCCGGCGCACCGTGGAAGGCGATCTCGGCATGCGCTGGAGCGCGCCTGGCGTTCTGGAAGCGGATGCCGGATGGCTCGAGGCAGAAAGTGGTGATGCCGCACTCTCGTCCAATGAGCTTCAGCAGGCCTGCGCCCGCCGCCGCCGGGAGCCGGACTTCCTGCCCGACGACCCGGAAGAGGAGCGTATCGACCGTGCACTGGCGACCGCGTGCGTGACCCACGCGCTCCGACGCCACTGCGGCACGCTCAAGACCGTCTACGTGCCCGGTCAGGGCGCGGATTTCGAACAGCGGGGCGCCGATCTCCGGGATGTCCCCCTCGTGATCGGCACCGGCGGCGTGCTCGGCCGGCAGGCGGCAGGCGAGTCGGTGCTGCGTGGCGCGCTCAACCGCCAGACGCAAGGCTCGCTGACGCCACGGGCGCCCGCCATTGCCCTGGACCGCCGCTATGTGCTTGCGGCTGCCGGCCTGCTTTCGACGGTGGACGAGAGCGGCGCGCGCGCCCTGCTCGTCGATCAGGGGCTGCCTGCGACGCGGCATCTCCCATAGGACCGATCGATCAGGCCGCCGCTGCAGGGAGAAAGTCATTGCTCGCAAGCGGAGCGTCCCTGTACGCTTTCGCGGCCGTTCCGCGCCTCTGCGTCGCAGTCGGTCACGAGCACCATAAGGGGAGGGAGATGAACATGAAGTTTTCGCACATCGCGGCCGCACTGGGTGTTGCGGCACTGGTTTTCGGTGTCGCGGCTGCGCCGGACGACGCACGAAGCGAGGATCAATTCACCGTAGGCGTGACTGTTTGGGATGTCTCGACCACGCCGTTCGCGGTGCCGCTGGTCAAGGGCATGCGCGATGCTGCCGAGAAGGCCAACGTCAACCTCATCGTCAGCGATCCCAAGTGGGATGCCTCGGTCCAGGTCGAGAACGTTCGCGAGTTCATCGTGCAGGGCGTCGATGCGATCGCCATCGCGCCGATCGATATCGCAGGCGTCCTCCCCGCCGTGCAGGAAGCGCTCGATGCCGGCATCCCGGTGGTGGGCGCGCTGGGCGAGATCGAGGGCGTTCCCTACGTCGGCGTGGACGATGTCGAGTACGGGCGCTTGTCGGCCCGCCTCATGCTTGAGGCGCTCGCGACCGTCGAGGGCGAGAAGCGCATCGTCATGTTCCGCGGCACCGCCGGCGGCAGCCCCGACCGGCGCCGCATGCAGGGCATGGGCGAAGTGCTCGAGGCCTCCGGCGTCGAGCACGACTGGGTCGACGTCACCGCTGACTGGCTGCCCGACAAGGCGCTGACCGGCTTCCAGGATGTGCTCCAGCGCTTCCCGGTTGCGGGCAGCGTCACCTTGGTCAACAGCATGGGGAACTGCATGGTTCCGCCGTCGCTGGATTGGGCCCAGAGGCTGGGGCGCACGGAGGTCATGTTCGTCGCCATCGACCTGTGCCAGGCCGAAGAGCAAGCCATCGGGGCCGGCAAGATGTACGGCGCGGTCTACCAGGATCCGCTGATCATGGGCGCGCTCGTGGTCGACAGCCTGGTCGCCATGCAGGCCGCCGGCGACTTCTCGACGCTGCCGGACTTCGCCCAGGTCCCGCCGATCTTCAACTGCACGCAGGCCAACTACGCCGAGTGCGAGGGGCGCGGCTTCTAGCGTCTCGTCCCGGATATCGCGTGGCAGAATTGTGGGCAGTCGCCGGGCAGGCGGCTGCCCACACGCTTTCTCTGCCCGACCGAGCACGGCGTTCTCACGACCGATGCGCTAGCAGCGGCCTTCGCACAATTCGCACGAGGTCTTGGAGCCGGCGGTGAGCAGCCCGCAGGACAGTCATCCCGCCGACTCCGGCGCGCGGGGAACCGTGAGCTGGAAGCCCGTGGTGGCGTTCCTCGGGCGCTACGGCTTCATGATGGCGCTGCTTCTGCCGGCGATCATCCTGCTCGCCACCAACGAGACCTTCCGCAACCCGCTGAACCTCTCGAACATCCTGGCCCAGTCGTCGATGGTGGGCGTGGCGGCCGTCGGCATGACGGTGGTCATGATCCTGGGCGGGTTCGATCTGTCGATCGGCGCGATCGCCGCCGTGACCGGCTTGGTCGCGGTGCTCGTGTTCGGCACCGGCGATCCCCTCTTCCTGGCGCTTGGCTGCCTGGCCTGTATCGGCTCCGGCGCCCTCCTCGGTGCCTTCAACGGTACCCTGATCAGCCGCATCGGCATCAACCCGCTGATTGCGACGCTCGCCATGGCGAGTCTGGTGCGCGGCCTTGTGCTGATTTCCAGCGAAGGCACCATCCATCGCGCCGAAGGCGATGCGATGTGGATCACAACGCTCGCGCTCGGCCGCGTGGGCGGTGGCTTTCCTGTCGCCGGATTCTTCTTCATCGGCGCGGTCGTGATGGGGTCGATCATCCTGCGCTACGCGAAATTCGGGCGCTGGGTCTACGCCATCGGCGGCAATGAGGAGGCCGCCCGGCTCTCCGGCGTGCCGGTCAGCCGTGTCGTGATCACCTGCTACGCCCTGATGGGCGGCCTCGCCGGCCTCTCGGGCCTCCTGTTCACCGCGCGTACCGGCACCGCGCTCACCACCACGGGGATCGGCCTCGAAATCGACGCCATCACGGCGACCGTCATCGGCGGCACGAGGCTCGGCGGCGGCCACGGCGCCATCCTCGGCACGGTCGTCGGCGTCATCCTGCTCGGCGTCATCCGCAACGGCCTCAACCTGAACGGGGTCTCGCCCTTCTGGCAGCCCTTCATCATCGGCTGCATCCTGCTGATCACGGTGTCGATCAGCGTGTGGATGAACCGCACCGAGAATCGCTCCCGCGCCGGCGGCTTCTAGGAGACCGACACGATGCTTTCTTCCCGGGACAAGCCATGACCTACAGGGTCGGCATCGACATCGGTGGCACGTTCACCGACATCACGGTCGCCGATGAAGAGGACGGCGCGATCGAGGTCTTCAAGGCGCTGAGCGATCGGGAGGACCCGCTACAGGGCATACTCAGCGGCATTGCGTTGGCATGTCAGGAGCTGGGCTGTTCCGAGCAGGCCTTCATATCCCAATGCAGCCGCATCGTTCACGGCACGACCATCGGCACCAACGCCATCATTCAGCGCAACGGCCCCGTCGCGGGCCTGCTTGCGACCCGGGGATTTCGCGATGTGCTCGAGTTCATGGACGGGACCAAGCCGGAGCCCTTCAACATCCGCATGGCGCGGCCGAAACCGCTGATTCCCCGGCATCGCCGTCTCGGCGTCGGCGGGCGCATCGACTTTCGCGGCGAGGAGGTCGCGCCCCTCGACGAAGGGGACGTGTGCGCCGCGGCGGCGCGCTTTCGCGAGCTGGGTGTGAACGCCGTAGCGGTCGCCTTCCTCTGGTCGCAGGTCAATCCCGCGCACGAGCAGCGCACGCGCGCCATCCTGGCCGAGGAAATGCCGGGCGTTCCCGTGGTGATCAGCTCCGACATCCTGCCCCAGCTGCGCGAGTGGGACCGCACCTCGGCGACGGTGCTGAGCGCCTACACGCTGCCGCCGATCGCAGGATATCTCGAACGACTGCGCGCCTGGCTCGCCGACCACGGCTTCAGCGCCGAGCCCCTGATCATCCAGTGCAACGGGGGCTGCGCGCCGATCGCCAGGATCCTGCATTACCCGGCGCGGAGCATCGGCTCGGGCCCTGCCGCGGCGCCCGCCGCCGCGGTGCAGGTGGCGAGCGAGTTCTTCCCCCGCAGCGAGATCAACGTCATCAGCGCCGACATGGGGGGCACGAGCTTCGACGTGGGACTCATCCGGGGCGGGCTGCCGACGCTTACGCGCAATCTCAGAATCTCGGGGATGCCCCTCGGCTCGCTGGCCACGGACATCATCTCGATCGGCGCGGGCGGCGGAAGCATCGCCTCCATCGATGCCGGTGGCGCGCTCGCAGTGGGGCCGCACAGTGCCGGCGCCGATCCGGGGCCGGCGTGTTACGGCCTGGGTGGGACCAGGCCGACCGTGACCGACGCCTTCGTGGCACTCGGCTACGTCAATCCCGACGCCTTCCTGGGCGGCCGCCTGAAGCTCGACCGGGAGAAGGCGCTCGAAGCCATCGACGCAGACGTGGCCCAACCGCTGGGGCTCGGCATCGTCGATGCCGCGGCCGGCATCTTCCGCCTCGCCAACTTCAAGATGGTCAAAGCCATGGCGGCGGTGTCGATCGAGCGCGGCGTCGACCCCCGCAGCACCATTCTCATCGCGGGCGGGGGCGCCGGCGGCGTGGTGGTGGGGAGTCTCGCGGACGAATTCGGGATCGACCGTGCCTTCGTCCCCCGTGTCGCCGGCGGCTACAGCGCCTTCGGCATGACCGTCGTCGATGTGAACTTCGACTACACCAGGACCTTCACGACTGACACCGACACGGTGGACGTCGACGCCATCAACCGGCTCTTCGCCGAAATGGAGGAGGACGCGCTGCGCGATCTCGCGGCAAGCGCGATCCCCACGGAGGAGGTCCAGTTCCAGTGGTTCTATGATGCCGCCTACTGGGGGCAGGCGCACGAGCTGATCGTGCCGCTTACGAAGGGGCGCTTCGAGGACGTGGCCGACCTCCGCCGCGCCTTCGATGACGAGCACGAGCGGATCTACACCTTCAAGATGGAAGGAGACCGGGTCAACTTCCTGCACTGGCGCGTGAACGCCGTGGTGGGCAGCAGCATGCCGACGCCGCGGCGGAGCGTCAGCGAGTCGGCCGATCCAGCCGCCGCGCTGAGCGGTCACCGCACCGCCTATTTCGGCAGCGAGGCCGGGGCGATGGAGATACCGGTCTACGACGGCATGCAGCTCGAGCCCGGCCACGTCGTGCGCGGCGCGGCCGTGATCGAGGAGCCGACGACGAGCGTGACCGTATTCCCCGGTCACGCCGTGCGAGTCAGTCTTTCAGGCTACGACTACCGGGTGAACGGCGATGCCTTATGACGAGTTGACGGAAGGCGAGGCAATGCAGGAGCCGCACGAGGAGCGGCCGCGTCGTCGCACGAATGGCCTTTCCGAAGGCATCGACCCGACCATGTTCTCCGTGCTGCTGCACGCGATCGGGCAGGCCTCCGACGAGATGACCCGGGTCCTGCAGCGCGGCGCGCGCAGCACCATCATCTCGATCGCGCGCGACCACTCGGCCTCGATCTACACCGCCGAAGCCCAGATGCTCTACCAGAACGACGCCCTTCCGATCCACACGATCGGCGGCGCGCTCAACATCGATGCAACGATCGAGGAATTCGGCGACGACATCAACGACGGCGATGTCTTCATGATCAACGACCCCTACATGGGGACGACGCACAACTCCGATCTCACGGTGATCATGCCGGTGTTCCACGAGGGCCGGCACCTGTTCTGGACCTCGATCCGGGCGCATCAGAACAACACGGGCGAAGCCTCCTTCGGGCACGCGTCCACCAGCGTCTGGCAGGACGGGATCCAGATCCCGCCCGTGCGCATCTTCGAGCGTGGCAAGGAGGTGCGCAGCATCATTCGCTTCTACCTGCGCAACGTGCGCCTGCCTGAATGGCTCGAGGCCGATCTCAGGGCCATGGTGGGCTCGGTGCGGACCGGCGCGGCGCGGCTTCGCGAGATGACCCAGACCCATGGCGTGGAGAATGTCCTCGCCACGGTGGCCGAGATGATCGAGTACTCGGACCGACGCACGGCGGCCGAGATTCGGGCGCTGCCGGACGGCGTCTACAAGGGGGAATCCTGGATCGACAGCGACGGGCAGGGCACGCACGACATCCGCATCGCGTGCACCGTCACCATCGACGACGACATGGTGCACGTCGATTATTCGGAGAGCGATCCGCAGGTCGGCGGCCACTGCAACTCCTCGCTCGCCTCGCTGCAGGCCAACGGCAGCATTCCGGTGCTGACCACCATCGACCCGACCATCCCGCGCAACGAGGGGTGCATGCGCCACATCCGGGTCTCGGCGCGCGAAGGCACGGTGGCGCTCGGCAAGTGGCCGTCGAGCACCTGGTGGTCCACCACCAATCCCGGCGACGAGCTGATCGAGGCGGCGTGGAAGGCGCTGGCCCAGGCCGCGCCGGACAGGGTGCCGGCGGGCTGGGGGCGGATTCAGCAGCGGCTCTCGATGGGCGACGACTACCGGACCGACCCGCCGACGCCCTTTGCGGCCTCGATCTTTGTCGCGGGCTCGGGCGGCGGCGGGTCCAAGGGCTATGACGGCTGGCCGCTGACGCAATGCGTCTGCGCGCTGGGCGGACTGCAGAATGAATCGGTGGAGATGGTCGAGCTGCTCCAGCCGCTCTTCATCGAGAGCAACCAGTTCCTGATCGATTCCGCCGGCGCCGGGGAGTGGATCGGCGGCCATGGCTGCGAGACCGTGGTGCTGCCCTACAACGGGCTGCTCTACATGAAGTTCGAGTACGAAGGGACGCTCAATCCGCCCTTTGGCCTGTTCGGCGGGCTGCCTGGCAATGGCGGCTGCAAGTACAAGGAGACGCCGGACGGCAAGCGCTACTTCTACCAGGCGCACCCCGATCCCGATGCCTTCAGCGAGGGCGAGCGCTATGTCTGCATCAGCTCCGGCGGCGGCGGCTACGGCAGCGCACTGGAGCGCCCAGCGGAGGCGGTGCGCGAGCTGGTGCGGGACGAACTCGTCTCAGCCGAGATGGCGCGCGCGCGGTTCGGCGTGGTGATCGACCCGGACACCTTGGTCGTAGACGAGGCGGAGACCGAGGCGCTGCGCGAGCGCATGCGGGAAACCCAGGATCGATCCCTCAGCCTGCCGACCGGCCCCGGCGCGGGCGAATTCTGGAAGACCCGTTTCCGCGACGGCGACGAGCTGGTCGTCGAGGAAACGCCCGTCGCGCTCCAGCTCGGCCTCTCGCCGGAGGCACGTTGAGCGCCGCCGGCAATATGCGGCGCTGCGACGGGGAACACGGAACGAGGAGTGTGCCATGACGGCTCTCGGGCCCAACGAACACCTGATCGGCGTCAGTGGCTCCCGTGCGCGCCTCGCAACGCCGGCGCTGGTGCTGGATCTCGACCGCTTCGAGCACAATCTCGGCACCATGGCGGCGCACTTCGCAGGTAGGCCCGAAGGCATCCGCCCCCATGCCAAGACCCACAAGTGCGCCGAGATCGCCCGGCGTCAAATGGCCGCCGGCGCCGTCGGCATCTGCGTCGCCAAGCTCGGCGAGGCCGCCGCCATGATTCGGGGCGGCGTCTCCCGCATCCTCATCACATCGCCCATCGTCACCGTCGACAAGCTGGAGCGAGTGCTGGCGCTGAACGACGTGGCCGAGGAGCTGATCCTCGTGGTGGACAACAGCGAGACCATCGACCTTCTGGCTTCGCTGGCGGCGGCGCGGGCCAAGCCCATGCAGGTGGTCATCGACCTCGGCGTCGGGCGCAACCGCACGGGCATCCCCACCATCGCCGGCGCCGCGGCGCTTGCCGAGCAGATCACTGCCCGGCCCTCCCTCGTCCTGCGTGGGCTGCAGTGCTACGCGGGCCACCTTCAGCACATCGAAGACTGCGCCACCCGGGAGGAGGAAGCACTTGAGACTATGAAGCGCATCGGCGACGCACGCGATGCGATCGAAGCCGTGGCAGGCCCGCTCGACATCGTCACCGGCGGCGGCACGGGGACCTACGACATCGACCCCGAGGCGGGGGTTTTCACCGACCTCCAGGTCGGCTCCTTCATCTTCATGGACGTCCAGTACAACGCCGTGATGCGGCGGGACGGCACGCCGGGCCCGTTCGAGACCTCCCTCTTCGTGCAGTCGACCGTGATCTGCGCCAACATCGCCGAGGCGGTGACCACGGATGCCGGCTTCAAGGCCTTCGCCACGGATGGCCCCATGCCTGAAATCACGGACGGCGCGCCGGAGGGCTCGACCTACGACTTCATGGGGGACGAGCACGGCAGGATCGTCCTGCCCGCCGGCGCGAACGGTCCCCCCATCGGCTCGGTGGTTTCTTGTGTAACGCCGCACTGCGACCCCAACGTCAATCTCCATGACCTCTATCACTGTGTGCGCGGCGACAGGCTCGTGGATATCTGGCGCATCGACGCGCGCGGTCAGACCTGGTGAGCCCGCCCGTTCACCGCGAACCGAAAGGGAGTTGAATGAGCGAAATTCCCACCGCTGCGGAGATCGAGGCGCTCCGCGATATCGATACCCCGACCATCTGCAACCTGCTCGAAATGGTGGTGCCGGAGCGTCGCGGGTACGGCTACACGGTCGAGCATCTCCATTGCCTTTACCCCGACATGAAGCCCATCGTGGGCTTCGCCAAGACCGCCACCATGCGGGCCAGGAACCCTGCGCGCTGGAGCCCGGCGGAGTACATGGAGATCCGCGCGGGTTATTTCGACTATCTGTCCGAGGGCGAGGTGCCGAAGATCAGCGTGGTGCAGGACACCGATGAGCGGCCCGGCTACGGCGCGTTCTGGGGCGAGGTCTTCAGTGCGGTCCACAAGGCGCTGGGGTGCCGTGGCGTGGTGACCAACGGCAGCGTGCGCGACATCGACATGCTGGCGCCCGACTTCCAGGTCCTGACTGGCCTGATCGCGCCCTCCCACGCCTTCGTCCACGTCGCGCAGTGGGGCTGCGAGGTCAACGTGCACGGCATGGTGGTGCAGGACGGCGACCTGATTCACGCCGACCGGCACGGCGCCGTCGTGGTCCCGCTCGACGCCGTGCGCGGCGTGCTCGGCAAGCTCGACCTCATGGTGCGCAAGGAGGCGGTTATACTGGAGGCCGCGCGCCGCCCCGATGCCACGGTGGAGATGATCAAGGACGCCTGGCAGCGCTCGACGGAGATTCGGGAGTGATGCCGGGAGACCTTCGCGGGACGACCGAATAGGAAGGACGAACGAGGACGGCCATGGTGGACACACCGCTCGTTGAGATGAGGAACGTCTCAAAGGCGTTCGGCGGCGTGCACGCGGTGGAGGACGTGACGGTCCAAGTGGGCGCGGGCGAGGTGCTGGGCATCGTCGGCCACAACGGCGCCGGCAAGTCCACCCTGATCAAGATCCTTTCCGGCGCCCATACCATGGACAGCGGCAGCATTCTGATGCGCGGCGAGCCGGTCGCGATCGACAATCCGCGTGTCGCGCGCTCGCTCGGGATCGAGACCCTCTACCAGAATCTCGCGCTCGCCGACAATCTCGACGCCGCAGCCAATCTGTTTCTCGGGCGCGAGATCACGACGCCATACGGCAAGCTCGACAACAAGGCCATGGCCGACGCGACGCGCGAGGTGATCGCGCGGATCAACCCGCAATTCGCCAACCTCGGCACGCCCGTGCTCAATCTCTCGGGCGGGCAGCGCCAGACCATCGCCATCGCGCGGGCGGTCTACTTCAACGCCAAGGTCCTCATCATGGACGAGCCCACGGCTGCGCTGGGCCTGCGCGAATCGGCGGCGTTCAAGGAGCTGGTCCTGCGGCTCAAGCAGGAAGGCATCGGCATGTTCATGATCAGCCACGACCTGCACGACGTCTTCGATATCTCGGATCGCATCTTCGTCATGTCCGGAGGCCGCGAGGTGGGCACGCGGCGCACCGACGAGGTCACCAAGGATCAGGTGCTCTCCATGATCATCCTCGGCAAGCAGCCGGGGGAGGAGTCGGCCGAGGACCTGGCCAAGCTGCACTGAGCCGGACAGCGCGCCCATGCAGCCACGCGACAACTCGATTGCGCTCCAATCCCGGGCCATGAGCCCGGGCGTGGACCCGGTCACCTTCTCCGTCCTGCTCCACGCCATCGGCGAGGCGTCGAGCGAGATGACGACCGTGCTCCAGCATGGCGCGCGCAGCACCATCATCTCGATCGCGCGCGACCACTCGGCCTCGATCTACACCGCCGCCGCCGAGATGCTGTATCAGAACGACGCGCTGCCGATTCACACCATCGGCGGCGCGCTCAACATCGAGGCGATCAAGGAGGAGTTCGAGGACGACATCAACGACGGCGATATCTTCATGATCAACGACCCCTACATGGGGACGACCCACAACTCCGATCTGACCGTCGTCATGCCCGTGTTTTTCGAAGGCGAGCACCTGTTCTGGACCGCGGTGCGGGCGCACCAGAACAACACCGGCGAGGCATCCTTCGGCTACGCCTCGACCAACGTGTGGCAGGACGGAATCCAGATTCCGCCGGTGCGCATCTTCGAGCGCGGCCGCGAGATTCGCAGCACGATCCGGTTCTACCTTCGTAACGTCCGTCTTCCCGAATGGCTCGAGGCCGACCTCAGGGCCATGGTGGGCGCGGTTCGCGCCGGGGCGGATCGGCTCCACGACATGACCGGCACCCATGGTGTCGATGTCGTCGTGCCGACGCTTGCCGAGATGATCGCCTATGCCGAGCGGCGCACGGCTGCGGAGATCCGCGCGCTCCCCGACGGCGTCTATGAAGGCGAATCCTGGATTGACAGCGACGGGCAGGGCACACACAACATCCGCATTGCGTGCACCGTGACCATCGACGACGACACGATCCACGTCGACTACACGGGCAGCGATCCCCAGGCCGGGGGGCACTGCAACGCGACCGTCGCGACCATGCAGGCCTGCGGCAGCATTCCCGTGCTCACAATCATCGACCCCACCATCCCGCGCAACGAGGGCTGCACGCGCCACATCCGGGTCACGGCGCCCGAGGGCTCGGTGGCGAACGCCCGCTGGCCCGCCAGCACCTGGTGGGGCACCGTCAATCCGGGCGACATCCTGATCGAAGCGGCCTGGAAGGCGCTGGCCCAGGCTGCGCCGGACCGCGTGCCGGCGGGCTGGGGGCGCTGCCAGCAGCGGCTCTCCATGGGCGACGACAACCGCGTGACGCCCTCCGTGCCCTTTGCCGCATCGATCTTCGTCGCGGCCTCCGGCGGCGGAGCCTGCTCGGGCGCCGACGGCTGGCCGCTCACGCAGTGCGTCTGCTGCCTGGGCGGCATGCAGACAGAATCAGTGGAGATGGTCGAGCTGCTCCAGCCGCTCTTCGTGGAATACAACGAGTTTCTGGCCGACAGCGCCGGCGCCGGCACCTGGATCGGCGGTCACGGGATCGAGACCAGCGTCAGGCCGATCGACGGCATCCTCTACATGAAGTTCGAGTACGAAGGCACTTTCAACCCGCCCTTCGGCCTCTTCGGCGGCCGGCCCGGCAACGGGGGCTGCAAGTACAAGGAGCGCGCGGACGGGACCCGCCGCTTCTACATGTGCCATCCCGACCCCGACGTGATCCACGAGGGCGAGCGCTACGTCACCGTGACCACGGGCGGCGGCGGCTACGGCGACCCCTTGGCCCGGCCCGCCTCATCGGTGCAGGAGCTGGTCCGGGACGAGCTGCTGACCGTCGCGGCGGCGCGCGAGTGGTTCGGGGTGGTGATCGACCCGGCCACGCTGGAGGTCGACGAGCGCGAGACCGAGGCCCTCCGGCGCCATCTCCGCGCCGGCGTGGAGCTGCCGCGATGGCTGCCGCTGCAGGCCGGGGAGGGGGACTATTGGAAGCAGCGGTACCGCGAGGGCGACGAGCTGGTGTGGGAAACCATGCCGCCCGCGCTCAAGCTCGGCCTCTCACCCGAGGCGCGGTAGAGCGCGTCTATCAAGAACGGACGCGCTCCAGCAGGCTGAACCGGTCCACGCCGAAGGGCGCGAGATCGAGGCTCGGCGTTCGCTCCGCGACGAGATCGGCAATCACCTCGGCGGTCTTCGCGGCGCCGATGACCCCCTGATGCCCATGGCCGAAGGCGAACAGGACTGCCGGATGGCGCGGCGCCCGGCCGAGCACGGGCACGCTGTCCGGCGTGCACGGCCTCTCGCCCATCCAGGTCGTGCGCTCGTCGATGCGAAGCGCAGGAAGCGTCGTCTTAGCATGGCGGCAAAGCGCGTCTACGCGCCTCTCGTTGGCGGGCCGGTTCTTGCGAGCGAACTCAACGGTGCCGCCGATCCTGATACCCATCGCCATGGGCACGATGGTGGCGGGCAGGGCCACCGGCAGAACGACCCTGTTGAGAACGACACCGGGATTGGTGAAGGTCACGTGATAGCCGCGCTGCGCCACCAGAGGAACGCGGTAGCCAAGCCCCGCAACCAGCGGCCTGGACCAGACGCCCGCCGCCACGACGACGGCGTCGAAGTCGCGGATTTCGCCGCCGGCATCGACCGCGGCACGATCTCTGGTCCTCGACGCGATGCGGTCGACGCGCGCGCGCGTGAACGACCCGCCCTCGCGCTCGAAATGCTCGGCCAGTCCGGTGACGAGGCGGTACGGGTCGACGGTATGCGCAGCCGCCGGCACATGGACACCTGAAGCGAACCCCGGCGCCAGCGCTGGCTCCAGGTCCCGGAGCCCGGCGGCGTCGAGCTCCTCGACCCTGTATCCCGCCGCCCGCTGCAGCGAGACCGCGAGGCTCTCGCGAACGCCCTCCTGCCCGATCGGATCGACGTAGAGCATGCCCTTCCTCTGGACCAGCGCGTCGAGGCCGGCTTCGCGCAGGAGCGGCATGAGCAGATCGAGTGTCGGGCCGTTGAGCGCAGCCAGAGCCGCCGAAATCGCCCGCACCCTGTCTTCGCGGCCCGCGCGCAGGAAGGCGATGAGCCAGGGCATGAGGCGCGGCAGCTCGCGCCAGTCGAGATAGAGCGGGCCGGTCTCGTCGAGCAGCCAGCGGGGCACCTTCTTGAGGAGACCCGGCATTGCCACCGGCATCACGGCGGCGGGCGATATCACCCCGGAGTTGCCGAAGGAGGCGCCGCAGCCCGGCGCGTCGCGGTCGTAGAGCGTGACCTCGTGACCCTCGCGCCTCAGGAAACACGCGGCGACGGTTCCGACGATGCCGGCACCGATGACCGCGACGGTTCGTGCTGCCATGAATTACCTGCCGGGAACGACCTTGACGGCGCACGCCGAACGTTACACTAGCCCACTTGTGCGGTCCGTCGCGACGTGACGCCGGGCGCACCGCCAGGGTGATTTCGGAGTGCGGCAGGTGGGGGAAGCATTCGACACCGTCATCGTGGGCGGCGGCTCGGCGGGTGCAGTGCTGGCCCACCGCCTCTCCGCCGACCCCGCGAAGCGCGTGGCCCTTCTCGAAGCGGGGCCCGACACGCCGCCCGAGCGGGTGCCCGACATCATCCTCGACAGCTATCCCGGACGCGCCTACTTCGATCCGCGATTTCACTGGCCGGAGCTCCGCGTCTACAACCGCTCGCCCGAGGTCGATCCATCCGTGCAGCCGAGCCGCTTCGAGCAGGCCCGCGTCATGGGCGGCGGCTCGTCCATCAACGGCCAGTTCGCCGTGCGCGGGATGAAGGGCGACTACGACGAGTGGGAGGAGATGGGGCTCAAGGGCTGGTCCCATGCGGGTCTCCTCCCTTACCTCAACAAGCTGGAACGGGATCAGGATTTCGCTGGCGAGGGCCACGGCAGCGCCGGGCGCATCCCGGTGCGCCGCCTGTTTCCGGAGGACTGGGGCGGGTTCAGCCGGGCCGCGCTCGCCGCCATGCAGGAGGACGGCCTTCCCCTCGCCCAGGATGTCAACGGCGACGATGCCGACGGCTGCTATCCGGTTCCACTCTCGAACCAGTACGGCCGCCGGGTCTCCACGGCGATCGGCTATCTCGACGCCGCAACGCGCCGCCGGCGCAATCTGGCCATTCACGCCGAGACCCTGGTGACCCGAATCCTCGTCGAGGACGGGCTGGCGCGGGGGGTCGAAGCGGTGAGGGACGGGAGCACTGTCCGCTTCGACGCACGAGAGACGATCGTCTCCGCCGGCGCGCTCCATTCGCCGGCCCTGCTTCTTCGCGCGGGTATCGGCCCGGCGGAGCATCTGCGCTCGCACGGCATCGAGGTCGTGGCCGACCTGCCCGGCGTCGGCAGCAATCTCCTGGAGCACGCGAGCGTAAGCGTCGCGGCCCATCTCAAGCCGGGCGCGCGCGTGCCCGCCGGGCAGCGCCGCCACATCTATTTCGGCGCGCGTTTTTCCTCCGGCCTGCAAGGATGCCCGCCGGGGGACATGCTCCTGATGCCGACCAACTCCGCAGGCTGGCATCCGCTCGGCCAGGCGATGGGCACGATGCTACTGGTGGTCAACAAGTCCTACTCGCGGGGCACGGTGCGCCTCCACAGCCCCTCGCCGCACGTCGAGCCCCGCGTCGATCTCAACATGCTCTCCGACGAGCGCGACCTCGTTCGCCTGGTCGACGGCTTCCGCCGCCTCCACGCCATCATGGAATCCGGCGCCGTCCGGGATCAGGTGACGATGTGGTTCCTCGCAGGCTACTCGGACGCCGTCCGCCGGCTGATGGTGCCCTCGGCGGGGACATGGCTGAAGACCGCCGCAGCACGCACGCTTCTCGATCTCGGCGGGCCGGGCCGAATGCTGCTCAGGCGCAAGCTCACCGGCGGCCGTGACGTGCATCGCCTGGTCAAGGACGAGAGCGCGCTTACGGACTGGATCAGGAGCGCCGTCTGGCCCGGCTGGCACGTGTGCGGGACCTGCCGCATGGGCCCGGACGCCGACGCGCTGGCGGTGCTCGACGGCGAATGCCGCGTGCGCGGCGTGCCGGGCCTCAGGGTCGTGGATGCGTCCGTGATGCCGACGATTCCCCGCGCCAACACCAACCTCACGACCATCGCCATCGCCGAGAAGATCGCCGACGAAATGCGCCTGTCGCCGTGATCCGCCCACGCTCGCGCCGTCAGAATTGCGCTGACAGCGCGTGGACGAGAGACAGGGAAAGACGGCCCACGCTTCAGAACGTCGCCGTCGGGCATCGACGGCATCTCGGCCCTCGTCTGTGGGGTCGCAGCGGTGATCCGCCAATGTCGGTTCCGTTTCTAGTACCGCTTGGCTGCGAACATGTTGAGCACTACCGCGACCACGATCACCACGCCCACGAACAGGTCGAGGTAGTAGCCCGGCGCCCGGCCCAGGAACAGCACGTCCTTGACCATCTGCAGGATGCAGGCGCCGAGCACGATGCCGAGCACCGCTCCTCGTCCGCCGGTGATGATGACCCCGCCGATGACGACAATGGCGATGGCTTCCAGCTCGAGGAAGAGCTGCGGCTCGACGGTCGCCGACTTCTGGCGGGCGATGCTCAGGATTCCCGCCAGCGCCGCGCAGATCGAGCACAGCACGAAGGCAATCATCTTGGTACGCACGACGTTGATGCCCGTCGCGACCGCTGCACCGCGGTTGCCGCCCACGGCCAGGAAGTGGTTTCCCAGGCGGTGATGGTTGAGGAGCAGGTGCGCGATGACGGCGAAGCCCACGAACCAGAGGAACTGCGCCGGCACGACCCCGATCTTGCCCGCCAGGCCCTTGATGAACCAGGTTTCCGCGCCGGAGAAGTTGAGCGGCCTCATGTCGGTGATCAGGCGCGAGCCCGATCGGATCATGAAGAGCATGCCGAGCGTGGTGATGAACGACGGTATGCCGAAGCCCAGCGTGATCGCGCCGTTGACCAGCCCCACGATCGCGGCGGTTCCCAGCGCCACCACCACCGCGACCACCTCGGGCGCGCCCGCGCCCCAGGCGAGCACCATCATGTAGGGCGCGAGGGTGAAGGTCGCGGCGATCGAGAGATCGAACTCACCCGCGATCATCAGTATGCCGACGCCGAGCGCCATGATCCCGATCGGCGCGATGGCGCGCAGCAGGATCCTTATGTTGGCGGAGGAGAGGAACCGAAAATCGTCCGGCATGGCGAGACTGGCGATGATGCAGGCGGCAAGGAAAAACCCGAACACGATGGCGACGTTCCCCGCCGGATGACGCCGCAGCCGGGTCCATGGATTCCGCGGCGCGTACCTCGCGCTTGTGGGAGCGGGCTGGGGTTCGGGGACTGCCATCGCCGTTTGTGTCCCCCTCTACTTGCTGATCCGCCGGGCGACCAAGGTGTTGAGCACCGTGGCGACCACGAGCACGGCACCGATGAAGAACCGGAAATACTCGCCGGGCGCGCGAGAGAGGGCGAGGATGTTGTCGACGGTCACGATGAGCGCGGCGCCGAGAATCATCCCCATCACCGTTCCCCGGCCGCCGAACAGGAACACGCCGCCGATGACGCAGGCGGCAATCGCCTGCAGCTCCAGCCCGATCAGCATGGTCTCGGGGATCGCGCCGTTGAGGCGCGTGGCGCTGAAGATGCCGGCGACGGCGGCCAGGCTAGAGCACAGGATGAAGGCGGTGATCTTCACACGGTCCGTGTTGATGCCGGCGGAGACCGCGGCCTCGCGGTTGCCGCCCACGGCGGCGAAGTGATTGCCCAGGCGATGCCGGCTGAGCAGCAGGTAGGCGACGAACGCGAAGCCGATCACCCACGGCAACTGGGCATGGAGCGGGCCCGCGATCTGACCGGTCAGGGCTGCCTCGAACGCCTCGCCGGGAAACAGCTCCTGCCTCTTGATCGTGGACCCCCGGCGCGAGCCGGCGGCGTATCGGACTATGCCGCGCAGGGCGAACATCATGCCCAGCGTCGTGATGAAGGAGGGTACGCGGAGCTTCGTCGTAATGAGCCCGTTGATCGTGCCGACAACGATGCCGCTTCCGACGCCCAGCATGACCGCCGCCCAGAGCGGCCATCCTCCGTCATGCAGGGCGATCCCCATCAGATAGGCCGAGAGTACGAAGACCGCGCCGATCGAGAGATCGAACTCCCCGCAGATCATCAGGAGCCCGGCGCCCACGGCCAGCAGCATCAGCCGCGGCGTCTTCTGCGACAGCACAGCCAGATTGCCATCGACGAGGAAGGGGAAGTTCGCGGACAGCAGACTGGCCACGATGCAGCCAAGCAGCAGGGCCGCGTACAGGAGGACGATGCTGGCCGCGGGATATCGCCGGAAGCGTTCCCAGGCGCCGTGGCGCGGGTCGCGTCTTGTCGCCGGCATGGTCATCGGACGGCGCGGATTAAAGTCCGTCTATGTGAGGAAGTTGGGCGCGGACCTTGCCGGAAGCCGCGCCCAACTCGTCACGGTTCGATACTCGCCTCGCGTGCGAAAGGAGCCCGCGCTTTACCGATATGTCCCCGCATAGGCCGTGGCCACGTCTGCGTTGGAACTGTCGACGATGCCGACACCTGTGTTGAGGTCGCTCGGTTGGATGCCGTAGCGCTGGTTCAGGGCCACGAACATGACCGGCAGGAAACCCTGCAGGAACGGCTGCTGGTCCACGGTCGCCGTCGTCAGCCCGGCGTTGATGTTTTCCATGATGCGCGGATTGACGTCGAAGCCGCCGTTCGGCAGCCCGTCCATGCCGGCGTCTTCCGCCGCCTGCGGCGCGACGGAGGTCGGTACGTTGCCGAGACCGATAATGCAGTCGGTATCGGGATTGCCCACGAGGTACTCGGCGATCAGGTTCTGGTTCTCCTCGACCACGGCGCCTACGCCAATCGACTCGGATTCAACGCCGGCCTCGTCGAGCGCCATCTTCACGCCAGCATAGCGATCGTGCGCGTAAGTCAACTCCGGGAACTCGACCGGCGTGACGCAAAAGTCGCCCTCGCCCAAACCGTGGACCTCGACGATGCGTTTGCCGACCATGTAGCCCGATTCGACGAAGTTCTGGCCGAAGAAGGCCTGGCGCGCCGTCCCCTTGTCGTCGAGGCTGGCGGCGATCACCGTGATGCCGGCGTCGCGGGCCTTCTGGATTGCATCGGTCATGGTGTCCGGGGTCGAGATCTGGTCGATGATCCCGTCGACGCCACTGGCGATCCCGGTTTCGATGAGATCGACATGCGCCTCGAGATCGCCTTCGGCGCACTGCATGGTGACATCGACATTGAAGATCTCGCCCGCCAGGTTGGCGCCGAAGATGATGGGTTCATAGAAAACGTTTCCGCACGCCGCATGGATGATGAAGTTGGCCTTCAGCGTTTCCGAAGGATCCTTTATCTCCGCGCTTGCGGGCTGCACCAAGAGAGCGAGCGACAGTCCCGCCGCCGCCGCGATAAGTTTGTGCGTGTTCTTCATCGTATGCCTCCCTTTATGAATTGCCGACTATGAGTTGCCGACTACTAGGGAGAATGCTCCGCCTACATCCCGTGCACGTCAAGCGCGACGTGCTTCGCGGATGACAAAGGTGCGAGCGTGAGACACCCGGAGCGAGAGCCGGCACTCAAGTGCATCGAGCCTGACCCTGGAGCCGGGTTGCTCGCATCGCTAACATTGGTGAATAGACCGGCAATCGGAGAGCCGTCATGCGATTGAGCGAAGACCAGGTCGCACAATACTTCGAGGACGGATTTCTTATCGTCGAGGACGTGTTCACGGCGGATGAGCTGCGGCCCGTCGTGGACGAATTTGAGGACATCGTCGACGAATGGGCCGAGCGGCTCTACGCCGCGGGCAAGATCGAAGACAAGCCCTCCTACCGGCTGAATTGGGAAAAGTGGATGGTCCACCAGGCCGGCGGCATCCAGAGCTACCGCAAGCTGGAGGGGGACGACTTCGAGTATTCGGCGCCGGACGCGCCGTGGCTGGTCCGGTGGCAGAACTACCGGGCTGTGTCAGCCGCGAATTAGCGTTGCGCGTTGGAGCGGCCGCGGCGCTATAGGCCGCCGCTCAAACGATAAGGTCCGTCAGCTCCTCGATCGAGGTGTCTTCCTTGTCGCTTTCGGCGATCTTTTCGCCCCGGGCCAGCACGATCACCCTGTCCGCGATCGGATAGACGTGGTGCAGGTTGTGGGTGATGAAGACGGACGTGATGCCCTGGCTCTTCATCTCCTCCACCCATCCGAGCACCTTGTTGGTCTCCTTGACCGAGAGATGATTGGTGGGCTCGTCGAGGATCATCACCTTGGTCTTGAAATACATGGCTCGGGCGATGGTCACGCCCTGTCGCTCGCCGCCGGAGAGCTCTTCGACCGGGGTATCGGGCGAGCGCAGATGCAGCTCCACGTCGCGCAGCGCCTGCATGGCTTCGCGTGCCATCCGTCGAGTGTCGAGGATGCCGATCGGTCCGAGCCGGAGCCGGACCGGCTCTCGCCCGACGAAGATGTTCCGGGCGATGCTCATCTGGGGAACGAGGGCGGAGTACTGGTAGATGGTCTCGATGCCCAGGGTCATCGCATCTCGGGGCGAGGCGAACCTCACCTTCTTGCCTTCGACCTCGACCGTGCCTTTGTCGGGTGCATGGGCGCCGGAGAGAATCTTGATCAGGGTCGACTTGCCGGCGCCGTTGTCGCCCACGAGCCCGACGACCTCGCTACGGCCCAGCCTAATATCGACCCCCTTGAGCGCGTGGACTCCCTTGTACCACTTGTGCAGCCCCACGCCCTGGAGAACCGGTGTATCCATCAATCAGTTCAAGGCGTTACGCCACCCTGACCCCTGCAAGACTAGTCCCGCACTCAAGGCCCTTTCGGAGGCTGGAGCTCTGGAACCCCCGAAACCGCCGCGCTGGCGAGGCACTACGAAAGGCTATCGTGACAAAGGGCCGCCCACAATCCCGCAATCGTAGACCGGGAGCGCAGCGCTATTCGGGAGTAGGCGGTGCGTTTCGAGCCCCACCCTGCTTTTGCGTTCCGGATTTGGAGCCTATACGCTCGCGACTTTGGTTGAGCAAAGGAGACGCCCCGGGCATTCCGCGAGCGCGTTAAGGGAGGAAAGAAGCATGAAGCTCAAGACGTCACTTCGTCTCGTCGCAGTCGCCGTAGCGGCGGCAATGTTTGTCGGCTCGGCGCCCGTCGTGGCCCAGGACGACGGGGAGAAGCTCAAGTTCAGCTACCTCATGCACGACAGGCCGGAAGGCGTGTTCTGGAACATCGTGTACCGCGGCATGCTGGACGCGTGTGCGGACCTCGACCTCGACTGTCAGATGATCGGCTCTGACTACGATACGGCGAAGCATATCGCCAACTTCCAGGCCACGGTCGCCGCCGGTGTCGACGGGATCGTGACGACGATCTTCGACGACGACATCTTCGACAAGCCGATCCAGGACGCCCTCGACCTGGGGATTCCGGTGATCGCCGCGAACACCGATGACTCGCAGGGCGCAGCCGGCAACCCGCGCCTCTCCTACACCGGATCGAACATCTACAAGGCCGCCTACGACGTCGCCGCGGCGGTCACGGAGATGTTCCCCGCGGAGGGCGACATCCATGCCCTGGTCGGCAACTTCGATCCGACGCACAACGTGGGCATCGCGCGCACGGAGGGAATGGAGCAGGCGCTCGCGGACTGGTCGGCCGCGAATCCGGACCGCAACATCACCTGGGAGCAGATCGAGGAGACGCTCGATCCGTCGATCGTGAGGAGCCGGGTGGGCGCCTACCTCCAGGTGAGACCCGACACCAACGTGTATCTCACGAGCGGCATCTGGCATCCCGAGATCGCGAAGATGCTGCGCGAGGAGGGTCGCCAGAAGGGCGAGATCCTGATCGCAGGCTTCGGCGCGTTCCAATGGGCGATCGACGAGGTCAAGGACGGCTGGATCGCGGTCACCCAGGACCAGGGCGCGTACCTCCAGGGCTACCTGCCGATCGTGCAGCTTCATCTCCTCGCGAAGGGCCTGCCGCCCTTTAACATCGACACCGAGGGGGCACTGAAGGGCGTCGTGGATGCCGAGTCCGCGCCGACGCTCTCCGGCCTTCGCATCTGGACCCTCCAGTAGCAGGCCGAACGCAACGACGCTTCAAACGATGTGACCTCCGGGCGCCGCCGCATCTTCCGGCGGCGCCCGCGAGGCCCAATGTCCGCAAGCATTTCGTTGTTGTGCCCGGCCGAGAGATGCGGATGAGCAATGACACCCCCGCCGGTGGCGCGGTCGCACGGAAGGGCGCGCGCACGTGAACCGGATCCTCAAGAATGTCATCGGGATGCCGGGGGTCAGCGCGCTCATCGTCCTCGTCATCATCCTGCTCACCTTCCACTTCTACACGGGCATTTTCCTCAACGCGCGGAACATCGAGCTGATTCTCAGCATCGTGCCTGAGCTCGGCGTGGTCGTCCTCGGGGTGGTGCTCCTGATGATCGCGCGCGAGTTCGACCTCTCGGTGGGGTCGGTCTTCGGCCTCGCCCCCATGGTCATGAACGCGCTCTACACGAGCGGGGGCCTGCATCCCTGGCTCGCGATCGTCATCGCCCTCGCCATTTGCTCTCTGGTCGGCCTCTTCAACGGGGTGCTGACGGTCTATCGGAGAATCCCATCGTTCATCGTCACCCTCGGCATGCTCTTCATGGCCCGAAGCATGGTGGTGGTGTTGACCGGCAAGCGCCCGCCCCGGCCGGACAATGTGCCGTACGAGGTCTTCGTGTACGACTTCGGGATCTTTTCCGCGTCGCTCCTGTGGTTCCTCGGGCTCGCCCTCATCATCGGTATCGTCCTGCACCGCACCAATGTCGGGAACTGGATCTACGCGACCGGCGGGCACACCGAGGCGGCCAAGGATCTGGGTATCAACTGGCGCAGGGTGAAGATCGGCTGCTTCATGATGTGCTCGATCCTCGCCGGGTTCGGCGGCATCCTGCAGACGTTTCGGGTCGGCGGCAGCGTGATGCCGACCTACGGCATCGGCCTGGAGCTCGAGGCGATTGCGGCGGCCGTGATCGGTGGCACGTCGTTGTTCGGCGGCATCGGATCGGTTCTGGGAGCGCTGGTGGGCGTCGTGCTCGTGCGCTCCATCGACAACGGCTTCATTATCGCGCGCATCGATATCGAGTTTTTCCGTCTTGCGCTGGGCGGCCTGACCATCGCCGCCGTCATGTTCAACACGGATCTCCAGCGCTTCGCCTCCGGCCTCAAGGTCAGCGAGCGCGATCGCGGCGGATAGTACCGAAGACGGTGCCCAAGCCGCTCCCATCCCGGGGGGCCTGCTTCACGCTGTCGCCTGTCCCGGCCGATAGCGCTCGCGCCGCAGGCGGGATGTCGCGACTGCGCGGAGAGGTATAGTGTTTCACGCGAACGCCCAATCGGAGCGACGCAGCCATGGCCAACTCGGCGGGTATCGGATTGATTGGAACGGGCGGGGTCGCAACCCTGCATGCGAACGCGATCAACGCGGTCGCAGGGCTCGAGGTTGCGGGCGCGTTCAGCCGCAATCCCGAGAACGTCCGCCGCTTCGTGGACGTGCAGGGCGGGCGGGCCTTCGCTAGCCAGGATGCGCTGCTTGCGGACGACGCCGTCGAGGTCGTCGCGGTTTGCTCGCCCGCGCCTGAGCACGTCCCGCAGGCGCTCGCGGCGCTGCGGGCCGGGAAGCACGTCGTCGTCGAGAAGCCCATTTCCACCACCCTCGACGAGATCGACCTCCTGGAGCGCGAGGCGGAGCGGGCCGGGCGGCTCTGCATGCCCTGCCACAACTACGTCTATGACCCCGCCCTGGTGCGCGGGCGCGAGTTCGCCCGGGAGGGGAAGTTCGGCCGCATCGCAAGCTTCTGGATGATCTACAACCAGTCCCACGATGCGGGCGCGATGGCGCCCGGGCTCACGATGCGCGAGCTCTGCATCCACCACGCCTACGCCGTGCTCTTCTTTCTCGGCCGCCCTTCGACCGCGGTCGCTCTCTCGGCCAACGCCCGCGCTCCAGAATCGCGGGGCGACGACCAGGTGTTGATGGCCTTCAAGACCGACGCCGGCGCGATCGCCACGGTCTGGGGCAGCTTCGCGGCCGACGACCGGACCCGCGACCCGTGGACGATGATCTATAAGGTGCTGGGCACCGAGGGCGGGTTCTCGTTCAGTTGGGGCGACGTCGACTTCCGCGATGCGCCGCTGACGGGCTGGGACCGCGCCGGCTACCACGAAAGCTTCCGGCACCTCTACGAGCATCTCGCCCGCCGGTGCCTCGGCGCGGGCGAGCCGCCGCTGTCCACCCTCGCCGACGCGCGCGACGCGCTCTGCATGATCGAGGCTGCGGAGCAGGCGATCGAAGGCCAGGCGACGCCGATCGCCTACCGCTGACCCTGCGCTGCGGCTCGGAACGGAGCCGCCGATACGGCTTAGTGCGTGACGAGAAGCTCCGTCAGCTCTTCGATCGTGGTCTCTTCCTTGCGCGCGACCTTGATCACCCGGCCGTGGGCCATCACCACGAAGCGGTGACAGACCTGCGAGGCCTGGTAGAGGTTGTGGGTCACGAAGACGCACGAGACCCCGGTTGACGCGAGCTCGGTCATGAAGCCGAGCACTTTCTCGGTCTCCCGCACCGAGAGCGCGCTGGTCGGCTCGTCGAGCAGCAGCATGTCGTGCTTGAAGTGCACCGCGCGGGCGATGGCGACCGCCTGCTGCTGTCCGCCCGAGAGCTCTTCCACCATCAGCTCCGGCGAGGTGATGCCGGCGATGCGGACGTACTTGTCCAGGATCTCCATCGCGGTGTCGCGCATCTCCTTCATGCGCAGGAAGCCGGCCTTGTTGACCAGCTCCCGCCCCGCGAAGATGTTGCGCATGATCGACATCGAGCCCACCAGCGCGATGTCCTGATAGATCGTCTCGATGCCCGCCGCCTCGGACGCTCTCCGGGAGTTGATGGAGATCTGCTTTCCGTCCCGTATGAACGTCCCGCGGTCAGGCTGCACCACTCCCGACATGATCTTGATGAGGGTGGACTTGCCCGCGCCGTTGTCGCCGAGGAGGCCCACCACCTCGTTGGGATAGATCTCGAAGTCGACGTCGATCAGCGCTTCCACGTGGCCGTAGGACTTCGATACCCCCTGCACCTCGAAGATCGGTGCGCTCGCGTCGACGCTGCCGGTCTCGTCAACTGCCGCTTGAACTTCCGCCATCTTCCTTCCTCCCCCGGCGCCGTCAGTACTTCTTTCGGGCGATCTGGTTGAGCACGACCCCGAAGACAATGACGATACCGATGAACATATCGAGATAAAAGCCGGGCAGCTTGGCCAGGATGATCACGTCCTTGACCATCTGCAGGATGAGGGTCCCGACGACGATGCCGACGATCGCTCCGCGCCCGCCGGCCAACGCCAGGCCCCCGATGACGCAGATCGCGATCGCCTCCAGCTCGAGATAGAGCGCGGGAGTCGACGTCGCAGAATTGATTCTCGTGGTGCTGATGATGCCGGCGAACGTGGCGAGGCCGGAGCAGATGACGAAGGCGAGCAGCTTCGTTTGCACCACGTTGATGCCGACCGAGAGTGCCGCTTCGCGGTTGCCTCCGGCGGCGAAGAAGTGGTTGCCGAGGCGATGGCGGTTCAGGAAGAAGTAGCAGACGACCGCGATCCCGATAAACCAGAGGAACTGCGCCTGCACGTACGAACCGAGGCGCCCGGTCAGCGCGTCCTCGAAACCGTCCGGCGGGAAGAAGCTGAGCGGGCGGTTGTCGGCGATGATGCGTGCCCCGGCACGCAATATAAAGAGCATGCCGAGCGTGGTTATGAAGGATGGTATGCCGAACCGGGTCGTGATGACCCCGTTGATCAACCCGATCCCCATCCCGCTCACCATGCCGGCGAGAATGGCGAGAGCCAGCGGCACGTCATTGACGTAGGCGAACACCATCACGTAGGGCGCGATGATGAAGACGGCGCCCACGGACAGGTCGAACTCGCCGCAGATCATCAGCAGGCCGACCCCGAGCGCCATGATCCCGAGCGGCGGGATCGCGCGCATCAGGATCCTGATGTTGGCCGGGTGCGTGAAGCGGAAATCGCTCGGATAGAGCAGCGAGATGATGACGCAGACGGCGAGGAACACGAGGAACACGATGATGACGTTGCCGGCCGGATGGGCGCGGAACCGATCGAGCAAATTCGCACCTGCGTAGCGATCGGAGGCCGTGTTGCCGCTCCAGGAATCTGCCATGCCGGTCCCCGATTCCGGACTAGGGCCTGTTCACACTAACGCAGGGCATCGTAGATGAGTGCGAAGTGGATGAAGCCGAGGAAGAGCGCATCGAGTTTCTCGAAGCGTGAGAAAATGCGCCGGAATCCCTTGAGCCTCCTGAACAG